>Ga0210402_10004507_pt1 | contig 12686 bp, 9 predicted proteins | sample IncBWC7MmetaG_FD_161055 | JGI IMG/M metagenome (GOLD analysis project Ga0210402, IMG submission 161055) | Forest soil microbial communities from Barre Woods Harvard Forest LTER site, Petersham, Massachusetts, United States - Inc-BW-C-7-M | ecosystem: Environmental > Terrestrial > Soil >...
TCAAGCCTGCGCCGATGACCGTCATAATCTTCCCCCCTTTGCTCCAGGGCCGGTGGGGCGTGGCGACCGTGCTGGGTGGATCGTTTTGCGTATCGAGTGCAAGATGCCGGTTTGCAACCACAACACTCAACTCGGACGCAGGAGGTAACAACTTGGGTGAAACCAAGTCTTGAGCCAAAATCGGCAAACACCCGCCTAGCATCGTCGCGACAAGGAGCGCGGCCCAACATCGGCGCGTCATAGCAGAATGTCCAACAGAAACTAAAAAGCCATCTCGCTGAAAAGAAACGTGCAAATCGAGTGGTTCTCTGTAAGACTGGTCAAGATATTTGGCAGATCATTTGCTAGTCCAGTTATACTTGCGAGCAAATTTGGACGAAGTTGGCCGAAAGATCCAAGCCGAAATCGCGGGAGAGTTGCCCAAGAAAAGAAGCAGTAGACGAATAGATCGCGAGCCGACGATTTGCTATCGATGTTGCTCCGCAACCGTTCCGGTTCCAAGTATCGGGCCGACTCAGGAGGGCTTCTGACCAGGGACAAAGGATGAATAGGTGTTGATTTGGAGGTAAAGAAGATGAAAAAAAGCTTACTGCCGATCCATATGGCAGACCGCCGGCAGATACCAGCCACTCCGTCGCCAATACGAAAGGCTCTACCGTTTTTGCTGGTAGTCTCGTTAATGTGCGCCCCCGTCGCGGCGAAGGACAAGGCCAAGAGGGATTCTCAGGACCCCTATGCTACGGCGGAACATGAAACCGCACCCCCGGTCAATGCGGCAGACCTGGCCTATCGGACGATGCTATTTGAGGATTTCACCGTCCCCGCCCAATGGGAGGAGAAAGCTAGAAGTCTGGTGTCCGCAACACAAGATCAAGCAATCAGCCGCCTCTCCAGTACGCAGGCTTTCAACAGAATTGCCAAAAAACAGGATCCAGTGCCCGCCGATCCGTACTTTCTCGTGAAGTGTACGCTCTTGAATTATCGAATGGTGTCAAAAAAGGCCCGCTTCTTCGCCGGCGCGGCAATGGGCACCTCCTACATTACATACAAGGCGCAGGTCTACGACGGCAAAACCGGCGCTCTGCTGTTTCAGCGGGAGATTTCAACTGAAAATAATGCCTTCGCTGCCGCATGGTCTTTCAATGACAAGAACCTTCCCACCTTCCTGGGTAATGTGCTTGGCGACTATCTCGCGCTTCGCGCGCGCCAGGATAAAGGCGTGAATGTGCTTCCTCTCGAGAATGTGGCTCAGGCCGGGACGAACACCGAGGCAAAATAGCTCGGAGCTAAGTTGTTTGGGCAGACTTTCTTCAGGAATCTTGGCGAGCCTGTGTTGCCGGGCATACAATGCTGCTGAATTCCGGAGGATACGCTTCGCTCGAAATTCGCGACCCCGACCTCGAAGTTCCTGTCGAGTCTTTGCGTTTCCTGGGCGCCCTGCGCCGATGTTAAACTGACTCTCCCGATTCCCGTACCCTCCCGGGCCGGACAACCGATATGGCGAGGTCGGCAATCTTTTGGTTGTTGTTTCTTGCGACCAACGCAGCCCTGGCTTTTCTGTATCCTTTCACCCTCTCGCGGTTTCTGCTGGCGGCTTCGATTTACTCGGTGGGCACACTGATCATGCTGTACCTATTGTTTCATCCGCGAAACCAGTGGCTGGTTAACAACCGCAGCAGGGTCGAGGGCGCGGGTTGCGTGGCCCTGACTTTCGACGATGGGCCCAACCCCGTGCACACGCCGCAGCTCCTCGACTTGCTTCGGGAAAAAGACGTGAAGGCAACATTCTTTGTGGTCGGCAAGCGCGCCGACCAGTATCCGGAAATTGTGCGGCGTGCATGGGAAGAAGGCCATCTGATCGCTAACCACACGTGGTCGCATTGTCATCTATTTTGTTTTCTTACGCCCGCCCGTCTGCGGGAAGAGATCGAGCGCGGCGCGGAAAGCGTGCGCCGCATTTGTGGCTTTGGTTCGCGTTTCTTCCGCTCTCCGGTGGGCCAGCGCCATCCGCTTCTGCGGCGCTATCTCGAGAACTCCGGATTGGAGTACGTTTCCTGGAGCATTCGTAGCCGCGATACGCTGACCTGGAATTCCGGAGTTCTTGCCCGGCGGATCTTGAGGCAGGCGGCAAGCGGGGACATCATCCTGCTACACGATCATTTGCCGCGCGGGTCGCATGTCATGCTGGAAGCTCTGCCTCGGGTAATCGATGAACTCAGGGCGCGGGGATTCAAATTCGTCCTGGCGGGCCCTCGTGAGGATGCCAGCATCCCGGCGGTGGGTCCCACAGCGTGCGAATCCGCGCGCTGATTCCGGCTGTCGCGATTGTGCCGAAGCGCAAGCTGCTCAGCGAGACAATCCCAATCCCTGAACCAGCGCGAGAAAGGCGCGGCTGGCCGATCCTACCGGATCGAGCAACACTCTCCGTCGTTCGAGCATGCCGGCTACGGGTTGCCCCTTATAGCTGGCAATTTGCCGGTAGCGGGACATGAAGAATAACACCCGCAGGAAAAGTTTCCACTTGAGCGGGGCAAAGTAATCGGGTGTGATGAATGGCACCGCGTGCCCATCCTTCACTTCGGCAATAAATTCTTTGAAGGTTGCGGAATGCGACAGAGAGACGATGGAACTTGCCACCAGCAAATGGCTATCTCCTCCGCCCACTACTGGCTTGCGCCACTGACGGGCGAGTTCCAGAACGCGGTCGTTCTCCTCGCGTTGCCGCATCCCGTTTACTTCCAAAGCATGAATCGCCCAGCCGTACCGAGTGAGGAGGTCTGTAAAAGGAATCGTTTCCGATCCCGGTCCCCAGGCGACAAGCGGGTGATTCAAAACGACAAGGCAGCCGCTGGCGGCGAGCGTTTCAAACAGTTCGTCGTAGCGTCCGCCGCGGGCGGCCGATTGAATTCGAGCGTGCGTTTCGTCGATTTCACTCTCGGGCAAGCCGCTCAGACCCAGGTGAAACAGGTGTCCCTGGTACCACAGTGATAGTTCCTCGCTGATTGCGATGCGGCCGTTAAGGTCGGGCCGGCCGCGGATAAGAGCGAGGTTGCCGGCGTATTCGTCATGATCGGTGATGGCCAGGTGAACCCCATCGAAGCCCCAACGAGCGGCTGCGGCGGACTCCATCTGATATACGTCTTCGGGCGTGTAGGGCGGGTTGTAGGTTATCTCTGCGTAATTCAGGTCAGAGATTTCGCCGAGGCCGAATGCGCTCTGGAGCACTCCGCTCAAAGGGCGCATGAAGGCCATCTTCACAACTAGGTTCAGGGCTGCCAGCTTTTCTACGGAGTGGCAGGAGTGGTTGTGCAAAGAAACCGCATAGCCGAATTCTTTGTTCGGGTCCGAACATTCGCGGTAGGAGTAATTCTCAATCGTCCAGGCTGACCGGCGTCTCATGCGTTCTGAAAAGGGCGTCCGCAAGTGCAATTTTACCGTCACGACGCCTTCCAGCGGGGCTTCCATCCCTTGTCCCGCATGGCTTCCCCACTGGAGCGTTCGAGCGTGGTTGAGGATACCTAGGAGCGCAAAACAACGCCACAAAAAACCATGTTTTCAGATCGTTCTGCTTCTGGCTCCTCACAGCAAGAAGGTGTTGTCGCAAAAAATGGTATCTGGTACTCTTCGGCAACAGGTGGGGTAGGTCTCTGAGGGGCGGCAATTGCGAAATTGAAGGGGATGGGCGTGCTGTACACCATAGATTCGTCAGCGCGAAAGCCACCAAACGACGTGCTCAAGAGATTATCGAAGAGCCGTCGGGTGTTGTTGATCGAGGCCAACGATCAGCGACGTTGGGTGGGTGGTCGGGTCGCACCCGAGGTCCACATACCTCCCGTCGGGCTTATGTACGTCGCCAGCAGTGCGCAGCGGGACCATCCGGACGTACACATCCAAATCCTTGAGACATCGTTAGAAGGGCGGACCGACGATGAACTGGTGACGAAGCTATTGGAATATCGGCCCGATGCGGTGGGGATCCGCAGTATCAGCTTGTTCGAGGATGAACTCAAGCGCGTTGCCGAGTTGACGCGGAGCGTCCTGGATGTCCCTATCGTCGCTGGTGGCCCTATCGCCACCGCCCGGCGCGGAGCCGTTCTCAAAGCTATCTCCGCAATCGACCTTCTGGTGGTCGGCGAGGGTGAGTTGACGTTTTCCCGTCTCCTCTCTGGCACGGCAACCAACGGTCTGGTGTTTCGCTACGGCAACGAGGTCGTCGACTTGGGCGACGGCGATGTCGTCGATAATCTGGATGAACTTCCCTTCCCCGACTACGGCCTGGTCGATCTAAGCCGGTACGAACAGCACCTGAGTTATGCCTATAATCACCGGCGGCAAGGTGTCCTGCTCACTAGCCGAGGTTGCCCGTTCTTGTGCACTTACTGCAATACTTTTGCCGGCAAGACGGCCCGTTTGCGTTCCGCGGAGAACGTGGTCGCTGAGATGCAACGGATGTCGCGCGACCATGGAGTAGACGACTTCTACGTGGTCGACGATATTTTTAATATGGACCGCAAGCGCACCGAGGCCGTGTTCCGCATGATTATCGGCCTTCGCAAGAATTGGCGCCTGTATTTCGTCAATGGATTGCGGGCAGACATCATGACGCGCGAGTTGGTGGACCTGATGGCCGACGCGGGAACCGTATGGGTTACCTATGCCGTCGAATCCGGAAGTCCGCGCATTCAGAAGCTGGTCAAGAAGAACATGCACCTGGAGAAGGCAGCGGATATCATCAACTACTCCCAGGACTGCGGACTGATCGTCAATGTGAATACGATGTACGGTTTTCCCACGGAGACCGGGGCTGATGCCCAACGAACGCTAGACTACCTAGCCCAGTTACACATGCCATCACTCCTCCCTTACCACTTTTGTCTGCGCGGATACGACGGATGCGAAATCGTCGAACAGGCGGCGGAAGCCGGCTGGGATACTACCGCCTTCCTGGCGGATGGTGCGCTGTCCTATCACGACATGCCCCGGGGCACCGCGACGTTTCCGAAGAGCGAGATGATGAAGCACCTGATGGACTATCATACGCAGTTCGGCATGCATAACCACCAGCATCTACGCCGGTCGTTGGAAGTGCTAAGGGTAAACGGATACACGGATTGCGATCTGGTCGATATGTACAGCGTTCTCCAAAATCGTTCTTTACGGAATGTGGACGAAATTGTGGCCGGCTCAACGCCGAGCGCCAAGCCAGGATTTGCTTATCCAGTTGAGCACACTGCGAGTCCCAGTTAAGCTACCTACTTCGCGGTGCAAGGGTAAACACGGGAAAAATGCGTCAGCCCATCAAATACCTTGAAAAGGCGATGTCGATTGCTGCGAATGGGGCGTGGCGGATATTTTGTTTGACCAACGACCTCATTCCTGAAAACCCTTCCTTCATCCCCAGGTGGTCGGATAAGCCCCTGCTGAAGTCCCGTGAAAAGTCCAAGCCGCCACTGGGCTGGCCGCGGGAAACCGACTCGTTGTGCCCTCGTTGTGTGCCCGAGATCCGCCAGCAGATCGTCGACGGCACACAAGATTACCGCATCCTGCTGAACGAGAGGCCCGGTGAAATCAAGGCACAGATCATCGACCGCGACGGCAGAATCCTCATGGTCAAGGATTGTCCTGTCCATGGGCATTTCGAGGATGTCATCTCGATCGACCCCGCATTCTTCCGGCATCTCGAGGAAACGTTCCCTGGCCGTGACATTCGCGCTCACAACGACGAGAAGCTGCACAACCACGGAAGCAGCACCATCAAGCATGGGCGCGGATCGGTTCTCACCATCGACCTGACCAACCGCTGCAACATGATGTGCGATCCCTGTTTCATGGACGCGAATCAGGTGGGCTTCGTACACGAACTGACGTGGGACGACGTCAAGACGCTGCTGGACAATGCATTTTCCATCAAGCCCCGGCGCCAGATGTCAGTGCAGTTCTCCGGTGGCGAGCCGACCATGTCGCCGCATTTTCTGGATGCCATTCGCTACGCCCGCCAACTCGGCTACGACAGCGTGCAGGCGGCTACCAACGGCATCGAGTTTGCCAAGAGCCCAGAGTTCGCGCGTCAGGCCGCGGAAGCCGGTTTGCGTTACGCCTATCTTCAATTCGACGGCATCGGTAACCCGGCGAATTCCCATCGCAATGTAGGGAATCTGTTCGATGTAAAGCTGCGGGCCATCGAAAACCTGCACTCCAACGGCGTGGAAATCGTGCTGGTGACGACCGTGGTCAACGGGATCAACAACGAGCAGGTGGGGCGCGTTGTGCAGTTCGCGCTCGACAACCCGGACAAGATAGCGATGGTGTCATTCCAGCCCGTCTCGTTCACCGGCCGCGACGAAGCCATAACCGACGAGCGCCGCATAGCCCAGCGTTACACACTTTCCCATCTCGCCCACGACATGAAGGACCAGTTGAATATCGGAGAACCTGTTCGCGACTGGTTCCCGCTCTCGTTCCTGAGCACTTTTTCGGACTGGGCAGACCTGGTCCACGGGCCCGAGGCCGCATGGGGCCAAGTAGCCTGCGGTTGCCACCCGAATTGTGGGGTTGGCATGGCGGTTATGGTGGATAAGCAGACGCGCGAGGCGGTTCCGGTCACTGCATTTCTCGACGCCGATCAGTTTGCCAAGGATATTGCGAGGATCAACGATTGGGCTCGGAGCAAGTGGATGTCCGTTGCGGGAATGGCTCTGGCTCTGGCGCGGAATTACAACGCTTTCCGTGCGCCCACCCATTTCCGTGCTATCGACATGTTGAGAAAACTTGATAAGGGGCTCGGTGCAACCGGGCGCGACTATGGAGACGTCTCGGGTAAGCGGACGATGGCTGACATCCTCCACCGCCGGCGCGACCGCTGGAACCTGCTGTTCGTGGCGGGCATGTGGTTCCAGGATCTGTTCAACTATGATTTCCGCAGGACCGAGCAGTGCATTATTCCCTACGCCACGCAAGAGGGGGAGATTTCATTTTGCGCTTACAACACCGGGATGGGATGGCGGAATATCATCGAGAAGATGCACATGACCGCCACGCTGACAAAGTGGTACGAGGAGCATGGGCGGCACGAAATTTTTGCGGGCGGCAAAAGTGTCAACCTCAGCAGTACCGAACATCATCTAGTTTTGAAGGACGAAATTGTCAGCGACCATGCACAGCACGACCTGGAGCGACTCGGCATCGCCAAGAACGCACGCGAGGAGAAACTGCGAGCCCGAGCCGAGCGGCTTAAGCTGGACGCCGAGAATCAACGCATGGCCAAGCTATACCGCGAGATTGTGCTGAAAGAACGACCTGTTCCTGACCTGGTGCAGATCGGAGGGCCAACCGCGACCGCGCCCTCGCAAGATTGCCGAAGCTCGATGGGAGACTGCGGAGATTAAGCCTGGAATCAGGCGCCTCGCAAGGAAACGGTCTCGGCGGAGGATTCGGGAACTGACGTCAATTTTCTCGGGCCCAGGAGGTTTGTCTCCTTCAAGTAGGCCTGGGGATCCATCAAGGTTTGCGTACGCGCGAGAATGCGGGCCAGGCGCGGAATGTCGCGCAATCGAACCTGCTTGAGCCACTGCCACCACTTCTTCTTCCCCGCGATGTTGAGAACGCTCCGTCGCCAGGACTCACAATAAAGCTCGAAGAATCGCTCGACCGGCAGGCGCGGCTGCCACAGCAGGTGATGCAGGTCGTAATGGGTCCAGTCGAATACATCAATCTTCTTCCTGCTTTTTTCGAAGTAGTAAGTTCCCGGCAGAGGCGTCAGGATGGTGAATCCCACGCGATAGAGTTGGTGTTCGTCCATGAAATCCCACAAGCCTTGAAAATCTGCCTCGGTGAAATCCGGATCGATAATGAAATTCCCGGTGACGCCAAACCCGAGTTCGCGGGCAATACGGACCGCTTCTACGGTCTTGTTGATGTCGGCATCCTTGTTCAGCGAACTGAGGCCCGGGCTGGTGTGGGACTCCAAGCCGAAGAAAATGTCGAAAGTTTTGGCCAGCGGACGCCACAGCTTCAGCAGGTCCGCATTTTCCGTGACCAGATCCGCGCGGGTTTGCACCAGCAGCAGGTTCTTGCGTTCGCTGGACTGGAGCAAGGTGTGGCCTAATTCTTCGCTGCGCATGCGATCGGCCCAGAACAAATCATCGACCATAAACAGATTGCGGCCTGTGGCCTTGAAGTCGGCACGCACCTGATCGGGGGCATGGCACCGATAGGTGCGCTTGTAGAGTTGCCATACCGAACAGAAGTTGCACCGGTAGGAGCACCCGCGGGCCGTTTCCATGGTCCACATCGGCATGTAATTCAGACAGCAGTAGCGCTTCTGATAGCGAGCCACCACGGACCGATCGGGGAGGGGCATCTGGGCCAGATCCAGCCAGCGGCCGGCCTTGACAGTTGTCGCCTGAAAACGGCCGTCACCGTTGGGAAGCAGCAGCGATGGAAGCGTATCCAAGGCGCGACCGTTGGCGACGGCGTCGCACAGAGCAGGCAGCAGCGTTTCCCCTTCGCCGATGCAAATTGCGTCGACGGAGCGGTTGCCATCCACGGCTTTGGGGTAGGCAGAGATCGCGTGGCCACCGAGGACGACAAAAATCTTCGGGTTGTGGGCTTTGATCTGGTCCGCCACCTGGAGCGCAGCTGGTGCCTCGAGGATATGCAGGCAGGAGATTGCGACTAAATCGGATGGCCAGAGGCGCAGAATCTGAGTGACGCTGCGCCGCTCGAAACGCATGTCGGCTAACAGGACGGAATGCCCCGCCGAGCGCAGCGCTGCTGCCAGGTACATCAGTCCTAGAGGTTCGGTTTGAAAAAAAGGAGCTAAACCGAACTGTGCGGTTTCAGGGTACGGCCTTAGCAGCAGGATTCGCAGCGGCTACCTCCCTGGCACATGTCTGATTCGACTCCGAAAATTCAACGATTACGGGTGGATGACTCATTGCATTCGCTGCGATGCGATGCTGACAAGTGTATCTGCAGCCTCCGATTGCCCCGAAGGTTGTTTCTTGGATAGCAAAGAGGCAGTCACAACGGGCACCGGTTCTGGCCGAGACTCCGGTGTGTGCGGCATGGCGAGCAGCTTTCGCCAATTGAAACGCAAACGCTTCTTCAGCAGAGAACGGCGCGTATCGCGAAAAGGGTCATCTGAAGTGCCATACACCGGATGGTAGCTGTCGGTCCTCTCCAGGCCGGGGACTTCGATGCCGAAGTCGTTGAGCTGCATGAAGTGCCGCATCTGCAGCTTGTAGCGGCCTTCGATTCCGAACAGCAGCTCCAACATGCGCTCGTTCAGCCAAATGATATAGCGCAGGCCGAACGACCAGACATAGGTGTAACCCTTGAAAAACTTCCAGTCGCCTTTCGTGGGCCGCCACATCCCGATGATCTCCCTGCGGATCTTCCAGCGGGCGAAACTGAGTTCTTCCGGAGACAAATTGGCAGTCCGCACGTTGGCGAAGTAGCCGTCATACCAGCGGAAGTCCGACAGGTTCTGGATCTGACCGTCGCGGAGCATGTTGTCGCGCAAAGGAGTCTTGGGATAGGGGGTCATGATCTGGTCCATGATGCTGCTGACTCCCTGCTCCTTGATGAAGCGGTAGTTCTCGCGCATGCTCTCGGGATCGTCGTCGGGAAGCCCATTGATGAGACCTGCGATGACGACGATGTTCTCTTTGTGCAACTCGGCAATTGCTTTCTTGATAGCGGGGAGTGTGTTGGGCTTCTTCATGGCCCGCAGGTTTTTCGTTGAGGCGTTTTCAATGCCGAGGAAGATGGAGACGAAGCCAGCCTTGGGCAATTTCTTGATGACGTGCGGACGTTGGGAAAAGCCGATCACTGTTGCCTGCGTGGTGAAGTGCAGATTCTTGAGTTTGAGCGAGATCACGCCATCGATCAGTTCCTCGAAACGATCCATGTTCTGGGTGATGTTGTCGTCGGTACAAAAAATGTGGCGGGCACCGCGGCTGTACGCGTCCTCGATATCGGCGAGCACGCGTTCCAGAGGATACTGGCGGATCGAACTTCCGTACATTTGATGGATACTGCAGAAATTGCAGTGGTAGAGGCAGCCGCGGGAGGTCTCGATGACATCCGCGCGGCGGAAGTACATGTGGAAGTCTTTGATGATGCGCTTGTCGCGAGCGGGAAGCTTGATCTTGGTTACATCCTCGAGCGGACGTGGGGCGTTGTGATGAAACTGGCGGTTTTCAGTTTTGTACGATACGCCCAAGACGTCGTCGAGATCGCGACCTTGCGCATCGAGCGAGTCCAGAAGTTCGCCGAAGCTGAAGTCGCCCTCTCCGCGGACGATGAAGTCCCAGTAGTCGGCCCCCGCCGAACCCTCGATGGTGTCGTAGGATAGCGTGGCGTGGTAGCCGCCGAGGACGGTCTTGATCCGGGGATTGAGTTGCTTGGTGAGGTAGGCCATCCGGAGATTGCAGTCGTACTGAAAGGCCATCCCGGAAAAGCCGACGACGTCTGGGCGCTCGTTCTGCAGCGTCTCCAGCAGAATTGGAATCGCGCGCTTGCGCGTAGGAGCCAAGTCCAGGACTTTTACGTCGTGGTTGTCAATCTGCGCGGCAATGGTGGCCAACGCCACGGATGGAGGTTCCCACTGCCTTCTCGGAACCCAGGGTGAGGTTGCGGGGCATTGCACGAGCAGTGCTTTCATAGTTTACGCATCCTAAATTTCATTGCTCGAAATTCAGTAGACTGCCGAAAAGCTGGCCTGGGATCTCTCAACGATGGCGACAGGGTACTTCACGGTAAGGATAGATTGCAAGGTGAAACGGCAGATGGCGTGGGTCCGTTGGAGGACGGAAGAAAAAATTGACCAAGGACACGAAATCGCAAGAGCGAAAACGTTTAGAAGGCGTTCGGGACTTCGCGGTTGATACCTTTTCTGTCCGTCCTCAAACGGCCCACCAATAGGGGCGCTATAATTTTTGTAGTCGATGGACGCGTGATACACTCACTTCGAATTCCGGCGTTCTCGCCTGGCCTATACGCGCCCGACGCTGGAAGCTGCGGCATGCGAACTTGCGCGCTCATTCCGGCATATAACGAGGCCTCTTACATCGCAGACGTGGTGAAGGGAACGGAACCGCATGTCGAAGAAGTCGTGGTGATTGACGATGGTTCCGGTGACGGGACAGAGCAGGTCGCGCGGGCTGCGGGGGCTACGTGTCTGCGATTGCCCAGGAATTGCGGCAAAGCCTCGGCCCTGCGTCTGGGCATCGAGTTCGCCCGCGCCCAGAACTTTACTCACGTGATCACTTTGGATGGTGACGGCCAACACTTGCCAGAAGATATTCCTGGCTTGCTTCGTGTAGCGAAGGAGACCGGAGCGGACCTGGTGATTGGTGCGCGCTCGTTCGATCGCGACTCGATGCCTCGCTCCCGCTATTACTCCAACACGATTGGCAGCCGCGTAGCCTCGTCGCTGGTGGGCCACGAGATTCGCGATAGCCAGAGCGGGTTCCGTCTATTCCGTCTGGATAAACTCCATGGGACCAGGTTGCGGAGCCGGTATTACGAATTAGAGATGGAGATGTTGATCAAGATGACTCGGTCGGGCTGCACGATTGCGCATGCACCCGTACACACCATCTACCACAATGGCGGCGCGCGCTCGAAGATGAAGCCGGTGCGAGACACGGTGTGGGTCTGCCTGTGGTCGCTAGCGTTTCGCTACCTGGGGGCGTAACGTGGCTCCGCGGATCCTGTTAGGTGGACTCCCTCTCCTTGCGTCGATGATTTTTCCGGCGGTACTGGTGGCCCAGAGCGACGATCTGCTGAACCGGATTTGGGAAGGGGTTCAGCAAGCGCAGAAAAAATACACCAGCAGCTGCGGAACCATTGTCGAAACCCGCACTTCCACCCTGATGGTGAAACCTCTGGTGCTCCGCGGGAAGTTTTGCGCCGACGGTACCAAGCGATTCGCACTAGAGTACTTCGAGCCGTCGAAGATGCGCATCCGCTTCAACGAGGACTACCTCAACGTAACCACCGGCAGCAAGACAGAGGTCATGGAAGTCGGAGGCAACGTCCGCCGCGCTCAGTCTTATTTCAGCCGGGAGAGTTCCATCGGGAACCTCAAAAAGAACTTCACCATCAGCGTGCGAGAGGAAGGCCCAGATTTCGAAATGAAGCTGGTTCCGCGGACGGACAATTTTCGGCGCAGGCTGAATTATCTGGTCGTAAAGCTGGACAGACGGGACTTCCTGCTGCGGTCGCTGGAGGTCGACGGCAAGAGCGGCGTGAATAGCGTGTTCGTAATCGACGTTAATTCGTTGAACCCGAAGATTCCGGCAGAAACGTTTGAGGTCTACAAACCAAAGTGACTGAGCGAAGAATAATCGAGCGGAGTGAAATTGAGACGATGATTCCTCATCGTGCTCCGTTCCTGTGGATCGACCGCGTGGAAGAACTGGAGCCGGGGGTTCGCTGTGTTGCAGTGAAGTTCATCGATCCGGCTGACCCCATCTTTGTCGGACATTTTCCTGCCAAGCCGATTCTTCCGGGCGTTTTTCTGATTGAAGCGGTGGCGCAGACAGCGGGACTGATGCTGGGATCAGCGGGACCACCGGCGTCTGGTGGAGGAGTGGCGTTGCTCGCGGCGGTAAACCGGTTCAAGTTTCTCAAGACCGTGACACCGGGGCAGAATCTGCGCGTTGAGACCAAAAAGCTGA
>Ga0210402_10004508_pt1 | contig 12686 bp, 10 predicted proteins | sample IncBWC7MmetaG_FD_161055 | JGI IMG/M metagenome (GOLD analysis project Ga0210402, IMG submission 161055) | Forest soil microbial communities from Barre Woods Harvard Forest LTER site, Petersham, Massachusetts, United States - Inc-BW-C-7-M | ecosystem: Environmental > Terrestrial > Soil >...
CGCTAGACAAGGGGGGCAATCGCGGGCCAGTCGCCTCGACCGGTCCGGCGTCAGCCCATTTCAATTCCACTTTGATTGCCCCCGGCAACGCGGCCGAGATGTTTGGGTACACCATCGACGGCTCGACGAGTCTGGATGGCGATGCTTACGCTGATCTGATCGTCGGCGCCTACAACTCGAAGACGGTTTACATCTACATGGGGTCGGCGACCGGCTACGCGACCACGCCTACCGCGACCATTGTGGGATCGGCGATCGGCTTTGGCAGAAGCGCGAAAATCGTCGGCGACATCGACTCGGACGGCCTTCCAGATCTTGCGATTGGCTCGCCCCTGGACGGCGGTGGCACGATCTACATTTTCAAGGGCCGGCACCCGTGGCCGAAGTCACTCCAGCAGGGTAACGCTGACTATGTTGTCCAGACCGGAGCCAACTTTGCGGCTTCCTTCAACGGCTATAGTCTCGCGCGGCTTGGCGATTTCAATAACGACGGCGTCGATGATTTCGCGATCGGCGCGCCCTTCTACGCGAACGTCGGCCGAGTTTCCGTCGTATATGGCGTCCCTAAAGGCACCCCGTTCGGGGCAGGCACACCTGGAACGGTATCTTTGCCGGCTGACTACGGCACGCGTGCGCTCGAGATCGATAACTCGGGCGGTACGACCTTTGGCCAAACTCTCATTGGCCTCGGTCGGCTCTACGTAAACGGCGGCACGACGTTAGTGGGCGGAGCACCGGCAGCCACCGGACTTGCTCAGGCGATTCACGGCCTGGGGCAAGTCGGCCCGGTCACCGTGCCGGACCAGTTGTTTCCGGGTCCCGTCTCGAACGGCAGAACCAGCTTTAGTCTCGCTTTCCTGGGCGGGGGAAGCGCGCTGCCGGTCGTCGGGATCGGTAGCCCGGCGTACACGAACAGCCCGGCGAACGGACAGGTCGATCTGTTCGCTGGCAGCGCTGCAACCGGTCCATTCAGCGGCGCTCATGCCGTCTATACGGATTCCAGAGCGACCACGGTTCAGGATGGCTTCGGCGCGATGGTCGTGGGAAGCGCCTACACGAACGGCGTAACCACCTCCATCATCGGGGACAGCGCGCCGGATGTCGTGCTCGGAGGGCTGAAGGAGGGTGGCGCGTCCACGCACATCTACATTTTGAGCGGTCAAAATGCCATGACCCCCGGTACCCGAGATATTGTTTCAGCCGCTGATGTGAGTTATCTAATGCCAGTGGGCTGGCAGGGCTGTTCCAGCTATAGCGGAGCAATCAAGGACGCCAACGGAGATTCGTTCGGTGATCTTGCGATCGGTGAATGGCGCCGCACGAGCGGCTTCAACGGGCAAGTGCTCGTCTTATGGTAGAGTCACGGGTCCCGGAAGAAAGGCTATCTAGCCATGAGCAATGACAAAGTATCTCAAGCGCCCGAGGCCGAGTTAGAGAAGCCCCGCCGTCGGGAGTATGTCGCGCCGACCGTAGCTGATTTTTTTCAACCCGTCGTGGCGCTCGGGTCCGGAACGAATGGCTGCGCTACACCGCGACACCCGAAGCACTAGCCGCCTCTTGGCTTGAGGTGAACGCCCGTCATCGCCTGCAGTGTCGTTCGGGCGATGGCGTTCTGCGCCCCGGAAAAATGTATCGTGCGCTACTCGATGACTGACCATCGTCGACTGCGTAGCGGCGCGTTAGCCGGCTGGCCCCTCATCTGGGGCGCGGTCCTGGTGCTCGAAACGGCAGCGCTCAGACTCATCTATCCTGTCGCGATTGTCCTCGTGGAGCGCGCTTGGACGGGGCTCGCCGTCGCCCTAGCCACTCTGTCGATTGGCCTCTCGGTTTTGCGCGGCGCGACGATTGATCGCCTCACGCGAGTGGTGCGCAAGACGCTCTTCGATTTCGTGAGCGACTCGATCGAATGCTATCCGGCGCTTGCCCCCGCCGGCTCGCCACCCATTGAGCAACTCGAGAGTGAGATTGCCAGAGGAATCCCCTGGGTCGAGGCTCTACTCGGGGTGACGCTGCCGTCCATTTTCGGCAATCTGCTCGCTCTTCCGATCATTGCTTGGCTGTGTTGGGTTCGCATCGGCGCCGAAGCCACGGTCATTGCTTCTGCCGCGATGCTTGCCGGGGTCGCAGCGGGGGTAGCGGTCGCGCGACAGGTCGGCGAGCTCGGGGAAGTCGCGTGGAGCAACTATCAGCCGGTCGCTCGTCTGATCGAGTGCGGCCTCCGAGGTCGCGTGGAGCTTGGCGTGCACCATCGTTCGAGCGCGTATCGAGCCCGGTTGCTGGCGCAGGTCGCGAACTGGTCGGTTGTGGAACGACGCGCCTACGTTTGGGGAGGTATTGCGGGGTGGTCGGCACCGGTTGCCGCCGCGCTCACGGCCGCGGTTCTGACTCGGCTCGACGGAGTCGCGCCTCTCGAGCTCTTGCGAAGAATCATCACTCACCCGAGTGGCCCCGCGGTTGTCGCAGGGCTGTTGGCGCTGAGTGCGCTGCCCCTACTGTCGTCCCTGTCGCGTGGGATCGCCCAGTGGTTCGCCGAGCGCCCGCACCTCGCGGCGCTCGAGCGCTTCGTCGAGTCTGCGCCTGCGAAAAGGTCAGGCGCGGTGATGCCAATCGTACCCAGTACACCACCGCTCGGTTCAATCCACGCAGAACGGGTGCGCTTCACTTATCCCCGGCGCCAACCAGGCGATTCGCCGTCAGCCGTCGAGGCCGACGTAGTTTGGGCGGCGCACGAAACTCTCGCGATCGCCGGCGCAAACGGCTGTGGCAAGACGACACTGACGTGGCTGCTCATGGGGATCATCGAGCCCGAACAAGGAACGGTTCGCGTCGGAATGGACGGCGCGAGCCATTGTCCAGCGGTGTTGGCGGGACGGATCGCGTATTTGCCTCAACAGCCCTATTTCGACGAGCTGGAGACAGTGCGTGAGGCCATTCGCTTCGTGGCTCCAGAAGCCACCGACGAGGCTGCCGAAGACCTGATCACCCGCCTTCTGCAAGGCCACTTCACCGGCGACGTGCAAACGCTGATGGAACGAAGAGTCATGTCGCTTTCGATGGGCGAGCGACGTGCAGTGGCCGTCGCGCGTGTGCTCTTGCGTAAATCGGACGCGATCATCTTGGACGAGCCCGAGGCAAATCTGGATGCTGATCTACGGCAGCGCGTGATGAACGTTCTTCGCCTGGCGAAGCGACACTCACGCATGCTGATCGTGACGCATGACGAGGCGTTCGCTGCCGTCGCGGACAGAGTCTATCGAATGCCTTCGACGGAGGCCCCGATGGGCGGAAACCATTCTTCCGCCGCGGAGTGACCGCCCGAGCGATCCGCCTAGCGCAGCCGCTCGAGTGCATCTCGGCCGCGCCGGCCAAGGGCGACTAAGCTCGCCCAGGGGCGCGAGGCGATTCGAGACAACGTGGCCATCATCGGTCCGTCGAGTCGATACGAAATCCTGCCCTTGGTGAAGCGCACAGCGCGTCCCAAAAGTTGGGGCGCCTGTACCGGCAGGTCGACGACCGAGCTCGAATCGGCGCGCGTTGCGAGCATGTCCGCTCCGATCTCGACGACCCGGTGCGAGATCATGTTCTTCCCGTCGAACCAGACCGCGATGTCTCCGATCCCCAGCTCAGCCATTTGACACCGCTCTACGTGGAGCTTGCCGTTGGGCCAGATCCAGGGCCGCATGCAGCCGCCGGCGGTTGGCAGGACGATCTCCGTCATGCCCCGTGTCCTTCGGGTTTGGGAACCGGCACCGGGGGCAGACCGCGCGACATCAAGCCCGCTTTCGCGAATTGGGCGCCAGCGAGCGCGCCCAGTGCCAGGCCTCGCGCAGCGCGCTCAGAAGGCGGCCCGCGCTGAGGTGGAGCGGCGTTGGCCCCGGGTGGGTGAGCACGCGTAAACGCAATCGGAGGGCATAGCCGCGGTCGAGCTGGCTTGCGAGCGCATGACGCAACAGGACTCCCGGTGGGCCTGTCATGGCTGTCTCGAGATCGCCGCGTTGCAGGGCGCGCGCCAAGGTGAGCGCACTCGTCAGATCCTCTTGTGTCATCGCTGCCGTTAGGAAAACTCCTAGCCCTTCGAGCGCCCCATGGCCCGCTTGCTCGAGATCCGCGAGATCCGCAAAAGCCTTCAGCGCCGAGTACATATGCGGTGCGCGCGCGTGCTGAACCAAGCCATGCGCGAGGGCATGCGCTGCGATGAACGCGGGGTCGGGGAGGAGCGCGCTACCAGATGGACGAGTCAAGCCCGCGGCGATCAAGTCGTCGGCAGTGGCGAAGGGCTGCCCCCGGCCCAAAGTCATCGCTGGCACGTGAACGTGTACTTCGATCAACGCACCGTTCCGATCCTGCAGCGCGGGAAGTTGGTGAGCGGATTCCGGCAATCCGATTTCTTCGTAACCGTTTTGTACGAGCAAGCCCTGGAAGTGTCGCGCAGAGGCTTGCGGCACGAGCACATCGAGATCGCTCGCCGAGCGAGCGCCCACCCGCAAGGCTCCCATTCGGTTCAGCGCCGCGTACTTCAAAAGAATGCACGGCACAGCCGCAGCTTGGGCTTGCTCCAGCAGCTGCTGCAAGGCGTGCTCCAACAACGCCTCACGCGCAACGATGCCGATGTATTGCTCGCGCAAACGTTGGGCCGCATCCGATCCCATTTCCTTTTCTAGCAGCTCACGCGGCTGTCGAGCCGCAATGCGCCCCGCCATGTCCAGCCGCAGAGCGGCGTCTACGGCCGTCTTGCCGTCCAAGTGCGACGTCGGCGACCAGGTGAGTGCACCAAACGCGCGCTGCAACACCCATTCCAGCTCAGCATCGAGCGCGAAGAGCGGGGGGCGAAAACCGAGGGCTCTCACCTGCGCTGTTCGTCGCCTTCGTTGCAGCATGCGCGGATAGTGCTCGGCTCGAGGAGCGAAAGCATAGCGCCGTGCAAGACGGGCTTGCAAGCGCATGGCGAGCGCCGATCTCACTGCCGAGACACGGCTGGCTTACTGAGACCACCTCGCTTACCCTTTCAGCCGAGCAGCTTTTGGCGGCGATTCTCGGCCAGATCACTCCCCAATCATCCAGCCGTGCGAGCGTCATCCAACGCTGAGATCGGTCATCCGATGTCAGAACCGTCAGCAGTACCCGGCCTTTTTTGGTCTCGCTTTCGACGAGTCACTTCATCGGGTAGCTACCGCCCCGAGCTGGACGGTATCCGTTTCGTCGCCATCGCATTCGTCTTCGCTTGTCATTTGAACAAGGACATCGTCCGTCACTCAGCCCCGGCGTTCACGGCCTCGCTAGCGCAAAGCTCCCTATTCCAACTGGTTTCCGGATTGAATCTCGGCGTACAGCTATTCTTCGTGCTCAGCGGGTTTCTTCTGGGGCTGCCCTTCGCTCGAGCGTATCTAGCGGGGGGACCAGCGGTACGCTTGAAGAGCTACCTGCTTCGTCGTGTCACCCGGCTGGAGCCGCCGTACATCGCCGCGCTGATCTTGTTTTTTTTCCTCAAGATCTTGGGCTCACGGGGCTCCTTCTTCGAGCTGTTGCCGCATTTGGGTGCGAGCCTTCTTTACGCTCACAACCAGATTTTTGGGCGGCAGAGCGACATCAATGTCGTTTCCTGGTCGCTCGAGGTCGAGGTTCAGTTCTATCTGCTCGTGCCACTGCTCGCGTTCGTGCTTTTCCAAATACGTTGGAGGCTTGCTCGTCGGATCGGCATTGCGTCGCTGTGCGTCGCCGCCGCAGTGGTGGCTCGCTCCTTTCCGCGCGACGGCTCGTGGAACCTGTCTTTCGCGGGCCAGAGCGCTTTTTTTCTAGCCGGTCTTCTCCTGGCTGATGTTTGCTGCCTGCAAAGCCGGAAACGGAAGCCGCATTTTGCTTGGGACCTATGCTGTTTGACTGCGTTCGGTTGTGTGTTGGCGGCCAGGTTTTACGATTCGCGCTGGTGGGTCCTCAGCGCTCTCGCCATGGCAGTCTGCTACTACGCGATGTTTCGCGGATCGTGGATCCGCAGGATTTTGTCATGGCTGCCGATCGCGACGATTGGCGGCATGTCTTATTCGATCTATTTGTTGCACAACTACGTCATTGCGCTCGGCGGCATGGTGTCGGAGCGCACCGGCGCCACCTTGCCGTTTGGTGCGCGCCTGGCAATTCAATCGGCGATCCTGGCGCCGCTCGTGCTCAGCGTGGCCGCGGTGTTCTATCTAGCGATCGAGCGACCCTGTATGCGTCCCGACTGGCCCGCACGGCTGCGGCGCGGTCTCGCCCGCCACTAGCGTTCGCTCTCGCATCGAGGACGTCGCTGCCGCAGCTCGGGGCGTGCGCTCACCTGAGTCGACAAGCTCCGCGTGCTCACGCGAGCAATGCAAAAGTGCGGCGAAGTCAGTCAGAGCTCGCCATCTTGGCGTCCCGGGAGGGCGTCGCGGCCTTTGTTTTCGCGGACGGCCGCGCGGTTGGCGCCTCTTTCACGATGCGAACCGCTGGAGGGCTGACCCGCGGTTGCGATGCGACCTCCAGAAAATCATGACCGAGCGGCACGCCGAATTGATCGGCTACTTCGACGCGCAAGACCCATGGTCCAGGCCCGTCGCTCGGTGGAATGACCGCGTGCAGCACATTTCCCTCGCGCTCGAAGATCAAGTCGAGCGGCTCGAGACCGAGCGTGACCTTGGGCACGACCTGCAAGAACGAGGGGATTTCGGCGCCCGCCTTCGACATCAGTTGAATGTCGATCGACACTGGGTCGCGCGGCCATAGCGCGCGCTTCGGACCGATGCGTACGTCCGCGTAAACGTCACGCGGTTCGAGGCGTGCGGTGGCCACATCGAACGATCCGGGTGAGCGCAGACCGATCACGATCGGGCTGTTGCCAAACGGAATTGTCCCGAGCGCGGCGGAGTAAGCGCTACCGGCGCCAGAGTAAGCCAGCTCGAGCCCGCTAGCGTTCGTAAACCGGACTTGCTGGCCAGCACCGATGAAGATTGCCCGGTCGTTACTATAGCTGCCGGGGGGTAGCACGACGCCGATCACGCGCAGTTTCGCTTCGGGGCTCCAGCTACTCTCGAGCCCGCGCGCGTCGACCGAGCGTAAACTGAGGCCGTAATCGCCCGCTGCCACCGGGGCGAATCCGTCCGCGAATTCCGGCTGCGAGACGCCGCGTTGATCCATCACTTTGCCGTCTACGAGCCGGCGTATGCGCAGCTCGTAGCGAGCCGCGCCGGGTACGGGAGCCCAACGGAAGCCGCCCAGCGCGAGCGCGTTGCTCGGCGCGATGAACATCCGCGGTCCGTCGCTCAACTTGGGGAACGGTAAGCCCGATCTCGTCGTAAAGCTCGGGCTGTCGGTGCTCAGCGTGGCGATCGACCCGACCGGTACGGCCTGCCATTGATTCGAGAGCAGCGTTTTGACTTCACCCTCGAGGTTCGCAACGGTGGCATCGTCACGAGTCACGATCATGACCGCGTGCCCTTTGGTCACCGCCGCGTTCAACTTACCCATAGTCGCGAGGACCGCGGTGTGCTTGGAGCTCGGCATCTCGACATCTACGCGTCCGCTCGTCACGGTGAGGCTCCAGGTCGTGGCGCGCCCGGAAGTGAGCAGTAATTCCTGAGGCACCGGGAACAGACGGACGACTGCGTTTGGGAAAACATGGACCTTTGCGCGGCTAGGTAGTTCGAACACCGCGCCCGAGGCGGACGCCGCAAAGCGCCCACCTGTGTTCGTGCCCGCTCCGGAAACCATTCGCACGCCGCGCGGCGCCGGGTCCGCCTTTGCGATGCTGCCGTACGCGCAGGCGGCTAGGAGGAGCAACGCGGATCTCAGGCCAAGCCGTGATTGTCCCATCACGCTGACAACGGCCGCGCCGCGCAGAACTTGAGCTGCATCCCGCGCTCCCGAATCAGCCATCGCCAGGCAACGACCGCTGGAAACACCGCCTGGAAGAGCCGTTCGCCCGCGATCCCCGCGGTTTCCACGTTCCGCACGTTTCCCCACGTTTAGCGCGATAGAAGCGTGAGATACTCGTGCAACGCCTCCTCCCAGGGGCGAGGCGGTGACCCGAGGGCGGCTTCCGCGTGCGAAGTCGAGAGCACCGAGTACGGCGGGCGGCGCGCGGGACGTGGGAACTCCGAGCTCGGAATTGCTTGCACCGCGGTCGCGCGAATGGGAAAGCCGAGGGCGCGTGCCTGCTGCCAGATGCCAGCGGCGAAGCCGTGCCAGCTCGTTTCGCCTGCATTCGCGAAGTGCAAGATTTCGAACGAGGCGGCTCGGCGCCCAGAGGTAACCCCGGCGAGCGCCAGCGAAGCTTCAGCCAAATCGCGAGTGTACGTAGGCCGGCCAAACTGGTCGGCCACGACCTTCACGAGCTCTCGCCCCTCCATCAGAGAGAGCATCGTCGCGACGAAGTTGGGGCCGCCCTCACCGAACAGCCAAGACGTACGGACGACGAGCACCCGGCGCGGGCCTTCCGCGTCGGCTGTGGCGAGCAGCCGACGCTCGCCGAGCCACTTGCTCCGCCCATAGGCTCCAGTCGGAGCGCACGGCGCATCTTCCGTATACGGCGCGCTCGCGTCGCCGCTGAACACGTAGTCGGTCGAGAAATGGAGGACGCTTGCTCCCAAGCGCTTCGCCGTTTCCCCGAGATTCTCGGGGCCGGCGGCGTTCACGCGCGTCGCGAGCTCCTCCTGCGCTTCGGCGTCGTCGACTCGGGTGTAAGCGGCGCAGTTTACGATCTGGGTGACGCGCTCGGCCTCTGCAAAGCGTTGCACCGCCTCGGGATCACCGATGTCGACTTCGGTGTCACTGCCGACGAACTCGACGCCAGCAGTCGTCAGCACCTCGCGCACCGCGCGTGCCAGCATGCCTTGGCTACCGGTGACCCAAACCTTCAACGCTCGACTCGCGCGCGAAAGCTGGCAAATGGCTCCCCATGCTGGTCGCGGGCCGACAGAATCGGGTGCTCCGTCGGCCAACGCACGGCCAGGTCGGGGTCCGCGTAATTCAGCGTGCACTCAGTTTCCGCGTTGTAGACGGCGCTGCATTTGTACTGCACTTCGGCAGCCTCGCTCAGCACGCAAAAGCCGTGCGCAAACCCGATCGGCACGAAGAGCTGCTCCTTCTTCTCGGCGTCGAGCTCGACGCCACTCCACCGACCAAACGTCTTGGAACCAGGCCGGATGTCGACCACAACGTCCCAAATGCGACCCACGGTCACTTGCACGAGCTTGGCTTGTCCGGGATGCGATTGATAGTGGAGCCCACGCAGTGTCCCTTTGATCGAGCGCGAGTGATTGTCTTGCACGAACGTCTCGACGATGCCCGCTTCTGCGTAGCGGACGGCGTTGTAGGTTTCCTGAAAAAAACCGCGATCGTCACGGAAAACGCGCGAGCGGATGAGCTTGAGCCCTTCGAGCTCGAGATCGATGATCTCCATGGATTCTCCCTATTCTCCGATTTCTTCGAGAGCACGCCGCATGTACTGGCCGTACTGGCTCTTGCCACATTTGTCTGCTAGCCGCGCAAGTTGCGCTGCGTCGATGTAGCCCGAACGGTAGGCGATCTCCTCGAGGCAAGCGATCGATGTCCCTTGGCGTCGTTCGAGCGTGGCGACAAAGTGACTAGCGTCGAGCAGGCTGTCCTGCGTGCCTGTATCGAGCCAGGCTTGACCCCGGCCCATGATCTCGAGCTTGGCTCGACCCGCTGCGATGTAGACGTTGTTCACGTCGGTGATTTCGAGCTCGCCACGCGCCGAGGGCTTCATGTTGGCAGCGATGTCGAGCACCTGATTGTCGAAGAAATAAAGCCCAGTGACCGCAAGCTTGCTCTTCGGGCGCTTCGGCTTTTCCTCGATGCCGCGAAGCTCCCCGTTGGGACCGAGCTCGGCGACGCCGTAGCGCTCCGGATCATCCACTCGGTAACCGAAGAGCGTTGCGCCGTCGAGGCCCGCGCGTGCGGCGCGCAATTGGTTGCCAAAGCCGGCGCCGTAAAAAATGTTGTCGCCCAGAATCAAGCACACCGAGTCCGATTGCACGAACTCGCGACCGATGATGAAGGCTTCAGCCAAGCCGTTCGGCGCCGGCTGTGCGGCATAACTGAAACGCACGCCGAGATCCTCGCCCGTCCCCAGCAAGCGCTGGAACAGCGGCAGATCTTGCGGTGTCGAGATCAGCAGAATCTCGCGGATCCCGGACAGCATCAGCACGGAGAGCGGGTAGTACACCATCGGCTTGTCATACACGGGCAAGAGCTGCTTCGAGATGACACGCGTCAACGGATCGAGTCGCGTTCCACTACCACCTGCGAGAACGATTCCCTTCATTGCTTGTCCTTGCTCACCGGGCGCACGATAGCATCGCAATGTAGACGCTGGCAGCAACAATCACGGCCTGAAAGGCGCGCCGGGAGCTCGGGATAGCTTCCTTGCCGAGTGGCCTCACGATGGAATACGCAATCGCATGTCAAGACAGAAAAGGATCGAAGTTGCTGAGGTTCGAGCTGGCTCGATCGTCGCTGCTGAGGATTTTCTTGCGCCTCATCAGCTGAGCGAGCCGCGGAAACCCGGAATGCATTTCCAGCCGAAGTACTACGAACTAGGGTTCCGCCCATGAGACTCGTCAGTCGGATGAAGAGCGTGCCCGTCCAACTCTTCGCGATCTTTTTTGCGATCTACGCGATCACTGCCTCGGGCGGCCTCGAGGTTGCCGACGCCGACGTGCGCTACGAGACCGCGAAATCGTGGCTCGCCGGAACAGGCGGTGAGCTCGAGTTGTCCTCCCCCCATGGCGTGCTCGCCCCCGACGGGCGCCGCTATGCTTTTTATGGGCCCCTTCAGTCCGTCCTCATGCTGCCAGTCGTGCTGCTCGCCGAGCACGTTTCGCACGGCTCCCCTGACAAGATTTCGAAATCGTTGTTCGGGCTCGTCGCGATTCCGCTCATCTCTGCGCTGTCCATGGCGATCCTATTTCAGGCGCTGCGCGCTCTCGGTTATGGCGAGCGCGCTTCATTCTGGACCACCGCCGTTGTCGGCGTGGCGACTCCTCTGTGGTTCTACGGGCGGTCGGGCCAAGAGGAGAACATCATCGCCCTGTCGCTCGGTCTCTATCTATGGGGCATGGCACTGCTCTTTCGCGATCGCTTCGCCGGGCTCCAGCTCGTCGGCCTCGCCGCGAGCATCGTGATCGCAACTCGCTGGTCGTATCTACCAACGCTAGGGATGATTCTGGCACCCGTTGGAGTGCTTCTCTGGCGGCGGCGATCAGATTGGCTCATCTGGTGGAAGAGCCTAGCCGTCGGCTCGGGCTTCGCGGTGGCCACGCTGAGCGGAGTGCTTTGGTACAACTATCATCGCTTCGGCAAGGTTTTGGAGACAGGCTACGGCATCTACTTCAAGCACCGCCACGAGTCGTTTTTTACTTTTGCCAGCGCCCCGGCGCACGCAGCCGCGCTCCTATTCAGTCCCTATCGAGGCATCCTGTTGTTCTGCCCAGCTCTTTTAGTTCTGTTGGGCCTTAGAAAGGCCGGGGTTTGGGAAGCGGTCACCAAGCTGTGGCCTTCTACGCTCGCAGCGTGGATCGTTACCTGGCTATTCATCGCAAGCTTTGCCGTTTGGAATGCCGGGGCCGCATGGGGGCCGCGTTACCTGGTTGCGCCCATCATTCTCCTGGCGCCGATGCTGGCCGCGGTGTTCGCCTCCGGCCAGCGCTGGCGTGTCGTCATCGCGCTCTCGGTGTTCGTCCAAATTCTGTCGACGATGCTTCCGTCAGTCACTGAGGACGCCGTCTATGACGGTCGTAACCAAGTGTCACCAGGGACGTGCACGCCGTGGTCATGCAATTGCACCGCGCTTTGCCTGCGCGCTCCATGGGCGCTGAGAGCGGTGGATAACACTATCCTGTCTCGGCCCCTGCCGCTCCTCGAAGCAAGCCCTTCGGCAGCTGCGCCCCCTGAAGTCGACATGCTGTCGACCTCGGATTTCAGGAGCGTTTACTGGTGGCCCGTGCGCGTCGCCTATCGCACGCACAGGTTCAGTCCGGCGCTGGCGTTTACGCTGTGTTTGGCGGTCCTCGCTGCGGCGTTCAGCGCTCTTGGCTTCTCGTATCGAAGGCTGCCGCGCGACCCGCTCGTGGCGAGCGCAGCGCCGCTTGGCTAGGACGGTTTACGGCACAGAACCTGGTACTGTGCGCCGAGCGGGAGACGCGCCAGCGGTGTCTCGAGCTTGCGAAGCGCGCTCAGGAACTTCGGGAAAACGAACAGAAAATGTGTGCTCAAGATCTCGAACCCTTGCGCGCGAAGTAGGCGACGCGCCTCGAGCGCGGACACCAGGATCGCGTCGCGGTCGAATGGGATTCGGCTCATGACGATTCGCGTGCCCGGATTCCACGGGTTGTTTTCCCAGAACGAGAACAAACCACCGGTCCGGAGCGAATCGCGAACGTACCGAATTGCGCCGGCTCGCTCTGCCGGAGGGATGTGGTGAAACACGCCGTTGCAGTAAGCGATGTCGACGTCCCCCGAGGGCCGATAGTCGTCGATGCGTTGAAAGGTCACACCGTCTGTTGCAGTGCGTTCAGCGAGCGCGATCGCTTCGGCAGAGGTGTCCACGCCGATGACCGAGCTGGCACCCAAGACCGTGCGGAAAAGAGGCGAGGCCGTGCCCGTGCCGCAGCCATAGTCGAGCACTCGCTCAGGGCGGCTGTTTTGCGTGCAGC
>Ga0210402_10004509_pt1 | contig 12683 bp, 8 predicted proteins | sample IncBWC7MmetaG_FD_161055 | JGI IMG/M metagenome (GOLD analysis project Ga0210402, IMG submission 161055) | Forest soil microbial communities from Barre Woods Harvard Forest LTER site, Petersham, Massachusetts, United States - Inc-BW-C-7-M | ecosystem: Environmental > Terrestrial > Soil >...
CTACGCTCTCGGGACTACCCGCGAACATCGTTTCCGACCTCAAGCTGTACATCTACACCGACATCAACGGCAAAGCCCGCCCGCAAGGCGGCGGTTCCGACCTCGGTGCCTTTCAACACTGAAATGAGGCCCAAAGTGATCTCCTGCGTCGCGCAGGCACAAAGCGATTCACAAATCGGTTCATCATAGCCACAGAAAAGCAGCCAACTCGACCTCTCAACGAGCCGCGGTAGTCGTTTTCGTCGGGTGCTCAATCAATTCGCGGAAGATCGCGGGAATTTTTTCGAATTCCGCGGACTTATCGAGGAAGAAGTTCGCCCCGGCAGCGATGCATTCCTGGCGATATTGGGGATAAGGGAAATTCGTGCAAATCAAGACTTGAAGGAGGGGCTGAGTCTGGCGGATAGCGCGCAACACGTCCAAACCACTGCCTCCAGGCATCTGAAGGTCGAGAATTACCGCGTCCGGCTTCGTCTCCTGGATGGAATGGATGGCTTGGGGAACATCGTTGGCCCGTCCTACGAGCTGAATACCGGGTACTTCCTTCAGCAAGTCGGCAAGGCGTTCCACGACTACCTTGGAGTCATCGGCGATAAAGACTCTCATCCTCTTTCTCCTCGAGAATCGTCTGCCCATGCATAGATTAATGACGAATTGGTTTGCAAATACATCCGGTGGAAACAGCAATCTTTTGTAGGACAAAGTGAAGCTGCTAGTACAGAGTTCATCCCACAACGATGGAACGGGATTGCCCAAGAGTTCTGTTCGAATTTACTTTCATCATTAATCCACAAGCTGCGCTTGAATAGCGTAGCGAATCAACTCCGCGGTCGTCTTCATCCCGGCCTTCTCGAGGATGCGCGCGCGATAGGTGCTCACGGTTTTTACGCTGAGGGAGATTTCGTCGGCAATTTGCTTGACCGTCTTGCCGGAGGCGATCATTCGCAATACTTGAAACTCGCGAGATGACAAGAGTTCATGAACCGGCGTGTCCGCCCCTCCCCTCAAGTCGAAGGCTAGTTTTTCGGCGAGCGTCGCACTGACATACCGGCCGCCCGCGAGTATCCGCCGCACGGCATCCTTCAATTCCTCGGGGATGCTGTCCTTGGTGAGGTAACCGGCAGCCCCGGATTTGAGGGCCCGGCGTGCATATTGTTCTTCGGGGTGCATGCTAAGGAAAAGTACGGGGAGTTTGGGACGTAAGCGCCGCACGTCATCCAGAATATCGAGACCGCTTAGTCCGGGCATACTGATATCCAAAATGACGATTTCCCAGTCCTGCCGGCGCACAAGCGAGACCGTTTCTTGACCCGTTTTCGCTTCGCCAAAAGTTACTTTGGGAAATGCCTCGGCGATAGTTTCCTTAAGTCCGCGGCGGAAGACGGCATGATCGTCAGCGATCAAGACTCTCATTTCAGGTCCAGTGGGGGAGGGGCTAAGCGGAGTAGTGGAATTCGTACGGTCAAGGTAGTTCCGGCACCTAGAATTCCTTCGATTTTGAGTTCGCCGCCGAGCATTAGAGCGCGCTCGCTCATTCCAACGAGGCCGAGGGACTTATGCGATCTGGCTTCTTCAAGGTCGAAACCGACTCCGTTGTCGTGGACCACGAATAGAAGACAGTCCGCTTCCCTCTCTAAGCGGGCTTCAACGCGCGTGGCATGAGCGTGACGCACAACATTGGTCAGCGATTCCTGAAAGATGCGGAAAATGGCCGTAGACCGTTCCGGGTCGAGAACCAGGGGTTCTTCAAGAAAGGCGATGTGGCATGGGATTCCGGTACGGTTTTGAAATTCCTGCGCCTGCCCTTCCAGGGCAGCGTTCAAGCCCAGATCATCCAAAGCCCTGGGCCTGAGTTCGGAGGCAATTCTTCTCAAGGTGCCAATCATTTCGTCAACTAATCTGGTCGCGGAACCAACTTTGGTTCGCAATTGAGTCTGCTTCTTCGTCAGTTTGTGACCGATCAGCGCAAGGTCCATCTTAATTGCCGTACAGGACTGGCCGAGTTCATCGTGGATTTCTCTAGCGATGGAGGTACGTTCTTCTTCCCGGACGCTCTGGAGACGAGCTGCCAGGGAGCGGAGCTGCTCGGTGGAAGCTTTGAATTGTTCCTCGGCATGCTGGCGCTCAGCGATTTCAGTTCGCAACTCGTGGTTCACTCGATCGAGGACGGCAGTTCGCTGTTTAACGCGAAGTTCCAGCAGTTCTTTAGCCCTTTCGAGCGATTCCTCTTTCCCATGCAAATCGGTCATGTCGCGAGTGACTTTGGCGAACCCTCGCAAGACTCCCTCGGTGTTTCGCAAGGCGGTGACAACAACATAGGCCCAAAAACGAGAGCCATCCTTGCGGATCCTCCAACCCTCATCCTCGCTTTGTCCGCGTTGAGCCGCCTCACTCAGAAGCCGCGCAGGCTTTCCGCTCTTCACGTCTTCTGGAGGATAAAACAAGGAGATCTGTTTCCCAATAATCTCCTCTGGACGATAGCCTTTCAACCGCTCCGCTCCTCTATTCCAGCTGACCACCTGGCCAAGCGGGTCTATTTGGAAAATGGCATATTCCTGAACACTCTGGACGAGCAAACGGAAGCGTTCCTCGCTATCGTGCAGGGCCTTTTCAGACTGACGGCGAACGGTGACGTTTTCGAAGGTCACACCCAGAAACTTGTCATAGAGTGGAAAAACCTGGACGGAATAAATACCCTGGCGGATGCGTTCGTCACCATAGGAAATTTCTCCCAGGTTTTTGGGTTTGCGCGTGCGAAAAGCGTCGATGCACCCGTTCGGGAGCGAAGACTTTAAGAGCTTTGGGAATTCCGCCAAGGTCCGGCCGCGGAGGTCTTCCATTGCGGCACCTGTAAGAGACGCAGCTGCAGGATTGAGGTCAATGATCCTGAAGGTCTGCGGTTCGCGTGGGTTTTCTAGATGCAATACGACTACACCCATTGGCAGGCCGCTGAATAGTTCTGTATAGAGTGGGCGGGTGGCATCTCCGGCAGTAGTCCGGGCGGATTTGGCAGCTTGGGCTTGTGGCCCGCTAGTTCGGCGTGCGGTCATTGTACTCAGCCCATACCGTGCAGCGGAATGATGACGGTGAACAATCGAGGAAGGACTGGAGGAAGGGTGGGCTTAAGTACCTGAGAGAGGCTTCGAGTGTTTCCTCCAGTCATTACTTTCGATTCCGGAAGAAAGTACAGGTGGAACCTGTACTTGTGTAGGACTGGGCGACCGCTCCTTAACCTAACGTCTGACGACAGAATCATTTACCTGCCGACATCTTTGAGAAAGCTCCTCACCTATTCTTTGGCCTGTGGGCGAAATGCATAAGAGTGCATAGCGCTCTCGCCGGGCCTGCCGAACTTCAAGTACTCAGCAAGCCTCGTTAACCGGGGACCCCTCTCCTCCGATTCGTTGCCACTAACCCAGCCAGCGACCCGGCGAGTCATTAAGCCCAAATAAAAATCCTTTCGGAGGTGGAGTGGTGCGACTTTACAAGGAACTATTTTTGCGTTTGTGTGCGCCGCAACGGAGAATGCCCCTTTTGGCGGCGGCAATATCCGGAGGTGCGTCCCGGACAAATAGATTGACGTATGTTAAGGGCGGGCTCTTGGCGCTGTTTGTTCTTTTGGGTTGCTCGAGCAATTCTTTTGGACAAACCCAGGCGACAATCTGGCCGAGCGCGACAGTACCGGCAATTGCAGACGTGGGCCCCGACTCGCCTGTCGAACTGGGTGTGAGCTTCAAGTCGGACACGAACGGCTACATCACCGGCATCCGCTTTTACAAGAGCGCGGCCAACACCGGCACGCACGTAGGCAATCTTTGGTCGAGCGCGGGAGCACACTTGGCCTCGGCCACCTTCACGGGAGAAACGGCCTCCGGCTGGCAGCAGGTCAATTTTGTAACGCCCGTAGCCATCACCGCAAACACCGTTTACGTGGCCTCTTACCACACCACGATCGGGCACTATAGCGATACCAACAACTTTTTTGCGACTTCAGGCGTGAATAATGCGCCATTACATGCCTTGGCAAATACCTCGAGCACTCATGACGGACCCTTTTGCTATGGCAGCACCAGCTGCTTTCCCACCTCTACCCACAGCTCCTCAAACTATTGGGTCGATATAGCGTTCACTTCAACCGCAGCGGCCTTGCAAATTTCGACGGCGCAACTGCCTGGAGGAACCGTAGCAGGCGGGTATAGCTCGACGCTCGCTGCCACTGGCGGCTCGACTCCTTATTCCTGGAGCGTTCTCACCGGTTCTTTGCCCAATGGGCTGGCCCTCAATGCTAGTGGTGTGCTCTCCGGCACTCCTTCTCTCGCCGGCTCCTTCGCTTTCACCGTTCAGGTCAAAGACGCTTCCTCGACTACCGCTTCCAGAAACTTCTCCGTCAATGTCGCTTCTCCCACCCCCTCCGTGACGATTATTTCCCCCGCCACCGGCTCCACTGTCTCCGGCACCATTTCCGTTTCCGGCACCGCTTCCGATTCCGTCTCCATCACCTCCGTGCAACTCTCTGTCGACGGCGGCAGCTATTCCAACGCTTCCGGCACCAACAACTGGTCCTTCAGCTTGAATACCGCTGCTCTCTCCAACGGCGCGCATTCCCTCTCCGCTAAAACCACCGATGCCGCCGGCATCTCCGCTACCAGTTCGACCGTGGCTATGACCGTCAACAACGGTTCCACCGCCTCCAATTGCACCCTCTTTGCTTCTCCTTCCGGCAATGACTCCAATTCCGGCTCCACCTCTTCTTCTCCTAAAACCTTCTCCGGCGCGGCCGCGGCTTCGCAACCTGGCTCCGTCGTCTGCCTCCTTGCTGGTACCTATAACCTCAGCTCCACTTTCTATCCCCCCACCAGCGGCTCCCCTTCTTCCTGGATCACCTTTCAACCCTCTGGCAACGGCGCCGTCAACTTCCTCTGGACTGCTGGAGCCACCGGCCAACCCATGTTCAAGCTCGGCAACGGCTCTTTCCCCTCCGGCGCCGCTTATCTCGAATTCCGTGGCTTCAACCTCGACGGCCAGAACTTCGCCGCCGACGGCTTCTTCTGCCAGGGTGGCCATCATGTGAGGTTCATCGCCAACTCCATCAACAACACCGGCGGTTCCGGCGTCGGCGCCGTCAACTGCGATTACCTCACCAGCGATCACAACCTCATCAACCACAACGGCTATCTCTACGGCTGGACCAGCGCCATCTCCTACAACAGCGCCCAGTGGTTCGATAACTACCCCGGCTTCCACAACATCGTCTCCAACAACATCATCACCGGTGAATTCGACGGCTCCGGGAATCACACCGACGGCAACGGCATCATCCTGGACCTCAGCAACGGCTCTTATAATTACAGCACCGCCAACACTCCTCCCGCCCTGATCATCAACAACGTCGTTTATGGCAACGGCGGTCGCTGCATTCAAGCCAACGTGGTCACCAACTTCTGGATCGTCAACAATACTTGCTACAAGAACGACCTGGACACTTCATTGGGCAACGTCGGCTCGTTCACCACCCAGAACTCCAACAACGGCTATTTCATCAACAACATTGCCGTATCCGTAGCCGGGAACAATCCTTCCTACGACCAGGAAAGCTCCAACGCCAACATTAAGTACTATGCCGACATGTACTCCGGTTCTTCCAACAACTTCAGCTATTCCGATCCCTCGCAGCTGATCAGCGCCAATCCGCTCTTCCTCCTTCCGCCCAGCTTGAGCATCGGTGGCTATACCACCTCACTTGCACCTTCCCTGCTCGGAAGTGGGCTCACGCTCACGCCGCTTCTCAGCCCCGCCCTTGGCCGGGGCATTGATCCCAGTACGCTCTCGGGACTACCCGCGAACATCGTTTCCGACCTCAAGCTGTACATCTACACCGACATCAACGGCAAAGCCCGCCCGCAAGGCGGCGGTTCCGACCTCGGTGCCTTTCAACACTAAGCTGATAGCCCTGAGGAGAAGTTAAGGGCCAGGACGTGCATGGAGCATGGCGCCGACGGCGAAACGTCGGCGCCATGCCGTTTTACTTGCCACCGTCCAATCCTTCTCAATCCCGTGCGGGAGGGAGTGTCGAGGGCCGGCTACGTGGAGTGTTGTAACCCGGCCATCTCCCTCCGGCACGTTTTTTTCCTCCTTCCGAATCCGAGGTCAAGGCAGGAAAGTTGAAACCGGTGCCGTCCTAAGGGCTTCGGAAAGGGTCCCGACTGCGCGGCGATAAACGTCGAGAGTCTTTTGAGCAATAACTCTAGAGGAGCACTCAGTTTCCAACTTTGACTTACCGTTTTTTCCCATTTGGCGGCGTAGCGGGGCATCCAGAAGCAAGCGCGTAACGGCATCGGCCAATTGCGCCGCATCGCGAGGGGCCACGAGGCAGCCGGTGCGCCCTTCTTCGACAATTTCTGGGAGGCCACCAACAGTGGTGGCCACGACAGGTTTTCCGGCGGAGTAGGCCATGGGAATAACGCCGCTCTGCGATGCTTCGATGTAAGGAAGGACGACAACGCTGGCGCGGTGGAAGTAGTCGGCGGCGCGGCCTTCGGAGATGAATTCGTTGTGGACGATGAAGCGGTCAGGATGGACCATCATGCGGGCGTAGCGGGAAAAGTCTTCGCCCTGACCGGCGATCAGAATTCGCGCGTCGGGCACGCGCGCGGTAATCAGCGGTTCAGCCTTGATTAGGTATTCCAAACCTTTGTATTCCCAGATGCGTCCGAAAAAAAGAATTAAATGCTCTTCTTCTTTGCCAGCGGTCAAGGGCGGCTCCTCGCCGATTTGAATGTGTGGAATGACAGAAATTCTCTCCGCAGTGCCAGGCAAATTCCGCGCCACTAAATTGCGAAGAAATTGAGAATGGACGATCAACTGGTCTGCACGGCGGCGGGCAAACATCTCGACCCAGAGCGGTGTCTTCTGCGAAAGGCGGTCGCCGGGATGAGGCTGGAAGTCGTGAATGGTAAAGACCAGAGGATAGCGCCGCAGGAAAGGCAACGCGAGATCAAACCAGAGATGGGCGCCCTGATAGTGAATCACATCTGGTGCAAATTCGCGGATTCGCCGGAAGATCTTGCGAATGGCCCGGAATTGCCGGAGTGGCTGACGGAGGCGGGGATGCGAAAAGGAAAAGAGCTGCACCGAGCTATGCAGCTTCGCCACATGAGGTTCAATAAGGCCCTCCGGAATGATCAACAAAACGTCCGCGTGTTGGGCAAGGGCACTGGCCAAGCGAACGCTGTACTCTCCAAAATTGTAGGAGATCAGAGCGACGCGGACGCGCTGTTTCGATGCCATCCTAGTTTCGGTAAAGCGATTGAAGGAGGGTGGGGCCCAGGCGCTCGGTGAAAAGAGCGGCGCCTTGGGGATTCAAATGCGCGCCATCGATGAAGACGTTCTCCGGCAGTTCGGCATGCTGAAAAGGCAAGACAACGAGCAGGCCTTCTCTGGCAGCGGCGGCTTGGAGTTCATTGGAAGCGTCGTTGACATCGCGAGTGGGAGGAATCAAGAGGAAGAAGCGCGAACTATTCTGACGGCACAGTTCATCCAGCAAACGGAGGCGCGGCAAGGCCCTGGCTACAATTTCTTCCGCGGGAGGGAGCGGGCGATTTTTCGGCTTGAAATACGGGACCAGATCATCGATCGCGGGAGCGGTTTTTCGCAAGAGCCAATTGTGAATTTCTCCGCGATGTCCCATCCAACTGCTGGAGTTCGCAAGGAAGTAGTCGGTCATGGCGGTGTTGTCCAGGTGACCCTGTTGCTTCACCTTGAAGATGTCGCGCTTCAGCATTAGGGCATTGGCGAAGGATCCGCCGTAGGTGGAATCCGAGAGCAAGTCGCGGGTGGACAGGCAAACGCCGACGATGGCAGGGTGAGAACCCTCGGCGAAGAGCCGGCGCACTCCGAAATACCAATCCAGGTAGCTAGTGCCGGACATTGGAAGGTAAGCCAGGGAATAATTTGGCGCGATTTCTTTCTGAAGACTGTCGCGGTTCACGCCGACTTCGAGGTAGGAGTTGCCGACGATCAGCATGGTCACTGATTTATCGGGAGCGTCTGGCCGAAGCGAAACGGCCCGAAGATGGTCTGCCTGAATGGTGCGCCAAACATGGTTGATGCGAGGAAATGCCATGCGAGTAACGGCCTCGAGCGCGCAGAAATAGCCGGACAGCACGACCAGCAGAACCACGATGGCGCGGGTAGCGGTCCGGCGCTTAGAATCTGAAATAGATGAATGCACTTTCTTGATTTGCTCCAAAGAGTGTGATCAGAACACAGAAAGCGACGCCAGTGGCGACTTGCCAGGCATAAGAGCGTGAAGCAAGGACGTGCTCGGCGCTGGAAAGCTCCAATTGAAGATCGAGGAGAAAGAGTACTGCCGCATAGACGGCCAAGAACAAGAGTGCAGTTAGGTACACCGGGCTCCATTGCCAAATTCCAAGGCTGGCGATCTGTTCCCAAGCGCCGGAAAGCGAGGGCACGCGGAAGAAGATCCAAGCCAGACATACGACGTGAAAAAGGAAGATGCGCCGGCCCCAGCGCGCAAAGAAAGTTGGGGAAGAAGCTAGTTCACGTTTGCCGGTGAACAAGCGTTCGAAGGCGAGGCCGACGCCGTGGATGCCTCCCCAGACGACGAATGTCCAGTTCGCGCCGTGCCATAATCCGCCAAGCAGCATGGTGAGCATCAGGTTGATGTAGGTGCGGAGATTTCCAAGGCGGTTGCCGCCGAGCGGGATGTAGAGATAGTCGCGCAGCCAGGTGCTGAGGCTGATGTGCCACCTTCTCCAGAAATCCTGGAGACTTTCGGCGAGATACGGCTGGCGGAAATTGACCATGAAATGGAAGCCAAGAAGCTGGGCGCTGCCGCGAGCGATATTGCTGTAGCCGCTGAAATCGCCGTAGATCTGCCAGGCAAAGGCGTAAGTGCCAAGCAGGACGGTCATGGTGTTAGGTCCGCCGAGACTACCGTTAAAGGCGGCGTTAGCGATAAGCGCGCAATTATCGGCGATGACGACTTTGCGGAAGAGACCTTCCAGGATAAGGATCAAACCTTCAAAGGCTTTGGTGGGTTCCCACGCGCGCGGCTTCTGTACTTGCGGAAGCAAATGCGAAGGCCGCTGGATCGGGCCAGCAATCAAGTGCGGGAAGAGACTGATGAAGAGAGCGTAGTCCACCAAGGATTTCGCGGGCTCCAGTTTGCGATGATAAACATCCACGATATAGGCGACTTCCTGGAAGGTGTAAAAAGAGATTCCGGGAGGCAGAAGGATGCGCCACAGACTGACGGGTATCTGTTTCAATCCCAGCAGAGCCGCGAGGTGAGCGGCGGAGTCCACAAAGAAATTGAAATACTTGAAGACCCCGAGGAAGGAGAAATTGAGCGCGATGGAGAAGATCAGGAGAAGACGCCGAGTTCGCTGGTCGGAGGCCGCGGCAATCTTTCGAGCGATGACGTAATCCACGAGGGTCGAGCCAGCCATCAAGACCAGGAAGCGCCAGTCCCACCAACCGTAGAAAAAGTAGCTGGCACCGAGCAAGAAATAGTTCTGCTTGCGGAATGGCAGCCGCCAGTAGATCAGCGCCACCAGGATCAGGAACAGGACGTAGGCTGTGGAGTCAAAGAGCATGAGTGCGTTGATTGGTTACGATTTGCGGGCCACTACTCCGATAGCAGAGGGCGGTACTTGTCCTTAAACTGCCGCAGACCGCCGGAAGCCCAGATGGCCACTGAAAACAAGGCGACAGCGTAAATCAGCGTGGCAGAGACACCGGACAAAATGCCCAGTCGCCCGTTAAGCGCAGCAAGGTAAGCGGTCATGCAGGCCGCAGCCACGAGAGGTTTCCAAACGATGCTCGCGAAGGGCATGCTGGAAACCAGCCGCGAAACCGGAATGTAGTGCTGAATGCAATCGGCCAGCCGCGTCAGGACCAAGGCGACGGCGGCCCCGCGCAAACCGAAAATGCTGATAAGCGGCCAGCCAACGAGCAAGTTGAAAATGGTATCCACCAGGACGATTCTCAGCGTGATCTTTTCACGGTGACTGGCCAGCAGCACTTGTCCCAAAACGCTGGTAAACACCTGGAGGACCAAGACCCAGGCGACGATGCGCAAAGCGGGAAATGCCTGGGAAAACGCGGGATTTTTATAGAGGAGCGAAATCAAACGGTCGCCGATGAAGTAGAGCCCGGCGGCGGCGGGCAGTGCAAGAACGAGGAGCAGCTCAATGGCTTGCTCCGCAATGCGCTTCAGGCTTTGAAAACCGGGCGCAACTTTGCGGCACATTACCGGAAATATGCTCTGCGCCAAGCTCTGATAGACCAGAAGCAGAGGAACCAATAATTGGGTGGCGGCGCTGTAGAGGCCCACTTGCGTCTCGGTAGCGAGCTTCGACAGAAGGATGATATTCAAACTGCTCATGATGGCAAGCGTTCCGTCGATGCCGAGAAAGGTGACCGCGGAACGCATGGTGGCCAGAGAAAAATGAAGGTCGATGGACGCAGGCCGGGAGGCAAATTTACGGAGCACAATCCAAGTCTCGAACCCGGCGATGGCGGCCAGAGAAGCCAGTAGAACCAGCACAACCGGGTACAGACCCCGGTTGGTGGCTAGCAAGACGTAGGCCCCCGCTACCTTTAGGATATTCACCGGCACGTTGACGAACGCGATGTAAGGCATGCGTTCCCAGGCTTGAAAGAGCCCTTCGCAAACAGCGGAGATGGTGTAGGGAAGAAGGCCAAGGGAGAGTAACAAAATGACGCGCGTCGTCGAGGCGGGATAGCGCATGACATGGACAAAACTCCAGAGCGCGACCAGGGAAGCGACCGAAGTGAGCGTCACAATCATGAGGCCGTTGAGGAAATACAACCGGGTTTGCGCCCGGTCTTTGGCGACCTGTCGAACGATTAGTGTTTTCAAGCCGCCGACGGCGAACACCTGGAAGGTGTAAAACAATGTGAATGCCAGTGTGAGTTGGCCAAATTCCTGCGCGCCCAGGTGGCGAGCGACCATAGCGTATAAAACAAAACTCGTCACGCGATTCATCACGTCGCTGCTGAGAATTGAAAGCGCGTTGCCGCTGGTTTTGCGAAGGTTTAGGCTCATCAGGTGATCTTTGAAGGACGGCAATAACTGCGAAACGCGCGTGCAAAAACACGCGACGGATCAGTTTTCTTTATTGTGGACTTGCGTTGAAAACCACATCCACCCAATAATTCGCGGACGCGTGAGTACTTGAAGGAAAAGCACTGCTGGTGCCGTAGGCGAAAACACCGTTTGGAGCAACAATTCCGTTTGCCGGTGCGTGCAGATTGCCGTTGTCCACGCCGGATGTTGTGAAAAAATTCCAGTCGGCACTGTAGTGCCCGGCAGGGACGAAATAAGAAGCCACGTAGACGGCATTGGCCGAGACGGTTACGGGATTTGAAAAATTCACCTGCTGCCACCCGGAGTTTGTCTCACCGGTAAAAGTGGCGGAAGCCAGCAGAGTACCCGTAGCGCTCCACAAGTGACCCACGTGCGTGCCGGTGTTGGCTGCGCTTTTGTAAAAGCGAAGTCCGGTTATGTAGCCGTTGGCATCTGACGTGAAGGAAACCCCCACCTCAACTGGCGAGTCCGGTCCGACGTCAATATTCGCCGGCGTCGCCGTGGCCGGCCAAATGGAGCAGGGACAGGAGTCTTGAACGACGGCAAGCGTAATGCCCGCACTTGGAACTTCTAGGTTGCCACTGTCATCTACCGCGCGAGTCTGTACACTGAGCGCTCCAATAGTGTTTGGCGTAAAGGTGTAACTCCAATTCTCACGACCCACGGCAGGATGCCAAGTTGCTCCTCCGTCCAGTGAGATCTCGACGGCACCGACAACGCCGCCTCCAACATCTGCCGCCGTGCCAGAAATAGTTACGGGGAAATTGAGAGTGACTCGGCTTCCTGAAACCGGTGCCGCAATGGCCGATCTTGGCGGACTGGTATCCGCGGAAGCGGTCGCCTGCACCAAGCCACTCTGCAGCGTCGCTGGTTGAGCGCCCATGTCTGCGAGAAGATTGACGGTAGCCTGCTGCATGCTGGGATCGGTTGGCGTGCCCGAGATCGCATGAGTGGCATCGAGGCCCCAGGACCATTGCACTGTGCCGGCCCCAAAAACCAGCGCGCCACTCGAAGCGCGATACAGAGTGAGGTGGTGGGTAGCGATGGCATTGCCGAGAATGCCGGAATACAGGTCTAGAACATAGGTTGGCACAGACAAAATGGTGGTCGAGAGCGGAATCAGGCCTGCTGGCCGGAAGCCATTGTCGGAGTCCACATCCCACTCGTAGCCAAGTACGCCCGTTGGCAGTGTCCCAACCTGGCCTGCCGCGAGCGCAGCGATACTGGTGTTCCGCCAAAAGCGCATTCGGCCATCGGCCTGCGGAACCGTAATGGCGTCATTGCGAACTTCATCTACTGCGTAAATCGTGCCGCTCAACGCATTCTCCGGACGGCCTCCGTCTGCGGGTGGACTAAAGCGCGGATCACGCCAGGCTCCCGTCCAAATGGGTGGGTCAGCGGGGTCGATGGGCTGACCAGCAAAAGTTTCCTTGTAACAGACCAGGGTGCGGTACGGAGTATTTGTGCCGTCAATGCTGGGCTCCCAGCGCGTCTTCCAGAAGATTGCATTGCCGCTAAAGAACGCCAGGTTTATGCCAGCGGCTCGGGC
>Ga0210402_10004511_pt1 | contig 12682 bp, 17 predicted proteins | sample IncBWC7MmetaG_FD_161055 | JGI IMG/M metagenome (GOLD analysis project Ga0210402, IMG submission 161055) | Forest soil microbial communities from Barre Woods Harvard Forest LTER site, Petersham, Massachusetts, United States - Inc-BW-C-7-M | ecosystem: Environmental > Terrestrial > Soil >...
GTTTGGCAGCGCAGGGCCGGGCGACATGGTGCGCTACAACCGCATCGAAAGCCACATTGATTTGGTGGCGTCGTTCTTGTATGCGCCCGACCATGCTTTCTACAATATCGCGGCGCAGCGCAACGCCTCAGACGAAGTCGTCAAACAGGCCACCGCCCTGCAGGACGAGTTCAACGACGACTTCCAGGACATGGGGGCCAACGATGCCTTCTCCGAAGCTATCCCCTGGTCCTGCGTCTACAACACCATGCTGTGCAAGCAGGGCTGGAACGACATCCGCGGCGAGGGCACGATAATGCTCATCCCGCCGCACCAGTTCGGGGTGTTTCGGGAAGACCTGACCGGACTCGATGAGCAGGAGGCGTTCGTTCACACCTACCCGCTTGAGTATCACGATGCGGTGGAACGCCTGAACCGCGCCGGCCGATCGACCGACATCGCCCGCATGTCGATCGTCAACCAGCCCTACGAGTCGCCGTTCCCTGAGATGTTGACGAGGATGATCATTGCGGGCACCGGCGGGCTTAATCTTCAGGGCAACATCCTCGGCCAGATCAACCCCGAATACACGCCGCTCGATACCTACCAGCCGCAGACCCAGCACCCCATGGTGATGTTCAACGAACTGTGGGCATGGGACTCGGAGTGCGCCGATTACCGGATTTTCCACCTGGTCGAGCCCGACATCCTGATCGGCGACAGCCGCAAGACCGTCCGCGCCATGATGTCATCGCCGGGCGCACGGCGGATGCTGGAGGACAAGGCTGGAAAAACCCCGCGGCGCAGGCGCGCTGCCAAGGACGGCGAGCTCGCCACAGTGGCGCCCGGTGACGACGAATTCGCCATCTCGCAGTCCAACCTGTTCCTGCCCGGGGAAAATCCCTTCACCAAGATCCAGCCCTACCGCAAGTACAACTACTTCTGGGGCAAGGCACACATCGATAGCCTGACGAGCCTGCAGGACTGGATGAACGAGAGATTCGAACAGATTGATGATTTGCTGGAGAAACAGGCCTACCCAGCCAAGTGGGGAAGTGGCATGAGCGGCCTCACGGACGAGAAATTCGAGCAGTTCGGGGCGGCCGACACCTCCATCCTGGAGCAGACGCCTGGCGCTAAGATCGAGGAATTGAAGCCCGACATGCCCGAAGACATGTTCGCGGAACTCAAGGAGATAGGCGTTTTTTTCCTGGAAGCATCGGGGCTGACGGAGGTGATTTCCGGCCAGGGCGCCCAAGGGGTGCGGTCCAAGAACCACGCCCAGGCACTGCAGCGAACCGGATCCGGCCGCATCAAGCGCGCCGCGCTGGCGCTTGAGCCCGCCCTGGTGCGGCTCGGTGACCTCGGCCTCAAGCTCAAGATGCGCAACGACGATGACGCCATCATCCCGGAGCCCTATGAGGGCAAGGATGGGAAAGAGACCTCCGAGCCCTTCGTTGCGGCCCAGCTCGCCACCGACGTCAAGATCAAGATCAGCGGCCATGCCCACTCGCCGCTGTTCGTTGACGACGCCCGCGAGATGGCGGCGCTGCTCAAGAAATCCAACGCGATTGACAACGAGATGTTCGTTCGCATGCTCCACCCGCCCAACCAGGACGCCATCATTCACGGTCAGCGGGCGCAGGCGCGCAAGCAGCGCCAGATGCTGCAATCGCTGCCGCCCGAACAGCGCCTCCAGGCCATCGCTGGCGGCGGCGGCGGCCGTCGGCGACGTTGACTTTTATTCCTATCCATGTGACTTTATTCCCACCTCTTAGACCAGCGGAATGCACCGCAAGAGCAGAACAGGAGGCAGGACATGTTGGGCCACGCTATCGTGCACAACCGTCGTCGGCGCAAGCATCGCCGGCGTTAATCCACCCCCCCTTACCACTTTCCTCCCTGGACGCGCACGCGCGACCCTGGCCAAAAGCCGGGGTCAGTTGTTTCATGTGAAACAATTCCCATACATTGACTTAATTCCTAGGAAAGAATACCAATCCAAGGCATGGCTCAGATGCCCATGCCATTCATGCCGCGCGGACCAGGCGCAGGCCCCGCCGGAGCAGCCCCTGCAGCGCTGCCAAAGTCACCAATCGGAGGCGCTGGCGGCCCCGGGGCAAGCCCGATGGTGTCGCCCGGCGCTAATGCGGGAGGCAAGGCCAAGGCGGTAGCCAAGATCAAGGCCTGCACCCAGACATTGCTCGCCGAGGCGATGAATTTCGAGCCCGGCAGCCGGGAATTCAACGGGCTCATGAGCGCAATCAAGGCGCTCAACCCCGTATTCGGCAAGCCAACCGACCAGGATCTCGTTCCGGCCGCGCGGCGCCAGATCGCACAGGCGCCCAAGCCGCCGCTAGCCGGCAGCCCTCCACCGGGCATGGGCGGCGGCCCCCCTCCCACAATGCCTCCAGGCGGCCCAATGGGCGGCGGCGGAGGCGGAATGCCACCGGAGATGTGACATGGCGCAGGATTACCTCAAGCCGAAGGGCGTCAATACCTCCAACCTGCAAAAGCGCAGCATGGAGGACGGCCAGTTTCGCAACCCGCCGACCATGTCGGCTTTCGGCGGTTTTACATCGGTCGACAAGGGCAAGTTCGACCGCAACAAGATGACCCTTGAGCGCGGCGGCCCGAAGGCTGTCAGCGGCAGGCCGATCTGATGGACATCGGCAACGCCGTTGATCGGATGCGCGACGGCAGCCATGTGCGCCGCGCCGGATGGAACGGCAAAGGCATGTGGATTGCCCTGACGCCCGGGCAGCCAGTCGATGCGGCAGGCACCTTTTGCCGGCCGTTTGTCTTCATGAGCACCGTCGATGGCAGCCTGATTCCTTGGCTGTGCTCGCAGACCGATCTTCTCGCAATCGATTGGGAGCTTGCTTGATGGGCGGCGACTACATGCGGCCGAAAGGCTTGACGAAGGAGCAGTTGTTCAAAGCTCGCACGGAGGATTTCGAGTTCCGCAATCCGATGGGGAACTCATACACCATGCGCGGCAGAACTCCGGACCTTCCCTCCTCCCCGCCCAAGCGCCCAGCCAACCTGGATGGGACGCGCCCCGGCGGCCGCAACAAGACTTATGAAAAAATGCTCGGCATGGAGAAATCCATCACAGGAAAGAGTCCGCTCTGATGGAACCCAAGCTTGCCGATATCGTCGATCGCCTCAAGAGCATGCTTTCCAGTTTCGGCTATCCGCTCGATTGGGAGCGGAAAAACTTGCAGGACGCGATCGATGAAATCGAGCGCCTGCGAAGGAGCCCGCACTGATGGCCGCCCCGCGTCTCACCCCCCAGCAGCAGGCCGATCTCGCGACGCTCGCGTATAACCTCGGCCACAATCCCGAAACCCGCAAAGACCTCGCCAAGCTGGTCAAGAAGATCGACCCGCAGCGCGCCGCACGCTCCTTCGCCGACGTCGACCAGGTCGACAAGCTCGAAGCCTTCCGCACCGAAATTGAGGAGAAGCTCGACCTCAAGGGGGCCAAGGCCGCCAAGGATAAGGCGGACGAGCAGCGCGCCAAGCTCGCCGAGCGCTACGACGAAAAGCGCATGGAGGCCATCGAGGCGGAGGCCGCCCGACTCGGAACCAGCGACCTTGAGTCTGCCGCCATCGTCTATGCCCACAGGAGCGGCGAAACGGACCCGTCCGTACAGCCGCCATCGCCGAGCGAGCGGCCGGGTGCGACGTGGGAATTCCCGACCGTCGCCGGCAAGGACGGCAAGCAAATGGACTTCAAGTCCTTCGCCGCCGATCCGCGCACGCACTCGCTCAACGCCGCCTACAACGTCATCACGGAATTCAAGAACAAGAGCCTGTCGCCGGGTTTTCGGCGCTGATGAGGAAGTGACCTATGCCCCAACTTGGTAGTGGCATCATCCCGGCCGCCTCGGCGATAGCGACAGAGCTTAGCGCCGTCGTCCGCAGGGGATTCATGCCCCGGGTGTATGTGCAGCTGTGGAAGTCGGCTCCGCTGATGGCCTGCCTGTTGTCGGCCGCACAGGTGGCCTCGGGCGGTCTATCGCCCATCACGGCCCCGGTCCAGGGCGCACCGATGGTGTCGGGCCAGTGGGTCGATTACTCCGGCTCGTTCAACCAGCCCGGCGTCATGCCCGGCATCCAGAACGCCGAGTTCAACCTCAAGGCCTATTGCACGCCCGTCCCGTTCCTTGGATTCGAAGGCCTCGTGCAACTCGACTACTCTATTGTTCCGCTCATCGACGCGCGCATGAACGACGCGACTAATGTGAGCATAGATACTTTCGCCACAACCCTTTATAATAACGTAGCAAATACCCAACAACTGATTGGATTACCCGCCGCAATCGACGACGGAACTTTCGCCAACGTCTACGGCGGCATCTCGCGATCGGTCAACACCTTCTGGAAATCCACCTACGTCCACAATGCCGGCAACGTGGTGCCGACCCGCAACCTGATGCTGCAGTACATCGCGCAGGTCAGCAAAACGACCGGCGAAATGCCCCAGATCGGCATCATGGGATTTGGCACATGGACACTGCTCGCCCAGGACTTTACCCCGCAAGAGCGGTATTCGATCAATCCGGCAAATCGGATGGAGGCGAGCGCGGACTTCGTTGGCCACTCGTCTTTTCAGGCCTTGGACATAGCAGGAATCCCCTTCTACGCGGATCCGTATACGCCGGAGGGGACGCTTTACATCATAAATACGAATTACTTGTCTCTGTTCCTGCACGAGAGGGCGGCCTTCACTTTTACTGGCTTCGAGTCGACACTCCCTAACAACCAGTTCGGATACATAAGCGCGATCCTGTCGCTGCTCGAACTGGTCGACGTCAAACCCAAGTGCCACGCCAAGATCGATGGCCTGCAATTCCTGAACATCTGAGGTCGCCCCATGGGTCAGATTCGCGGTCCTGGCATTCCGCTCACCTTCGATTCACCGCAGAATACCCAGCGCGGCGAAATCATCACGCTGCCATCCGGCGGGCAGTACTACCCGCTCGCGGGCGACTACCTGATCGCCTCGGGCAGCCAGACCATCCTGGAATGGTGGGATCCTAACAACCTAATGTGGCGGGCCTGGGCTCCGCCGGGTTCCTACGCCACGTTCACCTCAGATGGCGGCAACTTCCGACTCATCAACTATTCCGGTGTCGTGGCCGGCGCCAAGATTACCAACGCGGGCTCGGGCGGCACTAACGGCATCGGTCCGGCGCAGACCGGCGTTCTCGTTGCAATCGCCGCCCCGGCGGCTGGGGGTGTGACCGCGACCGCGCAAGCCTACGCCATCGTCGGCGGCTCGGTGGCGGCCCCCACCATCACGCAGGGCGGCTCGGGCTTCCTGGTGCCGCCGCTCATCCTGATCGACCCGCCTCCGCAGGGCGGTATCCAGGCGACCGCGGTGGCGACCATCTCGGCCGCGGGCGTCATCACCGCCATCACGATGCAGAACGTCGGCGCCGGCTACATCTCGACGCCGGCCTTCTACGTGGTGCCGAACCCGCAGTTTGCGTTCGCAACGCCGCAATATCCGCCCGCCATCGGCTCCCCGGCCAACCTTCCCGGCGCGCTCGGCGGCGCTGGTGTCTTCCCGCCGCCCGGCCTCATCAACCCGGCCAACGTCTGGGCCGGCTCGCTGTATCAGGGCAATATTGCGCTTGGCACCCTCGGTGTGCTGCTCACCCCTGCTGTCCTCACGGGCTCCGGCACCCTGACCGGCCTCGTGATCACGTTCAACGGCGGCGGCTACCGCGGCGATAGCGTCCCGGCCATCTCGTTCTCCGGCGGCGGCCTGGCGGGCGGCGTGGCGGCTACAGCCATCATGTCGTTCTGCATGAATGCGGCTACCGCAACGGCGACTGGCGGTACGGCCGCGGTTGTTGGGTCACCAGCAATTACTTCCCTCGGTTTGATCGCCAGCAGCTTCAATAATGGTCAATTCTGGCCGCGCCCGGCGCGTGGTCTTATCACTGCCGCCGCAGGGTCGTTCACAGTGGAAGATCCCGGCTTTGGCCTGCAGGGCGGTGCCGTCCTGGTGAACGGAGGCAGCACAAGTCTCGCCACGGTGACCAACACCCAATACGGCAGCATTGTCGACACCACAGTCATCCAATCAACGGTGAACTCATGATCAAGCCCGTAGAGCCCGGCCCTGCCTGTACCCCGGCCGAGCAATCGCAATACGCCCAGGACATGGCCAAGTGGACCGACTGGGTGCGCGAGCACCCGGAGGAGGCGCAGGAGGCTGACTCCATCCGCAGCGCCCCGCAGTCGCCTGCGTCGACTCCTCAGCCGAAGTACGACGAGGACGACTAATGACCGACGCCGTACCGGCCGACCAGCTGCAGCGCGTCCGCGTCGTCAATCGCAACGACTTCGCGATCAAGGACCGCTTCGACGGCGTGCCATACGTGTTCAAGCCCAATGAAGAGGTCGACCTCCCGCTCGACGTCGCCAACCACATCCTGGGCTGGCCCGGCGACGAGGAGGACCGCTGGCGCCACATGGCCAAGCGCTGGGGCTGGAACCTGCCGGACCACATCAAATTGCAATGGAAGGGCCGTCCGCTCTGGGAGCACTACTGCGCCAACGTGGAAATCACGGTCCAGAATTACGAGCTGCGCCGTGTCACCGACCCCGACGGGGCCATTCCGGCCGATCAGGAGGGGGAATTCGAAGACCCCAGCAAGACGACCTGGAACATCCGCAACCCGCGCTCGACCCGTAGGGTGGGCAAGGGCAAGAAGCGCAGCGGCTGGCCGAAGGGCAAGGGCCGGGGGCCGCGCAAGCTGCAACTCGAGCCGCAGATGCAGGCGCCCGATCCGCAGCCGGTTGAAACCCAGCCCCAGCCAGAGCCGGCGACGGAGGCGTGAGAATGAATGTCCACGCTCGCGCTGCAGGACTACGTTAACCAGGTCCAGTCGCTCATCCACGACTCGACCAATAGCGCCTGGTCGCAAGCCGAGATAATCAGCCGCATCAACGACGCCCGCAAGGACGTGTCGCTCGACATGCAGTGCGTGCGCACGCTGAAAACCGGCGTGCAACTGCTGCTCAACAAGGAAACCTACAACTACGTCGGTGCGGTGGCGGGGGCCAACGTCACGGCCGGAGGTAGCAATTATGGTGCCGGTTCTACAGTACCAGTCACTTTTGCTGCTGCTCCTCCAGGCGGGACTACTGCTCTTGGGATTGGGAATCTTACTGGCGGAGTTCTTACGTCAATATCGCTCACGCAATGGGGCCAGGGCTACACGTCAGCCCCCAGCATCACCATCGGAGGAATAGGCTCGGGCGCGGCAGCGTCGCCGGTGATGCTGATCAACATCCTTAACGTCATTTCGATATCCAATCTCTGGAATACCATGCGCTACACCCTGAGCTTCAGAGGCTTTACGGTGTTCCAGGCCTGGGCGCGCATGCTCCAGTCCCAGGGCTTCACCTCCCAGCCCGGCATATGGACGATCCACCAGCAGGACCAGCTGGTCTACGTAGACCCGCCGCCCAACCAGCTCTACCTCTCCGAATGGGATGTGGTGCAGATTGCCTCGCCGCTCGTCGCCCTGACCGACATCGACACGCAAATCCCCGACCCGTGGGCGCAGGCGGTGCAGTTCAAGGCGGCCGAGCTGCTGCTCATGAAGCACCAGAACTTTGGCCAGTCGGAATACTACGCCCGCAACTATGACCGCTACGTGCCGCGCGTCATTGCCGGCGCCGGCGGCTACCGCATTGCCAATCCGTACAACCGCTCATTTTACGAAAAGATGCGGAGGACGTAATGCTTAATCTTACAGTTGGCACTGGTTCTTTTGCAATTTGGCTTCTCATTCCGAGGACGGTGAATTGCGGGATTGGGTTCTACTTGTTTCCGCGAACTTGGAAGTTCGGGCTGGAGACGCGTGAACTTCCTTGGAGTCAATATCGTACTTTGCGCTTTGGTCCGATCGGTTTTTCGGTCGGCGTAGCGACGTGGTGACCTGATGTCGCGCCAGGCCCACCGCATGCAACGCACCGGCCAGAACGCGCCGCCGCAGCAGACGGCCAGGGTCATCGCGTTCCAGCAGTTCGAGAAGATGAACACCAAGCCGGCTCGGCAGAACCTCCCCGAGACCGAGGCCGGCTGGATGGAAAACCTGCAGCCGATATCGGGGAACGACCTAAAGGCGGTGCCTGGCGCAGCCGCGACACTGGCGACCCTGACGGCGGAAACCGTCTCGCGATTCTTTGAGGCCAACATCGGCGCCGTCGATTACATCATTGCCTTTACGGTCCTCGGCGCCGGCATTGCGATAAATGCGGACACTGGCGTTAAGACCACTTTCGCTCCGGATGGAACGTTCTCGCCACTCCCGGACATGACGGTGTATAATTCTCAGCGCATCCTGATCATGGACCCGCTGGCGGGCTACGCCACCTGGGATGGGACGTTGTTCGTCCAGTCCGGGACGGGAGGCATATCCCCGAATATCCACGTCACTAATGGAGGATCAGGTTATGGCGCACCACCCGCGGTCAGCTTTACAGGAGGCGCTGGAGGAAACGCCGGCGGAGCTGCGGCAACGGCTGTCCTTTCTGGGGGATCGGTTGTTGCAGTTAATCTTACCAACCCGGGAACAGGCAACGCGGCTGGAGCAGCGATTACGGTTGTATTCACGGGCGCAAACACAACGCCTGCGACCGCAACGGTGGTGGTCTTTCCCCAGGTCTCCGGCAACACCATAGCGGTGTTCGCCGGACGGGTCTGGTGGGTATCGAAAACCACATCGGGAAACTTCCGGCAGCTGAACTTTACCGGAACTGCGGGATTCGATGACATCAACCCCGCCAACGCCGCAGGTTCGACCACCATCACGGATGCCGACCTCGCCCACAACATTACCGCGCTGCGGGCGCTCAATAACTTCCTCTACATCTTCGGTGACCAGTCGATAAAGCAGATCGGCAGCATCACGGTAACAGTCCCCGGCTCCATCACGCTGTTCACGCCGCTGACGCTCGCTTCCGATATCGGCACGTCATTCCCGATGACGATACTCAGCTACAATCGCCTCGTACTGTTCGCCAACAAACAGGGGGTTTATGGGATCTTCGGGGCATCGGTGCAGAAAGTCTCCGATGATCTCGACGGCATCTTCCAGGCCACTGACTTCTCCCTCCTGCCATCGGCGGCGCTCAACGACCTCAACAACATCCATTGCTACCTCCTGCTGCTCAAGTACCTCGACCCGGTCCTGGGCTTGCGCTCCATCATCGTGGCGTTTCAGCAGAACAAGTGGTTTGTCATCTCTCAGGGCAGCCTCATCGCTATCACGTCGATTCCGCTCGGCAGCACAACCCAGGTCGAAACCTTCGGGTCGAGCGGAAGTGATGTCACGCAACTGTTGAATAACCCCAACGTCGCGGTGCCGGTGACGTTGCGCACCGCGCTGTCGTCCCACGGCAACCTCATCCAGGCCAAGAAGGCCATCAAGGCCGGCGTCGCGGTGACGACCTCGCTGGCGCAGAACTTCACCATGAAGGTCGAGACGGAAAACAACAGCGTCTCCTATCCGCTGGCCGCTGCCTCGGTAATCAACTGGATCAACAACTCCGGCGGCCTGGTGACGTGGCAGAATAACTCGCTCGGCACCGTGATCTTCATCGGCGGCGGCTTCCGCTTTCCGTACAGCAGCGTCGACGGCTACGGCAAGGTGCTCGGGGCCACCATCACCGGGACCGTGCTGCTGTTCGCCATCAACGCGGTCGCAATCGAATACATCGACGCCGACGAATGGGGCATCCTGCCATGAGCACGCTTGCAAACTCCACCATCACGGCGGTCAACAACCTGGGCACCAGTCCGATCAGCATCATCGGCTCAAATGCATCGCGCCAACTGATCACGTTTCACAATCCCGGAACAGTGGATATCTTCGTGTTCCCGACCACGGTGCTGTCCGGCGGCGCGAGCGTCACACTGACCCCGTCGCTCGCGTCCCTTGGCGGCGGCTTTCGCATATTCGCCAACGGCGGCGATCGAACGATCGGTTTCCCGGCCGCCGCGCAAGCATGGCAGGCGCTGGCCGCCAGCGCTTCCAACAATCCACTCACCATAATGGAGCAGACGCAATGAAGAGGCTGCTGATCGCGCTTGCCCTGCTGTGGAGCTCGCCGGCGCTGGCGCAGAATGTGCTATGTCCGACGCGACCGGCCGGCGACAGCAGCAACGCGTGCGCGTCAACCGCGTTTGTGCAAGGCGCTGTCTCTGCTCCTGTTGCGCCGCTGATTATCAACCCGCCGGCCGGCAGCCTGACGCAAGGGCTGCTGGTGACACAGACCCCAACCGGTAGCATCGGGGCGACTAATTTCCTGGGCAGCCAATTCGCCTTCAATACGGACAACGTTGCCGTCAGCGGCGTGCTTAACTATACGTCGGTCTTGAATATAGCCCACAATTTCGGCGGCGCTGCCATGACGGGGGCGCGCGAAAGCCTGCACGTTCAATCGACCCTCACGGCCGCCGGTAATGCGGTCGACTCCAACCGGCAATACGTCAGCGCCGTGTTCTCCATGAACGTCGGCGCCAACAACAACAATCTCGGAAATTATTTTGGTGTCGGCGCTGTCTGCGGCGCGGCGCCGTCCATCGGAACGTTCGGTCAATGCGCAGGCATCGAAGCTGACCTGTTCGTTCAAACGGGATCGACGCCTGCGATCAAGTGGGGCTATTCGGCGTTTTCTATCACCGGCGACGCGGTGCAGGGATCGGCCTGGGATGCCGGCTTTGCAGTGTTGTGCCAGACCGGCGCCGTTTGCTGGAAGAATGGCTTTCTAGTCGCGAACCAGGGCGGGCTGGGCGGTGTTGCCACCACCGGCACCCTGTTCGGTACGCAGGGATCGTTTACGGTTGCCAATGCGCTCGACGCGTCGTCAGCGACGGTCACCGGGAACTGGCTGAATTTTCTAGGTGCATCGGCAGGGATTACGGGATCATGGCAGGCTTCTACGGGCACCCTGACCGCAACGAGTTCCGTTTCATCAAGTCCCGGTTTTTCGCTGACGAATACGACAAGCGACGCAAACGGACCCGGCCTAAGTTTTCAGAAAAGCCGAACGGGAGGAAATACGCTTGCGGCGGATTCGCTGGGCGGGATTGCCGCTTTTGGTTTTGCAAATGCCGCCTCGCGTCTTACGGCCGACATAGCTTTTAGCCAAGCCGCCGCTTCGTCTGGAAGTAATATACCCTCCAACATTTCTTTTCTTACCAGCAATGCGACGACGCTGTTTGCCAATTCGATGAAATTCGATTTCAACGGGCATCTAGCATTTACAGGACCGGCACCAACGGCAAATGCTTGTGCTGGGTTTGCGCTCGGAACCGGATCAAGCGACACTGCAGGATCACTTACTTATACCAGCGGAACCACATGCTCGATCACGTTTGGAGCAACCTACGGTGTTGCACCTAAATGCACTGTCGCTCCGGGCACTGCGGCGTCGACAGTTCTAGCTGTTCCGTCGACCAGCGGGTTAGCAATAACGTTCGGCACCGCGCAGGCGGCGCTGTCATGGACCTGCTTTGGAGCATGATCATGCGGATTGTTTTCTATGTTGCTGGAATGCTGGCCGCATTGAGCTTCCTTGGTTTTGCTTGTTTGGCAGTGCAGGTTGCGCTGGCGCAGCAGCAGTCGCCCACTGAGCAGGCACTGAGCACCAAGCTGATCAAGGAAATCAACGAGGGCCTGTCGTGCAGCGTGGCGTTGTCGCAAGCACAGGCAAAGATTGTCGAACTGGAAAAGCAGCTCGCCGAGGCCAGGAAATGACCACAGAGTTCCAGCCCAACACCGTCGTCTATGGCGACGTCGCCGGGCTCGGCGCGTGGTCGGACGGCCACTTCCGCCAGCACCTGCGCTACAACGCGGTGCTCGCCAAAAGAACGCCCGCAGTCGTGCTGCCGGAATTCCCGATCCTGTATTTTGGTGGCAACCGGCAGGAAATCCGGTTCTGGCTCAACGCTCATGAGAACTGGCACGAGCTGCTCCGGCCGATCGCCGGCGTCACGGGGGCCAACCTGGCCGACCTCGACTTTGACGATCCGCGGTATTTCTATTCGTGGCAGGACACGCACAACATCGAGCACGCCTTGCTGGATCAGGCATTCGGAGTCGCATGATGAACGAATTGACCACCTATCGGACTATCGACCTCACGTACCAGCGCGAGGACTTCAACCCCGATGCGTGGGATTGGTTGCGCCAAAAGGGGATGTTCGATGCGCACGGTGTGGAATTGCGCGGCTTTCCTTCTGACCTCGATATCCCTCGCTATCTTCAAATGCAGCGCGAGGGGCGCTTAGTCTACATCACGGTGCGTGATACGGGTGATGTTGTGCAGGGCTACTCAAGCCACTTTTGGCACCGTGACCTGCACTTCAACGCGCGAGTGGCGCAGGATGATGCGTGGTATGTGGAACCTGCCTTGAGAAAGCTCGGCATCGGCCGCCGTCTGCGCGAGGTCGCGCTGGAAGAACTGCGCAAGGCAGGCGTCCGGTACGCCTATGGCCGGCTCAAGACCGCGCACCCGCATGATGAGAGCATGCGGGATCTGGGCTATGTTCCGTGGGAAACCGTTTTCATCAAGGAACTCTGACGTGAGCGAGCTTATGCACGATACGGCTGACTGGTCCTGGCGCATGGTCCTCGGAGGCGGCGGGGGCGATGGCGGCGGCGGGGATG
>Ga0210402_10004512_pt1 | contig 12681 bp, 8 predicted proteins | sample IncBWC7MmetaG_FD_161055 | JGI IMG/M metagenome (GOLD analysis project Ga0210402, IMG submission 161055) | Forest soil microbial communities from Barre Woods Harvard Forest LTER site, Petersham, Massachusetts, United States - Inc-BW-C-7-M | ecosystem: Environmental > Terrestrial > Soil >...
CATCAACCGCTCGACTGGACCAATCGACTTTTCTCTGCTGACCGACGGCCTGCGCGCGGAACGCGAGCAAGGCATCACCATCGACGTGGCCTACCGCCATTTTGCAACGCCACGCCGGAAATTCATGATTGCCGACACTCCGGGGCACGAACAGTACACGCGCAACATGGCTACCGGTGCTTCTACGGCCGACCTTGCCGTGATCCTTGTTGACGCCACTAAGGGGATCCTTCCGCAGACACGCCGCCACGCGTTCATCGCTTCGCTGCTGGGAATACGCAACGTCCTGGCTGCCGTGAACAAGATGGATCTGGTCGATTACCGCGAAGAGGTGTTTCTGAAAGTGGAGCGGGATTTTCTGCAATTGGCGGAACAACTCGGAATTGCGCACACGCAGTGCGTGCCCATCAGCGCGCTTGAGGGAGATAACGTCGTCGATCGCAACGAGCGGACGCTTTGGTACCAGGGGCCGACCCTGCTCGAACACCTCGAAACGGTTCCGCTCAGCTTGGGCGATGCGCTCGAAAGTTTGCGATTCCCCTTACAACTGGTGATTCGTCCCGATGGGAACTTCCGTGGATTTGCCGGCCGCCTAGCGAGTGGCGCGCTTCGCCCCGGCGACCAAGTGCTGGCGCTGCCCTCTGGACAGAGAACGCGAGTGCATTCGATCGTCAGCTACGACGGCGATCTGCCGGAGGCCTTTGCTCCTATGTCGGCAACGGTGCAGCTCGAAGACGAGATCGACCTGAGCCGCGGAGACATGCTGGTGTCGCCCGAGTACGGTCCGCGAGTCTCGAAAAGATTCCGCGCCATGGTGGTCTGGCTGAATGAGGCTTCGCTCGAAGTGGACAAGACCTATCTCGTGAAGCATACGACCCGACAAACAAAGATTCGCGCCACGCAAATTCGCCATCGCGTGAACGTGAATACGCTCGAACATGAAGAAGCAACGAAGCTCAACATGAACGACATCGCCTCCGTCGAGTTTGAGGCTCATATTCCGCTCTTCTTTGATCCGTATGCCTCGAATCGGGCCACAGGTAGTTTCATTCTGATCGATGCCTTCTCGAATGCCACTGTTGGCGCGGGAATGATTGAGGAAGATCTAGCTGACCGACAGGAGCAAAAAGCACCCAAACCCGCGTCGCTCGGGACCGCCCACGACTGCGTCAGGGCCGAAGAGCGTTACGAACGTCACGGACACTACGCAGCCACCTTCTTGTTAGAAAATCGGCCCGCCGTCGCCTCGAAGCTGGAACGCGCACTCTTCGAGCAAGGCTTCGAGGTACTGCTCCTCGACAGTGCCGCGGAATCTCCGAACTCACTCTTCGAAACCACACTCCTAGCACAAAGGATTGGGGCTATCTCCATTTACGGCGGAAATGTTCTCGATGCCGAAACCAAAGAACGGCTCACCTCGGAACTAAACTCCCGGCTTTTCGAGCTCTCCCAACAAGGCGAACGCCTGAGCGACGAGCAACTTTTTCAGCATTGTTTGGTGCTGGCGGAGTCTTTGCGGCTCGTGAAGCCGCAAGCAGGTCAGGAAGAGGCAAATTAAATGGAATTCGATCGTATCGCTCATGAACTAGAAAGTCTCGGGCCGGAGCAGGCGCTCGAAACCGTTCTTTCCGCGAACCGCGACGCGCGCTTTTGCCTCACCAGCAGTTTTCAGGCGGAAGACATGGTCGTGGCGCACCTCCTCAGAGAACGTATACCGGACTTGCCGGTGCTGTTTCTCGATACCGGATATCACTTCGCCGAGACCTACGAGTATCGCGATCGAATGACAAGGGAATGGTCGCTCAATCTTGTCAACGTGTTTCCTACGCAAACTGTCGCGGAGCAGGAATCGGCGTTCGGGATTCTGTACCGCAACGAACCGACGCAATGCTGCCAACTGCGCAAAGTCGAACCGCTGATGCGCGCGCTCGAACCGTTTGACGTCTGGTTCACCGGGCTACGGCGAGAACAATCGCCGACACGAAAAAATCTGAAAAAGGTCGCGCTGCACCACCTGCGAACCGGGAAGGGCTTATGGAAAGTAAGCCTGCTTGCCGACTGGAATTGGGAGCAGGTGTGGGAGTACACGAATGCGAACGGCATCCCTTACCTGCCCCAGTACGACGAAGGTTATCTGAGCATCGGATGCCAGCCATGCACGACGCTGCCTTCTGACCCCAACAATCCTAGGTCCGGCCGTTGGGGCGGAACGAAACTCGAGTGCGGAATTCACACTTTCTCGACGCAGGCCGAAAAATGAACTTCCTCATCGGGTTTCTCATTGCCGCGGCTGTCGGGTTGACGGGAATCGGAGGGGGAAGTTTTACCGTCCCAGCCCTACTGCTGCTCGGCGGGCTAACCGCAGGGGAAGCGGTCGGAACCGCATTCTTGTTTGCCGGAGTGCTACGCTTGATTGCTGCTCCCTTCTACCTACTCGGCAAGCAAATACATTCGCGCTACCTTTGGCTTCTGCTGCTAGGAGCGGTTCCGGGCCTATTGTTGGGCACATGGGGACTTCGGATATTGAACCGAGAGGGGGGGAACCCATACGTAGTCGTTGTTCTGGGCATTCTCTTGGCGGCATCGTCGAGCGTGACCTTTATCAGGCGCGTGCAAAATCCGGCCTTTGCTGCGAAAAACCACCGCTGGCTTCCCTGGCTCGCCTTGCCCATTGGGGTAGAGTCCGGCTTTTCTTCCGCCGGTGCTGGAGCGCTCGGAACTGTTCTTCTGCTCAACTATTCCGAGATGACACCCGCGCAAGTTGTGGGAACGGATTTGCTCTTTGGATTGGTATTGGCGGTCATCGGCAGCGCTTTCCACTGGAGTTTTGGCTCGATCAACATGCCCATCCTTTCCGAGCTTCTTCTGGGTGGTGTTCCCGGTGTGGTGTTCGGATGCTTGCTGGCGCGGAGAGTTCCTGCGAACAAGCTGAAGACGGCGGTAGCGGTGGTGGCGATATTTGCGGGACTACAACTCGTGTGGCACGGAAGCCGCACGCTGGCCGCAAGGCACGCCTCGAACGTGACGCCGATCGCTGCGCGCGAAGGTGCCGGCCATGCGCGCTAGCCAACCTTACTTTACGTGCTTCTGTCCGTGTCTCCGACATGGCGCGTGGAGGCTGATGGCATAGAGAGTTTTCTAAGCTGATCTTGAGAGGCCACCGCCAAAGTTAGACCTGGCAGTGGCTGTTTTTATTTTTGGAGGCTTTCTTGGTCCGTAGAAACATCCTCAGATCCACGTATTGCGTAACCATTTCTATTATTGCTGCAATGATGTTGCTGGGTCCAAACGCACGGGCGGACGACCGACACACCGAATCCACGACCGCACAGGCGACCAGGATAGAAGCTGACAGAGACTGCGGTCGAACGGACCCGCAGAGCTCGAAGCGAGGCTCGCCACAGGATCGGGGAACGAGGAAACGCAACTTATTCCGCTCTTGGTTGCACATGGCAGAGAAAGCGCAGGCGAACCAACCCGATTGGCTTTCCCCTCTGGCAACCACCTCGGGCCGGTTGAAGAACGAGTTCCGCTACGACATTTGGGATCAACCTGCCAGCGGCGGTAACAGGAGTTACCAATTTGGCGGAAACAAAGGCTTGGAGTTCATCACCAGTTCGCGGACGCAGATTCTGATAGGTGTGCCGACTTACACGCTTACGTCTCCGAATGGTCCTCCTGGCGGGTTCGGAGACCTGCCGCTGATGCTGAAGTTCCGGATTGCCTCGGCGCAACAAAGCGAAGGAAATTACCTGCTGACGTTCCTACTCGCCGCCACCGTGCCCACCGGTTCACACCGTTATGGCGCGGGCGATTCCGTGCTATCGCCTGCCCTTGCGTTCGGAAAGGGTTGGGGGAGATTTGACGCTCAATCGACCTTTGGGGCCAACCTGCCAGCGGGGAACACAGCAAAGTTGGGCAGGCAACTTCAATGGAACACTGCTTTCCAATACCGGACCGCGTGGAAACTTTGGCCCGAGATCGAGGTCAACTCCACCCTCTATAAGACCGGGGAAAATGCCGGTGATAAACAGGTTTTCCTGACACCGGGACTTGGATTTGGCCGCATGCGTCTTGGCAAGAATCTGCGGTTCTCCTCGGCTGCCGGCATGCAGATTGCTGCTACGAGGTTTCACACCTACAACCATCGCTGGATGTTTTCGACGCGCGTCTCGTTCTGAGCATGCTCAAAAGCCTGAACAGACGGGTTCTGTTTTCGATGTCGGTCAGCCACTCGAACCCAATCGCTCAAGTCCTGATTAACGCGCTACTCGGACAAGTGCCGATCCGGCGATTCCACATCTCCGGTAAGCCGACTAATCAGGAGTTGGGACGCTGAATCTGAAATCGCTTGCGGAGTTGATTCGCTACCTCATCAGCAACAGTATCGTGAAGAGGTAAGACTAGGCGCTCGCCCTGAACGGTCCGCCAACAACCGGACCGGGAACCAACGCCACGATATTCTTATTGCTCTATTTCAGAAGCCTTGAGCAGAGTGGCCGAACGCGGCGGGCTTGGTCGCACTATGGCGCATTGCATATATCAAAGACGAAGCGACTTTGCCTTGGCCCGCAGGTCCAGCGTCCAATTAGACTAATAAGAAAAACTAGTGCCTCGCGCCAGCTCGGCCTTGCAAGTGGAACGCGAAGAAATCGTCGACGCGATGCCAGGCATCCTGGAGGACATGGGCTCGGGTGAAATAATGGAATTCGCCTGGATACATCATGAACGAGACCAGATCGCCCTTACCCTTCTTGAGCGCTTCGTCGATAAGCCAAACGGATTCAAGGTACGGGACGTTGACATCGGAAGTACCATGCAGAACAAGCAGCGGGTGTTCCAGGCGATCGATATGCGAGATGGGTGAGGCGTTGGCGTAGACTTGCGGATTTTGCTCGGGCGTTCCGATGCGGCTGGCGGTCCAATCGCCGTGATAGGGATCAGAGTAGTACATCACGTAGTCGACGACACCGGCCACGTCCACTCCGGCACGGAACAGCTTGGGCTGATCGGTCATGGCAATCAGGGTGAAGAAGCCGCCGTAGCTCAAGCCCCAGACGCCGATGCGATCGCTATCGACGTAGGGAAGAGTCTTGAGGTAATTCGCCGACATCCAAGCGTCCTTGGCATCCTTGCCGCCGACGTCCATGGATACACCATTGCGCCAATCGCGACCGTAGCCGATGCTGCCGCGATAATCGGGAGCGAAGACGACGTAGCCCTGCTGCAGCAAATACTGGTGGAAGCTGTAGTAGACAGCGTAATTGCGCTGCACGTGCCAGCCATCGTAATTTTGATTCACGCCATCGCCGTGAATCCAGACAATCGCGGGATGTTTTTTGTTGCGATCGAGATTCTTGGGGACGAAAAGCCAGCCCGGGACCGGCTTGCCATCGGCTCCCGGAAAACGCACAAATTGCGGCTCGACGAATTGCGATTTGTCGATACCGACCGGCATAGAGTCGGAGAGACGAATTGGTTTAGCGTTGGCCCTGGCTTCGACGGCGAAGAAATCGGCGCTATTGCGCGTATCGGTGTGCTGGTAGACCAGATATTTGTCATCGGCGGACCAGTGCGGCTCGATGTTGGTGCCGTTTCCCGCAGTGACATACGTCACTGTGGCGTGGGAAGGATCGCCGCCGATCGTGGCGATGCCGACTTGGCGATCGCCAAGTCGATTTGCTTCGTTGGCGTCAAACGCGATTCGCGTGCTGTCATGCGACCAGGTAGGCCGCCACGCCTCGAAACGGCCCTTCGTCAGTTGCACGGCTTCGCCACCGGCCGTCGGTGCAACATAGAGGTGATCCCAACCGTCGCGGTCGCTTAGAAAGGCAATCCATTTTCCGTCCGGCGAAGGCCACGGCTGCGCGCCCGCTTCGCCCCAATCCGGGATGCTCCAGAATTCTTTTTCGGTGATTTCGTAGATGGCGCGTAGCGCTCCGCCAGCTACTTCGGCGACGAAGATTCGATAGGTTTTGAAGTCGCTCGATACGCGGTCGTAGACCAGATGGTTGGCGTCTGTCCAAGCCAAACCGCCATATTCTCCCGGCGTGCCGATTGTCACGGGCTTGGGGTCGGCAATGCGCACGGCATAGACTTGGCCCGAAACGTATTCAGAGACACGATAAATAATCTTGGAGCCGGAGTAGGACGGCGATTCGTCGTGATGAATCACTTTCGCACCGGCGGTGTAGGCGAGCGATGCACCGTCGGGCGACCAACGGATTCCGCGGATAGAAAGATCGTTGGTGGCAAGCTGCGTTTCGCTACCATCGGCGAGCGAACGCACGATCAATTCGCTGCGGCGCGACGATTCGTCGTCGCCGGGTGCGCTGGTGCGCACAAAAGCAACGCGCGAGCCATCTGGCGAGGGAACGATCTCGGCTTCGCGAGCGGGAGTCGTCCATACTGCTTTTGGCGCACCGCCGTTTGCGGCCACCTGCCAGAGATCGCCGTCGTGAGGAAAGTAGACGGTTTGCGAGTCGCGGCTCCAAAAGGCCTGATCGACCTGCCCATCCGAAAACGAAGTCAGCGGGACGGGCTGGCTGCGGCCGTCGACGCTGGCGACATACAAGTTGGCTACGCCAGCGCGATCCCAAGTGAATAGGACATGTTTGCCATCCGGGGAGCACACGGGATCGGAGGGGTGCTTGATGTCAATCAACTGCTCAATCGTCAGCCGTGCCCCTGCCATCGCTTGCCCTTGCACTGACACCGGCCACCCGAGCGCCAATGCCAAGACCACAATCACAATGCTCGCTACGAACTCCCGCAATCTCCGCATACCTTCATCTCCTCGCAACGCCCATCCACTTCCAACAACAAGAAACCGGCGGGAGAGCGTGCATCCTATGCTCAACCCGCCGGGTTGTGAACGATTTATGAAATCTCCACTGCCGCAATCACACTAAAACGTGAAGCGCAGCCCGAACCGGGTCACATACGGATTGATCGCCAGCGACGGCTTCAAATAAGACCCACCGTTCGGTGCAGAGAAGGTAGTCACTTCTGAAACGATCATTTGAGAATTGGTTACGTTGAAGAAATCGACCGTTGGAATCAAACGCCAACGATCGTTGAACGTAAATTCGCGCGACAAACGCAAATTGAGCTGGTTCACGCTCGGCAGCCGGTGAACACCTGAGGGATCCAGTGCAACCGAAACCGAGTTTTGATTCAGTTCGGGGCCGGTGAATAGCTCCGTTGGCCGAATCGGGAACCCGGTGTAGTGCTGGAAATTGACGCTGGTACCCACCTTCCACGGCAACTCGTAGGTGCTGTCCACCTTGAACACGTAGGTCGCATCGGAGTTCAGGTAACTGTTTCTCCGATTGATGTCGTTATTCGGGTCGTTGAAATTGTCTGCGTAAGCAAAATCCGCAGAGCCGTTCCCGAACGCACCCTTTTGGCGCTGGATGGTGAATCCGCTCAGAAGCTGCCATTTTCGTGACAAACGCTTTACCGCGGTAAATTCCACGCCGTGATAGGCGTTATCGTCGAGCTGTGGAATATTAGTGACCTCAAAGTTAAAGTTGAGTTTGTTCTGGCTGAACAGCGTTAACGGTTGCCCGGTGAGGCCATTCACGATCGGCTCGCCATTCAGAGTCGTGATCGGAGTGTAATCGGATGGCAAGACGTCGGTGTTCACAAGGCCAAGTAGATTCTTCTTTTTGCGGAAGTAGTAAGTGGCGCTGACGCGCAGATCATGCCAAAGCTGCTTTTCGTACCCGGCGCTGACCTCGATCTGGTAAGGACGGCTAGCGTTGCGATTGATCGCGAACCCGCCGGACGAGTTGATCGGCACCGCTCCCGCGGGGAGCCACTCATCCTGCTGCGGGATCTTATCGCCATTTAGATCGTTCCACGGGAAAGTGAGGGATAGCAAACCGTTCGGATTCGAAAACTCGGACAAGGCCGTTCCTTGCAGAGCGTGATAAACGCCAAACGCAAATCGCAATACCGAGGTGCCTTTCCCGGTTGGGTCAACCGCCACTCCTACGCGAGGCGAAACGGTGTTCCAGTTGACCAGGTTGCCGGAGGCCGGAAATGTGAAGTCAGCGGCAAAGAGTGTTGGGAACGTCAAGTCCGCGCTTGTCTTCTGTTGTGGGAAGTGCGTCGTAAACCGGTCATAGCGCAGTCCCAGGCTAAACGTAAAGCGCCGCCGATTCCAGGTGTCCTGCAAGTACAAGCTGGTATCGCGGAAATAGTTCTTTTGGTTGGTTGGCGTGTTGTAGGCGACGACTTGGAGCGGGGTCTGAAAGGGGACCGTGCCCGAGGTGGTGTCGTACACCGCGTTGATGCCTTGGCTTACGTTGTAAAGATAAGCGCTGTAGGCGTCGCCCCATTCCAATCCGAACTGAAAGTTGTGCGAGCCGCCCCAGTTGCCCTTATACCACGACCCGCTGGCCGACCATCTCAGCACCCAAGCCGGATTGACCGATTGGTTCGGCGCAGCCCCGCTTTCCAGCGAAAAACCTATATCCTGCTGGTTCAGACCTGTGGAGTTGGTCTGATAGCTCAGCGGGAAAACGATCTTGTTCCAGCCAACTCGGAAATCCAGAAGGAGGTTATTGGTTACTTGGCTGGTCCACAACCCTTGCAAAATATACGCCGGCTCGATCTGTCTCCAGCTCGCGTCTTGCGTCACAAATTGATAGGCCGTATCACGGCGGAAGAAGCGATTCTGCTCGTTGTAGAGCCAGATGAAGCTGACCTTGTTCTTTGAATTCACCTGCCAGTCGCTTCGCAGGTCCGTATTTGTCTGGTGATTGACGTCCACCACCGGGCTTCCGGCTTGATCCGTCACTGCCAGGATGCGTTGCCGCAAGTCGTAACGCCGGTAGGAACCGAACAACCACCAGCGATCCTTCAGGATCGGCCCACCCAGCCTTGCCGACGTGTCCCGCGTCATGTCAAAAGGCGATCCCGTCGGGACACTCGATCCTTGAAATACCGGCTGCTTGACCTCCGCCTGTGTTCCCGCGGTCAAATAGTAGATTGCCGCCAGGCCGTGTATCTCGTTCGAGCCAGATTTGGTCACCTGGTTCATGTACACTCCGCCGATCGGCACGGAAGCGGGCGCGTTATCTGACACCACTTGAAACTCATCGAAGGAATCGTGGTTCGTGTAGAACTGTGTGTAGCCGCCGGTAAAGCCTGGCCAATTCAGATTCAGTCCGTTGTAACTGTAGATTTGTTCACCTGGCGTGCTGCCGTGTACCTGCATGACGGACTGCTGGTAGCTGTTGTTCCCAGCCACATCGAAAGTCCCCGCGATGGCTCCGGGCATCTGTGCCACCGTCGACCATGGATCACGGCCGCTCGGAATCTCCTGCAGCAGGCTTTGGTCGAAGGTCGTCGCCGTCTGGTTATTCTGCATGTCGATCACTGGGTTCGCTTCCACGTTCACGACTTCCGTTACGTTACCGACCATCAGCTTCGCGTTCGCCGTCGCCGTGAACCCCGCTGTCAGAACGATTCCGGTCTGCGTAAACGCGCGGAATCCAGCCGCCTTTATGCTCAGCTCGTAAGTTCCGAGCGGCAGCAGGTCAAACAGGAAGCTGCCATCTGCCTGCGTGGTTGTGACCTTGGGCAAAAACAGCGCCGTGCTCTTCACCGTAACGGTCGCATCAGGTACTGCGGCGCCCGAAGCGTCGAGGACCACCCCAGTTATCTTGCCAGTGGTGGCAACCTGTGCGGCAAGGTTCTGCGGGAGAAGCAGCAGACACACGCCCGCGACTACCGCTACAAAAAACAGAGAACGAAACTGCAAAGGAGTACGCCTAACAACGGGAGAGGACATAAAGCCACCTCGTGGAGGAAATGGCTGCGCAGAGATTCTTGTTCCCCCACCCCCGAGGGATAAGAATGCAAGAGGTCGGCGACAGCGCGAAAATCGTGGATATTGTATACAGTACCTTGCCGCTGTCAACGCAAGAATCTCGATTCAATTTAGGGTCATTCGCTGGTCCTATTCTGTTCGCAGGCAATGCAGGTTAAAGAACGTAACGGAAAGCGTCACGGCCAAATTCGCCCCGACCTCTCGGGTGAGTAGGTTCTTGTCGGAACGTACTTTGCTACACCGCGCGGTGCAGGCGGCGGTTCTGAATTAGCTTCTGGAGGTATTCGCCAGCATCCAGAATGTGTCGCCAAAGAATATTCGCCGCGGCGTCCGCATCCCGTGTCCGGCAGACATCGAGAATTTCGCGGTGGGCTTTGCCGGCGCGGTGCAAGTCCCGCGTGACAACCAGGTGCAGGCGGGTGTAGCGGTCGCATTGCAGATTCAGCGTCTTCAAGAAAGCCATCATGACTGTGCGGTTGGCAGGGGCGTACAAGGCAGAATGAAAACTCCAATTCCAGCGCCCCCAGGACTTCACTTCCGAATCGTGCTCGAGGGATTGCTCATAGCGAATGAGAATGTCTTCGGTGTGCCGCAGGTCTTCGTCGGTGATATTCGGAATCGCCTGTCGCAACATGTAGCTTTCCAGCACGGCGCGGGTTTCGAAGAGTTGCATGATCTCGTCCGGCGACAAAGCCGCGACCACGGCTCCACGGTGGCCGACGATTTTGACGAAGCCTTCTCCAGCCAAGTGGCTCAGGGCTTCGCGCACCGGGATGCGGCTGATCTCAAATTCGCTCGCGATCGCTTCCTGCCGGAGTTGTTCGCCCTCCGGTAGTTCGCCGCTTAGAATCCTTTCTCGCAATCTCTCTGCAACCGCAGCTGCCAGAGACTGGCGGGGAATCGCATTCGATTTTGGCCCAACTACCGTTTCCATGATCGATCTCTAGAACCACCACTCGTGAGGACCATCAGGTGATCGAGATATGCCGACCCAATTGAGAATCGAGAAATCCGCGTCAAGGTTACCGGGGACAATCCGGATCGGATAGTCAAGTTGCAATAAGCTTCAACCGCAAGCTGATCATCTATTAGCTCTGCATTCGTGTCAAATATTCCATCGGGTTCTAGATTCGAGAATAGTCGAGTTCCAACTTTGAGTGGAAGCCAAATGTCGCGACGCTAGCACGCCAAGTCGGCGGGTTTTTGTGTGGTCGGCGAACTCGGTTACTGCGTTCGCGCCGATTTCACTTGAACGGTAAGCGCGTTATACGTCCAAGTGACTTGGTTTGTTTCCGTCGCATCTTCCTGGCGCGCCATCTTTGGACGGCGACGCACTCACGTCAGATTTTCTGACACCAGTCACAAATTAGTGACGCCACTTCAGATCCGGGCACGCTCTTACCCTTGGCCGACACACGCAAGATCTCGCCCTCGACGATGAGCGTGAAGTCTTCAAGTACTGAAACGGGGACGAGAGAGAACCTATGCTTTGGGCATCGTGCTGGTAAAGGACCTGAGCGATTGCAACAACACATTGATTTCGTCCTCAAGTCTCTTCAGGGCCGCCGCCGCCAATTGCAGGTCCGCCTCTTTGGCCAATTGCTCAAGGCGAACGACCGACTGAAATGCGGTGCAACCCGTGAAGTTGGCGATCGCTCCCTTTAGAGCATGAGCAACGGCAGCAAGCTTCGGCGCGTCTTTTTGCTTAAGCGAGACACGGAGAGCAGACATCAGTATGGGACATTCCGCCAAGAAGGCCTCGGCGATTTGGACGCACACTTCGTGAGAACCGTCCATACGCGCCAGGAATTCGCGTTCATCAAACGGCGTATCTTGGATGGGGCTGGAGGAGACCGCCGAGGAGCGCGCCGAACGGCCGGCAACGAGACTCTCGATTGCATGAAACAGTTCGTCGGCGCGCACCGGCTTGGAAAGGTAAGCGTCCATGCCGGAGCGCAGGCAAATGTCGCGATCACCTTTGATCGCGTGGGCAGTCATGGCGACAATCGGCAAATGCCGTGACGTGCCGTTCTCTCTCGCGCGAATGGCAGCAGTTGTTTCAAGGCCGTTGAGTTCCGGCATCTGAATGTCCATGAGACACGCATCGAAACTCTGTGTCTGGTGGGCCGCGAGTGCCTCGTTACCGTTGCCGGCAACGGTAACGGTGTGACCTCGTCTTTCAAGAAGAAGTACTGCCAACTTCTGGTTCACGATATTGTCTTCCGCAAGAAGGATCTTGAGGCCACGCTTGGCAGGCGGCAGCGGTACGCTCGATTCCGAGCCTTTCTGGAGTGCGCGTCCGGCCGTGCGCCCAAGCGCACCGGAAATGACGTCGAGAAGCTCGGATTGGCCAACTGGTTTGGTGAGGTAGCCCGCAAGACCCAACTCTCTGCATCGCTGCGCATCACGAGGCTGACCGGCAGAAGTAAGCATGATGACCGAGGAATCTCGGAACTCCGGCATCGCCACAATTTGCTCGGTCAAAGCGAATCCGTCCATCTCGGGCATGTGCGCGTCGACGAGAATGAGAGGAAACGGAGTCGGCGTGTCCCTAACGGCATGGAGGGCAACCAAAGCGGATTTTCCGGATTCGGCGAGCGTGGGCTTCATGCCCCAGTGTTGAAGCATTTCGAAGAGAATACGGCGATTGGTTTCATTGTCGTCGACGACGAGGGCCGGCAGATTATTCCAGGCAACCACGGCGGGCGCGGCGTGATGCTCGTGGTGGCTGATCAAACGGTGGCGCGACGTGAAATGAAAAGTGCTGCCTTTGCCTACTTCACTCTCAACCCAAATTCTGCCGCCCATCATCGCGACGAGACGCGCTGAAATGGTTAGTC
>Ga0210402_10004513_pt1 | contig 12675 bp, 7 predicted proteins | sample IncBWC7MmetaG_FD_161055 | JGI IMG/M metagenome (GOLD analysis project Ga0210402, IMG submission 161055) | Forest soil microbial communities from Barre Woods Harvard Forest LTER site, Petersham, Massachusetts, United States - Inc-BW-C-7-M | ecosystem: Environmental > Terrestrial > Soil >...
AAGGGCTTTCTGCCGTCGACGGGCACCACGCCATAGATCTCTTCCGCAGGGAACAATGGCTCGCGCGGCTCGGCCATGTTCAGCGCCGAGTGCGCAGCCGGCGGCTTCAACGTTGCGACGATCCGCCGCGCGATCCCGATGGCATGGGCGTCGTTCTGCGCATAATGATCGGTGACGCCGGAATGGCGCGAATGCACATCGGCGCCGCCGAGTTCTTCCGCCGTCACCACTTCGCCGGTCGCCGCCTTCACCAGCGGCGGGCCGCCAAGGAAGATCGTGCCCTGATTGCGCACGATGATGCTCTCATCCGACATCGCAGGCACATAGGCGCCACCGGCGGTGCAGGACCCCATTACGATCGCGATCTGGGGAATGCCGAGCGCCGACATCTGGGCCTGATTGTAGAAGATGCGGCCGAAATGCCGTTCGTCGGGAAAGATCTCGTCCTGCATCGGCAGGAACGCTCCGCCGGAATCCACCATATAGACGCAGGGCAGATTGTTCTGCCGCGCAATGTCCTGCGCGCGCAGATGCTTCTTCACGGTCATCGGATAATAGGTGCCGCCCTTGATGGTGGCATCATTGGCGACGACGACGCATTCGCGCCCCGCGATCCGCCCGACCCCGGTGATGATGCTGGCCGAATGCACGTCGCCCCCATAGAGACCGTGGGCGGCAAGCGGCGATAGTTCCAGAAACGCCGTTCCGGGATCGAGGAGGAGATCGACCCGCTGTCGCGCCAGCATCTTGCCGCGTGACAGGTGCCGCGCGCGCGACATCTCGCCGCCCCCACCTGCGACCACGTTGAGCTTGTCGCAGAGTTCGGCGACAAGCTCACGCATGGTGTCCGCGTTGCGAGCGAAATCGGACGAAGAGGGGTCGATGCTGGAATGGAGCGGCATGGCGTTCCGGCGGCTTATGGTGCGCCGCAATCGAGGCTTGGATCTTGCGTCATGGTGTCATCACGCCGGCGCCTTAGGCAACCCTCACTTTCAATCGCCAGGTTCAATCTCCAGGCTCAATCTCCAGGTTCAATCTCCAGGCCGGACCGTGCAATTTTGGGAGCGGGTCTGGTGGGTTCAGGGCTTAATGAGTCGAGTTCTCCCTGGATCTAGTATTCGGTGGGTCCAGTTCTCGGCGGGTCCAGTATTCAGTGGGTCCAAGGCTCGCCGCGCCGGAACGCAAAATTGTCGGCATAGGCGATCTGGCGGTGCGCCGACTGGTGTGGCTCGATCACCTGGTAAGGAACGCCCTTGCGCTCACAATAGGCGATGGCCTCCTCCTTGGTGTGGAATTGGAGAGTGAGCTGCTGCTTCATGTCGCCCGAGGAGGTCCAGCCCATCAGCGGCTCAACCGCGCGCGCCTGTTCGGGCTCGTAGTCGAGCTGCCATTGCCGGGTCTGGGCCCGGCCCGATTGCATCGCGTTCTTGGCGGGCTTAAAAATGCGAGCGGTCATGGATGGCAGGATCCCTTGAGAAATGCGATATTGATGCACGTGGCGGAAACGTCCAGGATGGCAAGCACCTCAGATTTGACCAGTGATTCCTGACTTGGACGTTACGCGTTTCCGACCGGTATAGTCATTATGCTGCGCTGTGACAATCTCATTGCTGCGCCATGACATATCCAGTCGGCCGACCGGCCGGCGTCTGTTCGATCTCTGCTATCGCAAAAGCATCACCTCGTAACGGCACCCATGAAAATCAACGCAATCCTCCCCGAAAAAGGACGCGATCTCCGGCTTGATCTGTTTCGCGGGATCGCGAACTGGGCGATTTTTCTGGATCACATTCCGGACAACGTGGTGAACTGGATCACGACGCGGAATTACGGGTTTTCCGACGCCGCCGACCTGTTCGTCTTCATTTCCGGATATACCGCCTCCTTTGTCTACGCGCGCATGATGATCGAGCGCGGCTTCATCGTCGGCGCCACCCGGCTGTTCAAGCGTGTTTGGCAGCTCTACGTCGCCCACATCATCCTGTTCGTCATCTATATTGTCGCGATCAGTTATCTCGCGCGGCGTTTCGGGGATTCCGACATCATCAACGAATTCAACGTGGCAGGACTCGTCGATCACGCGACCGAAACCCTGGGCCAGGGATTGCTGCTCAAGTTCAAGCCGGTCAACCTCGACGTGCTTCCGCTCTACATCGTGCTGATGGGATTCTTCCCGCCGGTCCTGTGGCTCATGCTGCGCCAGCCCGATCTCACCATGTTGGCCTCGATCGTGCTGTGGCTTACGGCGCGCTATTTCGGATGGAATTTCGCCGCCTATCCCGCGGGCTCCTGGTACTTCGATCCCTATTGCTGGCAGGTCTTGTTCATCTTCGGCTCTTGGTGCGCGCTCGGCGGCGCCAAGAAGGCATCCGCCCTGATCAACGCCAACATCACGCTCTATCTGTGCATCGCCTATCTGATCTTCGCCCTGATCATGACCATGGCCGGCAAGTTTTCCGACTTCGGCGCGCTGTTCCCGAACTGGCTCTATTCGGCCTTCAATCCGAATGACAAGACCTTCATGGCGCCCTACCGCTTCCTGCATTTCATCGTCATCGCGATCATGGTGGTCAGGTTCGTGCCGAAGACCTGGCCCGGGCTGGAGTGGAAAGTGTTCGATCCGGCGATCGTCTGCGGCCAGCAATCGCTCGCGGTGTTCTGCGTCGGCGTCTTCCTTTCCTTTGTCGCGCATTTCACGCTGACGCTGAGCTCGGGCTCGCTGCTGGCGCAGATCCTCGTCAGCGTCGCCGGCATCGCGATCATGACGACGGTCGCCTACTACATTTCCTGGTCAAAGCGGCAGGACAAGCCGCTGCCCAAAGCGCCACCGCCGAAGGCCGCCCCGGCCGAGTAGCTTGGCCTCAGCGCTTCGGGTTGGGCTTTGATTTGGAGCCGGGCTTCGGCGCAGGCGTGGCGATAACCCTGCCACGCGAGGCAAAGCCGCTCCACTCAGCTGCCCAGCGAAGCTCAGTGGCCGGCGTTTCGATGTCGGTTCGGCTGCGCTTTCCCTGCAGTGCGAACATCGCACCCCGAGGATCGATGCATCGCGTAATCCAGTTACGTTCGACGAGTTCGAGAGGGCCCTGAACAACCTTGCCGCCGCCGGCTCTTACGGCTGCCACCGCTGCATCCATGTCGGCGACGTTAAAATAATACAACCAGAATGGGAACGGCGCCCTCCGGAGCTTGGTGAACATACCTCCGATGGTTCGCCCGCCAGCCGACAGCAATTGATAGGAATCCAACTGGTCGTTCTGGGAGGGGCCGGGCCGCCAACCGAAGAGCTCGCTGTAAAAGGCAAACGCTTTTTGTCCGTCCTCTGCGAGGAGCTCATGCCAACCGACGCGGCCGGGCTTGTCCGGTTCGTCGGAAGGACTGCCGACGGTCAGGCGGCTGACAAGACCGAGCGTCGCCGTTTGTGGGTCGACAACAATCGCGATGCGGCCGATGTTGGTGTCGGTTGGCGGCACGTACAACGCCCCGCCGAGGCGCTTGAGCAAGTTCACGGTGTCATCCACGTCATCGACGGTGACGTACCCGACCCACCGCGGCGTCGCTCCCATTCTTCTGCCTTCCTCCGGCAACTCCATCAAACCGGCGACCGGGGCGCCGGAAGACGTCAACAGGCTGTAGGCCATATGCGCGCTTGATGCATCGCGCGCGTCCCAGCCGACAACATCGCGATAGAACGTCTTTGCCGCGGCCATGTCCGTGGTCAACAGCTCATACCAAGCAAAGCGGCCTTGATGATCGACCATGCCGACTACTCTCCCCGCAACGACTGCATCGCGGCATTTGCACTGCACTAACTAGCGAATCTCGCCATGTCCGTCACGACGCGTTTTCTGACACTAATGTCATTCATCAAGATGAATAGAAACTGAATGCGAAACAACATGTTAGTCAGCGTAAGCCTTGCGTGGCGAATACGCCGAGCGTAGGATCGCGCGGGCTGGAATCGAAACCGTTCTACAGGTATGGAGGATGCGACAATGTCACGGGTGAAGCAGGCTTCAAAGCGGAAGAGTGTGGCCAAAGCCACAATGCCGGCCCTTGGTGCCGCTGGTTTGACTTTTTCGCTCGCAGGGAGCGCTTCAGCATCGGCCGTGCCGGCCGCGGATGTGCCGCAGAAGCTGAATTTTTCGCCGTCTCAAGCGATCACGCTCGGTGAAGAAGAAATCGCCGATGTGAGCTTGGCCACTTTCCATTTGTTCGACAAGGAAAACGGCGGCCGCGGTAGTGTTCAGCAGATGGCATGGGGTTGTCGCTGCGGCGGCTGCCGAGGCTGCGGCTGCCGTGGCTGCCGTGGGTGCGGTGGCTGGCGCGGCTGCGGTTGCGGAGGTTGCGGAGGTTGCGGTGGCTGTTGTGCCACGTGGGGACGGTGTCGCTGGTGCTGAGTCAGCGCGTCGCTTGAACATTGAAAACACGGACGTCATGGCCGGGTTCGACTAGGTCGACCCGGCCAATTCATGTCTTCTTTATGACGCCACTGCCAGTGTCGCAAAGGATGCAGGGTTTCCAGATCAACTGAAAAATGCTAGCGCGCGGACTGGATTTCATTCCAGCGGCCCGACAACCTGCCATCCGCCGCCGATCCGCAAAACAACAGGTGAAACGTGCGTGCGAAGACGATGAAGGTTCATCGCAAGACCAGCCCCAAACCCAAGGGGAGCGCCAAAGCTATCGTGAAGGGTATCGCCACCGGGCACGCGAAGGGTGAGGCCAAGCGCAACACCAGGAGTAACGCCAAGCGGCAGGCCAGCAAAGATGCTCTGCAATTCGCGCCGAATTTCACCGCTTATGTGTTGCCGCCAGATGTCGTGTGTCTTTATTCAGAAGACCGGAAATTCTTTTTGCACGGCGAACTCTATTGCACGCTGGCATCCGCAATCGCGAAGGGCGGCAAAAGGGCAGAAGACCTTGTGCGAGAATTGCAGTCGCAATTCCCGACCGACAAGATCGAGGAGGCGCTGAAACGCCTGGTCGAGCGGCGCTACGTCACGCAAGCTGCATACGGGTCGGACGGCACGGTGGCAGGTTATTGGGCGAGCCTCGGGCTGCCGCCTGACGTTGCCGAGAAAAACCTCAACGATTGTAAGGTGCGCGTCGAATCAATCGACGTGGCCGGCGCCAAGGAGCTCACAACAGCCTTGGGCGAACTCGGCGTTCAAATCGTGCAGCGATCGGCGGATCTGACCATCACATTGGTCAATGACTATCTCGAGCGACAACTTGCCGAACTGAATCAGCAGCGCGTATCGAACAAGATGGCATGGCTGCTCGTACAGCCATCGGGCGTGTTTCCGCTGGTGGGGCCGGTATTCATACCAGGCGAAACGGCATGCTGGACCTGCCTATTCGACCGGATGATCAGGAATCGCGAGATCAAGGGATTTCTTGATCGCGGCCCCGCGCAACCCGTCGCCATATCGCCGCTCGCGCGCAACACGCTCGGACAAGGCGGTATCCAGTTTGCGGCCGTTGAAATCGCCAAAGCGATCGCCTCCGGCTTTCGCACCGACCTGCGCAACCACATCGCAAGTTTCGACATGCTGGGCGCGACGATTGCCAAGCACTATGTCGCGCAGCGTCCGCAATGCCCTACCTGCGGCAGCAAGAAGCTGAGCAATCCGCGCCGCGCGCCGCAGCCGATCGAGCTCACCGAAGGCACCAAGCTCATCATGACCAGCGGCGGCTATCGCACCGTGTCATCGCGAACGACGGTTGCTCGCTTTCGAAAGCATGTGAGCCCCCTCTCCGGCGTGGTCACGCGGCTCGAGCGGATCGAGGCCGAGCTGCCGATGAACACCAACTTTTTCGCCCAGCACAATTTCTCCGCGCCAGCCCACAGCCTCGATCAGCTTCGTTCGGGCTTGAGCGGGGGCAGCTTCGGCAAGGGCTCGACCGCCGAACAGGCTGAAGCCAGTGCGCTGATGGAAGCGATCGAACGCTATTCAGGAATCTTTCAGGGCGACGAGATCCGGACGACGCGTCGCTTCACGGACTTCGCACCCGGCGAGGCGATGCTTCCCAACGACGTCCAGCTCTTCAGCCAGGCGCAATTCGACAGACGACACGAACCTCAGCCGGATGGTTCGCATCAAACCCCCGAGCCGATCGATCCCTCCGACAAGATCGAGTGGTCGCCGGCCTGGTCGCTGCGCGACCAGCGCTTCAAATATTTCCCAACAGGTCTGCTCTATTTTTTCTATCGCGGCTTTCACACCGACTCGAATGGTTGCGCGGCGGGCAATACCCGCGAAGAGGCGATCGTTCAGGGATTCCTCGAACTGGTCGAGCGCGACGCCTATGCGATCTGGTGGTACAACCGCCTCCAGCGCGCCGAACTCGACCTCGGCCATTTTGAAGACTCCTATGTGCGCGACATGCAGGCGCAATTTGCCGATGCCGGCCGGAAGATCTGGGTGCTCGACATCACCAGCGATCTCGGCATTCCCACCTATGTAGCGATCATGCATTGGATGCAGGACGGCCATGAGAACATAGAGTTCGGCTCGGGCGCGCATTTCGACCGGCGCATCGCGCTTTTGCGCGCGCTCACCGAGCTCAGCCAGTTCCTGTCCATCGGCATGATGGGCGGCGCGAGCGGCGAGAAGCCGAGCCTCGATGGCGTGACGCCGCTACGGCTCGAAAACTATCCGTTCCTGCTGCCGAGTGCGAACCCGATTTTGCCGCCGGCAGCAGGGCTGACGCTGCACGACAATACGCGGGACCAGGTCAATGCTTGCGTGGAGATCGCAACGCGCGCGGGCATGGATTTTCTCGTTCTCGATCAGACGCGGCCCGACGTCGAGGTGCCGGTCGTGAGGGTGCTCGTTCCGGGAATGCGGCATTTCTACAAGCGCTTCGGCCCCGGTCGTCTCTACGACGTCCCGGTCAAGCTCGGACTGTTGGAACGACCGTTGCCGGAAGAAGAATTGACGCCGTTCCTCCCCCATACCTGAGCGGGACCGCCGGCGTGCGTGCGCTCAAACCAAAGAAACGGCGAAAGATCGCTCCGCCTGTCCTTTCCGCCCGATTGAACGAGCGATTCGCACTTCAGGCGCGCACCGACGGGAGTCTTGCTGCCGTTTTCGATGGCTATACGGTCGAGTTGGGTAAATTCAGCCCGAGTGCACTCAAGCGCGCGCGAGATCTCCGCGCCGGGCTGCCGCTTCATTCGATTTCGCCCGAAGGCAGTTCCGTCGACCGTGAGATTGACCTTTTGGTGCGGCGGCTCGCCCGGCAAGGTCTCCTCGAATATCGCCTCGCCCGCGTCCGCGGCGATCAGGATATCGTCGTCATCGAACCGCAAACCGCCGACTACTGGCCGCAAGTGGCGAAGCTCGGCGCGACCGACACCGTCGTCTTGTCGCGGTTCGCCTATTTGCGCCGGCGCGGCAGCGAGATGGTGATGGAATCGCCACGCGCCCGTGCGCTGTTCCGCATCGCCGATCCGAGGATAGCGGCCGCGCTCGCCGCGCTGTCGTCTCCGCATAAGGTCAGCAGGCTGCGGCGGCAGGATGGCTTTCTCAGCGGCGTTCTTGGAGACGCGTTGATCGCGCTGCTGCTCGACAGCCAGATCCTTTTCAAGGTCGGGACAGCCGGCGACAAGGGCCTCCGGCCGACCGAAGGCGACGAGCACCTCGTGGTGTGGGATTTTCACGACCTGCTGTTTCATGTCCGCAGCACCGAAGGCCGACAGGCCAATCCGCTCGGAGGTCGCTACCCCTATGTTGACGTCTTGGCGCCGCCTCCGGGCGTGCGGCCGTCCTGGCCCGGCACTGCGGTCGATCTGCATCCCTTCTCGGCCGGGTCGACGGATTCGATGTCGCCGTTTGCGAGGCTGTTGCGCAAACGCCAGTCGATACGCGAATTCGACCACCAGAACCCGATCGCGCTCGCCGAACTCGCGCGGTTCCTTGACTGCGCCGCGCGAGTGCGATCGAAATGGACCAGCCCGCTCGACTTTGGCGACGGAAGCTTTGGTCCCGACATCGATTACACGACGCGGCCCTATCCCTCCGCAGGCAGCGCATATGAGCTCGAACTCTATCTGGCAGTTACCCATTGCGAGGGACTCGAGCCTGGCTTCTATCATTATGACGCGGAGCGTCACGCGCTGGTCCTGATCGAAGCGCACGGACGGGAGTTGGACGCCATGGTCGGCGCGGCCACCTACGCCATGGATGCGCCCGATCTGCCCCAGATCTTGATCACGATTGCCGCTCGCTTCAACCGGCTCTCCTGGAAATACAGCGCGATCGCCTATTCGCTGATTCTGCGGGACGTCGGCGTGCTGCTGCAGACGCTGTATTTGACGGCAACCGACATGGGCCTCGGCGGTTGCGCTGTCGGAACCAGCAATATCGACCTGTTCGCAAAGATGACAGGGGTCGAATTTCACGTCGAGGGCCCGGTCGGCCAGTTCGCCCTTGGTCGCGGCCGGGCGACGGATGTTGCCGGCTGATACGTCTCCGGCCGATACTTCGGCGTCTCAGGCGCTAGAGCATGATGTGATTAGGTGGAATCGCCATCACGCTCTAGCTTTTTGTTTGAGCATGATTTTTTCGGAAGACCGGTTTCCACTTTTCTGAATCATGCTCTAGCGATCCGTTGACCTTTATCAATTGCGCGTTTCGCGGAAGCGTTAGCGTTTCCATGTTTCGGATGAACGAGATCGATGGCGCCGGCTCACGAACAAGGACAGCAAACATGACAAGCCACTTCCACGCGGTCGTCTGGATCGATCACGGCCAGGCCAAAATTTTCCACATCGGCCTAACCGGCACGGACGAGGTGACGCTGCACCCGCATTTGCCGACGCTGCATCTGCATCACAAGGCGAACTCGATCGGCAGCGGCCACGCGGCACCTGACGAAAATTTCCTTGCAGAGGTGACGAAGACACTCAGCGACGCCGGTGAAATCCTTATCATCGGACCGGCAAGTGCGAAGACCGAGCTTGCCAAATATCTGCGCGAGCAGCATCCAGCCGTCGACAAGCGCGTCGTTGCCGTCGAATCGGCGGATCATCCCACCGACCGCGAAATCGTCGCCTACGCGAAACACCATTTCAAAATGGCTCCGGCCCGAATAGCCACGCGCGGCTGAATGAAGAGCTTTGATTGGCCATTGATACAAGAGTTGAGTATACAAGAGTTGAGCCGCCCGCACCCCAGGCGAGCGGCGCTTCCGTCACGTCAAGGATGGTATCGACGCTGTGGCGCAGGCGGCGCGCGGTGTTCTCTTCCGTCGATAGGCCGAAGGCCAGCAGCGAGCGGCCTGTCACCGCATAGACATGGCCGAACGGAAGAACGCCGAGCTGCGCCTCGGGCTGGTTGGTATCGATCAATCCGAGCCAGGTCCTGCCTTCGGGCACCGCAGGCAGGGTGAAATTCACCACATCGTAATGTGCATTATAGACAAGCAGCAAGGTCGCGTCCGATCCGCGGCGCCTGATGCCGCTCTCCTGAGCACGGCCGTCAAGCAGCATGCCAAAGCAGCGCGCATTGGCATCCTGCCATTGCTCGACAGCCATCTCTTCACCGGATGGCGACAGCCATGTCACATCCTTCACATCGAGCTCTTCGTTATGGGAGCCGACCAGGAAGCGGCTGCGGTGTAGGATTGGAAAGGCCTTCCGGGTGGCGATCAGCTTGCGGGTGAACTCGCGCATGGCTCGGCCATGTGCCGTAATCCCGAGCCAGTTGAGCCAGGTGATCTCGTTGTCCTGCGCGTAAGCGTTATTGTTTCCCCTTTGGGTATGGCCGAACTCGTCGCCCGCAAGCAGCATCGGCGTGCCATGGGAGAGCATCATGGTCGCGAGCATGTTGCGCTTCTGCCGCTCGCGGAGCGCTGTGATCTCGCCATCGTCGCTCGGCCCTTCCACGCCGTGGTTCCAGGAGTGGTTGTTGGAATGGCCGTCGCGATTGCCCTCGCCATTGGCCTCATTGTGCTTGTCGTTATAGGAAACGAGGTCGGTGAGGTTGAATCCGTCATGAGCCGTGACGAAATTGACGCTGGCCCAGGGCTTTCGTCCGCGCTTGTTGAAGAGATCGCCTGAACCGGTAATCCGCTTGGCGAAATCCGCCATCACGCCGGCATCGCCTTTCCAGAAGCTGCGGACGGTGTCGCGGAATTTGTCGTTCCACTCCGCCCAGCCGGGCGCAAACTGTCCAACCTGGTAGCCGCCGGGACCGATGTCCCAGGGCTCGGCAATCAGCTTGACGCTCGACAGCACGGGGTCCTGCCGGCAGGCGTCGAGGAAGCTCCCGCCCTCGTCGAATCCGTAGGGCTCGCGTGCCAGGATGGTGGCGAGATCGAAGCGGAAGCCGTCGACCCGCATCTCCGTCGCCCAATAGCGCAAGGAGTCGGCGACCATCTGCAGCACCCGCTGGTGCGAGAGGTTCACCGTGTTGCCGGTGCCGGTGTCGTTGCTGTAGTAGCGCTTTTGATCGGGCAGCAGCCGGTAGTAGCTCGCATTGTCGATGCCCTTGAAGGACAGCGTTGGCCCAAGTTCGTTGCCCTCGGCGGTGTGGTTGTAGACCACGTCGAGAATGACCTCGATGCCATGAGCGTGGAACTGGTTGACCATGGCCTTGAATTCGGTGGCAAGCGGCGAACGAAGGTAGCGCGGCTCGGGTGCGAAGAAGCCGATTGAGTTATAGCCCCAATAGTTGCGCAGGCTCTTCTCGACCAGATAGCTGTCGTCGACGAAGGCATGGATCGGCAGAAGCTCGGCACTGGTGATGCCAAGCGAGCGCAGATAGGCCGGGATGCTCGGGTTGGCGAGGCCGGCGAAAGTGCCGCGATCGGCCTCTGGCACCAGCGGATGCAGCTTCGTGAAGCCCCTCACGTGCATTTCATAGATGATGGTGCGCTCCCAGGGCGTCTCGGACTTGCGCGCGCTTCCCCAGGTGAAGGCGGGGTCGATCACCCGGCATTTCTGCATCAAGGGGGCGCTGTCGCGCTCGTCAAAGGATTTGTCCTTGTCGGGATGGTCGAGGCGGTAGCCGAACAACTCCGGCCCCCAGCGCAACTGGCCGACCAACTGCTTGGCATAGGGGTCGATCAGGAGCTTATGGGGATTGAAACGGTGTCCAGCATCCGGTTCGTAGGGCCCATGCACACGATAACCATAGACCGTGCCCGGCCGCGCGGTCGGCAGATAGCCGTGCCAGACTTCGTCGGTATATTCGGGAAGCTCGATGCGTTCGAGTTCGGTTTCACCCCTGTCATCGAACAGACATAGTTCGACCTTGCTGGCATGCGCCGAAAACAGCGCAAAGTTCACGCCCAATCCGTCCCAAGTGGCCCCCAGCGGGAACGGCTTGCCCTCCATGACGTTCGAGCGGCGCAACCCGAGCGCGGCCTTCGTCAGAGCATCTGCTGCCGGAGACAATCTATCCATACGAAACCCCGCCCCTGTTCCAATGCGGCAACGCCGAAGGGACGGGCAGGTTCCGCAACTAGAGCGTTTTCGAGCGAAGTGGCGGTTCGCCTGAAGAAAACGCGCAAGAACGAAAAGCTAGAGCCTCCGTTCCGATTCAATCGGAACGAAAAAGGCTCTAGTCTTAGTCTACGCGGCATTAACCATTTGGATTGTTCGCCGCCTTAAGCTGAGGGGACGAATCATTTGATTCTGGGGATCAAAGATGGCACCGAACTGCCTCCAATGCGGCGTGCGGCGTGAATTGATTGCGGTTTCGCCAGCCCCGCATCGCTACGAGATCGGCACCTACCGATGCCCGGTCTGCGCCTCGACCGAACGCCTGGCTCAGCGCTCGCGCATCGTCAGCCTGTCGATCAAGAAGCGCGCGAAAGATAGCAGGGCTGAAGCCGAAACGGCCGCAGCTGCGCCACCCGGCCTATCCTGCGACGAGATCAGCGCCGCCTGAAGCTTTGGCCTGAACGCCCCACTTGGTCGCACGGCTTCCGCGCCTGCCGCCCGATGGCGGCTCATGCCGCAAGAACACCCTGAATTTGGTTCCGGATCGCTTCCTTCTCGGCAGGCTTTGTTGCCGCCGTGAGCGGCAAGTCAATCGCGATAGTGGCGGGCCGCTTCAGCACCACGATCCGGTCGCCGGTCTCCAGTGCCTCGTTGATCGAATGGGTCACGAAAACAGCGGTCTTGCCGTTTTCCTTCACCAGCCTGACGAACTCGGCGCGCAGGGTTCGCCCTGTCATCTCGTCCAGCGCCGAGAACGGCTCGTCGCAGAGCAGAATATTGGCGTCGGTCGCAAACGCCCGCGCGATCGACACGCGCTGCCGCATGCCGCCGGAAAGCGCATGCGGATAGTCGTTCTCATGACCGCGCAGGCCAAGCCTGGCCAGCCAATGCATGGCCGTCTCCTTCCGCCGCTTGGCCGGCACATCGAGCATTTCCAGGCCAAGCTCGACGTTCTGCACGGCCGTGCGCCACGGCAACAGCCGGTCGCCCTGGAACACGATCGCGATCTTGCCACGGAAGGCATCGAACTCGCGGAAGGGATTTCGGCCATCGACCGTCACGGTGCCCGAGCTTGGTTCGGTCAAGCCCGCAATCATGTTGAAGATCGTCGATTTGCCGCAGCCGGTCTTGCCCAGCAGCGCCAGCAATTGCCCCTGCCCGACCTGAAGGTCCAGCCGGTCCACAGCGACATAGGCCGGCGCCGTTCCGCTCTTGTTGAAGGA
>Ga0210402_10004514_pt1 | contig 12674 bp, 6 predicted proteins | sample IncBWC7MmetaG_FD_161055 | JGI IMG/M metagenome (GOLD analysis project Ga0210402, IMG submission 161055) | Forest soil microbial communities from Barre Woods Harvard Forest LTER site, Petersham, Massachusetts, United States - Inc-BW-C-7-M | ecosystem: Environmental > Terrestrial > Soil >...
CTCGCGGTTGGCCCCATTTCCAACGAAATACCTGCCCCGCGAATCTGCCCGCCGCCTCTATCGGCCCGGTTCACCAACTTTTGCGCCCTTCGGGCCAGCGGACAAGCTTGGTATGCGAAGTTCCTGGTCCGCTTGCGGCTCCCGTTCAGCCCCCATTCCCCGTCTGATATAATCCGCCTAACTTTGCGGTCGCTACCGCCTGAGGATGAGCACCATGTTCAGCAACCTGTTGCGTTTTGCCGCCGGCGTCGTTTGTCTGCTCGCACTCTCGTCCCTTGTCGGGTATCAGTCGGGCGTCACCCCGTCGGGTCATCTCGCCGACCCCTTTTCCGCCGGCTGGATGCTCGCCGACACCAATGGCGATGACCTGGTCGATTTCATTGCCGGTAAGGTGGTCGTGCCCGCGAATCCCTCGGCGACTGAAAATGCCGCCGCCGCCGATGTGGCGGCGCGCCTCGGCTTTGCCACGACCGGCTTCACGCCTCCCGTTGTCATCAGCACCTCCGAAGATCGCGCGGACGGCCCCCGGATCTACGTCGGACGCGGTGCGGAGCCCGCAAAGTACTCGGCAGCGGTTGCCGAACACGCCAATCGCCTGCAGCCCGGCGAAGGCGGTGTCTTCGCTTTGGAGAACGACGTCATCATTCTGGGCCAGGACGATACCGGGCTGCTGGCCGCGGCGGAAGCGTACGCGGCACGCGCCCCATACATCTGGCGGCCGTCCGGCGACAGACTCGCCGCCATCCCGCAGGTCTGCCCCGGATCGCAGCTCTCCGGGATCACGTACCTTAAGGGCAAAGCCGGCATCAATCGCGCCTTCCTCAATTGCACCAGTGTCACGCAGAGCGCCCTCGACGACGCCCTGAAAAGTGCCGCACTGGCAAGCGTCCACGAACTCCTGACCACTGCCAACACTGGCGCCGGCGGCGCCACCATGTCGGCCACCAATTCCAAGGACCTGCCGGCCATTCCGCCGGTTCCGCCCGGCGCTGGTGCAGGCGGTGGCGCAGGCGCTGCCGGAGGCGCTGGGGCTAACGACGCGGCAGCACCTGGAGGCGACGCCGAGGCCGCCGGACCCGCGCGGCTCGACCTCGCCACTCTCTACACCATGCGCGGTCTGTTCCGCGGCACGGCTCGCATGCCGATCCCTTCCAACCTGGACGGCCAGCTCTATGTGCCATCCGGAGTTGCCGGAATCGCGATGGCCAACTTAGCCGCGAGAATGGGCGTCGAGACCACCGGCATCACCCTGCCGCTGGCCACGCCCGCACCCGCCGCCAATGCCCGTGAAGTCCGCACTAAGTCTGTGGTCGAGGCCTCATCGGATCTCGGCAAGGAGGCCGAGCGTAAGTTCTTCGAGGAAGACACAGCGAGCAAGAATGAACCCGCGCTCCCGGCAGGCGAAGGCGAACTCCGCGTCGTCGATAAGGCATTTGGCAGGCAGCCATCGGTGCTGGTGCGCGGCGACGAAGCCGGCGCCGCGGCCGCCCTCAACCTGCTCGGAGGCCATTTCCCGAACCTCTGGGACGTGGGTAAGGAGCATGCCACGCTGGAGGAGATCCGCTATGATCTCCACCGTTTCTTTTCGCTGCGATCTTCGGCCGGTCAGGCGGCCTTTGCCCTCTATCGCCTGGATCGCTGGGCCGATGAAGCCAAGAAAGACGGACCGCCTCGCGACGTCGAACTCCAGGTCTACGTCGATGTCGCCGACGCCGGGCTCGCCGGCCTGGTGCGCAGCCGCGCGCAGTCACAGTTCGGCGCCGGCGTGAAAGTGGATGTCCGCAGCCTGCATGCCGGAACGCAGTGCTGTGAAACCCTGCCGGCGCTGCATTATCAAGAACCGGGCTATCCATATCGGCAGGGCACTCCCGCGTTTCAGGAGGATCTGGTGATCCCGTGGGAAGGTAAGCGCCTGCTGGATGCGGTAAAAACCGCGCTGCCGAAACTCAAACCCGCGACGCCGGTGAAACTCCTGGCTATTGTGAGCGAAGGGCCCGAGCAGCGGCTGCGCCTCAAAGATCAGCTCAAGGAGTTGCTGGCAGGCGCCGGTGCCAAGACCAGCCAGGTGCAGGTGCTCTGCGCCTACAAGCCGGGCGTCAGTTGGCTCATGGACGACATTGCGCCCCAGCTCAAGGGCAAGCCCGTCGCGTCTCTCAAAATCGAATTCCGCAAAAACACGGACCCCAGCGGAACCCGCGCCATGTTCTCGCCGGCGCGCTGGGTGCACGAACTCTACCCGGTGGATGAAATGCTATCCAGGGAACTGGCGCTTCCGCTGGACAAGATTTCGCTGGCACAGTTCGATGGCGTGGGTGGTAAAGGCCCCACCTATCGCGTGCACGCTTACGACGCCGCCGGCAACCCGATGCTGACCCGCGAGTTCACCGTGACCACCGTCTTACAGCCCTACAACGGCGTGATGCCGGAGTACGAAAACGTGGAGGTGGATACCGGCTGGGTGCGCATGGAGTCCGGCTCCGCCATGGTTCTGGACCAGCGCATTCCCACCGATATCGAGCAATTCTGGGAGCACTACCACAAGGTCACATTGCCAAAAGTTTTCCGCACGGTGATGGCCAGCTATCATGGCGAGCTGCGCCCCGAGTTTGTGCCCCCCTTCGACACGCTCAAGATCGACATCCACATGAGCGAGCCGAACTACGAACTCGGCATCGATAAAGAACGGATCTCCTCGCTGGAAGCGCTTCAGGAAGACACGTTCTATTCCACCGAGAATTTCGTCAACATGATGGGGGATCTGATGGCCGGCCGCGCCCTTCAGTATGCCGGCCGCATCATGCCGATCGTTCACGCCGCCGAAGACGGCAAAGACGGCCACGTTCGCATCGAGTTCTATGCCAAGGCTGCCGGAAGCCCGCAAGTTGCACTGCGCTGGACCGACGCGCAGGGCAACCGCCACGAACGTAAGCGCGACCTGTGGGTGCTCAACGGCCCGATGCAGCCGCGTCTCATCGCGGCGCGGACCCGTGCCGGCGAAAGCGGACCCCAGAGCCTGACCTGGCTCCTGCCGGCCGATTACAAAGACGACCAATACGACGAGTGGATCAAGCTGGAAGGCAAGGATCAAGTGGAGCGCGGAATCTTTCCGGCGGAGCAGGCGCGCGCGCTACTGGCATGGCTCGGCCAGATGCACGCCGCCGGCCTGTACCGGAACGAAGTGGCCTATTTGCATTTGAAGCGGATGGCGTTCGAGTTTGAGCTGCCGCTACCCCTCACAGCAAAGGTGGATTCGCCGGCGCCCAGGGAATACGCGAGTCTCAAGATCGAGCCTCCCGCGTCGCCGCGGCCGATGATCGCCGACTACGCCGGCCGCCTGAAGCGCCCGCAACTGGTCCAGTGGGATGAGCCCATCGGCCCGGACGAAAGCACCTCCGTACTCGCCGAGTTGGCGAAGCATCCAGGGGTGAGCGTTTATTGGATGGGCCGTACCTACCTGGGCAAGGACATCTGGGCTGCCGACGTGACTCTGCCTACTCCATCCAAGATTCGCTCCGCAGCCAAGGAGACCACGCTCAAGGCCTCCATCGTTTATTCGGGACGGCAGCACGCCAACGAGGTTTCGAGCACCAGCCATATTCTGAAGCTGGGTGAACAACTGGTCACCGATCCGGAGACCCGCGCCGCGCTGAAGAAGGTGAATGTGGTGCTGCATCCCATCACCAACCCGGATGGCGCAGAGCTTTCGGTACAGCTTGCCGAGCTGACTCCCAACAACATGCTGCACCCCGGCTATCACGGAGCGCTGGCGGCCGACGTCTCCGTGGGGCAGACCGACCTCGACCCGGTTTACCCCGAGTCGCGTACGCGGCGTCTGCTGCTGGAGCAGTGGCTGCCGGACGCCTTTCTAAATCCGCACGGTTATCCCTCGCACGAATGGGTGCAGCCGTTTTCGGAATATTCCGGCTGGGTGACCAACCGCCAGGGCGCCAACAACGGCCGCACCTGGTGGATTCCGCGCGGCTGGTTCACCAGCCTGACTTACCTGCGCGACGAAACCCACCTTTACAGTCCGAAAATCGCCTACGAGATTCGCGACCACATTGTGGAGGCCGAACGCGCCGTCCCCGGACTCATCGATCTGGAAGCCCGCATGAACGCGCGCTACGAACGCTTCGGCCAGCGCTGGCAGCCGGATAACATGCAGCAGCCCGTCGTCAACGGCATCCGCATCTACATGGCGCTGAAGGGCACGGCGGGAGGAGGCCGCGGAGGCGCTGGTGGGGGCGCAGCAGGTGGCGCCGCGCCCGCTCCCGGAAGCGGAGGCGTCGGCGGCATTTCGCCCGATGTCACGTGGGATTCCGGTTACACCGAAGCCCCCGACGAGACCGCGCACGGCGAATACATGAAGCTCATGGCATCGGCGGGCCTGGCCTTTGACCGCGTGCATCTTGACTATCTCGCCAAGGGCAAGCTGCGCCTGAACCGTACCGAGCGCGAACAAGGCGGGAAGGTGACTTGGCGCGTGGAGCGGCTGCGGCCGAGCCTGCCCGCCACCGAAGCCGAGCCGCCGCGTCCCGGCCCGGCGACTGACGGCAATGGCGGCGGAAACGATCGATAGGTTTGGACAAGATCGAGGTTTTGACAAGTGGAATAAGCGTGACACTGCACCGGGTCGTGCGTCGAAGATTCAACAGCACTGAGGGGTAAACAGCACTGGAGGGGTAAGATGAATACTCAAAAACGTCGGGCTCTCTCAATTCTTTCGGCCGCGGCCGTGTTCGTGGCCGTGTTCATAGCGCTGGCGGCGGTAGCGGGTGCACAGGTTGGTGACGCGGAACTCTCCGGTATCGTCGCCGATCCCAGCGGGGCGCCGGTAGCCGGCGCCAAACTCTCGTTGACTAACGAGGATTCCGGCGTCAATCGCGTCGTGGTCTCGGATACGGACGGCCACTACGTCTTCGCCGCCCTCGCCCCCGGCCGCTACTCGCTCAAGACCGAAGCCGTCGGGTTCCGCGGCGCCAGCATCACAGGGATCGTGCTCAACGTCGGCACGCACCTGGATACCAACGTCCCGCTCACGGTGGGGAATGTGCAGGAGCAAATCACCGTAACGGCCGAGGCGCCCCCCATCGATATCACCAAAGGCGACGTCTCCGGCGTGGTCACCCAGGTCCAGATGGACACGCTGCCGGTCAATACGCGCCAGTACCTCAACCTCGCGCTGCTCATGCCGGGCACCACCCAGGACGCCTCGCGCACGTTTTACAACAACGTGCAGATCGGCGGCGGCGGGCGCTTTTACGCCAATGGCTTCGCGGTGGATGGCGTCACCAACACCTGGGCCGAACAGGGAGAGCCTCGCCAGAACTTCCCCGAGGGCGCGGTGCAGGAGTTCCGCGTCAACACCAACCAGTTCAAGGCCGAGCAGGGGCTGGCCATGGGCGGCCTGGTGAACGTGGTCACCAAGAGCGGCACCAACGGCTTCCACGGAGAGGGTTTCGAGTATTTTCGCGACTCGGCCCTGAATCACGACAACAAGTTCACCGAGCAGGCGCTCCAATCGGTGGGGCAGACAGGCAAAGCGCCCTTCCGCCGCAATCAGTACGGTGGCGACGTGGGCGGCCCCATCGTCAAGAACCGGACTCATTTTTATGTCGCCTTCGAACGGACCCAGGTGGACGATTCGTTCACCATCTTCGCCGCGGGCTCGCACCAGTTCTACGCGCCCAATGAGGGAGTCATCGATAAGCCGAGCCACGACCAAATGTTCAACCTGCGCGTCGATCAAGCCATCAGCAACACGCAGCACGCCTTCGCCCGCTACTCGCAGGAGTGGAACAAACAGACCTGGCAAGGCTGCGGCGGCACGGTGGAATCGAACTGCTACGATGGGCTGATTCCCCGCCACTCTTTCGTCGGCGGTCATACCTGGACGGCGCGCCCCACCCTGGTGAACGAGTTCCGCTTTCAATACGCCATCGCATCTTACCTGCTGGGACCGTCGGGAGAGCCTATCTTCACTTCGCTGGGCCAATATCCCGCGGCACGCCTGGCGCAACTGCAAACCGTCTACAGCTTCCCCAGCTTCCGCTATGGCCAGGGCTATGGCGAGTTGGGTACGGAGAAGCGCTGGGAACTCAAAGACGACATCAGCTACGTGAGGGGCAAGCACAACCTGAAGTTCGGTTTCGATTTCAGCCGTATCCCCTTCGCTGACGACACCGTTATTAATTACCAAGGCTCGTGGACCTTCGCCACGGATCAGCCTTTCAATCCCAAAGACCCCGCCAGTATCGCCAACCTCACCAAACCCACGCAGTTCACCGCCGCCATCCCCGGACAGACCACGTCGGTGCCGGTCAACCAGTACGGCGCGTATATTCAGGACGATTGGAAAGTGACATCCCGCCTGACCTTGAACCTGGGCCTGCGCTGGGACAAAGAAACGGGCTCGTACAACGAAGGCGTCAATCCGGCGTCCTTCCCCGTGGCAATCCCCTATCTCGGCAACCCTGGGAACCGCGGCCAGTCGCGCAATTTCGGACCGCGCTTCGGTTTCGCCTGGGACATTCTGGGCGACGGCAAGAACGTGGTGCGCGGCGGCTTCGGCATCTACTACAACAATATCCAGACTCTGCTCAATTTCCCGGAGAACCGCAACATCTCGCAGTGCAACGTGCTGATCGTCAACCCATCCTACCCCGACCCGTACGGCGGCAAGAGCCCGACCTCGTTCTGCTCGAGCGCTGCGCCCACCGTCACCGTGCTCGACAAGAATTTCGCCATGCCTTACTCGCAACAGTTCACGCTCGGCTACTCGCGCGAAATCGTCCGCGATTTTTCGGTTCACGTGGACGGCGTCTACATGCACACGCTCAAGGACTGGCGCACCGTCGACGTGAACTCCCCGGACGCGACCGGTGCGCGGCCCCTGCCTGCGTTCGCGCGCATCCTCGATCACGAGTCGATTTCGCAGTACAAATACCGCGGCATGTACGTGCGAGCGGAGAAGCGCTTCGCCAAACGCTACCAGTTCCTGGTCTCCTACACACTGGCCTCCAACCGTGACGATAATCCCCAGGCCCAGGTCACCAACCAGAGCAACTACAACCTGGATTGGGGCCCGGCCAATATCGACCGCCGTCATTCCCTGGTGGCCAGCGGCTCCACTAACCTTCCCTGGAAGTTCAATCTCGGGGTGATCTGGCAGATTCGATCGTCGCTGCCGTTCAGCGCGTTTTCCACCGTGCAGGTGGATGGCGTCACGCAATACATCCCGGGGTTGGCGCGCAACATGGGCAATCGCAGCAACACCGCCGTCCTGGCCGCGGTCAACGCCTACCGCGCGTCGCTCGCCACGCCGCTGGCGCCCCTGGCCGCGTCTCAAATCGACAGCAGCCGCTTCAACAGTTTCGATATAGTGTTGTCCCGCCCCATTTATGTGCGCGACACGTTCCGCATCGAGGCCAAGGGCCAGGCCTTCAACCTGTTCGGCACCACCAATCTGATGGGAGGCACCACCACCTCCGCCAGTTCGGCAAACTTCGGCAAGATCCTGAACGCCAGCAACCTGCAACAGGCCGAATTAGCTCTGCGCGTTGCGTTCTGACCAATGCGGACGATTGACAGACGACAAAACTCGATCGTCTGTCCCACTGGCGCGACCAATTTCGCCTCGCTGCGTCCAACCACCACAAGGGGGGAACTACCTTGAACACCTTGTGGCACGACCTCGTCTATGGCTTCCGCCTTCTCACCAGGAAGCCGCTGTTCACCCTGGTGATCGCGCTCTCATTAGCCGTGGGAATCGGCTTGAATACCGCTATTTTCACACTCATGAACGCCATCCTTCTGCGATCGCTGCCCTTTCGCGACGCGGACCGGGTGGTGACCCTCTTCACCATCCCTCCGGGCCATCCGGACCAGCCGAACGGTGTCTCGGTTCCCGTCCTGTTTGCCTGGAAGGAGCAGGCGCACTCGTTCGAGGCCATTGGCGCTCTCACGAACAATGCCGTGGATTTCGGCGCCGAGGAGAACGGCGTGCCTGCGGAGCGCGTGCAGGGCGAGTTTGCGACTCCAGGACTGCTGCAGGCCCTCGGCGCACAGCCTCTGATGGGGCGCCTGTTCACCGAATCCGAGGATGAGGTGGATCATCCGGCTCCCGTCATCCTCATCAGCCATCGTCTTTGGATGCGGCGCTTCGGCGGCGCGAAAGACATCCTGAACCGGAAAGTGCTGGTGAACGGCGAGAACACCTCCATCATCGGCGTGATGGCGCCCGATTTTCGCATCACCGACGAAAACGGAGATTATGTAGCGCCCCTCCCGCTGAATCATTTTCAACTTCGCGGGTCCGCCCGCTACCTTCTGACTGCAGCCAGGCTCAAGCCCGGTGTCACCATCAAACAGGCGCAGAGCGAGATGGATGCCATCGCCCAGCAGCTTGCCAAACAGTTTCCCGCCCGCGAGTCGGACCACGGAAAGCCCTGGACCGTTCGTATTCAAACTTTCCGCGAAGGGATGTTCGGCTTTATCGGGCGGCCGCTGCTGCTGTTGCAGGGCGCGGTGGCGTTCGTGCTGTTGATCGCCTGCGCGAATGTGGCGGCGCTGTTGATGGCGCGCGCGTCGTCGCGGCAGACGGAGGTCGCGATCCGCGTGGCACTGGGCGCTGGCCGCGGCCGCATCTTCCGCCAGTTCCTGACGGAGAGCCTGCTGCTCTCGATTTTCAGCGGCGTCCTGGGGGTCTGGCTGGCGTGGGGCATCGTGCGGTTGCTGGTGGCGATGGCCCCCACGTGGCTGCCCATGCTGCACGCCATCCGCATCGATGGGCAGGTGCTCCTCTTCAGCGCCGCTATTTCCCTGTTCACCGGTTTGATTTTCGGCGTAATTCCGGCGGCTCAGGGATCGAAAGCGGCGTTCGTCGAATCGCTCAAGACCGCCACCCGCGGAGGCACCGTGGGCAGGGCGCGCCATCGCTTGCGCGCGGTGCTGGTGGCGGGCCAGCTCGCGCTGGCGCTGATGCTGTTGATCGGGTCGGGACTGCTCATTCGCAGCTTCCTTCGATTGCAGGGCGCCGACCTCGGCTGCGACCCGCACGGTCTGCTCACGTTCCGCTACCGCTTCCCGGATAAACGGTTTAGCAAGCCGGTTGGCGCCTATCAAGGCAAGGTGCTGTGGGAGCTTAGCGAGGCGCCGGCCGCGACAATCACACGCGTGTTTGAGCGCCTGCAAACCGTGCCGGGCTTACGCTCCGTGGCCGGCACTGTGTATCCGCCGCTTTCCGGCAGCAATCCGCTGCCGTTCACTATCCCGGGCCATAACGTGGCCAATGCCGACGAGTTCACGGCTGACTTCTATCCCGTGACGCCGAATTTTTTCAACACCATGAAAATCCGCCTGGTGCGCGGCCGCGACTTCACCGATCGCGACACGGCTCATGCGCCATGGGTGGCGATCGTCAACGAGACCATGGCGCGGCGGTTCTTTCCGAACGAGGACCCCATCGGCAAACGGATTCGTGTGGATTTGTCGCCGGAAGATCAGCTTCGCGAAATCATTGCGGTGGTCCGCGATATTCCCGCCAGTCATCCGCAAACGAAACAGGATCCCGCGATCTTCATTCCGTTCGTGCAGGCGGCGGCGCACAGCACCGGGCCGTATACCGGTTTCCATCTGCAAATGACGTTCCTGATGCGAACGGCCGGCGATGCGATGAGCGCGCTGCCCGCGGTGCGCACGGCGGTTGCGGAGGTTGACCGGAACCAGCCCTTGATCGACCCGCGAACCGAAGACTCGTACCTGGCCGAACAGGCGCAATATCCGCGCTATTATTCGATGCTCTTGGGATTGTTTGCCGCTGTCGCGACGGGGCTCGCCGCTGTGGGGATCTACGGCGTGATGGCGTACGCGGTGGAGCAGCGCACGCGAGAGATCGGGATCCGGATGGCGCTGGGGGCGGGCGGTTGGGATGTGTTAAAACTGATCTTCCGCCAGGCGCTGGTGGTGATCGCGGTCGGGCTGGCGGTGGGAATTGCGGGCGCCACGGCTTTGACGCGATTCATTTCGTCGGCGATTTGGGAAGTGCAGACTACGGATCCGGGGACGGTTGCCGGGCTCACCGTGCTGCTGATGGCGATCGGGATTCTTGCGTGTGTGGTGCCGACGCGGCGGGCAATGCTAGTGGATCCGACGAACGCTTTGCGGCACGAGTGACCCGGACAACCCGCGTAACAGACTACGCTCCCGCCTTTGACGTCGTCTGCATGGCTGCGATCCGTTCCTGCATCTGCCGGGTCAGGTGCGGGACTACTCCGAGCATACGCTCCATCGTCATGAGTTGCGCGCGGTGGTGCATCTCGTGCTCCTTGAGCCCGAGCAGCATTTCGAAGCGGGTTTTAACCGGCGGCGTCATGCCCTGCGGGTAACCCACCTCTTCGGCCAGAAAATCTTCCGTCAGGCCGCCCAGCCATGCCGCCAGGTCGTCGCCCGACGTGCGGAGCATCTCGACAATTTGCGCTTTCGAGTGGTTCGCTTGTTCGGCAGCCACCGAGCTTGCCAGGAAGGCGGAAAAGTCGAAGCCCTCCATCGTACGCCGGCGTTCGACACGGTGAATCTGCAGCGCCAAACGCGGTGCGAACGCGATGTGCACCAGCGTCTGTGCCACGGTGCGCGCTCCGGGAGCCGTTTGAAATCCGTATTTGTCCTCGGGAATGTCCTGGGCCACCGCGATTGTATTATTGCGCACGGTGCGGAAGCTGTTGGCGAGTTCTTTGGATCCGTAATAAGTCATCGTCATTCTCCTTAGATTGGGGATTCAACCAGTCTAACCGGTATACGCGCCCGGCGGGGCAGACATTGTTTTCGACCTGCCGGCCCGGGCCTCAAGGGCGCTGTAGCCGTCCATTTGTGTTGACTGCTGCGGCCCGCCGGAGTAGGGTAGGGGAACGGACCTGACGATCCAGATTCCCGACGAACTAGTGGGACGCCTCGCGCCGAGGGCAGCGATTTGTCGCGCCGGGCCTTGGAGGCGTTTGCAGCAGACGAATACACGGAGGGTCATCTCACGAAGCCGGAATTGGCGCAACTGCTCAGCCTTGAGACCAGCTACCAACTCGACGGCTTCCTCAAAGCGCACGCCATCTGGATCGATTACACCATGGAAGACCTGGAGCGCGAACGCGAGACCTTTCGACGCTTGGGCTTCTGATGCGCCTGGTCGTAGCCGACACCAGCCCTGTTTGTTGCCTGCTGATCCTCGATCACATCGATATCCTTGCCCGGTTGCTTGGGAAAGTGTTCGTTCCGGACGCCGTCCACAAAGAGTTGTGCCAATCCACGGCTCCGCCCAGGGTTCGTGAATGGGCGACGCGCGTTCCGGATTGGGTTGAAGTGATGACGGTGGGGGCTGTCGACGATCCCGCGCTGTTGTCTTTGGGAGCGGGGGAACGAGCCGCCATCGCACTCGCCCTGTCCCTGCCGGCGGACCTGGTTTTGATTGACGAGCGAAAAGGGACCACGGCCGCGTTGACTCGCCGCCACCGCCGCCGTCATTGCGATCGGACAGACGCAATCGCTTGCGGTCACGCCGAAATTCGACGTAGCATCCCTCAAGCCTTGCAAGAACGATTCCGAACCCGGCTAAGCCACGGCGGGCAAGATGGAGCCGATCAAGCAAACAGCGAACGCCGTCAGGTGTTTGATTGTTTTCCTCCGGTGCGCATCCACTCCCCGATACCCGATACCATTTCCGCGATCCGCCGACTGAGGGCGTCGTTTACGGCTTCGATCCGCTCCCCCAAGCGCCGATCGGCGGCGCGCATCTCGTCCCCCATGCGGGTGATGGCGGAGTTCGTATCCGCGATCTTCTGCGTCAGTTGGTCGATTTGCCGCTGCGAGTTTTTGCGCCAGCTCGGTGATTTGCCGCTGCGTCTCCCGCCATAGCTGGCGGTCTTCTTCGCGATCCCGGCGCCGCTCTTCGGCCATGCCGGCGGTGACGTGCTCGATACGCTCAAATCGCTCTTCGATGGTCATAGGGCTGCCTTTATTGTAAGCTCCGCGATTTCAATTACCGATGGCTGGTTGTGCAGGCCGGCTTGGTCGCCAGTGAGCCAATGCATCTGCCCGAAGATACGGCGGGATTCTTTGCGCGCGTCGGCAACGTTTGGCAGACGGCGGTACTGCATGACGTGGATATCGTTGGCCCGGTGCAGCCGGATGGAAGGGTGATATCCGCCGGTGGCGATCTTTGGTGATGGCAAAGGTACGCGCGAACCGCTTTCTTTGAGTCCGGCCAATCCCTGCGCTGAACAGCGGTTTGCGTCCCCTGTCGCCACCTCTCATTTCATCACGGAATTCACATTTAACTTGCTGGTTTGGCATTTGGATCCCAGGGGCCGCTCGGTAACGGATATTGGCCACGCTGCATGAGTTGGAGCATCTCCGGGTCGGCTTCGCCTCCGCGCCAGTGTTCCGCGGAGTCTCGCAAGATGCGTCACAACCCCAGCCCTTGCCCCCGACCCGCACTGCCGCCGGCTCCCCGCGCTACCCTCGCGATTTGACTTGCCCTTGCGCTCTTCGCTATCCTGAGTTTTCGCGGTAGAGGTGCGGCGGCCAGCAGTAGCCGGACAGGAATTCCGAGTGCGCTTCGGATGTCCGGGCGAAAGGGGCCGATAGCAGATCCGCCGAAACTGGAACGGAAAGCCAATTCCTACCGG
>Ga0210402_10004515_pt1 | contig 12673 bp, 3 predicted proteins | sample IncBWC7MmetaG_FD_161055 | JGI IMG/M metagenome (GOLD analysis project Ga0210402, IMG submission 161055) | Forest soil microbial communities from Barre Woods Harvard Forest LTER site, Petersham, Massachusetts, United States - Inc-BW-C-7-M | ecosystem: Environmental > Terrestrial > Soil >...
CGCGACCCTTCGCCGATATTCCGACTCCCGCACCTCAAGTACGCGGCGAGGATCGCCCGACTGCTCCGCCACCACCAGATCCCGTTCGCGCGCGCACTGAATCTCGAATTCCTGGATCGGCTGAAACGCGTCGTCGAAGGCTTGGGTGCTCCAGGTCTCGATCATCGATTCCAGGCGAGTGCGCAGACCCTTGGGAACGGTGGGCGCGCCGCGCGAGGTCAGGGCATCAAGAACACGCAAGTAAGCGCGGCTTCTCCGATTGTCGAAAACAACTTCTGGCAGCGATTGATCCCGCCGCCCGTTCGGGTGAACGCTGTCGAAGATCGGGCGGACAACGGTGGTGTCGAGTTTGGATTTGATGTCCGTCACGTAGCTCTCAACGACCAGTATATGACCTGCTACCATAAAATCTCAGCCCCCATTCAGCACTATGCCCGAAAAGCCCTACGACCATAGCCACATCGAGCTCAAGTGGCACGAGCGCTGGCAGGATGCCGCGTTCTACCAGGCCGAGGAGAACTCCGCTAAGCCGAAATTCTACGTCCTTGAAATGCTGCCCTACCCCAGCGGCACCCTGCACATCGGCCACATCCGCAATTATGCCATTGGCGACGCGCTGGCGCGCTACAAACGGATGCGCGGCTTCAACGTGCTGCATCCCATGGGCTGGGATGCGTTCGGGCTCCCCGCGGAAAACGCCGCCATCGCCAACCACCGGCATCCGCGCGAGTACACCCTGCAGAACATCGCGGCCATGAAGAAGACGTACCGGCGCTTCGCTTTCAGCTTCGATTGGGACCGCGAAATCTCCACCTGCGAACCCGAATACTACCGCTGGAACCAGTGGTTCTTCCTCAAGATGTTGGAGCGCGGCCTGGCCTACCGCAAGAAGGCCCTGGTCAACTGGTGCCCCAAGTGTGCCACCGTGCTCGCCAATGAACAGGTGGTGGAAGGCTGCTGCTGGCGTCATGAAGGTACCCCCGTGGAGCAGCGCGCGCTGGAACAGTGGTTCCTCAAGATCACCGACTACGCCGACGAACTCCTCAACGAAATGGGCCGCCTGGAAGGCGGCTGGCCCGAGCGCGTCCTCACCATGCAGCGCAACTGGATTGGCCGCTCCGAAGGCACCGAGGTCGATTTCCACCTTGCCGCCACCGGCCAGGCCATCCGCGTCTTCACCACCCGCGTCGACACCATCTACGGCGCCACCTGCGTCATCCTGGCGCCCGGCCACGAACTCAACCAAACGCTCCTCGATACCAGTCGCCAGGCGCAGGCCAAAGCCATGGTAGACGCCGCCGCCAGCAAGGACCCCGGCGACATCGACAAGGAAGGCTTCTTCACCGGCCACTACGCCATCAATCCATACAGCGGGGAGCAGGTGCCCATCTGGGTCGCCAATTTCGTCTTGATGGGGTACGGCACCGGCGCCATCATGGCCGTTCCCGCACACGATGAGCGCGACTTCGAATTCTGCCGTCAGTACGGCATCGCGGTGCGCCCCGTCATCCGCCCCGTCGATGGCGAACTTGCCGTCGAGCCCGGCATGAAGGAAGCCTTCGGCGATTACGGCATCGTGGAAAATTCGGGTCCCTGGTCCGGCCTCACCAGCGCCGAGGCCCGTCGCCGGATGAGCGCGCACGCCGAAGAGCATGGCTTCGGCAAGGCCGCGGTCACATTCCGCATTAAGGATTGGGGCATCTCGCGCCAGCGTTACTGGGGCACTCCGATCCCCGTCATCCATTGCCCGCGGGACGGCGCGGTGCCGGTGCCCGAAGACCAGCTCCCTGTCATCCTGCCAGACCGCGTCGATATCACCGGCACCGGCCGCTCGCCGCTCGAAAACGTTCCGGCTTTCGTCAATGTCACCTGCCCCAAGTGCGGCGGCGCCGCCAAACGCGAAACCGATACCATGGACACCTTCATCGACAGCTCCTGGTATTTTTACCGCTACTGCGACCCGCACAACGACCAAGCGCCATTCGACTCGGCCAAGATCGCCTACTGGTTCGAGATCGATCAGTACATCGGCGGCGTGGAGCACGCCATCCTGCACCTGATCTACTCGCGCTTTTTCACCAAGGTGATGCGCGATATCGGCCTCATCCAAAATAACGAGCCCGTCAAGCGCCTCTTCACCCAGGGCATGGTGATCGCCGAAGGCGCCAAGATGTCGAAGTCTAAGGGCAACGTGGTGAGCGCCGACGTGCTGGCGGAAAAATTCGGCGCCGATACCGCCCGTATGTTCGTGCTCTTCGCGGGTCCGCCCGAAAAAGAGGTTGACTGGCGCGCTGAGGGCGCCGAAGGTATCGCGCGTTTCCTGGGCCGCGTCTACCGCTTCGCCACGCGCAACATTCCCCAGGGGCAGGCAGGTGGCGCAGCGAGCCCGGGCGAGGCCGATCGAAACGTTCTCCGCAAGCTCCACCAGACCGTTAAGAAGGTGACGGGCGATTTCGAAACCCGATGGCACTTCAACACCTGCATCGCCTCGGTCATGGAGTTAGTCAACGTACTCTACATCGAAGAGCAGAACATCGGCGCCACCGCGATGGCCGAGATTCTGGAAAAGCTCGCCTTGCTCCTGGCGCCCTTCGCCGTCTATCTTTCGCAGGAGATTTGGGAAGAGCTTGGCCATCAGGGCCCCGTTTTCCGCCAGACCTGGCCGGGTTACGACCCCGAACTGGCCAAAGAGGACGAAGCCGAAATCATCGTGCAGGTCAATGGCAGGCTTCGGTCGCGATTCGCCGCCGCCTTCGGCACGCCCAAGGAGGAACTCGAAGCCCGCGCCCTGGCTGACGAGAAAGTGAAGCCCTTCCTCGAAGGCAAACAAATCGTCAAGCTAATCACCGTACCTGACAAGCTGGTGAACATCGTGGTGAAATAGCGATTTCCCCGCGGCGCCCGCGGCGGTTGAATCGAGGAAGGCATCGAGGAGGCCTGCAAGCAGCGAGCAGGTCGAGGATCGAGCGGACGATACGCCGTAGCGGAGTCAGGTCTCAAGCCAGGCTGCCGCCGGGACATGCAAGTCTCCAAGCGCTCTTGGCTCACTGAAAATAACCCAGGGGATCGCCCTTCTCCCCGGGTGCGAGTATGACGTCGCGCCCCTTGGTAAATTCCACGCGGTTCTCGTCATGCGCCCCAAAGAAATACGCGCGTCTTGAGGTCTTTCGCAGCTTCGGAGGCGTCCACCGGCACCCAACCGATTCCCTTGGCATAAAATTCGGCCCAGCAGTGGTAACCGGCGATTTTCCCCTCCCCGCGATCGGCTGGCAGCGGATTCCCTTATGCGCGTCAGCCGCCGTGAATCGGAAACAAGTGCGCACGTTTGCCGAACTGGAGTTCATGTAGCCGCGGAAGGTGAGCGTCCGCTCGATCGCGAGATTCAAAGCAAAGTAGACAAGCTCCGCGCGCGGCGAGGTGAGCAAACCTTCGCAGAACTTCGCCGGGAAGATCGCCGGTGAAGATCATTGCGGCCGGCAGCCCTATGTCGTATGATCGACGTCAGCGTGACGCATCCAAAATTGGAAGAGCCAACGTTCCTTTGCCCAAGAGGATCAGCCGCGGCCAGAAGAAAGCGTACACTTTGCTATTCAAGCCATAAATGAAGATCGATATTTTCTGTCACATTTTCCCGGAGTGTGCGTTCACGCGGTGGTTTGAGGCGGCGCCCAACCTCAAGGACATGGGGAAGCGGGTGAGGAATGTTCCGATGCTCTTCGATTTGGACCTTCGCTTTCGAGTGATGGACCGGTTCGGAGATTACCGGCAGGTGATCTCGATGGCTTCGCCGCCTCTGGAAGCCTTTGGCGGCCCGGACGTCACGCCCGGCCTGGCTCGCATCGCCAACGACTCGATGGCCGGGCTGGTGAACCGGTATCCGGACCGGTTTGCCGGTTTCATTGCCTGCCTCCCCATGAACCACGTGGCCGAAGCAGAGGGCGAGTTGCACCGCGCGGTGCGAGATCTTGGCGCCTGCGGCGTCCAGATCTTTTCCAATGTGAATGGCCTCCCACTCGACCGGAATGAGTTCCGCTTCCTGTTTGCGGTGATGAGCGCGTACGATCTGCCGATTTGGCTCCACCCCACCCGCGGCGCCAACTTCCCGGACTATCTCACGGAGGACCGCTCGCTTTACGAAATCTGGTGGACTTTCGGCTGGCCCTACGAAACCAGCGTAGCCATGGCTCGCCTGGTGTTTGCCGGTGTGTTCGACCAATGGCCCGCCATCAAGATCATTACCCACCACATGGGAGCGATGGCGCCTTATTGCGAAGGCCGGATCGGGCACGGATGGGACCAGCTAGGGACACGCACCAGTGACGCCGACTATAGCGGGCTCAGAGCGTCTATGAAGATGCGGCCGCTGGACTACTTCAAGAAATTCTACGCCGACACGGCGGTCTTCGGCGCTGCGGCGGCCACCCGATGCGGCCTCTCGTTCTTCGGCGTGGACCAGGTGCTGTTTGCCTCCGATACGCCCTTTGAACCCGAGCCGGGCACGTATATCCGCGAAACGATCGACGTCATCGATCACCTGGAGATCAGCGACGACGAACGCGACCGGATCTATTGGAAGAACGCGCAGCGGCTGTTGAAGCTGGATGTGCGGTAGCTTAAGCCCGCGTAAGACCGCTCCCTATCGGTCACGGCTCCGATGCGAAGTCCCTATTGTCAACGACATCATCAGAGCCACGACTTGTCGCTCGACCGTAAGGGAGTGGTTGCTCTCCTGTTTCTTTGAGCCGATGGCGAAGAGGTGTTTGCGGGCGCGGATATAGAGTACGCCGTCTGAGATCCCAGGTGTCGCCATCACGGTCTAGCCGAGTTCGTTCTGCGCCAACAGCTTGTACTCGCGGCCCGGAGCCAACACGTAGGTGTGTCCCTCCTCATTGGTGACATAAAGATGGTCTCCGGCCACCACCGGCGAACTGGTGATGATTGAGGTCAGCGATACGGATCGCCCGGTCCGCCCAGCCTGCCACTACATTAAGCGTTACACGAACGGTTATAGAACCCCTTAGGACTATAGTTTGCCAAAAAGGGAGCGAATTACAGGGCGCCGCATCGGTGGCTGCGACTGCGGGCAGGTGGTCCGGTGTTCCTGCGATTAGATAATCTGACTGCCCCACGCGTGCCTGTGCTACGATACAAAATTCTGCATTCATCCGGAGGGCGGTATTGCGGCTTCAACATTTCCTGGGACTCGCGGCGGTGCTTTGCGCGATCACCGCAATAGCTTTCGGTCAAGGAACTCCGTCTGTCGCGGGCCCCGGCGTCAACATGGCGGAAAAGACATGGCGAAGCACGCTGGTGCCGGGATACCCGCAGGACACCTCGGCCGAGGGCGTCGCACCTCCGCTCCACGGACTCCAGGCTCCGGCTGATGTCATCCGGCCGGGCACCAATGGGCTCTTCTTCTGATGTCGGGCACCTCCATCTGCGCGAAAGAGTGATATATTTTGCAAATTCTGGTACGTCAAAAATGCCGCTGAAACATCCCAAAACCTCCTCACGTGCGCCTCATATCTGTTCCGGCCGAGGCGTTACCCGGCTGTTGCTGGTTTGGGCGTTCATTATGCCATTGCAGGCACAGGTTCCCGGCCCGAATGTAAACATGGTTTCGGGAACGCAATGGCCCGGCGGAGACCCTTTCCTCCAGCGGCAGAACGAGCCTTCGATGGCCATTTCTTCGCGGAACCCGCTGCACATGCTGGCGGGCGCGAACGACTATCGCACGGTTGACCTGCCTGGCGTCTCGGGCGCTGCCGAACCAACCGGCGATTCCTGGCTAGGGTTGTTCAAGTCTTTCGATGGAGGCCAAACCTGGACGAGCACGTTGGTTCCCGGCTACCCGCAGGATACATCGTTAGCAGGTATTCTTTCTCCGCTAAAAGGCCTGGGAGCCGGGGCCGATCCGAGTGTCCGCGCCGGCACCAACGGCCTGTTCTACTACAGCGGGCTGGCATTTAACCGGCAGGCCGGAGGCGCGAGCAAAGTATTCGTTGCAACTTTCACCGATGACAACAACGTCCCAGGCGGCGATTCGATCCGGTTTCTTTGGACCATCCCGGTCAAAACCTCGACAGCTAACACGTTTGAGGATAAGCCCTCGCTCGCAGTCGATATCCCACGAGCCAATTCCACATCTTGCATCGTTCCCACCCTGCCCCTTCAAAATACGCAGATTTTCCGCGGAGGGAGCGTGTACGTGGCGTGGACGGAATTCGCGGGCACGGGCGAAGGCAGCCCGGCGCGAATCCTGTTTTCACGGTCCATGAATTGCGGTTTAACCTGGAGCGCTCCGAAGCAAATCAGTGACCCGGCAATTACATTCAATCAGGGCGCTACAGTAGCGATCGATCCAAATAACGGCAACCTCTATATTGCTTGGCGCGTCTTTGCCACGACGCAACCGGCGCAGGCCCACGCAATCATGTATGCAGCCTCCACCGATGGAGGAAACACATTTTCTAAAGCTACTCTGGTTACCAGCATTACCCCCTTCGATCAGGATGACTCGGCGGTAGCCTTCCGGACGAACGCTTTCCCGACGATGGCCGTTGACGCCGCCAGTCACGTGTACCTCGCCTGGTCGCAGCGCAATGCAGGCCCGACTGGTGTTGCTCGCATCATGGTTGTGACGGGAACCCCGACGCCGCGTCCGGGCACCAACCCTCTTTTGTGGAGCACTGCGGTAGCGGTCGACGCCAACACCTCCCCTGGACATCAGATCATGCCGGCCATGGCGTTCTCTGCCGGCAAACTGACGGTTGCCTGGTACGATCTCCGAAATGACGACCTTCTCACGCTCTATACTCCACAAGCTGGCGGGCAATACTCGACTTCGCCCGTGAATGACGGCGGCTTTCCGGATTTCCCGGCGTTTGGGCCGGGCATCCAGGACCCCCCAGGGCCAACCTATGCGACGGATGCGCGCCGGCAAACCCTCGACGTGCGTGCCGCCCAAGCCACGCCAGGCAATCCGCCCGGATTCCTGCCTTCGGTCCAGGTGTCGCAGTACGCGTTTGGTTCCACGGCGCAAAATCCGTTTGTGATTCAACAATTGGCGGTGAATCCTCCCAACCTGCCCATGTTCCTGTCGGGGACGCTAGCCTTTTTTGGGGATTACATCGACGTGGCGGGGCCGACCTTTATTGCGAATCATAACGGCACATGGCGCTATAACAACCAACCAGGGGACCCCGACTTTACCCATGTGGTGTGGACCGACAATCGCAACGTAGTTCCGCCCGCCGACGGAAATTGGGCCAATTACACGCCCCCCACCTATGGGACATCCACGACCAGCATTTTCGACCCCACGCAGCAGAGACCGGCGTGCAATCCGCTAGCGCCTCCGGGAAATACGGGCGACCGCAACCAGGACATTTACACGGCCCTGCTCAGCCCGGGCCTGGTGGTGAGTGCTCCAGGAAACGCTAAGCTGCTGGGAACGGGCTCGAACGGCAAATTGATCCAGCGCGAGTTCCCCATCACCGTCGCCAACACTACGCCGGTGGCCCGTCAATATCAGATCACCATGAGTTCGCAGCCGGTCGGCGGCGTGGCGTCTTTTCTCCAGGCTCCTGTCCAAACCAATCCGGCCACGCCCTACCCACTCACGACGATTACGGTTCAAGTACCCGGGCTTTCGAGCACGTCGCGAAGTGTCTTTGCCACCTCCACCGATGCGCATGCCACGGTAGTCGTGAACGTGGTGGAACTGAACCCGCCCAATGGAAATCCCCCCGAGGCGGGGTCCGCGACCATCAATAGCGATCCCGCTAATCCACCGGCTTCGAGCAGTTCCTCCAGCGAGACTTATAACACCACGATCTCCAGTCCGGCGCTGTCGCTCCCGAACACGGTGAACGGAAGCATCGTCACTCCGGACGTCAATGCGAATCTAAATCCCTACATTAACCCCAGTATTCCGAATCCGAGTATTCCGAATCCAAGCATTCCGAATCCCAGCATTCCGAACCCCAGTATTCCGAACCCAAGCATTCCGAACCCCAGTATTCCGAATGTGGCAATCGCCGACGCCACTTGGGTGAACACGGCAACCAGCAATACCCCAACCGTGGTCGGGGTGAATCTGGTGGGTCAGAGTCCGGACCCCCGGCTGGGCGTGAAACTGCAGTTGATCATCTACAAGAACTACACGACGCCCTTGGCACAAGGATGTACTCTAGGGGTGCAATCGCATTTCGTTCCCGTCGCGAATATTACTGACGTTTCATTCGCTACGGTGCAACAGTTAACTCAACCCGCGGCTCTGAATCCATCCATCCCGGGTGTAACGCTCGCGCCCGGCGAGACGGCGCTGATCACGCTACGCGCCTATATTCCCAGCCCCGGCGGCGATACTACACAGGCACTAGCCATTTACAACCCCGCCACGCAAGCGACTCCGGTCCCCGTTTCCCTGGCGGCGAACACCGGAACCAACCTGCCGCCCCCGAGTCCACTGACAATTCTGACGAAGTCATTACCCCCAGCGACATTGACCGTAAGCTATCCGGCGCAAACGCTCCAACTCTTTGGAGGCACCGGCCCCTATACCTGGTCGCTCGCTATCGGAAGCGGCCCCCTTCCGACCGGCATTACGCTGAGCACCAGCGGTGTGATCTCGGGGACACCAACCGGAACAGCCGGTACAGCTTCCTTTACCGTTCTGGTCACGGATGCGGCAAACAACAGTGCGCTGCAGCCGCTGCAGTTGGCGGTGAGTCCAAACCCGCCGTTGATCGCGTCTCCGGCTTCAGGGTTCAGCACAATCAGCCCGTTGCAACTGGCCGGAACATCGCTCGCCGGCGCGGCGATCACCGTGTTCGACTCGGGAACCCAAGTGGGAACGACCACGGCGATTGGGACAGCGTTTAGCGTGAGCGTGCCGCTGTCGCCAGGGGCGCATTCCCTGACCGCGACCCAAACCGTCAGCAGCCTCACCAGCACCGCCAGTGCGGTGGTGACTGTAACGATCGTGCCGCCCGCGCCGTTGATCGCGTCTCCGGCTTCGGGGTTCAGCACAACCAGTCCGTTGCAACTGGCCGGAACATCGCTCGCCGGCGCGGCTATCACCGTGTTCGACTTGGGAATCCAAGTGGGAACGACCACGGCGATTGGGACAGCGTTTAGCGTGAGCGTGCCGCTGTCGGTGGGGCTGCATTCGCTGACTGCGACACAGACCGTCAGCAGCCTCACAAGCGCCGCCAGTGCGGCGGTGACCGGAACGATCGTGCCGCCCGCGCCGTTGATCGCGTCTCCGGCATCGGGGTTCAGCACAACCAGTCCCTTGCAGGTGAGCGGAACATCGCTCGCCGGCGCGGCGATCACCGTGTTCGACGGGGCCACCCCAGTGGGAACGACCACGGCGATTGGGACAGCGTTTAGCGTGAGCGTGCCGCTTTCGCCAGGGGCGCATTCGCTGACTGCGACTCAGACTGTCAATAGCATCACCGGCGCGGCCAGCACTGCGGTGCCGGGAACAATCGTGAACACCTTTAATGTGAACACTGCGGAAACCGGCACGGTCACGATTACGCCGCTAGGAGGACCTTTCCAAACAACAAACGCCGCATTCGGGTTTTGTGTCGGACCCAATACTGACAACTGCGGGGGCTCCGGGCTCTCTAGCTCCGTGACCATCACCGCCACCCAGGTGATCTTCGGATTTTCCGGGAGTACCTTCTCGGCCACCGGCACCTTTGTCGTCCAGATAAGCGGCTTCACCTCTACCATCAATAGCGTGACGTTGAATTCGGGCGCTATGATTGCGGGCACAATCGGGGTCACGTCGTCGTTCCCTGCTAACTCCATCACATTCACTGGAACCGCGAATGGTGGGTTCAACTGTTTTGGAGGGTGCACCGTTGCATTCAACGTCCAATAAAGGTCAGGCGACTACGGTTCCGGTAAAAGGGGAAGGTTGAACAGGATCAACGAACCGCGGCTGCGCCGGCTGCGAGCGACCGCAGCCGCTTTTTCGCATCTGCCGCGAGCGGATCGTTCGCGCTCTTTTCACGAATCTTGAGGTAATTGCGGTAAGCTTCCGCTGCTCCCGGACTGCCGAGGCCTTCGCGCGAGCGGCCCAAATAGTAATTGACCGGCGCGAAATAGCGCCAGCTCGGCTCATCGTCCAGAAATACCGCGGTCGCCTCGCCTTTGCGCTTCATGCAAGCGTCAAACTCGGAGTCGGCTTCCGTATACGCGCCCGCTGCGAGATAGGCCCGGCCCAGACCGAAACGGCCGAGCCAGGTGTCGGCGATTTTCTGGGCGTCCTGGAAGGTTCGAACCGCATCGCGATAGTCCTTGCGCTTCATCTGCGCTTCGGCCTCGATCAGCTTGGCGTAAGCCCCTGCGTCCGGTTCCAGACGCTGATTCAGTGTCCGGCTCAGCTCCAACGCCTTGTCGCTCTTCCCGGCTTCTATATAAACCATGGCGGCCGGATAGAGGAGGCTTTCGTCCGTAGTCCCATTCGAGGCGAGTTCCGCCGCGGCAATCGCCTTAGCATCCTGGCCTTTCATGAGCCATACCTGAGCCTCCATCGCCCGCTTGGCTGCGACTCGCGAAGGGTCCTTCGCCGCCAGATCCGCGCTTACACCCTTTTCAAGGATCGAAAGCGCCTCATCGGGACGACCCTGGTACAGGGCCATATCCGCTAACGCGACCGCGGACGCGGAAGCACCCCACGTACTGAGCGGCGCCAGCTTGCGATAGGTTTCAGCCGCGGCGGTCTCGTCACCCTGCGCAAGCTGGGAAAGTCCGAGGCCGAGATAAACCTTCTCGAAGCCGGGGCTGAGTTTCAACAGCCGCTGGGACTCGCGAATAGCCGTACTAAAATCTCCGGCGTACATGGCATACAGAGTGGCGTTACTGCTCAACAGCACATTGTCCGGATAAATGGCGACCGCGCGCCGGCCTTCTTCGAGGGCGGCCGGCATGTTGCGCTTATAGAAATAGGCCAGCGCCAGGCCGGCGATGCCGGCGGAGTCGGCCGGAAACTGCGACTCGAGCGCTTTGTACTGTTCGATGGCCTTATCGTAGGCGCGTTCCATCAAGTAGTAACCGCCACGAGTGCGGTACTTCTCCCGGTCGCTCATGCGATCGATCTTCGACATAGCCAGCTTGAAGTTTCTCTCTGCTTCCTGCTTACGGCCCTGGTTGGCGAGAATCGCCGCCATTCCGGCGTAGGCGCGGCCAAGTCCTGCGTCCAAATCCGCGCTTCGGCTGTAAGCCTTCAGCGCCTCATCCCACTTTCCAGCCCATTGCAGTTCCTGCGCGCGCGCGTACTGTTGAGAGGCTTCGAGCGACTGTGAAGAAAAGGTCTCAGCAGCCGCGATCTGGGCGGATTGAGGTGTGATATCGCCCAGCGCTTTTCGGAACCCGGCCGCAATGCGCCCGACGGCGCGGTTCAGATCGTTTGGCGTCGCGGCCGTCGCTTTTTCCTCAGCGATGACTTTGTTGGTTCTGGCATCGAGAGCGCGAGCCGATAATGCGTATTGGTTCCCATTACGCCCAACCGAACCGGACACCACCACGCCTAATCCTTCGCGCTGCGCTATCAGCCGCGCCGCATTTTCATCCAGCGTGGATCCTCCGGAGAGGCTGGTAAGCGTCTTCCGCGCCTGGCCTCGATTGTAGGTCGTGATGAACGAGGCGCCCTCCAGGTCAGTCGTTAATAGCGGCTCGAGCGTTCCGTCCAGCACCTGGTTCCCCGACTGGTTTACAAAGTCGGAGACCAGAATCTTTACGGGATTGTGGGTTACCGGCCCCTTTGTCCGCAGAGTATAGATATAGACCAGGCTTCCGGCGAGCAGGACGATCGCCGCCGCCAGTCCGGCAGAAACCTTCCTGTTTAAGGAGTGGCGCTTCCGAATGCCCAGCCCGATCTCCAGATCGTGGCAGAGCGCCTCAGCCGACGGGTATCGTTTCTCCGGATCGAGTTGCACGCACCGGAAAATAATGTCGGCCAGGGCGCGCGGTATCTGCGGATTCGCTGGGATGGGGTGCGCAATTTGTTGCGTGCCCCTCTCCCGCAGCATGGCCTTCAGGGTAGGCGGCGAGGGCGGCAGGTCTCCGGTGACCAGTTCGTACAGGATCAAGCCCACCGTAAACAAGTCCGAACGGTTGGTTACGCTTTCGGCCCGGGCCTGCTCGGGCGACATATAGCGAGGCGTTCCGAGCAGCGACCCAACCCGGGTGAGACTGGCGGATTCGCCGGCCTCGGTTGTGCTGCTTTGATCCAGGATCGTCGCAGCTTCTATGGAGTGAGCGATACCGAAGTCCATCACCGCCACCCGGCCGTCCCTGGCGATCATGATGTTTTGCGGCTTCAGGTCGCGATGAACGACGCCTTCGGCGTGAGCCACTGCGAGCCCGTAACAGACCTGTAGAATGATCTGGCCCGCTTCCTGAGGGGGCAGCTTGCCGCGGTCTTGCAGGATTTCCGCGAGTTCCTGCCCCTCAATGAACTCCATGGTGATGAAGCGAATTCCATCCGCCACGCCGAGATCGAAAATACGCACGACGTTGCGATGCGTGATCTGCCGCGCCAGCACCAGCTCCTGGCGAAAACGCCGGAGAATATCTTCGCTGCCCGCCAGGTCCGGGCGAATCACCTTTAGCGCCACAATTCGATCCACCTCGGCATCGTGGGCTTGGAAGACTG
>Ga0210402_10004517_pt1 | contig 12671 bp, 8 predicted proteins | sample IncBWC7MmetaG_FD_161055 | JGI IMG/M metagenome (GOLD analysis project Ga0210402, IMG submission 161055) | Forest soil microbial communities from Barre Woods Harvard Forest LTER site, Petersham, Massachusetts, United States - Inc-BW-C-7-M | ecosystem: Environmental > Terrestrial > Soil >...
CGTCGATTCCTACGTCGTCGAACACGGCCGCCACAGCCTGCAGGTCCACGCCGTCCTCTACCGCGATCTTCAGAATCTTCTCCAGCGCGAAGCCCTGCTCACCGTCACTGCCCGCGCGCTAGAAATCGTCACCAGGGGCATGCACGCCGAAGACGACCGCAAAGCCAAGCCTATGGCCCGGCAGGAGGCTGCCGCTTTCCGCCAAAAATTTCTCGCTGGCCTTACCCGCCACCACCGCTGGAACGTCAGCGACGCCCTCGATTTTCAATCCGATCTGAAGATGTATGAAGATCTAATCGCCCGAGCCGCAAGTTCGCGTCGCCCCCGCAAGCCCTTCGAAGCCGCGAATCATCCCTTCGTGGACCGCTGCGCGTTCGTCCTCGATTCCTCCTTCCTGGAAAGGGCACGCCTCGCTGCCAGCCGCACCCTCGCGGGTCTCGAAACCCTCGCGGCCCAGGTTGCCGCCGAAGTCCTCCGTTCCCGCCTGAAAGGATCGGACCTGTAGGTCAGATTTCGCTGGCCACTGGCCATGGGCCACTGGCCACGACTCTTATTCGAAGAATTCCTCCTTGAACAATTTCTGCCCGGCCAGCGCCCGGCAAAATCCCCACACCGCCAGCGCCAGGAAACTCAGCTGCACGCAAATCACTCCCGGCGCGTACCACGCCGAAAAATCCAACGTGTACGGCACATTCAGCAGCACATTCGCCGTGAACACCGCCATTGCCAGCACAATCAACCCGAACCGCACCACCGCGAACGCCGCGATCGCGTAGATCACCATCCACACCGGGCCATCGATCCACGGATGATCGCTGCCCAGGACTTTCGGCGCCGCGAAAAGCACGATAAATATCGCCGCCGCCACCCAGCGATTCCGCACCAGCACCCGCAGCAGCACCAACAGGAAAAAGAACATCAGCAGCCCGAAGAGCGCAGCCACTACGTTGCCCAGCCACACCGCAAATGTCGCGCGCGTGCCTTCCAGAAAATCCAGTTGTGAAAGCAGCGGCCGCTTGCCCACGCGGATATCAAACACGTAGCCCGTGAAATAAACCAGCACCCACCCCAGTCCCAGCAGCGTGCCGAACAGGATGTCCCGCCCCACCAGCGGATCTCGCAAATTCCCTGCCAGCAAGCGCGACCACGACACGATCGTCTGCGGCCACTTGCTCCGCACATATGGCTCCAGCGCAATGTACAGGATCCACAGGAATCCGCTGACAAACAACCCGGTGCTCGCCGCCAGGATAGTCAGGAAGATCGCGTTCGACGAAAACGAGAGATGCGCCTTCAGAAAAAACAGAACGATTTCCAGCGCGAAGACCACCGCCGCGATCCGCAGTGCTCCCCGTCGATTGCCTCTTCCCCGCGAAAAATTCCGGTACGCCAGCCAGAGGCCGCTGCCCGCCAGCAGTGAGGCGAACGCGATACCGAAGATCTGGCTGCTGCGCCCTGATCCCGTCGGCTCCGGGCCCGGCATGCGCTCCGGCATTGTCCATTCGCCGGTAAGCGCAAAATAAACCGGCCGCCCGCGCCACGCCGCCGCTTCCACATGCAGCGGCCGCGTTGTCCCCGGCCACACGCCGTCCCACGCGCCGCGCGCGTCGTAAGCCGCCAGCGAATTCCATGCCGACGTACCCGCGCGAAAATCTTCTATCCGCAACCCCGCGGCCGCGAAGAGCGTTTGCCAGTCCGCCGCCGGCGGTGTTCCGTCCTTGTTTCCCTCAGTGGGCCGCTCTTTCTCTGGCGGTATCGCCTGGAAGGATTGCAGCCGCCCTTCCGGGTCCAGCCGCAGATTGATCATTCCTGAAAATGTCTGTGGTGGATCGTCAAAGGTCACCACGCCCGGCGTCAGCGCCATCCCCGTGAAACCGTCTGCTGCCATCTCCTTCGGACTTTGCCGGTACCAGAATCGCAGCAGCGGAGGTTTCTCCCGCAGAGTCTGCGTCCACTCCGTTCCCGGCTTCGCTTTCTTGTCCAGGTAATCCAGATACTGGTCGTCGTACCCGAATCCCGATGCCGAATCTTCGGCGGGGTCCGTGTACCCCAATTTGCCGACAATTTCCCGTGCCTGGTGCGCCAGAATTTCTCCGGAAGTCTTCGCGTGGAGATAGCGCAGCCCGCCCTCGCGAATCCCCAGATAAGTGCATACACTCAATAGCGCAATCACCCCAAGCAGGCACGCGATCGCCACGCTCGGGCGCGTCCCCTCGTTTTCTCCCGCGGCCGCCACCATTTCGGGCGATGGCGTTTCCCCCGCGGCCAGCGCCGCCGCCAGCGGATCGCCGCCAGGCAACGCCGCGGCTACCTGTAGCGCGGACGCGGGCCGTCTTCCCGGATCGCTCTCCAAGCAGCGCAGGATTACGCGCTCAACCAGCGGGTCCAGGTCCTTCACCAGCGTCGAGGGGTTGGTGATCTTTCCCTCGCTCCGCGCTTTCATCAGTTCCGGCAGACTCGTTGCATCGTACGCACGCTTCCCGGTGAGCAGTTCGTACATCACCAGTCCCAGCGCGTAGATGTCGCTCTTCGCCGTCACTTCCTTGCCGGAAAGCTGTTCCGGCGCCATGTACGCCGGAGTCCCCGCGCGCACGTCCGCTCCCTGAATCATCGCCGCTATTCCCGCCAGGCCGAAATCCGTGATGCGTGCCTTGCCCGCGCCGTCCAGCATGATGTTCGCCGGTTTCAGGTCGCGATGCACCACACCGCGATCGTGCGCCGCCGCCAGCCCCGCGCAGATCTGCCGCGCAATCTCCACCGCTTTGTCTTGGGGAAGTCTTCCAATGCGCCGCACCAGCGAAGAAAGGTCCTCGCCGTCCACATATTCCATTGTCAGGAAGGGAAAACCATCCGCGTCGCCGATATCGAACATCCGGCAAACGTTTGGGTGCGACACCTGGCGCGCCACGCGCACTTCCGAATGGAATCGTCCGAGTGCGGCAGCGTCCTGCGACAGCGCTTCCGGCAAAAACTTGATGGCCAGCACCTGGCTCAACCGCAAATCTTCCGCGCGGTACACCTCGCCCATGCCGCCCTTGCCAAGCAGCGCCACAATGCGGTATCGCTGCGCCACAATCGCTCCCGGCGCAAAGCGTCCGCCACCGATGGGTTCCGAGCTGCTGCTGGTCGTGGATGCGCTGGGAGTTCTCCGCCCAGTTGCGTGCGCGCTGCCCACTGCGGAAGGGGGCCTTCCCGCTGGCCGCGATGTGCCCGCGGTTAGGTTATCCGGCGCCAGCGTCTCTCCCGATTCCAGGAGCCCAACGTCGCCGAGCACCGTTTCGTCCGCACCGATGGCGCCGCCGCAGTGCGAACAGAATCGCGCCGTTTCCGCTACTTGCTTCCCACAAGCCGAACAGAACATCGCGCGGGAATTCTACCACGACCGATTCGTGTACCCCGAAGAGTACAGGTTGATGCCTCTGCTGCACGCTCCGGCCACTAGCCGCTATTCTTCACACCACCTTCTCGACTTGGACCGCCGTCCCATACGCCAGCACTTCCGTAACTCCCTGCATCACCTCGTTCGCGTCATAGCGCATGCACACAATCGCGTTGGCCCCGTGCTGCGCAGCGTGCTGCAGCAAAATTTCGTACGCCTCTTCCCTCGCCTTTTCACAAAGCTCCGTCAGTATCGAAATGTTTCCGCCGATGATGGTTTGAATTCCCGCCGCCAGATTTCCCAGCACGCTCCGTGAACGCACCGTAATCCCCCGCACGATCCCGAAATTTCTCACAATCCGAAATCCTGGCAATTCATTCGCTGATGTCACCATCGAACTATCCACTCGACCCGTCATGTTGTTCTCCTTGATGTCCCGCTGTTTACCGGTCCGATTCTACCCTTCCACAAGCCGCTTCCGTCACCCTTTCCGTTTGTTATGCTCGGCTTGCGTGGAAACTCTCTTTGAATTTCTGGCGATTCTCCAGATCGCCGCGGGCCTCTTCCTGCTCTGGCAGGGTATCCAGTGGCTCGCCTACGTGCGCCGCCGCCTGCGCACCGATCCCGGTTTTTATGCCCCCCGCACCGCCGTCCTCTGCCCCTGCCGCGGCATGGAACCCGGCCTCGAGCGCAATCTCGTCTCCCTCTGTGAATCCAGTCACCAGAATTTCGAAGTCTTCTTCATCCTCGCTTCCGAAAACGATCCCGCCTACAGCCTCGTCAAGCGTGTCGCCGCCTCCTCTCATGGGAAAGCCAACGTCGTCATCGCCGGCAAGCCCACGACCTCCAGCGAAAAGGTCAACAATCTGCGCGTCTGCATCGAACAGCTCCCGCCCGATTTTGAAGTTCTGGTCTTCGTCGACTCCGACGGTCGCCCCGGTAAGACCTGGCTGCACCACACCGTCGCCCCGCTCGCCGACTCTCGCATCGGCGCCACCACCACCATGCGCTGGTTCATTCCCAACGACAACTCCTTTCCCAACGCTCTCCTCGCCGCCTGGAATGCCTCCGTGGTCACCATGCTCGGCGGCCACGCGAAAAATTTCTGCTGGGGCGGCGGCACCGCGATTCGCCGCAGCTTCTTCGAGCAGCTCGGCATGCTCGACATCTGGCAAAACTCCTTCAGTGACGACTATTCCCTCACCATCGCCATCGAAAGAACCGGCCGCCAGATCGTTTTCCTTCCCGAATGTCTCACCCCGTCCTACGTTCAAACCGACTTCCCGAGCCTTCTCGAATTCACCAACCGCCAGGTTAAAATCACCCGCATCTATCGCCCCAAAATGTGGGTCATCGCCTTCGCCACGCATTTTCTCTTTTGTTTCACTCTCCTCCTCGGTCTCGTCGTCGCGTTCAACCTCGCCTTTGAATCCCGGCCGTCCTCTCAGGTCGTCACCCTCTTTGTTCTTCCTCTCCTTCTTGCGGCCTTTCGCGGCGCCCTGCGTGTGATCGGCGTCACCGAAGCAATTCCGTCTTCCCGCGTTGAAATCATGGCGCAATCCTGGATTTATATTTTGGGCACATTTCTCATCCCATTTTTGTACTTAATCAACTTCTCTGCCTCCCTGTTCGGTCGCCGCATTACCTGGCGCGGCATTCAATACGAAATCGTCTCCCCCAATCAGACCCGCGTCCTCACTCGATAGGCTGTGGAAAACCAGGGCCCCCGGAAAAAAATTCGGGGCCAACGCAATTTCTACCCTCAACCCCTGCCCTTCATCTCTCCTGGCTTCCGCTAAGTCATTGACAACTCAACCCCTGTCAAAACTTACGGTCCGGCCAACGGGTTGCATAGCTCTACCTCGGTCAGGTGTAACTTTCGCAAGCTTTGACGGGGATCCTTTACTTTACCCCAGAGGGTTTCTGAGGGATTTTTTCCTCTGGCGTATATGGGCCTGATCCAGTCCTACTCTTCGTCGCTTGCTCGGTCATTCCGGCCGACCTCAATAGGAGGTCATTGAGGGTCAAAATCCAAAAGGATGGCTTCGGTCCCACCACGAGGCACAATCAGAGGAGTGCACGTGAAGTTGATCCGCAGGAGTTTAACGACGCATTCGCTGCCACAGCCAAAACACTCTGCACCAACCAGCGTCTATTTGTTTTATGAAAAAAGCACGGGAACGGCCCATTTCCATGTTGAGGCCGGACCCAGCGGGGAACTCCCCGTCGATCACGCCGCCGGCTTGCTCGCCATGCATTGCCTGGTGCGCGGCCAATCACCCAAGGATTATCTCGTTATGGTTCCAGCCGCTCCCAATTCCCTGAACGGCCTGACCGAGAAAGCCCAGAAGCTTCTCGAAGCCGGCCACAGCGCCAAGAACGCTGTGCGCCTCACTCGCCGGGAAGAGGAAGTCCTCGATGGCATCCTTCGCAGTCTTGCCAACAAGGAAATCGCCAACGAATTGAATCTTTCCGAGCGCACAGTAAAATTTCATGTCTCTTCCCTGCTCGCCAAGTTCAAGGTTCGTGGTCGCCTCGAACTCATGCGCGAGGCTTCGCGTCATTCCTTGAACTCCGTTCCGCCTGCAGTCGGTGGGCCGGTTCCTCATCTCGGTCCATTCCAGGAGCGCCGCCAGAGCGACCGCAGGCCCATGGACTCTGGCAAGGTGCTTCCGCTCGCTCGCCATCGCATGATGGCCTAACCAAAGACGTTTGCACTCCGTTCTCGTAAGGAAAGGCCCGTTCCGATTAAATCGGAACGGGCCTTTCCTTATTCCTAACACTTTGTAGGGGCCGGGCTTTTTTGCCCCGAGTTCGCCCAGGGGCCCGGCCCTTCTTTACTTCCTTACTTCCTTACTTACTTCTTCGCCGCGTTGTACAACTCCGCCGCTCTATCCCAATTCACCACGTTCCACCACGCATCGATATAATCTCCGCGCACATTCTGATACTTCAGGTAGTACGCGTGTTCCCACACGTCGATGCCGATCACGGCCTTGCCGCCCGTGAAATACTGGCTGTCCTGGTTCGGCGTGGAATCGATCGCCAGCTTCCCATCCTTCACCAGCAGCCATGCCCACCCGGATCCAAACCGGCCAAGGCCCGCGGCCTTGAACTTCTCTTTGAATCCCGCGAACGAGCCGAAACTCGAGTTGATCGCGGCTGCCAAATCACCTTTCGGTTCGCCTCCTCCACCCTTTTTCATGAGTGGCCAAAAGAGCGAGTGGGTCCAGTGGCCGCCGCCGTTATTGCGCACCGCGGCGCGGATATTTTCCGGCACGCTGTCCAGGTTCTTCAGGATGTCGTCAATCGATTTCGCCTGCAGATCCGGATGCCCTTCCAGGGCCTTGTTCAGATTGGCGACGTAGGCGCCATGATGCTTGTCGTGATGGATCTCCATCGTTCGAGCGTCAATGTACGGTTCAAGTGCGTCGTTCGGATACGGCAAGGGGGGCAATGTAAAAGCCACGGGTTTATCCTCCAGGTTGGAATGCGATTCGAAATCTGATCCGGGTTCAGCGTGAAGCAAACTCGAAGCGGTGTTGCCTGCCCCAAGTAGGCCAGCGCCAACTAGGCCACTGTTTGCAAGAAACTTACGACGATTCATGGAAGTCCTCAGCTTCGGTGGGCGCGTGGGCTTCCGCGCGAGATTATAACGCCTCCGCAGCGCTCGCTCAACCACGCAAGACGAAACGTGGCCACTCAGGCGGCCGAGCACTCATTGGATGCGTGAAAGCGCCCAACGGGCAGATTCCGCAATGCTGATTTCCTGGGATTCCGAGAGCCTCTGCAACAATTCCGAGACTCGTGCATGTTGCTCAGACCCGGGACGCACCTTGCTGTTTCCCAGTGCAATGCACGCGTTCCTCACCAATCCGCGCCACTTCGTCCTTTTCATCGCGCTGCCGCGAAATTTTCCTCTAAACTCCTCTTCGCTCATATTCGCTAGCCACTCCAACCGCGGTTGCAACAGATTTTCGCCCGGCCCGAATTGTCGCGGTCCGAAATCGGGGAGTGTCGTCCCCGGCGCTTCCCGGTTGTACGGGCACACCTCCTGGCAAATGTCGCAGCCATACACTTTATTTCCCATCGGCTCGCGAAACTCTTCCGGCACGCTCCCTCGCAGCTCAATCGTCAGATAAGAAATGCATCGCCGCGCGTCCAGAACGTAGGGCTCAACAAACGCGCCGGTCGGGCAAGCGTCCAGGCATTGCCGGCAATTGCCGCAAAGATCTGCGGGCGGCATCTCGTGGGGTTCGAGCGAAGGGGCAAGCTCCAGCGTGGTGAAAATCACTCCAAGAAAAAACCACGAGCCCATCCTCTCGTTCAGCAGCAGTGTGTTCTTACCCAGCCAGCCAAGTCCCGCGTATTTGGCGAACAACCGCTCCGCGACAGGGCCTGTGTCGGCATACGCCCGGCTGCGATGCGGCTCCGGAAACCGCCCATTCAGTGCATTCGCCAGCGCGTTCAGCCGTTCCCACAAAACTTCATGATAGTCGCGGCCCCACGCGTACCGCGAAATCCAGCCGCGCGGCTCGCCGTTTCTCTCGGAAGCAGCCGCCTCGCTCGAATATGGATGCTCAGTGTTATAGTTCAGCGCGCATACGATCGCGCTCCTCGCTCCCTCAAGCACCTGTCCCGGGTCGCGGCGCCTCGGATCAGCAAGGTATCCCATCGCTCCGCCGTACCCGCGCGCGAGCCACTCGTCGAACGCGGCATGTTCTTGAAATCGCTCGAGTGGCGCCACGCCGCAAAGCGAAAAACCAAGCGCGCAGGCCCGCTCGGCAATCCACGCTGTATCTCCCGCCGATTTCATGATTTGATTGTGCCGCAGGAGCGTCAAAGTTGCGAGGCTGAGCGCATTGGCAAAGAAGAAAGTCCGCTCCTCAGGAAAAAGCCCATTGAGTGCGAGATTGCGTTAACATGCGTTATTCGATTACTAATAAGGTATTCCCGCCCGAATTTTTCGTTGTTTCAGAAGCCGGCCCGCCCAAAACGATTCTCGCCGCGCCCCAGCTGATTTATGCTGCCCAGGTCAGGATTCAATTTTTGGACTGTATCCAAAACGCAGCAAAACTCGTCAATACTGTACGGACTTTTATGCCAAAGCCCGTAGCTCAGTTATGACAAAGGATCACCAACTTGCCGACTGATCAAAATATTCGCCCGGCCTCCGGCTCGGAGCATCAGGCTCCCATTACTCCTCCCCGGCACAAAGGTGTCAGGGCCTTCGTCTGGATTATTGTGCTACTGGTCTTTGCGGGCGGATTTTACCTCGTCTTGCGCAAGCGCGACGCATCCGCAACAGCGGCGAAATCCCCGAGAGGTGGCGGCGGACCCGTTAACCTCGTAACCGCAACGGCAAAACAGGGCGACATCGGCGTCTACCTCGATTCCATCGGCACCGTCACCCCCGTCTACACCGCCTCGATTACCAGCCAGGTAAATGGCATCGTCACCGCTGTCCACTACAAAGAGGGTCAACTTGTCCGGAAGGGCGATCCGTTGATTGACGTCGACGCCCGTCCCTACCAGGCTTCCCTTCTCCAGGCGCAAGGCACTCTCGAGCGCGACACCAATCTTCTCGCCATGTCGAAGATGGACCTCCAACGTTATCGTGACGCCTGGGCCCGCAATGCCATTCCAAAGCAAACTCTCGACGATCAGGAAAAACTTGTCCTCCAGCAGCAGGGCACCCTGAAATTCGACGAGGGCGTTGTCCAGTTCGATCAGATTCAGGTCGACTATTGCCACATCGTCTCGCCTATCAGCGGCAGAGTCGGCTTGCGTCTCGTCGATCCCGGCAACGTGGTGCAGTCCTCCGGCACTCTCACGCTCGCTGTCGTCACGCAAATCCAGCCCATCACCGTAATCTTCACCGTCCCAGAAGACAACCTCGGCCAGGTGCAGCAACGTCTCCGCAAAAACGCGAAACTCAACGTGGACGCATTCGACCGCTCGGCGCTCAAGCAGCTTGCCTCCGGCATGCTTCTTACTCTCGACAATCAGATTGATACCACCACCGGCACCGTGAAAGCCCGCGGCTCCTTCGACAACAAGGACGCGGCACTATTCCCCAACGAATTCGTCAACGTTCGTCTGCTGGTAGACACTCATCGCGGAGCCACTCTGATTCCTTCATCGACGATTCAGCACAACGGCCAGACCGCCTTCGTCTATGTTCTTCAGGACAACGTCGCCCACATGCGCACTATTAAACCTGGCGTAACCGACGCGGGAACAACCGAAGTCACCGGCATTGCTCCTGGCGACGTGCTGGCCAACAGCAGTTTCGACAAGTTGCAGGACAATGCCAAAGTCGTCGTTTCCTCCAAGCCCATTCCTGGAAACAACGCCGGGAGCGCCGCTCCTTGAGTCCGTCTGCTCCTTTCATCGTAAGACCTGTCGCGACGGCTTTGCTGATGGCCGCGATTCTGCTCGTAGGCATTGTCTGCTACACGCAATTGCCGGTTTCCGCCCTGCCACAAGTCGACTACCCCACCATCCAGGTGCTCACCTTCTACCCGGGCGCCAGCCCTTACGTCGTCGCAACCACGGTCACTGCCCCGCTCGAACGTCAATTCGGCCAGTTGCAAGGCCTCAGCCAGATGACCTCCAGCAGTTCCGGCGGCACCTCCGTCATCGTCCTGCAATTCAATCTCAGTTTGAATATCGACATTGCGGAAGAAGAAGTGCAATCGGCAATCAACGCCTCGCAAAGTTTCCTGCCAGCGAACCTCCCTGCGCCTCCCATCTACAGCAAAACAAATCCCGCCGATGCCCCGGTGCTCACCTTGGCCGTCACCTCAAGTTCCATCCCGCTCTCGCAAGTCGAAGACCTGGTGGACACCCGCCTTGCTCCCAAAATTTCCCAACTAAGCGGTGTCGGCCTCGTCAGCATCAGTGGCGGCCAGAAGCCTGCCGTTCGCATTCAGGCCAACCCTGCCGCTCTCTCTTCCTACGGCATCAATCTCGAAGATTTGCGCACCGCGGTCACCCAGTCTAGCGTGAATGCTGCCAAGGGAAATTTCGATGGCAACCGTCAGGACTACCAGATTGACGCCAACGATCAGCTCGTAACCAGCAAGGATTATCGTAACGTGGTCGTCGCCTTCCGCAATGGCGCGCCCGTCATGCTCACCGATGTCGCGAAAATTGTCGACGGCGTGGAAAACACCAATCAAGCCGCCTGGATGAACAAAACGCCCGCGGTCATCCTCAACGTGCAACGTCAACCCGGCGGAAACACCATCAGCGTCGTGAATCGCATCAAGCAGCTGCTGCCGCAGCTCGAAAGCAGTCTCCCCAAAGGAATCGACGTCACCACGCTCACCGACCTCACCACACCCATTCAGGCCTCGGTCTCCGACGTCGAGTTCGAGCTGTTCCTCACCATCGGCCTCGTCGTCATGGTGATGTTCCTCTTCCTAAGAAGCCTCTCCGCAACAATTATCCCCAGCGTGGCCGTGCCGCTCTCCCTCATCGGCACCTTCGCCGCCATGTACGCGCTCGGTTACAGCCTGGACAACCTCTCCCTGATGGCCCTCACCATCTCCACCGGCTTCGTCGTCGATGACGCCATCGTCATGGTCGAAAACATTTCGCGTTACATCGAGGAAGGCCAGCCGCCCATGCAGGCCGCCCTCAGAGGCGCCGAGCAGATTGGCTTCACCATCGTTTCTCTCACGGTGTCCCTGATCGCCGTGCTCATTCCCTTGCTCTTCATGGGAGATGTAGTGGGCCGCCTGTTCCGCGAGTTCGCGGTCACCCTGGCCGTCACCATCGTCGTCTCCGCGATCGTTTCGCTCACCCTCACGCCGATGATGGCCTCGCGCATCCTGAAACACAATCCAGAGGAGCAACAAGGTCGCTTATTCCGCGCCTCTGAGCATGCCTTTAACAGCATGATCGCTTTCTACGGCCGCACTCTGAAAGTCGTTCTTCGCTTCCAGACCATCACTCTCTTTGTGGCTCTCGGCACACTTCTTCTCACGATATTCCTCTACATCTACATTCCCAAGGGATTCTTCCCCGTTCAGGACACCGGAATCATCCAGGGCATTTCCCAAGCGCCGCCGAGCATTGGTTCCAAGGCAATGGCGCAAAAGCAAATGGAGATCGCCAAAGTCGTCCTTGAAGATCCCGCCGTGGAAAGCCTTTCCTCCTTCATCGGCGCCGACGGCACCAATATCACCACCAACAGCGGAAGAATTTCCATCAATCTAAAACCTCTCGAAGAGCGGAAGATCAACGCCTCCGACGTCATCCGCCGGCTTCAAACGAAACTGCAAAACGTGCAGGGCATCCAGCTTTTCATGCAGCCCGTGCAGAACATCACCGTCGATGATCGCGTCAGCCGCACCCAATACCAGTTCACGCTCGAAGATCCGGATCCCTACGAACTCAGCGACTGGACCAATCGTTTCGTCACTCGCTTGAAACAATTGCCCGACCTTGAGGATGTCGCCACCGACGAGCAACCCGGCGGACTCGCCGTTTCGCTGGTGATCGACCGCCCCACCGCCTCGCGCCTCGGAATCGCACCCACCACGATCGACAACACTCTCTACGACGCTTTCGGCCAGCGCCAGATCAACACCATGTACACACAGTTGAATCAATACCACGTCATTCTGGAAAGCGAGCCGCAGTTCCAGTTGGATCCGAACATGCTCAACAAGCTCTACATCCAGTCCAACTCCGCCGCTGGCACTCAGGGCGCGCCCGCCAGCTCAACTGGCAACGGCTCCACTTCCGCTGGCTCCAACGCCCTCACAACTTCCGCGCTCTTCACGCCCTCGGCAAACACCCTCTCTTCGCCCGTGAATGCGCTCACCGCGGGTGCCTCCACGGCAACTTCCAGTAAGGGTGCCACATCCGCGGGAGTTACCAGCTCTGCGACGAGCAACGCGGTCCCGCTCAGCGCCTTCTCGCATTTTGAAACCAAAACCCAATCGCTCTCCATCAATCATCAGGGGCAGTTTCCCGCCATCACCATTTCTTTTAACCTCGCTCCCGGGGCAGCACTCGGCAACGCCATCTCCGCCGTAACAAAAGTCCAGAACGATCTCCACATGCCCGCAAGCTTGCAGGCCGATTTCCAAGGCACCGCCGCGTCTTTTCGAAACTCCCTCTCCAACATGCCTCTGCTCATCCTCGCCGCTCTCGTCACCGTCTACATCGTCCTCGGCGTGCTCTACGAGAGCTTCATCCATCCCATCACGATTCTTTCCACCCTTCCCTCAGCGGGCGTAGGCGCCTTCCTTGCGCTGATCCTCTTTCACCAGGACCT
>Ga0210402_10004518_pt1 | contig 12670 bp, 14 predicted proteins | sample IncBWC7MmetaG_FD_161055 | JGI IMG/M metagenome (GOLD analysis project Ga0210402, IMG submission 161055) | Forest soil microbial communities from Barre Woods Harvard Forest LTER site, Petersham, Massachusetts, United States - Inc-BW-C-7-M | ecosystem: Environmental > Terrestrial > Soil >...
AACCTGCATCGGCGCCTCCGGCACGCTTCGCCACCTGCGGCAGCCGCGCGCGGTTCCATCGAAATGAGCCCCTGCCTCGCTGGAACCACCGAGGCGGCGCAGACAGTCGTATGGGAGGCCGGCCGCGAAAAGGCGGCGATGCGGCAAAGTCGGGGCAATTTTCCCTGGCCGATCAAGCCTCGGTGAGGCCTGAGCGTCGTCCGGCGGGCGCAAGACTCCCGGCCGGTCGCGGGAAGAATCTTCCATAAATGAGCGCGCAACGACGCAATTCTTCCTTGTCTCTCGCCGAATTCAAGCAAATGAAGCTCAGTAGAAGGCCTAGTTTTGCCCGCCTTTGAGAGCTATGTAACGGCTGAAATTCTATCCCGAAACATTCAGACGAGCTCACGCGGAGGAGGTTTCCATGGCGCTCCAGATTGGCGATACCGCCCCTGACTTCGAGGCCGATACCACCGAAGGCAAGATCCGTTTCCACGACTGGATCGGCAGCAATTGGGCCGTGTTGTTTTCCCATCCCAAGGATTTTACGCCGGTCTGTACCACTGAGCTGGGCACCATGGCCCGCCTCAAGCCCGAGTTCGACAAGCGCGGCGTCAAGATTCTCGGGCTTTCGGTCGACCCGGTCGACAGCCACAAGAAGTGGTCCGGCGACATCAAGGACGTGGTCGGCTTCGCCCCGAACTATCCCATGGTCGGCGACACCGACCTCAAGATCTCCAAGGCTTGGGGCATGCTGCCGGCCGCGACCGCCGGCACCTCGGAAGGACGCACCCCCGCCGACAATCAGACGGTGCGCAACGTGTTCGTGATCGGCCCGGACAAGAAGATCAAGCTGGTGCTCGTCTACCCGATGACCACTGGCCGCAATTTCGACGAGGTGCTGCGCGTCATCGATTCGCTGCAGCTCACCGCCAAGCACCGGGTGGCGACGCCGGCGAACTGGAAACAGGGCGAAGACGTGATCATCACCGGCGCGGTCACCGACGACGAGGCGAAGAAGCTCTATCCGGACGGCTGGAAGACGCCGAAGCCCTATATCCGCGTGGTGCCGCAGCCGCGGTAGTGAAGCGTCGCGGGCAACAGCCCGCATCCGGAAAGACCACACGCAGAGCGCGGCTTTGGCCGCGCTCTTGCTTTGAGCACGCGGATAAACTTCGACTGCCGCGGACACATCAGAGCCGCGCTACGGCACCAGCAGGACCTTGCCGATGTTCCGGCGATCCTGGATGAAGTGGTGCGCTTGCGCGGCCTCGTCGAAGCGGAAGGTGCGCGCGACCACCGGCTTGATGGCGCCTTGCGCCCACAGATCGAACAATTGACCGGCCCAGCCGCGGATGCGGTCGACCTCACCCCACATGTGGCCGAGATTGACGCCGAAGGCGCCCTTGTTCGCGTTCATCAGCGACAGCGGGTTGAAGGCAAGCCATGGCGTGTACGCGAGCAGCGAGAACATGCCGAGCAGGTTGCGTTGCTTGCCGGTCGCCGCCGCGGAAATGCCGAACGCGCCCAACCGTCCGGTCGGCGCCAGGACGCGATAGCCCTTCTTCCATGAGTCGCCGCCGACGGCGTCGAGAATGAGCTCGACCCCGCGGCCGTTGGTGATCTCACGCGTGCGCGTTTCGAAATCCTCCGTGCGGTAATCGATGAGGTGATCGACCCCGAGCGTCCGGAGTTGCGCGTGCTTACTGGCGGAAGCCGTTCCGATCACCTGGGCGCCGAGGTGCTTGGCGATCTGCGTCGCGGCGATGCCGACGCCGCCGCCCGCCGAATGCACGAGAACGGTCTCGTTGCGCTTGAGGCCGCCCATGACCACAACAAGCTGCCAGGCGGTGAAGTAGTTGACGGGAACGGCGGCGCCCTCCGAGGCCGACATGCCTGCCGGGCGCGCGAACACCTGATTTACGGGGACGCAGACCGTGTCCGCATAGCCGCCGAAGCGCGTCATGGCGATGACGTCGCGTCCGGTCCAGTCGCCTTCGACGCCCGGGCCGACGGCGTCGACCCGGCCGCTCACCTCGTAGCCGGGCACGACCGGGATCGGCGGCAGATCGGGATAGAGGCCCATACGGCCGAGAATGTCGGCGAAGTTGATCCCGCTCGCCTCGACGCGGACACGGACCTCGCCGGCCTTGGGTTGGGAATCGGGCGCTTCCTTGACGGCAAGGACCTCGGGCGCCCCGGTACGCGTGATCCAGATCTGCCGCATGGGCATTGGCCTCTCGGCTCGGCGTGCAAGCGCGCATCGCTCGCTCAGCTGCCCGCACCATACATCTTCGTGAGCCCGCCGGCGCACTCTTGCTTTTGCATTCCGCGCATGCAGACCTTGGCGCCCTTTGCTGAGCCCCCGCTGCAATCTTGAGGATCGACATGGACGTTCGCGCCGCCGTGGCCTTCGCGCCCGGCAAACCGCTGGAAGTGACGCAGGTGAAGCTCGACGGCCCGCGCGCCGGCGAGGTGCTCGTCGAGATCAAGGCGACCGGCATCTGCCACACCGACGAGTTCACCTTGTCCGGCGCCGACCCCGAGGGACTTTTTCCCGCGATCCTCGGCCATGAGGGCGCCGGCATTGTCGTCGACGTCGGCGCCGGCGTGACCTCGGTGCAGAAGGGCGACCACGTCATTCCGCTCTACACGCCGGAATGCCGCACGTGCCCGTCCTGCCTGTCGCGCAAGACCAATCTCTGCACCGCGATCCGCGCCACCCAGGGCCAGGGCGTGATGCCCGACGGCACCTCGCGCTTTTCCCTCGAGGGCAAGAAAGTCCACCACTACATGGGCTGTTCGACGTTCAGCAACTTCACCGTGCTGCCGGAGATTGCGGTAGCGAAAATCCGACGCACCGTTCGACAAGGTCTGCTACATCGGCTGCGGCGTAACCACCGGCATCGGCGCGGTCATCAACACCGCCAAGGTCGAGCCAGGCGCAAAATGCATCGTCTTCGGGCTCGGCGGCATCGGGCTCAACGTGATCCAGGGCCTGCGCCTTGTCGGCGCCGACATGATCATCGGCGTCGATCTCAACCCGGAAAAGAAGACCTGGGGCGAGCGCTTCGGCATGACGCACTTCGTCAATCCGAACGAGGTTGAAGGCGATCTCGTCGCCCATCTCGTGAACATGACCAAGAGCGGCGCCGATCAGATCGGCGGCGCCGACTACACGTTCGAATGTGTCGGCAACGTCAAGCTCATGCGCGCGGCGCTGGAAAGCTGCCACCGCGGCTGGGGCGAAAGCATCATCATCGGCGTTGCCGGCTCCGGCCAGGAGATTGCGACGCGGCCGTTTCAGTTGGTGACCGGCCGGGTATGGCGCGGCACCGCCTTCGGCGGCGCCCGCGGCCGCTCCGACGTGCCCGAGATCGTCGACTGGTACATGCAGGGGAAAATCGAGATTGACCCCATGATCACCCACACGATGCCGCTTACCGAGATCAACAAGGCATTTGACCTGATGCGTAATGGCAAGAGCATCCGCAGCGTCGTAGTCTATTAGGGCTAGTCCGACCCAAACGAATGCCCTGCGGGCTGACGCGCCAGCGCCGGAGTGACGAGACCGCAATGAGCTCCATAGCCGAATTGAAGCAGCCGCCGTTCGCCGATTTCCTCGGCATCAAGCTGACCCACGTTTCGCCTGAGCGGGTCACGGCCGAACTCCTCGTGCGCGATGAGATTGCCACGATGCCCGCCATCATCCACGGCGGCGCCGTCATGGCGCTCGCCGACAATGTCGGCGCCGTGGGAACGGTGGTGAATCTGCCGGAGGGCGCCGGCACGACGACGATCGAGAGCAAGACCAACTTCTTTGCCGCCATTCCGGTCGGCGAGACCGCCTATGCCGAGTCCACGCCGCTGCATCGCGGGCGCACTACGATGGTTTGGCAAACGAAGATCACGCGCGCCGACGGCCGCCTGTGCGCGCTGGTGACGCAGACGCAGCTCGTCCTGCAGCCGAAGAAGGCCTAGCGCGGCGGCACGCTTCCTCCGCTATCTCCCGAAGTGCTCCTCTGACCGTTGTATGTGCAAGGAAACCTGATCATGCGCGCGGCAACCGCCCCCAGCCCCGACGTCGCCAAGCCGGAAGCGCTCGCGCAAATGACCGGCAGGGAGTTCATGCAGGCCTTGATCGACGGCAAGCTTCCGCCGCCGTCGATTGCCGAGACGCTGTCCTTCCGCCTCGTCGAAGTCGGCGACGGCTACGCCGTCTTCGAGGGCGAGACTGGGCCGCATCTGCTCAATCCCCTGGGAACGGTGCATGGCGGCTGGGTTCTCACCCTGATCGACAGCGCCACGGGCTGCGCGGCGCATTCGATGCTGCCGGCCGGGTTCGGCATCGCCACCATCGAGACCAAAGCCAATTTCACCCGCCCCATCTACAAGGACACCGGACGCGTCCGCACCGAGGCGCGCGTCGTCGTCCGCGGGCGCCAAATCGTCACCGCCGAGGCGCGCGTGCTCGATTCGGACGGCCGCGTCCTGGCGCACGGGACCTCGACCGTGATGGTGGTGGCGAACAAATCCGACGGCGGATCGCCCGCCAAATCGGTGTGAGGGCGGCGGGCGCCGACCCGCTTTTACAGGACTTGATAGAACCGGAGCTTCACGCCCGCCGGCTCGCGTTCGCCGGTGCAGACGATGATGTGCTTCGTGAGCCACGCATAGCGCGCGGCACCGGTCTCGAAGAACGTCGCGCCGCGGAAGTAGTAGCTCGACGGGTCGACAGAGCGGCCGGCGGCGAGCGCCGCCATCACCTCCGCCGGGCCGTGGCGGAGCGCATGGTTGCGGACGTAGATCAGCACCCCGTCGTCGGTCTCCAATGTGTAGCGCGCTTCGAGCTCGGCCACGCCACCGGTGCGTACGATCTGCCAATCGGCGCCGCCCGCTATCACCTTGCCGCGCAATCGCGGGCCGGAAAATTCGCCGCCGGTGATGGGAACGATGCGCCGCCCACCCTTGCCCACATCGCCGAGATCAAGCGGCCGGTCGACGGTCACGTGCGCCGCGAACACGAACTCGAGGGCCGGAGGAGCTTCCGCTTCGGTCATGGCGCCCTTCCAAACGATTGCGCAACGGGGGCAAGATTGCCGATAATCGGCGGCACGCCGCAATGGTCCTGGCGAAATATGCGCGGCGCGCCTGACGGATGCCCGGATGAGGTACGAAGCGATCAATTTCGCAAAAAAGTTCGGATTGTTCGACGAGCAATGGCAGCCGAAAGTCATTGCCGAGATGAACGACTATCAGTTCAAGATCGTCAAGCTGCAAGGCGACTTCATCTGGCACGATCACCACGACACCGACGAGGCGTTCATCGTGCTCGACGGCTCGCTGCGGATCGATTTTCGCGACGGCGCCGTTCAGCTCTCGGCGGGCGAGATGTTCGTTGTGCCGAAGGGGGTCGAGCACAAGCCGTATGCCGAGCGTGAGGTCAAGCTGCTGCTCGTCGAGCCGCGCGGCGTGCGCAATACCGGAGATGCCGGCGGCGCGCGGACGGCCGTGAATGATGTCTGGATCTGACGCCATGAACGCCGGTCGCGAACTTCCGACCTTGTGAAACACCAGCGCATAGGTGCTCCCGTTGTCACAAAGCGCCGCCCTCCCCTTGTTTCCGACCACAGTCGCCGGCAGCCTGCCGAAACCGTCCTGGCTTGCGGAACCGAACAAGCTGTGGGCGCCGTGGCGGCTCCAAGGTGACGCGCTCGCGCAAGCGAAGGATGACGCGACGCTGCTCGCGCTCAAGCTGCAGGAGGATGCCGGCATCGACATCGTCGGCGACGGCGAGCAGGCGCGCCAGCACTTCGTGCACGGCTTTCTCGAAGCGGTCGAGGGCATCGACTTCGACCGGCGCGTCGAGATGGGCATCCGCGCCGACCGCTACAAGGCGATGTGCCCGACGGTCACCGGGCCGCTGCGGCTGCGCTCGCGGGTGCATGCGCGCGAGGCGCGGCTCGCCCGCGCCCATACGCGCAAGCAGCTCAAATTCACCCTGCCCGGCCCGATGACCATCGTCGATACGATTGCCGACGCCCACTACGGCGACCGCGTCAAGATGGCGATGGCGTTTGCGGCGCTGCTCAACGAGGAAGCGCGCGGGCTTGCCGCCGACGGTGTCGAGGTGATCCAGTTCGACGAGCCGGCGTTCAATGTCTACATGGACGACGCCGCCGGCTGGGGGATCGCGGCGCTCCATCGCGCCATCGAGGGCGTCAGCGCGACGACCGCCGTGCACATCTGCTACGGCTACGGCATTCCCGCCAACATCGAATGGAAGGCGACGCTCGGCGGCGAATGGCGGCAGTACGAGAAATTTTTCCCGGCCTTGGCCGCGAGCCGCATCGATCAGGTTTCGCTCGAGTGCATCAACTCGCACGTGCCGATGAGCGTGCTCAAGCTGCTCGCCGGCAAGGACGTCCTCATCGGCGTCATCGATGTCGCAACCGACACGGTCGAGACGCCTGAGGAGGTCGCCGCGGTGATCGCCCAGGCGACCGACTACGTGCCCAAGGAGCGGATCGTCGCCTGCACCAATTGCGGCATGGCGCCGATGCGGCGCGACGTGGCGGCGAAGAAACTCGCGGCGCTCGCGCAGGGCGCGGCGCTGGCGCGGCAGAGATTCGAGTGAGCCGTTTTCGGGCGCAGAAGGCACTCTCGAATTACTTGTGCCCCGTCACCACCTCTTTCCCGAAATACTTGCCTCCTGATCAACGAACGTCCAGACAACTGGACTTGCCTTGCTGAATCCTTGGTGGTCTGCGCGCGGGCACGCGAGACTGCGAACGCGTTACGCGAACAGCAGGATCGCGCGGCACGAACGCGGCTGGTCGCGAGGTGCCTACCGTGGCTTAAACATCAACAGGCTTAGGAAAGCCTCGCGCTGCTCTTCGTCCGCTCGATTGAATCTAGCCAGCGCGGCCCGGGCACTGGCAATTGAAAGAAGCGCGGTGGATCGGTTCACACGCGCCATCACGTCATAATCGGCAATAAAGCGCTTCTCCTGGAGGTCAACCGTAGCGGCCGCGAAGGCATGAATCTCCGGATCAAAGCCGCCAGACGGCGCATATGGTTTAATCCTGTCGCTCCGACTTCTCACCTGGTTGCACAGTTCGCGCAATCGCGAATGATCTACGCTTCGGTAGACCAGCCCGTAGTGGACACGGTCACGGTTCTTCTTACCGACAAACTGATCCGTAGCTGCGGTCATGATCGCGTGAAAAAGACCATAGTACGCTGCGGAAATGGCCCGCCGCATATCGGCCTGCCTTGGTCGGCCGGGTTGGCTGGTGACGAGCCGATATGCCTGTTGAAACAAATGCTCGGGTTCAAGTATTGCCACGTTCACGAAGCTCTTCTGTCGTGGCAAACTCGACGAGCGGGAAACGCTCTTCGCCTGCTTTGCGCAGGCGATCCTGTATTTGGACAACAGTGTCGAGTGCGGCGTCACCTTTGATTTTTGTCTCGGCACCAGGTTTGATGACGATAGTGATCCGCAAAGCCTCATGCCCGGTGGAATCAGTGGCAGTGCTGTTAATGACGGAAGTGAAGTTTGCGCTGCCGAGGTTGGCCGTTGCGGCTTGGCGCACGATTTGCCGAATTCGCTTCTCGCTGGTCATTGCGCCCTCGCGTCAACCCTATCTCAATAATTCGAGTGACCGCCACCGTCTAGATGGCATGACTACGATGCTCCCGCTAGAGGCGGGCGATTCGGTCGCAATCGCCTCTGCTTTGATCGTGTGCTTCGGCCTTCTCTAGTGGCCAGGATTTTCGGAAAGGCCCATTGTTCTTCCGGATCGTTCCCTAGTCTAGCGGTCGCTGCGCGAGAGCACCTCGATCAACTCGCCGACCTTGCGCCGTTGTTCGCCTTTGTTGCCGGACGCGATCGCGTGCTCGACGCAATGGGCGACATGGTCGGCCAGAATCTCCTCCTCGGCACGCCGCAAAGCGGCACGCACCGCCGAGAGCTGGGTCACGATGTCGATGCAGTAGCGCTCGTCCTCGACCATGCGCGCCAGGCCGCGCACCTGGCCCTCGATGCGCTTGAGCCGTCTCATCACCGACGTCTTGGCAGAGGGACGCATGGCCGCTATATACCCCTACCCGGTACCCGTTTCAAGCCGAAGCGAAAATGGAAGACGCTGCGCACGCGCGCTGTGCCGAGGCTGCGGACCGCGACCCGGTCTGCGGTATGAAGGTTGATCCGCACACGACCGCGCACCGCCATAGCCACCGCGGTCGCGCCTATTTCTTCTGCTCGGGCGGATGCCGGAGCAAGTTCGCCGCCGATCCGGAAAAGTATTTGACGACACGCAACAACCCGACATCAGAACAGGCTTCGCCCGGGGTCATCTACACCTGCCCGATGCATCCCCAGATTCGCCAAGTCGGTCCCGGCTCCTGTCCGATCTGCGGCATGGCGCTCGAGCCTCTCGCTCCGGCCGACGAAACCGGGCCGAACCCCGAGCTCCTCGACATGACCCGGCGTTTCTGGATCGGCGCCGCGCTCGCGGCCCCGACGGTCGTCCTGGAAATGGGAGCGCATCTCCCGGGCCTGAACCTGCATCACTACATCCCGCCCGAGATCGCGGTGTGGCTTGAGTTCGTGCTCGCCACCCCGGTCGTGCTGTGGGCAGGTTGGCCTTTTTTTGTGCGCGGCTGGGCGTCGGTTCGCAACCGCTCGCTCAATATGTTCAGCCTGATCGCGCTCGGCATCGGCGCCGCCTACCTCTACAGCGTCGCCGCGACCTTCGCGCCGGGGCTGTTTCCAGAAAGCCTGCAGCAGGGCGGCGTCGTCCCGGTCTACTACGAAGCCGCCGCGGTCATCACCGTGCTGGTGCTGCTCGGGCAGGTTCTCGAATTGCGCGCGCGCGAGAAGACCGGCGGCGCCATTCGCGCCCTCTTGGACCTCGCGCCAAAGACGGCACGGCGCATCGGCGGCGACGGCCAGGATGAGGAGACGCCGCTCGATCAGATACAGGTCGGCGACCGCTTGCGCGTGCGCCCCGGCGAAAGCGTTCCGGTCGACGGCGTCGTGATCGAGGGTCGCAGCACGGTCGACGAATCGATGGTCACCGGCGAATCGATGCCGGTGCAGAAGGCCGCGGACGCCAAGGTCATCGGCGGCACCATCAACGGCACCGGAAGCCTGGTGATCCGCGCCGAGAAAGTCGGCGCCGACACGATGCTGGCGCGCATCGTCGAGATGGTCGCGCAAGCGCAGCGCAGCCGCGCGCCGATCCAGCGGCTCGCGGACACCGTTTCCGCCTGGTTCGTTCCCGCGGTCATCCTTGTCGCTGTCGCTGCGTTCGTCGCCTGGATGATCTTCGGGCCGCCGCCGGCCTTCGCCTATGCGCTGGTGGCGGCGGTCTCCGTCGTGATCATCGCCTGCCCCTGCGCACTCGGCCTGGCCACGCCGATGTCGATCATGGTGGGCGTCGGCAAGGGCGCGACGGCGGGCGTGCTGATCAAGAATGCCGAGGCGCTGGAGCGCTTGGAAAAGATCGACACGCTGGTTGCCGACAAGACCGGCACCTTGACCGAAGGAAAGCCGCGCGTCGTCGCGGTGGTGCCGGCCGACGGCTTCGACGAAGCAACGGTCTTGGCGCTCGGCGCGAGCCTTGAACGCGCGAGCGAACACCCGCTGGCGGCCGCGATCGTCGCCTCCGCCAAGGAGCGCGGCGTCGAACTCAAAAACGTGACCGGTTTCGCGTCGGTCACCGGCAAGGGCGTCACCGGCACGATCGGCGCCCGGGCGGTTGCCGTCGGCAACGCCGGCCTGTTCAAGGACCTGGGCGTCGCCAGCGCCGATCTGGAATCGCGCGCCGATGCGCTGCGGCGCGACGGTGCGACCGCGATGTTCGTCGCCGTCGACGGCCGGCCGGCCGGGATCATCGCCGTCGCCGATCCGATCAAGGCCACGACGCCGGCGGCGCTCGCGAGCCTGCGGGCGGATGGCATCCGCATCGTGATGCTGACCGGCGACAACAGCACCACGGCGCAGGCGGTCGCGGCCAAGCTCGGCATCACCGAAGTCGAGGCCGAGGTTTTGCCCGAACAGAAGGATGCCGTGGTGCGGCGCTTGCGTGCGCAGGGCCGCGTCGTCGCCATGGCCGGCGATGGCGTCAACGACGCCCCGGCGCTGGCCGCGGCCGATGTCGGCATCGCCATGGGCACCGGCACCGACGTGGCGATGCAGAGTGCCGGCGTGACCTTGGTGAAGGGCGACCTCGCCGGCATCGCCCGCGCCCGCGCGCTGAGCCGCGCGACCATGCGCAACATCCGGCAAAACCTCGTGCTTGCCTTCGTCTACAACGCGCTCGGCATCCCGCTCGCTGCCGGCGTTCTCTATCCGGCGTTCGGCTTGCTGCTCAGCCCGATCGTCGCGGCGGCGGCCATGAGCTTCAGTTCGGTCTCGGTGATCGCCAATTCGCTGCGCCTGCGATTGACCCCGCTCTGAGGCTACGCCCTATCCCCACGTCCGGCGCACGCGGTCCTTCAGATCGACCTGGAGGCGCGCCGCTTTTGCCGAAACGTCCGTGACCGTCGCGGGCGGCCAGCCGCGGCACTCGAAGCATTCGAGCAGCGCGCCCGGGATGAAGCGCGTGCGCGCCGCATAAAGGTGCCGGTCGCCGTTGTTGCGCTGCCCGTGGACGAAGAACCGCTGCGGCACGATGAGGTGCAGGTGATCCTTGGCGCGCGTCATCGCGACATAGAGGAGCCGCCGCTCTTCTTCGATTTCCGCACGCGAGCCGGTGGCGAGGTCGGACGGCAGGCAGCCGTCGACGGTGTTGAGGACGAAGACCGACTTCCACTCCTGCCCTTTCGCCGAGTGAATGGTGGAAAGGATCAGGTAGTCTTCGTCAAGCAGCGGCTCGCCGGCCCCGTCGCTGGTGGCGTCCGGCGGATCGAGCGTCAGCTCGGTCAGGAACCGCTCGCGGCTCGGATAGGTCGCGGCGATCTGCACAAGCTGGAGGAGATCGGCTTCGCGCAAGACCGCATCGTCGTGGATGCGACGCAGGTGCGGCTCGTACCAGCGGCGCACCAGATCAAGTTCCGCCGGCCAGCCCGCGGCCGCGCCGCGCACCAGCCGGACCGCCTCGACCAACGAAGCCCAGTGCTCGGCGGCCGCCGCCGGCGGCTTGAATTCGCCGAGCGCTTGCGCCGGATCGGCTTGCCCGGCGATGCAATCAAGGACTTTGGCCGCCGTCGCCGGCCCCGCGCCGGGCAGCAATTGAACCACCCGGAAGCCGGAAAGGCGGTCGCGCGGGTTTTCCGCCCAGCGCAGGAATGCGAGCAAATCCTTGACGTGTGCGGCTTCGAGAAACTTCAGTCCGCCGAACTTGACGAAGGGAATGTTGCGCCGGGTCAGCTCCACTTCGAGCGGGCCGCTGTGGTGCGAAGCGCGGAACAGAACCGCCTGCGTCTTGAGCGCGAGCCCGGCCTCGCGGCTCGCCAACACCGCCTCCACCACGTAGCGCGCCTGGTCCGCCTCGTCGCGCACGCTGACGATTTGCGGGCGCTCGGCTGATTTTCGCTCCGACCAGAGGTTTTTGGTGAAGCGCTCATCGGCGAGACCGATCACTGCGTTCGCCGCGATCAAGATCGGCTGCGTGGAGCGGTAGTTCTGCTCCAGGGTGACGACGTCGGCGGGCGGACGGAAATGGCCGGGAAAGTCGAGGATGTTGCGCACGGTCGCGGCGCGAAACGAATAGATCGACTGGGCGTCGTCGCCGACGACGGTCAAGCCTCTTCCGTTCGGCCGCAGCGCCAGCAGCACCGACGCCTGGAGCCGGTTGGTATCCTGATATTCGTCGACCAGGACGTGGTCGAAGCGCTCCGCGATCTGTTGCGCGATCGCCGCCTCCTGCATCATGTGCGCCCAGTAGAGCAAGAGATCGTCGTAATCGAGCACCTGCTGGTGCTGCTTGACCTCCACATACTGGCCGAACAGCTTTCCCAGCTCGTCGCGCCACATGGCGCACCACGGAAAAAACGCGCCGAGCACCTCCTCGAGCGCGGCTTCGCTGTTCACCGCGCGCGAATAGATCGCAAGGCACGTGCCCTTGGTCGGAAAGCGTTTCTCGGTCCGGGAAAATCCGAGGTCGTGGCGGACTAGGTTCATCAGGTCGGCGGAATCCTCGCGGTCATGGATGGTGAAGGCGCGTGCGAGCCCAATGTCCTCGGCATGCTCGCGCAGCAAACGCGCGCCGACGGAGTGGAACGTGCCCGCCCACATCGCCTCGGTCGCAGCGGCGGCGCCTGCGCGCGCGAGTCCGCTCAGGAGGCGGTCGACCCGCCGCGTCATCTCCGCGGCGGCACGGCGCGAGAAGGTCAGGAGCATGATGCGGCGCGGGTCGGCGCCGTTCTCGATCAGGAACGCGACACGATGTGCCAACGTCGAGGTCTTGCCCGAACCGGCTCCGGCGATGATGAGCAGCGGCCCGGCCTCGCCAACGGCCGAACCGCCGTGTTCGGCGGCACGGCGCTGCTGCGGATTGAGTTTTTCGAAGCGCCCCGCCGCCATCGGCCCGAATCATCGGTGTGCACGAACGGCGACTGAATCACGATTCCGGTTTTGTTCGCAAGCGTTGCAGCGGCAACGTTACACTTAGAAACTCTGGGGGTAGAATCGGCATGATTCGCAAAAGGCGCGACCATGAACGCGCCCGTGCGCCCCCCCGAT
>Ga0210402_10004519_pt1 | contig 12668 bp, 14 predicted proteins | sample IncBWC7MmetaG_FD_161055 | JGI IMG/M metagenome (GOLD analysis project Ga0210402, IMG submission 161055) | Forest soil microbial communities from Barre Woods Harvard Forest LTER site, Petersham, Massachusetts, United States - Inc-BW-C-7-M | ecosystem: Environmental > Terrestrial > Soil >...
GTACAACGATTTTTTTCAGGCTCTACCCGCGCATACTGCGCCTTTTACGGACGAGACGGATGAGTACCGCTGATCAACATCATAGCAATACAGTTGCCGCAGCAGCGACCAAGAACGATGCAATACGTGCGGCTACGCAATGGTTGGTACTAATTGGGTCATCATTATTCGGAGCTGTTTTCCTATTGGGTGCAGTTGGGACGATGTTTTCGCAGGCGTGGGTGGTAGAGCTGGCGAGAGAGCACTTTGCCGCAACAGTGGGACTTCCTTTTGCTGCTCTCGCTGCTCTGTCTCTAGTGATTATTCTTGAGATCAGCACCGGCAGAATTGAGATCAAGGGCTTAGGTTTCGAATTCAAGGGAGCCGGAGGGCCATTGGTAATGTGGATATTTTGCTTTCTAGCTATTGCGGCAGCAATCAAGATGTTGTGGTAGAGCTTAGTCTTCAATTAGCTCATCAATCCGACGCCGAACGTCGGCTGCGATGGCGATGTTCTGTGTCGGCTTGCCGCCAAGAAGCTGAATGGCGTGGGTCAAGTCGTCTAGTGACTTGCGCAGCTCGTCGTAGGTGGCGTCGCGCGCGTCTCTTCAAAGGAGCAAGAGAAGGAGGGCTTCTCGATCCCCGCTCAAATCAAGCTCCTCAAAGAATATGCCGCCGCGAACGGATTTGTCGTGATGCAAGAATACGTGGACGTGGAAACCGCCAAGGAGGCGGGCCGCGCGGCGTTCGGCGAAATGATTGCCTATCTCAAGGCGCATCCGTCCGTTCGCGTGATGCTGATCGAAAAGACTGACCGGCTCTACCGTAACCTTAAAGATTGGGTGACAGTCGATGAGCTTGAGGTCGAAATTCACTTTCCCAAAGAGGGCGTAGTGCTGTCGCGGAACTCACGATTGACAGAGAAATTTATGCACGGCATCAAGGTGCTAATGGCGAAGAACTATATCGACAACCTGTCCGAGGAAGCACGCAAAGGGATGCAAGAAAAAGCCGAGCAGGGAATTTGGCCGACGGTGGCACCGCTTGGGTATCGGAATATCGTGGGCCCGGACGGGAAGAAGATCATAGAGCCCGATCGCGAGTCCGGGCCGATTCTATCTCGATTGTTCGAATGGTACGCGACCGGAGTCCTGTCCCTGAAGGAAGTAGCCGAGAAGGCGAGGGCGATCGGGCTTGTCTATCGCAAAAGCGGGGCGGCGGTGCCGGTCAGCACGGTCCATGCGGTGCTGCGCAATCCGCTCTACATGGGGGAAATTGAGTGGAAGGGGCACACTTACCCTGGCAAACACGTGCCGCTTGTCAGTCGCGAGGTTTGGGAGCGCGTGCAGCACGTACTCGACGGCCGTCATGCCAAGAAACATCGGCGCGTCAAGCACGAGTTCGCTTTTTCGGGGCTAATTGCCTGTGGGCATTGCGGTGTTCAATGGTCGGCGAAGTCAAAAAAGACCGCTACATCTACTATCACTGCACGGGGTACAAGGGGCGGTGCGACGAGCCGTATGTCCGGGAGGAAATTCTAGAAAAGCAGTTTTCCGAAATGCTCGGTCGGCTGTCATTTGACGAGGAGGTCCTTGCTTGGGTTTGCGCCGCTCTCCGCGCCAGTCACTCCGACGAGAAGCGCGAGCACGAGGCGGCCATCGGCCGGCTGCGGGCCGAGTACGATCGGCTTCGAGCGCGAGTGCATGCCATGTACGTAGACAAGCTCGATGGGAAGGTCGATGGCGCGTTTTTCGAGCGAATGTCGGCTGAATGGCAGGCTCAGCAGGACTATTGCCAGCGCGAGATAGAGCGCCACCAGACTGCTGACCGATCCTACCTCGAAGAGGGCGTCCGGCTTCTCGAACTTGCCCGAAGTGCGCAGCAGCTCTTCGAAAGACAGGAACTCGCGAAAAGCGTCGCTTGCTTAATTTCGTGGTTTCGAACTCGACCTGGAAGGGCAAGAAGTTGGAGGTGACCCTCCGACAACCCTTTGATGTGCTGGTGGAAACGTCTGTGCGCGCTCAGGAGACGAATGCCACAGCGGGGTCTATTTCCTTCAAAAGTGAGATTTGGCTCCCCGGGCCGGATTCGAACCAGCGACCAACCGGTTAACAGCCGATTGTTGCCCTGTCACAGCGGCGAACGCCGCGTCACACGGTGTCACCTAGAAAGCTAGTATTTTCAACGCATACCTTGCACATTGCGTCACCTGTCGTCATCTTTCAGAATGCGCTAACACGCCCAACTTTGTTGTCACGGTGTTGTCACGGGAAAGGCGTCGGCGGCCAACCGGTGCGGCAGCGGTTGGTCTGAGCGGGGCAGGAGGATTCGTGAGAAAAGCCCTCAGCGACCGCACCATCAAGGCACTCAAACCGGCGTCAAAGCCGTACATCCGCTCGGACGCCATCGTGCCCAAGCTCGGCCTGCGTGTGATGCCGTCCGGCCATAAGACGTTCGTGCTGGTGAGCCGCTTTCCAGGCAGTCGCAATCCAGTGCCCCGGGCGCTCGGTGCTTATGGCGCGCTCACCCTTGCGGACGCGCGTGCCAAGGCGCGCGAATGGCTGGAGGTGATCGCTACGGGCAAGGACCCGGCCCGGGAGGAAGAGCGCCAGCGAAACGAAAACGCGCGCCGTCAGGCAAACACATTCGCAGCAGTGGTCGAAGATTACATCCGCCTCGAGGCCATCGGTTCTGATCCTGCAAAACCAAAGCAGCGGAAGGGCAGGGAGGTAGCGCGTGATTTGCGACGTACTTTTTTCCCACTTTGGGGATCGCGGCCGATCACCGAATTGACGCCCTCCGATGTGCTGAGTGTGATTGAAGCCGTCCGCGACCGTGGCAGCGATGCCATGCTTGCGGCTCACGGTATCAGCGTATCCAAATCCCGGCGCCGCAAACGGGGCCCGGCTCCGGCGCAGGCGCGCAACTTGTTCGGCTATCTGCGGACACTATTCACTTGGGCCATCGAGCGCCAAGCCTACGGCCTGAAAACCTCGCCATGTGATCATCTGCGCAAGTCGCGGATTATAGGTGATAAGAAATCTGGTGATCGAATTCTAACTGATGATGAGTTATTCGCATTTGGCCGGGCCGCCAAGCGATTGCCGTATCCGTACGGCTCGGCCTATCAGCTTCTTCTGTTTAGCGGGTTGCGACTCAATGAGGTGGCCGATGCGGTGTGGTCCGAATTCGATATGCCGGGCAAACTGTGGACGATACCGGCAGCAAGAATGAAGGCCAAAAACGCCAAGGCACGGCCGCACGTGGTGCCTTTGACCACCGACATGATCATCGTGCTTCAGACATTGCCCCACTTTGCCCAAGGTGATCACCTGTTCTCCACTACATTGGGCGTCAAGTCGGTATGGATTTCCGACAAAATCAAGAAAGATCTGGATGGACGAATGCTGCGCACGTTACGTGCGCTCGCTCGCACGCGCGGCTTTGATCCCAACAAAGTCAAATTAGATCGCTGGGTCAATCACGATCTGCGACGTACGCTGCGCAGCCGGTTGTCAATGTTGCGCGTTCATCCCGACGTTGCCGAAGCCCTGCTTGCTCATGTGAAGCCGGGCATCAAAGGGGTCTATGATCGCTACGAGCTTCTAGATGAGCGGCGCGCAGCACTTGAATTATTGGCCACACATCTGAAAAGTATTCTTACCCCGCTGCCAGATGGTAAGGTAATTCAATTGCAAAAATTAAATACATAATCCTAAATGAAACGGCCCGGTGGCGCTGCCACGCCGACCGGCCCGAAAATGCGGTCACGCCAGAAATAGAGAGCAGCGCATGAAGAAAAGTAAGTCAGCGCGCCTTCATCGACAATCCGGCAAACCTCGCAAACGTCACATACGTCTACCTGACGCGGCACCCCTCAACATATCACGAATCCAACTCGGAGCATCGAAGTTGCGACGACAAAAGGGGTCCCGGGATCAGAGACAAATTCTAAAGTTTGCGGCCGAAGAATTTCCTAGCGGTTGGCAAGAAGTCGAGACCCGCGTGATCATGCAGCGCGTTGGACGTAGATTTGAAAAATTGGAACTGCCTAACCCAAAATACGACGTTTATCTGCGTGCTCTCCGTCGTCGCAAAGATTAAGTCACTAATATTGCGATCTGTGCGTTTTGCGCGTTCCGCGCGTTTCTTGCGTTCTCCGCGTTTTACGCGTTTTGCACGCGCGTAAATCGCGTAACTTGCATAGTGACAACGTCCATCAGCACGCGCTTCATTGGGATACCTGACGACTTGAAAGGCGATGCCGATGAAATTCCTGAGTCGCGCCGACCTTCATGCCCGTGGAATTCGTTTTTCGCGACAGCATCTTGACCGTCTCATCAAGCAAAAAAAGTTTCCGGCGCCGGTCAAGCCGGGTGGCGGGGTCAATGCGTGGCTCGAAGAAGAGATTGAAAATTATCAAAGAGCCCGCGTAGCCGAGCGGGACGCGAAGTTCGCAGCAAGCCAGAAATGATACCGGACGGCTCAGCGCGCGAAGATCGGCCATGTAAAACCGGTCGCCAAAGGGATCTGCCATGACCTTCTCAATGAACGGGACACGCGGCAATGGAACTGTGAGAATGCATCTGAAAAGTATCGACCTACAACCGGACACTGTTGTGCCGGTTCACGCCGTGGCGCGGTCATGAACACGGATAAGGCAGGCTTTCGCTATGCCGCCGACGAACGAGCGGCCATTTTCACTTGCGCGCCAAGAGAACTCAACGAGGGCGACTGGCGCTACCTTGAAACGATTGCGGCTGCCTATCAGAACCGGTCTTTCGAGACGATGTTGCACAAAGGAAGCGCGATACGAATCGAAAAGACAGCCAGAAGACTTGAGCTCCAACTACGGGCTGTTCCGCCCCTTAAAGCATGGCCGCGCGAGCTTTCGGTAAGGCTAAAGGTGCTCAGTGAAATACAGGCTTGGGCGAAACCTCAGCAGCTGCCCAAGAGCCAGCGCAAACGAAGCAACCGAGCTCGGCCGGATGCTGTTGACGGCTATCTGGCACAGCTGGTGCAATTCTACATCAAACTAGGCGGGCGCGCCGGAAAGGCGCCATCTAGTCGCTGCGCGCGTTTCGTTGTTGCTACCGCCAGTTCGGTATTAGGTAAGACATACTTCGAGATGGCGCCGACCGCAATTTCACACCTGATCCGTAGCCGTGTGTGGCTCCTCGCCCAAGATTTCGGGTCCTCGCGTCCTGAGGTAGGCGCCCCAACTCTGACTATCAACGAGTAGGGGTTGCGTTTAGCGGCGGCTTTTGCCGCCACTCGCAAATTGGAGAGTTCGGGCCGAGGCCCTACGTTCCTCGACAATGCACAGTCGCTAATTGTCGAGGCCCCGGATGCCGAAGCCACCCCGCAAGGTTTACACATTCAAAACGCTCAAATCTGAGCGCGGTTGGCCATATTCGCGCCAGGCACACGCACCGCCTGATCAAGGCCGGACGATTCCCGCCACCGAAAAAGGCCCCGGCGGAGCGTTGAACATCTGGACCGAGGACCAGATCGATGACTACTACGCCTCCGCGCTCACGTCGGGAGCCTACTAGCAAATAACGTTTGATGGCTGGTGAAAAAAGGTCAATCCGAAAGATTAGCCGAACGGAGCCGGTTCCGCCGGTTGCATTGGGCGCGATGACCGCGCGGTTTTAGGCTCCATCCGAATTGAACTCGGACCAGGCGCCAAGCGGTCGCCGAAGCTGGTCCGAAAATGATCCGGTCAACCGCCTATGCTTCGCGGTAGCTGTCCGACGTTAGCTCAATTGGGTTGGGTGGAAGGCCGCAACTTAGTATTTGACGCTCGTTGGACCAGGGCAGCATTGGTCAGGCTCGGGCATTCGCGAAGGAGTTGGTTGCTTCTCAACCCGCCCTGATCTTCACCAGAGCTACCCTATCGACAGCCGCCGTGCAAATGGCGACCAACATGATTCGGACAATCTCCGTGGTCGTTTCCGATCCAGTTGATGAACCGCATACGGGTCTCGTTGTGACGACTAACTCCTTCCTCGTCAAGCATCGGGACCATCACGCAAGTTCATTTGTGGGGCAACAGGTCGCTTCTTGGTATGATGCACTGCACGTTCGGACCGAAGTGCTCCTGCGTCATTATCCTTCTTCGCCTCCTGAGATCACACCCAACATCGACCATCAGCTAAGCGTCAGTTGCGTTTAGCGCCGCGTATTGTTGCGAAACGCAAATTGCAACTATGGGTGTTTCCGACAGATATCTCCTCACATGGTCACGCATGTCGCGCACCAACAAACACTCGGAGGAGAAAATGCAATACGACGAAACCCAGGTGCCACCCGAATTACCGGTCATAAGGGAGCCAATCTCGATAGCGGAAGCCGCAGAGTTGGGTCGCGAAATCGGAGCAAACTGGCGTAAGGTGGTAGGTGGCGTGTTGAAAGCGGGAGAAATGTGCGCTCGGGCGTTAAAGTTGTACGGATCAACTGCGTTGCCCGTCGTGCTTCGTGCCGCGGAGATGAGCAGGCCGACATTTATGAAGCTGGCAGTCATTGGACGCGATTCGCGTTTACGTCCAATCGAGGCACTGCTGCCCCCCAACTACTCGATAATCCATCAGGTCAGTCAGCTCGACGATGGAGCGCTTAATGAAGCGGTCAAGGCTGGAGTTATTCACCCTCACGTGCGGCGAGCTGAAATCGAAGCCCTGCGCAAGCCAGGGAAGAGCACGGACAAGGGGTGCACAGAGAACACCGAGCTCCCCGCCGCGGTGAAGGAAGTGTCGGCGGGCGGTCGCTACGAACTGCTCCTTCCAACTGATATCAGACCGATGGACTGTGTGCGCATTAGGCTAGCTCTCAATGCGTTGCAAAAGAAATTTGGCATCGAGATAACCATTAAGAAATCGGAAGCGACGTTGGATGCGGTTGTGACTCCGGCGATTGCTTCCGGATCGGTCGGTTCACGCGTGAACAACCTGACTGCGATGCAGCAGCCAGTTGCACCTCTCAAGTTGGCTAGAGCGGGTTCTTCTCCGCCTGCGAAATCGTCCTCGTAGAGCGATCACGTCCACCGCAGCGACGGTGTCGCTAATTTCAGGCGAATGGTGGCGGTCGGAGGCGAAGGCGGTGTGCGCACCACCGATGGTCTATCGGAACTGTGTCGTCCACCCCGATACGCATCCGCTCGATTAAACCTGCCGCCTAAACGAATACCTGAGCAACCACTGCAACTTTGTTAGGAGATCGATATGGAAAAACGTCCACCTGAGGAGAGCCAACAGAAAGTGGTGAAATTGGTACCGCGAGCAGAGGGTCGCCAAAGCAAGGAGTGGCAACGGCAAAAAGATGAAGTCATGTCTCATCTTAACGACCTCTATTACGGGATTGGGGAAATTATAGACTTGGTCGACAGGACGAGCTCGAGTGCCGAACGTCTGTTGACTGTCCTTCAAGCGGAACGCGAGTCTCAGAAAGTTGGGAGGCCCAACCTGGAGAAGCAGCTGATTCGCTTAAAGCGCTTGCTTGAAAACCAAACGGGCATCGAGCGCAGGTTTTTCCACGACCTTTTCGATATAGATGAAGTCTCTTTTTGCGTATTTTTATGCTCCGACTTGCCACTCGACAACTAGTGGGTGGACCAATGAGTAATCGTGCTCGACCCCCCGAAGCCGCGAATGAGACTAACTGTCTGCCTCAGCCATATCCAACCCCGTGGCGAAAGCGTCGCAAAACTCGGCGGCGACGGCGGCGCTAATTCAGGCGAATGGTGTCGGTCGGCGACCAAGCCGTTTCTTTCCGCCACCGGATTGAGTCCGACGAAGCCTGGCGTGTGCCGCCCACGGCAAAGGTCTCGTGATATCCGCGCCAACTAGCGTCCGGATTCTACGCCATCGCCTAAGGCGAACGAACAAAAGGCATCGCTAATTTCAATAGCGAGCATTGGCTGCAATACATGTTCGACTTCGGATCCCAGGCAAACAGTGGCTCGTGGAGTGACAGGTGATGCTCAAGAAGCCCCAAAGCTGTGTAAAACAAGGAGTACGGGTACGGGGAGGGTCCGATCAGACGCCACGTCCAACAGCCGGGTCGAAGCTTGAATTCATTCAAGGGATGGTCAAACTCGGCTGTGCAGTTTTTCCTGTCTTAGCCGGACATAAAAAACCAGCTGTAATGGGAGGAGTGCACGCCGCAAGCAAGGATCTGAAACGGATCCAAGAATACTTTCTGGCAAAACCAGATGCAAACTATGGGATCGCGATGGGCGCGGCGTCCGATGCGTTTGCCGTGGACCTCGATGGCATCGAAGGGGTTGAAAATTTTCAGCGTTTGGAAGGAAGGTTTGGGCGTTGCGAAGCTACGCTCACTGCTCGAAGTCCAGGTGGGCTGCACCTTTACTTCCGAGCTCCTAATTTTCGCGTTCCGAACTCAACTTCCCGGATCGCTAAGGGTGTCGATATTAAGGGAGACGGCGGATACGTTGTCGGTCCGGGCAGCACTACGCTGGACGGTGTGTACCGGTTCGCTCGCGGTCGCGGCCCAGATGACGTCGAAATCGCTGAAGCCCCGGCTTGGCTGCTCAAGATGCTCGTACCGCGTCCGACTCCGGCAAACGAAAGTACTAAGCCGGTTGAGATACCAGAAGGACACCGCGAGCGAGCGTTGAAGTACGCCGACGCAGCTCGCCAGCGGGAACTGGAGCGCCTGGGAAAGGCACCCAAACATCAGCGCAACAACACCTTGAATATTTGCGCCTTTAAGCTCGGGCAATTTCTGCCTCATGGATTGTTGGACCGCAAATCGGTTGCCAAACAGCTTGCGGAGGTCGCGTTAAGGATCGGCCTCGACCCCCAGGAAATTCGGCCCACGATTGAAAGCGGTCGGACTGCAGGTGCCCGGCACCCCCGGCGGCTTCCGTTCTTAAAGGAACCTGCTCAGCGCGTCGCTGTGCCGCCGTCTCCTAAAAAGCCTGACAGTATTGCCGAGCGGCTCGCGAAGCTCGGCGAAAACGACACCGATAACGCACAGCGATTCGCGGTGAGGTACGGGCGCAAGGTCATTTATACGCCGGGTCGCGGGTATTTGGTGTTTGACGGAAAGCGCTATCGCCCCGACAGTCTTCACCAGTGCATGGAATTGGCAAAGGAGACCGCACGCCGAATCGAACGGGAGGCGCGCTACCTCATCGATAAGCGTGATCAAGGCCTGCGCATCAAGTTTTCACAAGCGTCGCTTTCCCAAGGATCGCTGGAGAGGATGCTCAACCTTGCCAAACCGCTTTTGGCGGTCGAGGATTCTAAGCTCGACGCCGACCCGTGGCTGTTGAACACCGAAACGGGTACGGTCGATCTTCGCACCGGGCGACTGGAGAAGCATGACGCGCGCGACCTAATAACGAAGATGGCGTCCGTTGCTGCTAACCCAAAGGCAGAATGCCCGGTATTCATGAAATTCATTGACCGAATCACAGATGGCGACGTGGAGGTGATGAAGTACATTCAAAAGTGCGAGGGTTATACCTTGACCGGCCTGACCTCGGAACAGGTGCTCTTCTTTCTGTATGGGGAGAAAGGCAATAACGGGAAATCGACGCTGGTCAATACGCTGCGGGCAATGCTTGGAGATTACGGTGTTCACACGCCGACCGAAACCCTGGTCGTGAAGCAGTACGACAACGCCATTCCTGCTGATCTTGCCCGCCTTGCTGGCGCTCGAATGGTGACCGCCATTGAGGCGAATTTCAACCGGCAGCTCAATGAGGCCCGGATAAAAGGAATGACGGGAGGCGATCCGATTACCGCTCGCCTGCTATACAGCAACTACTCCGAGTTCACGCCAGAGTTCAAGCTATGGCTCACCGCTAACGACCGTCCGCGTGTTCGCGAAACTGACGACGCATTCTGGCGCCGTGTGCGCGTCGTTCCTCTCGAGGTCGAGATACCGCTCGACGACCGCGACCGGGACTTGCCCAATAAGTTGAAGGCCGAATGGCCCGGCATATTGAATTGGGCGGTTCGCGGCTGCCTGAAATGGCAGCGTGAAGGTCTTGCCGAGCCGGGCACGGTCAGGCAGGCTACGGCCGACTGGCGTAAGGCCGCCGATCACCTCACCCGCTTTGTCCGGGAGGCGCTGATACTTGATCCCGAAGGTGCGGTCTCGGCGTTGGCCCTATACAACCACTACAAAGGCTGGTGCGGGAAAACTGGTGAGCGGCCGATGTCTACTAAGGCCGTCAAGGCCGGACTCAGCAACTCGTTCGATGTGAAACACAAGCGGACCAAGGTCGGCAGCCAGTGGCTCGGCGCAACGCTAAGAATTTGAGCTGCTTTGCTCGCCATGTGGTGACAGGTGGCAGCAGGTGGCAGGTTGAGTAATTATAGCTAGACCAATAGATTTTCGATCTAAAACTATAAATACGATTTGCTGCCACCATCTGCCACCACATGAAAATCGCTAAAAAGTATTGCCACCTGCTACCACCACATGAAAGTCGCCTGAAGGCTGGCGCGGCCGGGTGCAGGCCGGAAAACGCCTATGCCGAGATCGCCTGCGCTACAGAGATTTCAAGCCCAGCCCACCTTCGATGGCCGACGCATGTCGGAGTATTTTTGCTGGTTAAGTGAATTCCTACGATAAAATTAAATCCCGCCCAGATCGAACGAGCTTTCCTGCGAGCAAATCGAACGAGCACCAGAGTCGAGATCGGGGCCGCCTGAGGCGCATCACTGCGAGGAGGGGCTGATGTTGAAAATGGAGAATAAAACCATGGCTGGCAAAACGTGTCGAACCTTAGTTCTTTTTTTTGATCAGCAGCATGCCAACTTTTTTGCCGTTTGTGATAGCCTTCACGGTTTAGAATGGAAATTCGATGGTGCTAACGATCCTTACCGCAGCGCCTTTGTCTGGACGTAAAGGTGTTTTGGAGCCTCGAAAAAATATCGAAGGAGTGCGGGGCACAGCCAACCTTCAATATCGAGGTCTACTGAGTGATACCAATTGCCGTCAGCCTCGTGCCGCCGCCAGTCAAGCCGGTATTGATGGCCTGGAAAGGGCGTGCTGGAGAACATGAGTGTGAAGCCCCGATCAGCATCAGGTATATCAGCAACGACACGATCAATCATCGTGTCGGCGCCAGCGACGAAAGGCTCTTGCGCCAAGCCGACGCGAGGATCGTCGAACACCCACATGCCATGATACTTGTAAGGGGAGATGACGTTGATTGTGTTCATGTTTTTTTCTTTTGCTTGCTTCGGCGGAAAGGCCGGAAAGTCGGGCCGTTCGCCCGAACGAGGATATGATTAGAGGAAGGTTAGGAGGGATGCCAAATCTGCTTTTTTCTCTCCTGCCGGGCTCCTTCGTCCCGCAGGCGACTCTGCCCAAGGTTGCCCAGTTGCGGGGGCGTCGCAGATCGAGTCCCCTTCGGACATCCTATGCTTGCGGGGCCCGCTGCTACTGGCGACTCGCACGTCGCCGGATGGGGGCTGAAGGCGCGGCAGGGTGCCACCAGATCCTATTGAGTTTTTTGCCCCTGCCAGCGTGTAGGGTTTGTTCTTGGGCTGGGCATAGAGGAGTGCGCCTCGGGTTTGGAAACCGCTCGATGCTCAAATTCTTTAAACTCGGGTTCGCCCGCACGCGTCACTCTTCTGGAAGCCCGGCCTTGCGCAAACCTTCGGCTCGCCTTCGTGTGGCTAAGATGCCTCGGGCAAGGCTCGTGCGTTGTGCAGGCTGCACATGGGCGCGTCCGTTCACCTTCAATATCCAGGCCGCCTCGAACTCTAGCCAGGCCGCCCCGAGCGAATGGATATCGTCGGCGAACTCCTGCGATCATGCGCGGTGTGTGGTCTCAGTTTCAGACTATCAAATAGTCAGGCCAAACCATGGATCACGATCTCGCGAAGCGAGCGGTTATCACTATCGGGACGGGACGTGGCTTTGTTGTGGAGGGTCCCCGCGAAGACGACCTCGCTGACCGTTTTGTCATCACGGCCGCGCATTGTCTGCCTTCCTTTCCGCCATGTGCGTCCTTTTCCACCATCAGGGAGCGCACGTACCCGGCGCTGCTCGGGCCGCTCGGGGCGGCGCCCACGGTATGGGCCGAATGTCTTTTTGTCGATCCTATTGGAGATATTGCGGTACTCGGCTCTCCAGACGAGGAAGACCTTCACCGCGAGGCGCACGATTATGCGGTGCTGATTGGCCAAGCGGCGGTGCTACCGATTGGAGATGCGCCACGTAGTGGTCCAGCGTGGCTTCTGTCGCTCAAAAATGCGTGGTCCCGTTGCCACTTGACTCACTCTGGCGGCCCGCTGTCTATAACGGATGCCGCTGAAGGCATCGTGCCAGGGATGTCAGGTTCGCCAATTGTTGCGGATGATGGAGCGGCCATCGGGGTTGTTTGCTGCTCTACCGGCGTAGGTGATGAGCCACCAACGGAGGGCAGTCCAAATGCGCGGCTCAATTACAATCTGCCGGTCTGGCTAGTGAGGGCAAGCGAGCTCTAGTGACGGCCGGGGCTATACATTATCGAATTTACGCGTGGTTGCTCGCCTGGCGGTCTGACATCTCCCGTTCGCCCGAACGCGGTTGGGTCGGCTTAGGCAGTCGTTCTGACACTAATTTTGCGTATAGTGCACGGTGCTACGCAGCAGCGGGAAAAGCTCATGGGAAATATTATTGCTAGGCCAGTAGAAGCCGCCTCAGGTGGGGGACGAGGCTCG
>Ga0210402_10004520_pt1 | contig 12666 bp, 11 predicted proteins | sample IncBWC7MmetaG_FD_161055 | JGI IMG/M metagenome (GOLD analysis project Ga0210402, IMG submission 161055) | Forest soil microbial communities from Barre Woods Harvard Forest LTER site, Petersham, Massachusetts, United States - Inc-BW-C-7-M | ecosystem: Environmental > Terrestrial > Soil >...
GTAGCGCAAGGCGGCCGTGTTGACGAAATTCGGCAGCAGCCCCAAGGTCATAGCGGGATTATATCAATTCAAATGGGACCGCGAGTAAAGCGCCCGGCGGCATCGGGATGCGGCTTGTCGGTCCCTTCGAGACGCACGCCGCTGAGGGGGCATCCCATCGCGCCGAGCGCGATCAGTGGCCCGGGCAACCGATGTTCCCTAAGCCCGCCACCGTTTCACCAGCACGGCGGCCGCCGGCGGTGCCAGTCGGTCGCCAGTTCGTAAGCCTGCCCGGCGCGCAGCAATGCAGCTTCACCGCAACGCCGCCCGACAACCTGAAATCCCAGCGGCAGGCCGTCCTCGGCATAGCCGCAGCATAGCGAAAGCGCCGGCTGTCCGGTGACGCTGAACGGCATCGCCTGGCTCGGCCGCATGAATACGGCCCAGGGCGACGCCTTATCGAGCCTCGGAGCGGCGCCGTTCTGGACCGCCGTCACCAGCAGGTCGCAATCCTCCATCAGGATTTGCATCGCCGCAACGAGCTCCATCCGCTTTCGCTCTGCGACCGCGCAGTCGTCCTCCGACAGCGCCGCTCCGAGGCTGACGATATTGCGAAACGCGGCGCCATACTGCTCCGGGGAGGTCTCCAACCGCCCGCGATGCAAGCGGTAGACCTCGGAGAGAAGGATGATGAAGCCACAGGCCATCCATTCCGGCAGCGCCGGCAACCGCCCCTCGCTGATCGTACAGCCAAGCTCCCGGAACACAGCGAGAGCGCACTCGATCGCCGCCTGGTTTTCCGTGCTGATCGGGGCGTCCTCGGCATAGAAATGCCGCAGCACCTTGATGCGCATGCCTTTGATGTCGATGCCGGAGCCTGGCGCGATCACCGCAGACGGCGTCGCGGCCCGGTCCGCGCGGCCGACCGCCTCGAACAGCAGGCCGCAATCTTCCACCGTCCAAGCCATCACACCGACCGTGTCCAGGCTCGGGGCGACCGGGAGCACGCCGCGGGCATCGATCGCGTCATAGCCGGGCTTGAAGCCGGTGATGCCGCAGAACGCCGCGGGGCTGCGCACCGAGCCGCTGGTGTCCGATCCGATCGCGCCCAGCACCATGCCGGCGGCGACCGCTGCCGCCGGACCGCTGGACGAGCCGCCGGTGAAATGCGCCGAATTCCACGGATTGCGCGCCGGAGGCCACGGCAGATCCCACGAAGGCCCTCCGAGCGCGAATTCATGGGTGGAGAGTTTGCCCATCAGCACGGCGCCGGCCTCGCGCAGCCGTTCAACCACCGCGGCGTCGTGCTGTGGACGATTGTGCTGCAACGTCCGGGAATGCGCCGTCGTCGGGATACCCTTGGTCTCGATCACGTCCTTGAGGCCGATCGGAATGCCGTGCAGCGGACCGCGCCAGCCGCCGGCCGAGATCTCATTCTCAGCCGCTCTTGCATCTGCAAGCGCGCGCTCCGCCGTGACCGTAATGAAAGCATGCAGCGCGGAATCCTTCCGGGCGACGCGGTCGAGACACGTCTGCACCAGCTCTATCGGCGAGATCGCCTTGCTCTTGATCGCCCGAGCGGCGGCGGCGAGCGAGGAAAATGGCGGAGCTGCGATCATTCATCGGTGCCTGGATGCATCGTTCCGGGGCTCAGTGAAACCGGTTTGCGATTCAATTCATTCATCCGCGCGAGTTGATGATAGGCGGCACGCACCGCCTCGAGCTCGCTTCGATCGAGAGAGAACCGAAGTCCGTCGAGCCAGGCGGCAAAACTGGCGTCGGAGCGACCCGCGTCGCCTGATGGGTCACTCGGCATTCTTCGTCTCCCGCCAGCGTTCGAACTCGGCCTGCGATTGCGGCGTCGCCGGGTACAAACCGATGACGCTGCGGCCCCGCGCGATCTCGGCCGCGGCAAAGGCATCGTACTGGCTCTGCGTCCACGCCTGCTCGGCAATGCGATTGGCGCGCGCGATGGGGATGACCACGACGCTCTCGCCGTCGCCGACGATGATGTCGCCGGGATAAACCGCGACATCCGAGCAGCCGATCGGACTATTCAATTCCACGGCATGCAGCCATCCAAAACTTGGAGCCGGCGCCCCCCTGCGCTGGTAGGCGGGAAAATTAAGCGCGGCAATATCGGGCGCGTCGCGGAAGCCGCCGTCCGTCACCACGCCGGCGCAACCGCGCGCCTTTAGTCTGCCGATCAGCAGATCGCCGCAGCAGCACCCGCGCGTCTCGCCGCGCGTATCCATTACCAAGACAAAGCCCTGTGGACATTCCTCGAAGGCGCGCTGATGCAGACTGCCGCCGGCGCCATAGGAGGCTACTTCGCCGATATCCTCCCGCATCGGCACGAACCGCAGCGTGAACGCCTCACCCACCATGCGCGGCTGGCTGGCGGCCACGGGCACGATGCCATGCGGCGTGGCATGCTTGATGCCCTCGCGATAGAGACACGTGCTGATGGTGGCGATCGAGACACGCGCGAGGCGTTCACGACTCGACGGTGTCAGCTGCGACGACATCGTTGCGCCTGCCCGATCGCCATCAAAGCGGGATCGCGATCAGCGTATCGATTCTCGAATGATCGAGCACGACCGTTTTCGATTTGAACAGGCAGCGGCCGTCGTGCTTGACCATATGATCGACGTATTTTCCAGCCGTGAACAGGTCCATGCGGCCATCGAGCATGGAGCGAACGCAGATGAAGCTCGTTTCCAAGACCAGCGAGTCATCCTGCGACGACAGCACGCGCGAGTCGGACAAGATATGCCGATAAAAATGCGGCTCGAAAACATTCGCTTTCTCGACCGCCTCGACGCGATCGTAGAGCATGGCCTGGTTGTCGCACAGCATGATCGAGAGCGGCATTTTCCGCTCTTCGTTCACCCTCGTGGTGATCCGATAGAGGCAGGGATCGGTGAAGAACTTCGGCCAGTCCGACAGCGGGCCTTCATCGAGTGTGTAGGCATAGGCCGCCTGGTGCTGGCGGGCTTCGGCTTCGGTGATGCACAAAAGCGAGGGAGCTAAGTCGTTCATGACTAAAGCCCCATCAATTCGCGATAGCCGGTCCAGAAGCCGCGCACGCTGCCCTCCGAGACTCGAGAGCCAGGGATCGGCTCGATGCCGTGGCCGCCCATTTCCAGCACCGCGGCCTTGTCGAGGTTGCCGGCGATGCCCTTCTGCACCAAGCCGCCGATCATGCCGTCTTCCATCGCGATGAGGCCCGCCGGCCCCATCATGTTGGCCTGCTTGAGGCGACCCTGCGTGCGTTTCTCGTCATCGTCCTCGTAGCCGAATGCCGTCCACATCAATTCGGATTCATGGGTGCCCTTCGGCACGATGGTCCGCACTGCGAGGCAGTTGCGCAATTGCTGCAGCACGAAGTTCGGGAAGACGGTTTCGATCGTCATCGTGACGCCGTCGCCATGGTCGTCCCAGATGTCGGTCATGGAATGATCGCGCAGCCCAAAGCCGTATTCCGCAAGCTCGGCCGACCGCATCTGCGCCGTGCGGTAAACCTCGCCGCCGCTGTCGGTGGCCATCTTCGAATAGCTGATGTGGTGCCAGCCGCGCGCGCCCATGATGATGCCGCCTTCCATCGTCAGGCGGTCCTGCTTCATGACGCCATTGAAGGCATGCAGGATCGAGGCGTGATACGGGTCCTTGACGTTCTCGATGTACAGCTTCCAGTTCGACGGCAGCCGCTGGCTGTACTGGCCGAGGATTCGTAACGGCCGCCCGCAGACGCGGTTGATGTTGTCGATGTGACCCTGTCCGACATATTCCTCAAAGGGCGGCGTGGATTCGCTGAGCGTGCCGAACACCAGACCGCGAATTCGGTGAACACGAAGGACCTGCAAACCATGCTCCTCCTTGCGGAAGGTCGAGGCCATGCCGCCCTTGCCGCGGACCCCTCGTTCGAACGCCGCCGACAGCATCTTGCCGGTCAAATCGAAGCACCAATTGTGGTAGATGCACATGAATTGATCGACCTTGCCGGATGGAACAATCGCGAGCGGCGTGCCTTTGTGCGAACATCGGTTGACCAGGGCGCGTACCTCGCCCTGACCGTCGCGCACCATGATGACCGGCGTATCGCCGATCTGCAGGGTGATGAAACATCCGGATTCCGGGATTTGTTCCTCGAGGCCCAGGAAGTGCCAGATCGGGCCTTTGAAGATGCGGTGCTGTTCCTGCTCGTACACCTCGGCATCCGAGTAGACCACAAAGGGTACGCGCCGCACGCCTTCGGCGGGCCAGGACGGCTCGCGATTCCCATGACCGGATGACTTGTCAGGATCGGCCAGCACGGCGGTACCTCCAGCGTCTCATGGATGAGCGGGTGAATTTAAACAGAGCAGAAACGGCTGTGACGGGTAAGCCTCAATAATGCGAGGCGAAGCTTACAAAACTTAGAGCATGATCGGCATCGAGCGCTCATCCGCGGGCGTGGAAGGCCCAGTGCACCACGCGCTCTTCCACCAGGCTGCAGACCCCGTAGGCCGCCACCGCCATCACCGCAATCACGAACAGCCCGGCAAACACGAGCGGGACGTCGAAGCGCGAGGAGGCGGCCATCATCAGAAAGCCGATGCCGTCGTTGGAGGCGACCGTCTCCGAAATGACGGTGCCGACGAAGGCGAGCGAGATCGCGATCTTCAGCGACGCAAACAGAAACGGCATGGCGCGCGGGATGCCGACCTTGATCAGAATCTCATCGCGGCGCGCACCAAGCGAGCGCATCAGGTCTTCCATTTCCGGCTCGATCGTCGCCAGGCCGGTCGCGACATTGACGGCAATCGGAAAGAACGCGAGCGTCAGGGCGGTCAATACTGCGGGCACCGCTCCGATGCCTGCCCACAGAACGAACAGCGGCAGCAGCGCGACCTTGGGTATGGCGTTGAACGCGACTAGCAGCGGGTAGATGCCGCTGTATATCGCCGGAGAAATGCCGGTGGCAAATCCGATCAAAACGCCGGTCACGACACCAAGACCAAACCCGATCATCGAGGTGACGAAGGTGTGCAGCGCGTGCTCCGTGATGACAGCGTGTTCCCGTATAAGGGTGCCGAATATCTCGCTCGGAGCGGGCAGAATGACGCTGGATATATGGGTAAGGCGGTTGATCGCTTCCCACAGCAGCAGCAGGACCAACGTCAGCACATACGGCATCAGCTGGTGTTGCAGTCTTTTACGCCGCGCCGGAGTCACGAACGCGCCTCCACGATCTTGTCGCGCAGCTCATGGACGATGCTGACGAAGCCTGCTTCGAAGCTGCCCGCGATCGAGCGCGGACGAGGCAGATTGATCCGCTTGCGGAAGATCACCCGGCCCGGCCGCTTGCTCAGCACATAGACGGTATCGGCGAGGAATACGGCCTCGCGCAGTTCATGCGTGACCAGCACTGAGCTGAATTGCTGGCTCAGCCAGAGGTCCTGCATGATGATCCAGAGCTCTTCGCGCGTGAACGCATCGAGCGCGGCGAACGGCTCGTCGAGCATCAGGAGCTTGGGCTCGTGAACCAGCGCACGGCACAGGTTGGCGCGCTGCTGCATGCCGCCGGAAAGCTGCCAGGGATATTTCGTGCCAAATCCAGCCAGGCCGACCAGGTCGAGCAGGCGCTCGGCCCGCGCTCTGTGCTCGTCGCGGTGTTGCCTGCGCTCGCGCTTGAACGGCTGCACGATCTCCAGCGGGAGCATCACGTTGTTCAAAGTGGTGCGCCACGGCATCAAGGTGGAGTTCTGAAACGCCATGCCAACGCACTTGATGGGACCGGTCACCATCTTGCCATCGACCGCAACCGTTCCGGAGCTCGGCGGCAACAGCCCGGTGACAAGCTTCATCAACGTCGACTTTCCGCACCCGGATGGCCCGACAACCGCGACGAATTCCCGCTCGCCGACCTCGATACTGACCCGATCGAGAGCGAGCAGGCCCTCGTCGCCACCAAAGGAAAGGCTGACGTTGTCGAGCTCGACGAAAGGACGGGCCTGCGGAACAACGGCGCTGACAGGCTCGCTCAGAACAGCCGCTGTCGATGCGCTCATACTGTGCATGTTCGGGTCGTCCTCTAAGCCAGCCTACGCGCAGCTATCGTTTTTTTGCAAGTTGCCATGTCGCCGTGTCTGCCGTTGCACACCGCATGCCAGCTTCCGGCACGGACGGCCTTGCAAGATTTCAGAGTGTCGTCGCGCTGCTCCAGATGGCGGTGGATTGACTGGAAAAGATGGCCGCCATTGCCGTGACACAGCGCCACCTCTGCATCCTCGACCTGTCGTTTGCCCGTAGCTCCACGATCGCACGCAATCGCTGCAGCGCTGCACACAAAAACGGCCGGCCTGCAGAAAACGCCGGTAGTGCTGTTCCGGAGAACCGGGCGGGAGGTCTTGCGGAATTCAAGTCCGATTGGCCTCGAACGAGGCGAGCGGCGCGCCCTTGGGCCGGCCGAGCGGCGTGTTGGCGAGCCCCTTTTCGGCAATACGCATGCGATCGTTGAATATCGGAAAGTAGCGGAAGCCCCAGACCACCGGCCAGCGCAGGAACCAAAGCGCATCAGGCCATCGGTTGGCGAAAACGTCGAATCGCGTGGCCCAGGCTTGCGTGCGGTCAGTGATGAACCGAACCGATTGTTCCCACTTCGGCAACGCCGCGGTCACGTCCTTCTCTTCCTCGAGCGCTGCGACCAGACCGCGCGCGTTCATGATGGCCAGGCCGGCGCCTTGACCCAAGGTCGGCGGCATTCCATGTGCCGCGTCGCCGAGAAGCGCGACGCGCCCCTTGAACCATGTCCGGCATCTTACTTCCTGGTATTCACGCTGAATCGCCTCGGTTCGGACGAACACCTCGAATGCATGGCGAAGCAGCGGCAGCGATCGACTCCACGACTCCACGTCGTTGGGGATGGCAACGCCGACCTTATCTTTCGACGGACAGACCTGATAAACATAAGTCCAGCCCGCGCCACACGGCGCGATTCCTATGCGGCGGTTCGGTCCCCAATATTCCTTGTGCACCGGCTCGTTCGGCAGATCTGCAATCGGACACAAATAGCGATTAATCGTGGTCGGCAGCACGCGCAGCTGGTCGCCAATTCCGAGACGGTCGCGAATCCTGGAATGAATGCCATCGGCTCCGATGACCAGGTCGGCCGGAAGCCGCCGGCCGTTTGCAAGAACGAGCGCACCATTCGGATCGGCTTCGGCGGCGGTGGATTGTGTGACGATCTCAGCGCCGGATGAGAGGGCTGCATCGCGCAGCGACTCCACCAGCGCCTGGCGCGGCAACACCCACACGCGCGACTGCCCGTCCAGCGACCGCTCCTCCATGATCTTGCCATGGCGGTTGATGGTGAGCTGTCGCGTCAATTCGGAACCCGTAGCGCGCAGGCCCTGGAACAGGCCATATTCGTCCAGGACTTCGAGACTGTTGTTGCGCAGGAAGACGCCGGATCCGATCTCGCGAATCTCGGGGGCTTGCTCGTGGATGCGAACAGTCCAACCGGTCCGGGCCAGCATCGTGCCGATGGTCAAACCGCCGATGCCGCCACCGGCTATTTCCGCGTGACGCGCCATGGTTCACGTTTCTCGACCGGTGACATGCATCAACGGAGCTTGGCCTGAAAGTTCGAGAGCGGATCGAATTCCGGCGCGATACGACCGAGCGGTGTCGCTGCGCTGCCCGCCGACCGCGGCAAAAAGCGGCCACTGCCGGCCTTGGCCACGATGTCATTGTTCTCGACGATGACCGCGCCGCGTCGCAGCACGGTGGCCGGCCACCCCTTGATGCTACGACCGGCCCACGGCGTATAGCCCGAGCGATCCTTGACCATGCGATCAGTAATCGCGACCTTCTTGTTCGGATCCCAGATTGCGATATCGGCGTCGGTGCCGACGGCGATCGACCCCTTCTTGGGATGCAGGCCATAGATCTTGGCAGGCTGCATCGCGGTCCAGGCGACGAAGCGGCTCGCGTCGAACCGCCCCTGCGACACCATGGCATCGAAAAGCAGAGGCAGCCTCCATTCGAGACCCGGCATGCCATTGGCGATCTGCTTGAAGCTTGGACTCTTGCCGGCAGCGAGCTTACCAGTCTTGTCCATGGCGTAAGGCGCATGGTCTGATGAGATCACCTGCAGATCGCCGAGCGCCAAACCCTGCCACAATGCCTCCTGATCGGCGGCTTCACGCACCGGCGGGCTGCAGATCCATTTTGCGCCCTGAATGCCGGGCTTGTTCAGGTCGTCCCTGGTCAGGAACAGGTATTGCGGGCAGGTCTCGGCGAAGACCTTCAGGCCTTGACCGCGCGCGCGCCTGATGACTTCGACGCCCTCCGCGGTCGAGACGTGATAGATCATGATCGGCTGATCGATCAGGGCGGCGCAGGCGATCAGCCGTGTGAAGGCTTCCGACTCGGAAACGCGCGGATGCGCAATGCCGTGGTATTTCGGATGGATATAGCCGCGCGCCAGAAGCCGCTTGGCCATCCAGTTGATCATGCCATGGTTCTCGGCATGAACCATGACAAAGGCGCTGTTCTCGCGCGCGGCACTCAGCACGTCGAGCAGTTGCTCGTCGTCTATCCGCAGCCGATCGTATGTCATGAACACCTTGATCGAGGAATGGCCCTCGCGCACCAGCGGCGGCAGTTGCTTCGAGAGCACCTCCTTGGTCGGATCGGCCAGGATCATATGAAAGGCGTAATCGACCACCGCACCCTTGTCCGCCAGCCGGTGGTAATCCTCGACGACCTTGGTGAGGTTCATGCCGACGTGCTGGGCGGCAAAAGAAATAACCGTGGTTGTGCCGCCGAACGCCGCCGCGCGCGTCGCGCTCTCGAAGGTATCGGCGTTCATCAGCCCGCTCGCGGCCAATTGCTCGATGTGCGAGTGGGTGTCGACGCCGCCCGGCATGACCAGATGATTGCGCGCGTCGATCTCGCGCCGCCCGCGATCGAGACCATCACCGATCGCCGCGATGGTTTCGCCGCGAATTCCGACGTCCGCGCGCATGGCATCCGTGGCAGTTACGACGGTGCCGCCGCGAACAACGATGTCAAAAGGCTTCATTCGGAGATTCCTGCGCAGCCGCGCCATCCCGTTGTCAGGGATGGTGGTTATATTTTCTTGGAGAGGGTCGCCAATTCCGCCGACCGGTCGCCCCCGCCGCTGTCGTTAGAGTTTCGTCGCCGACACGGCCTTTCGCATTCACTTGACGACAGCCGCCTTGCAGGTAGCTCCGCTCAATTGCCGATCATCCGTTCCTTCTGCGGCGGCAGGTAGGCCGACGTCCAGACCTCCGAAGCTGCAGGCTTGGGGAAACCCATGGCATCCGCAATCTGCGTCAAGCTTTTATCGAGGCGATCCGCAGTCACTTCGCTCAGGCCGTTCTTCTTGACATCGTCGGTATAGACTGCGCGCGTGGTTGAAAACGCGAGCGCGTCCATCTCGGATTTTCGATCGACCATTGAGCTGAACTTCTGCATCGTTGCGATGGCCCCCTCGTGATCGCGAATCGTTCCCTTGATCCCGGCGATGGCGCATTTGACGAAGGAGCGAACGATCTCGGCGTGCGTGGCCGCCCAGTCCGGCTTCACGATGACGGAATTGCCGTAAATCCGCACCCCGAAATCGGCGTAAGGCATGATAGTCATTTCTTCGTCCTTGACACCGATCTTGTGCAAGCCGGTCACCACCGTGTTCAGATGTCCGACGGCGGCGTCGGCCTGGCCCTGGAACACGGTCGTCTGACGCAGATTCGGAGCGACGCTCACCCAGTTGATGCTGTTCAGATCAATACCGTTTGCTTTGGCAAAGGCGGGAAAGAGCGTGCGGCTCGCGTCGGCCTGGACACCGGCAATCCGCTTGCCATCGAGATCCTTCGGCTTGAGCACGCCGGCCTTCTTCATGGCGACGGCCGAGGTCAACGCTCGATCGCTGACGATGAAGACCGTGATCAGCTTCGCGTTCGGATGCGAGCTGTTGTAGTTTACCACCGTGCTGAAATCGGCGACGCCGATGTCATAAGCACCGCCGACGACCTTGCCGATGGCATCGCCGGAGCCGAAGCCGCGGTCGGTTTTGACATCGAGCCCGGCCTTCGCATAGCAGCCGCTGTCGGACGCAACCGCCCAGCTGGCTTGGGTGCCTTCCCAGGCCCAATCCATGACGAACTTGATGGGGATCGGATCGGCGGCGGGACTCGGGCGCTCGATTGCAATCGTTGTTGCCGCACCAATCGCAACCAAACCGAGCAGGTGAAGCCCTCGGGCCATGACGCATCCCCTCTGGTAATGAGAAGTCCCCGCAAAGGCTAAAAATATCAAAAAGAGCGGTAAAGTCGAGATTTTCGCGCTCTTGGCATCAAATATTCGGCGGTCTGATCGAGTTACCTAGCCTCGCCAGCGAGATGATCGCCGGCTGGTAGCCATCGGTCAAAATCGAGCGGCTTGTCCCCTTGCCGGCGCACTGCGTCGACGATGTAGGGCGTAACGGCGGCGAGCCGCTCGCAGTGTTGCCAGCTATCCGCTGCATAAATTTTGCCCAGTTCCGCCACTTCCTGCAGTAGAGCCGAATGGTCGACGGTCGTCACGCGGCGATCGTCGACCACGATCCGGCCATCGACGATCACGGTGTGCACGCCGCGCCCGCTCTCGCTGTAGACCAGTTGCCGCACGGCATTATTGAGCGGCAGGTAGGCGGGATCGGTGAGGTCGAGAATCGCGAGATCGGCCGCTTTACCAATCGCAATGGAGCCAATTTCCTCATCGAGGCCCAGGATTTCAGCGCCGCCGGTCGTTGCCATCGCCAGAGCATCCTTGGCCGAGAAGCCGCTCGCCCGCGTGCCCTTGCCGGCATTGAGATTGCAAACAAGCTTCATGGCTTCGAACATGTTCTGCGCGTCGCCAGCGCTGACGTTGTCGCAACCAAGTCCCAACCGGATGCCCGCCCGACGCAGCTTGCGCAGCGGCGCGACGCCGTTCTTGAGTTTGAGATTGCTGGTCGGATTGGTGGTCACGGCAACGTTTGCGGCAGCGGTGCGCTCGATTTCGTCGTCGTTCAACCAGATGCAATGTGCCATGCAGAGGCGATCGTTGAGCAAGCCGGCAGCCTCCAGATAATCGATCGCCGAGCCGCCATAGTCGCGATAAAGCTCGCGCGCCAGATAGACCTGAAGCTTCGACTCGTTGACGTGGGTCACCACCGGAAGCTTGTGGCGTTCGGCGAGCCCGGCAAGATCGGTGAGAAGCTCGAAGGTGCAGCGCTGCGGGGAGCCGGGGGCGATCGCCCAATGCAATCGAGGCTGGGTGTCCCCGACAAGCGGCGCGGCAACGAAGTCGACGATTCGACCCACCTCGGGCGGAGTGGTGGAAAGCAGCGGCACGAGGCTCGCCGGCAGCGCGTCGCGAAGACCGGGCAGACAGTCGACGGCGGCGCGGTTGCCAACCTGCAGGCCCAGCACGCAGCGGATGCCCACTTCCTGGTATGTGCGAAGGATGGTCTCGACATGGGCCTCCGAACCGGGACCGCAGCCGACCATATCCTGCACCGTGGTGATGCCGTTGCGCAGGCACTCGATTGCGCCCAGCAATGTTCTCAGCCGCACCTCGCGGGTCGAAAGCGGTCGGCTCGGCGGCATGATCGCGAGCGCAATCCAGACTTCGAGCGGAATGTCTTCGAACATCCCCCGGCTCATCACGTCATGGGAGTGATAGTGGGCGTTGACCAGCCCCGGGATGACAAGCTTGCCGCGGCCCTCGATCACGCGTGCTGCGCTACGATGCTCGTCCAGCAGTCCGGACGGCTCGATGGCCGCGATGCGACCGTCGCCGATGAGAATGTCTTTGCGTTCGAGGGCGGCATCCGCCGATGTAAGAATATCGGCGCCTCGAATTAGAACGTGCGTTTCCGGCATTTTGGCGCTTCCCGCGGCCCTGCATAATACATTAGCGTCGTTTGCTCACGTCGCGTGCAGCGCGTCGCCGAAGCTCAAAGCGGGCTGCGCATTCGGCTTGTCCGCTCTGATGCGGGCCGCGCCCTCGATATGCCAAGTCCGCTTCTGCTGATCGCCGACGAGGTCATCGAATGAGTGCGCCAGGCAAGGTGTTGCGATCGGCCAGTGCAGGTCATGATGCTGAGGTCCGCGCAGGTCGTTATTTCAGTTTGCTGAGCATGCCGGCGCAATGAATGTATACCTCGCGCGAGCCGCGCGGCAACCGATGCGCCCTCCTGTCGTTCCCGAAAATTCAATCCGGCGAGGATTCGCGCGGTGAGGCAGAATCAACGCATCATCCGATGCGATGTTTGCGATCATCCACCTCCTTGCAACGTTTGTAGCCAGGCGATTGCCGTACTTTCAATTTCCATGCTGATCTCTCCCGTGGCAATCAGGAGAGCTGCCCTTGTCGCGGGCGCGACTCACCATTCGAACCGTAGTCCGCCTATGTTTGCTCCCTAGCCAGCCCGCTCACAGCACGGGCCAGCGCGATTGCGGCTTGACGTTGGCTCGTGCAGCGAGCTTCGGCGCGAGCTCGCGGCAATGCGCTTGGACCTCGGCCAGGTCAATCGTGGTGAGCCTGCGGTCCTCCATCAGGATTCGACCGTCGACGATCGAAGTTTCGACGCTGTCGCCACTCGCGGTATAAACGAGACTGTAGACGTAGTTGTATGTCGGCACCCATTCCGGC
>Ga0210402_10004521_pt1 | contig 12664 bp, 12 predicted proteins | sample IncBWC7MmetaG_FD_161055 | JGI IMG/M metagenome (GOLD analysis project Ga0210402, IMG submission 161055) | Forest soil microbial communities from Barre Woods Harvard Forest LTER site, Petersham, Massachusetts, United States - Inc-BW-C-7-M | ecosystem: Environmental > Terrestrial > Soil >...
CGAATGGGCTTTCGATACGCGTACGTTTCACGCGACGCATGGCAAGGATGGCGGGACGACTGGCGTTGACGACGATTTCGCCGCGCGCGGCTTCGAGAATATCGGCGCCTGGATCATCGGGCGAAACATGTTTGGACCCGTGCGCGGCCCGTGGCCCGACGACAGTTGGAAGGGGTGGTGGGGCGAAGATCCCCCGTATCACACTCCTGTCTTCGTGCTTACACATCATCCGCGCAGTTCTTTGACCATGAAGGGTGGGACTACGTTCCACTTCGTTACGGACGGCATCCATGCCGCACTTGCGCGCGCTCGAGAGGCTTCGCAAGGAAAAGATGTCCGGTTGGGCGGCGGGGTTGCCACAATCCGGGAATGCCTCCGAGATGCACTTGTCGATGAGATGCACTTGGCCTACGCGCCTGTTTTTCTTGGCTCCGGCGAGTGCCTCTTGGCGGGGATGGATCTGCCGGCGCTCGGATACCACGTTACTTCACACGTCACCACGGTCAGTGTCATGCATGTGTTGATCGCGAAGAAGAATCCGTAAGCGCGCTACTCTACTCGAAAGAAGAATCGTTAGGAAGCAGTGGCCCAGCGAGCCTATTGGGGCGGTGTACGCAGAGATTAACGACCGCATCGTGCGTTAGCCAGGGAGGCTGCTGCTGGCAGCGCTGCGCCTGGTTATTTCCAGGCTCCCAGTTGCCGGCGCAACAGGAGCAGTTCGCCGAGGTGGTAGGCGTTGTGATCGGCGACTAGCAGGACTTCACGCAGGACGGTTTGGCCGTCGCCGTGGGCAAACGGGGTGAAGAAATCCGTCGATTTGTTTTTCACGATCTTGATCATCGATTTCAGGTCGGCGCGAAATGCAGCGAGGGTTTTGTTCCAGGCTTTGTTGTCAGGAGGAGCCTGAGTCTTCGGCCAATATCCGGCGGGAAATTCGGGAGAGACATGCTTGGGATTGCGCGTGAACTCCAGGATGTCCCACTGGGCGAGGCGCATGTGTTCCAGGACTTCCCACGGCGAATGCGCCGCGCCGTCCGGTTTTTTCCCTTGCAGATTCGCCGGCCAGTCTTTCACTGCGCTTTCAAAATCAACGTGGGCGTGGCCGCCCGTGAGAAGCTCCACCAAATATTCGGGCAACGGCTTTTGCTTTTTCATCTGTTCCATCCTCCATGGTTCGCCGCAAAGATCGACGGCGAATTTTCCAGAGTTAACGGGCGAACTTAGCGAGCCGTTGGTCGCTGTACCGGTGGCCCCACCCGACACCGGGAGAGGATTACACTTTCGGACGGGTTAGATGCGGCCCGCATCACGAAATGTTCTCAAGAGATTGACGAAGAATTTACGAAGGATATGTTCCCTTGTTCGGTGCCCCGCCCGCGCACGCCAGGGCCAGAAAGCCAACTTCAAGGAGCAACATCCATGCGATTCAGGCAGTTTTTCCGGGCCGCACTCCTCTTGCCGCTGCTTTTGGGATTATTGGCGGGGAAGCCTGCCAATGCCGACGGCAACCTGAAGAAAGTGAAACATGTGGTTGTGATTATGCAAACGGAACAGATTAACAACGGGATCGAAAATCCCGCCGATGACCAGACCATGAGCTTTTATACCGAGGACGACATTCCGTTCTACTACAGCCTGGCCAGCAAGTTCGCAATCAACGATCGCTATTTCGCTTCCGTGCTCGGGCCGACATTTCCGAACCGCTCGTACCTGCTGGCGGCAACTTCCTTTGGTCATCTGACGACCAGCGACACGTTTGCACCTCCAGGGGCTACAAGCCCGTCACCGGCACGATTCTGGACCTGTTGGAGAAAAACAACGTGAGCAGGGCCGATTATTTCCAGGACGCTCCGCGGGCAGCCGCCTTCCGTTTGTTCCGAGCAACCGGCGTCGATCCTCACTTTTTTCCCCTGCCGGTGCTTTTGCAGCAAGCCGCGGGAGCGCCCAACCGGATTATGCGCCCGAGAACAGAAGTAATCCGCAATGCGGAAGAAAAACCAACACAAAGCGCCCCGCAGGCCAGGATGGCATATGAGGCGCCTGCGATTCTCTCGTTTCGAGCGAAAGCTGATTACTAATCGCGATCTGGGTGACTGTGGCGCCAGTGCCAATAATGCTGCTGGTACTTATGTTTCTGGCGCTCGTAGGCGAGATACGTCTCGTGGCGTTCGTGCTGGTAGTTCCGATAGGCGCGGTCTTCGCGCTCATCCCAGTTGTGATAGTCATGATGTGACGAGTCGTAGTAACGAACCTGGACATGCTCGTCGTCTGTTGTTGCAGCGGCCGTGACAGCTCCGCTTGCCGCAAATGCGGCCGTCAGGAAAAATCCGCTTACCAATATACGTGCCAGATGCATGATGTGTTCTCCAGACCGCAATCCCTGGATTCACGATTTTGAAATCACGGTAGACATCACTATGAGCGTTGCGAGGCTGGAAAGATGCCCTATATAGCACACTGGGGAATAAGAGCTCTTTAACCTGCTGGAGCACGCACCTGTAAAACATGCCGCTCAATCTTCGAAATGGAGACCGCCTTGTGAGGCGATCCTTTTTACATTTTCTTGGCGTAGTGGTCGCCGAAGAAATCGTGGGGGTTCCAGGCGGGGCGCTGTGGGTCTTGCGTGATCAGCCAGCCGCACAGATAAGCGAACTGGGCGTATTTCACGGCCTGATTGAAATCGAGGTTTGGCTGCTGCATGTCGTCCTGCGGCTGGTGATACCGCGTCTCCTCCCAGTCCTTGAAGATGGCGACGGGGTCGATTTTCGGGTCGTTCGATTTGAGTCCCGGCGTGGGATAAACGGCGGGGATGCCCTGCTTGACGAACGAATATTGATCGCTGCGGATGAAGATGACCTGCTCAGGCATGGGGTCGGGGCTGAGGGCGAGGTGCAGGCGCTCGGCGGCGCGCTTGACGACTCCGTCGAGCGATGAGTGTTCGGCGCCGAACGGAATGATGTCGAGGAGCGGCCAGAGCATCTGGTCCTCATCCATGTTGACGTTGGCGACGATGGCCTCTTTGCTGACAGTTGGATAGTGCGCGAAATAATCGGAGCCGAGCAACCCGGCTTCTTCTGCGGTGACCGCGACGAAGAGGATAGAACGCTTCGGGCGCGGATTCATTTTCGAAAAGGCCCGGGCAACTTCGAGGAGGATCGCGCAGCCGGAGGCGTTGTCGAGCGCGCCATTGTAGATGCTGTCGCCCTTCACAGGCTCGCCGACGCCGAGGTGATCGAGGTGCGCGCTGTAGACCAGGTATTCATTCTTGAGCGCGGGGTCGCTGCCTTCGAGCTTTGCCACCACGTTGTGGCTGCTGACATCTTCGAGCTTGGCCTGGTTGTGAATCTTTGCTGTTACAGGCAGTGGGAATGCCAACGGTTTCCCTTCTTTGGCGGCTTGAAAAACCTCTTCCGGAGTGTGTCCGCTGCCTGTAAAAAGCTGCTTGCTGGCATCGAGGCTGAGGATTGCACCGCCGCGGAGTTGCGGAAAATAATCGTTGGGCACACCGTCTTTGGTCAGCCAGCGAAGGGCCGGACGCGAGAGATCCCGGACTTGTTCCTTGAACGAATAGAGGCCCTCAAGGATTGGATCGTCAACCACGATGAGGCCAACGGCGCCATGCGCGGCGGCATTGGCGATTTTCAGTTCGAATGAGGAGTAGTGGGCCTTGAGAGAGGATTCGAAGTTCGGGGCTTCGAACACCATCGCGACGATCTTGCCCTTGGCGTCGATGCCTTTGTAGTCGTCGTAATTCTGTTCCGGCGCGGTTACGCCGAAACCGACATAAATGACCGGCGCTTCGACCGAAGTTTCCTTGCGCGCGGGGTCGTCCGCAGCGAGAAAATCCTTGCGGAAAACGAGCGTTTCCGATTTTCCATTGCGGATCAGGGACATACGGATGTTCGGTTCGTCCGGACGCACCGATCGCAGCGGCACATTCTGAAGATACGTTCCCGCATCGCTCGCGGGAGTGAGGCCCATCGATTCAAATTCCGTGGCCATGTACCGGGCGGCGATTTCGTAGCCGCGCGAATTGGCGCCGCGGCCTTCCAGCAAATCATCGGCGAGGAAATTCATGTGGGCGCGAATGGCTTCCGGGCGGATAGATTGCATGGCGGCTTCCGATGGATCAGCGGAAGCGTCGGCGGCTGCGGCAGGTAGAACGAGAGCCAAAACCAGGCCAGCGCACACCAGATGTTTGAAGAGCTTTAGCATGACGGACACCCTTTTGAGTTTCGGATGAAATCAACCGCTAGACAGCCTATGCAGAGCTTGGACGGGTGTCAAATAGCCATGGTGAGCAGCGATCTGCAGTCAATGCCAGGGAATCTTGCAAGGGGTTCAGGAGGCGTCGGGGGGTTCCGGGTGGATGGTGACGCGGGAGATCTGGGGAAAGTGTTCCTTGACGCTGTCTTCGAGAGCGGCAGTGACATCGTGGACCCGGGTGATGGAGAGTTCACCCTTCATGACGCAGTGGCAGGAAACGAGTATGTGATGCTCGACCTGGCGGACGCGAACATCGTGACAATTAATGAGCTCATCGTACGTGCTGGGCATGCCGTTGAGGAAAGTTTCCACGGACATCTCCAACTGGCGCATCTCGCCGGCGCGGGTGTCGGGAGTCGCGATATGGCGGCCGAGCGGCTCGATGTGAATGTTGACGTCGACATCGCCCTTGCCGAGTTCGCGGATGCCATCTTCGAGTTCGGTGGCGCGGCGGTGGGCTTCGCTCAGGCTGAGGTTTTCATCCACTTCGAGGTGGAGTTCGACAAAGAGGTTGCTGTCCTGCTGCGCGGCGGTGACGTCGTGCACAGCCAGGCCGAGGCGGAGAGCGACAGCGCGGACGGATTCGAACAGGCTCTCATCGCGCGGGGCTCGGGGTTCGGCGTGGACAATGACATCTGCGGGCACGATTTGGGCGATGCGTTTTTCGATTTTGTCGGTGAGAGCGTGAACCTGTTCGAGGTTGGCAGTGCGGGCGACGCTGACGGTCGCGTCGACGAAATAGCGGTTGCCGGCGCGGCGAAGGCGCACGCGTTCGACGCGCAGAACACCTTCTATGTTTCCGACTTCAGTGGCGATCTGTTCCTGCAGGCCTGCGGGGGCGGCGTCGAGAAGCGCATCAAGGGTGCGGCGGCCGAGTTGGGAACCGACCCATAGGATGACGCCGGCGACGGCGAGGCCTGCAAGCGAGTCGGCGTAGGCAAGCCAGGGAAGATTCCAGACGTTGCCGGCCCAGACCAACGCGACGCCAAGAATGACGACAATCGTGCTCCAGACATCGGTTGAAAAATGCAGGGCGTCGGCTTCGAGGGCTTCGCTGGAGTGGCGCTTGGCGACGACATTCAGCGCACGGGCGCGGGTCATGTCAATGGAGAGGGCGACGAGAAGAATCAGGATGGCGGTGATGCTTGGCTGAATATGGACGGAGCGAAAAAAAAGGCGATAGAAAGCTTCGTAAATGATGTAGACGGCGGTGAGGATGAGCAGGCCGGTTTCAATGAATGCAGAAAAATTTTCGAACTTGCCGTGGCCGTAGGGGTGGCGCTCGTCGGCTGGCTGATCGGAGACGCGCACGGAGAGAAACGTGATGACTGCAGCGACCAGGTCGAGGCCGGAGTGCAGAGCTTCGGAAAGGATGCCGAGGCTGTCTGTGCGAATGACCAGGAAGGTTTTCAGACAAAGGAGAAGCGCGGCGGAGCCGATGCTCAGCAGGGCGGCACGCTTCTTTTCCTGGATGGCGGTCTGAAGGCCTCGGGGAAGGACCATGGAGTAAGACTACAACATGTGGGGAGGGGATGCTGAACGGTGCGGAGATTTCCAGGACGGAGTCGCTAGCGTGCCCCATAGCAATCTCAGCTGCTATCGGCTCGCCCTCAGGTCAGGATTTTTTTGCTGGGATGAAGCGGAGGGAGGCTGAGTTCATGCAATAACGAAGGCCGGTGGGTTGGGGGCCGTCGTCGAAGACATGGCCGAGGTGGGCGTCGCAGAGGCGGCAGGAGACTTCGTCGCGGGACATGCCGAGACTGTTGTCGGTGGAGACAAAAATGTTTTCCTTGGCGATGGGCGCCCAGAAACTGGGCCAGCCGGTTCCAGATTCGAATTTTGTGGACGAAGAGAAAAGGGCATTGTTGCAACAGACGCAGCGATAGAGTCCCTTGGCGTGATTTTCGAAATAGGCGTTCTGGAACGGGCGTTCGGTGGCCGCGTGGCGGGTGACCTGATATTGCGAGGGATCGAGCAGCTTGCGCCATTCGTCGTCGGTCTTCACGACTTTGGCCACAGTGGCCACGCCGAGTTTTTTTCCCGCATCGTCAAACTGGACGATTTTCACGGGGCCGGTGTTGGAGTCGGCGGAAACGTGTCCGGAAGTAACGTTGAGTTCGTGACGAACGGTCCAGAGCAACAGCGAGCCGCCAGCCAATCCACTCAAACCAGCAAGAAACGCGCGACGATTGGATTCCATCGGAAAACCTCCAAACGGCAGAACGCGGCGATGCATGCGAACCGCCCCTGCCACATCTGAGTTGCGCGCGCGGAAAAGGTTACAGCGAGCCCCTGGCGCTCATGGGTGGCTCTGGAAGCAGCGGGAGATGCTTGGGCTCGCCACGGGCGCCGCGAACTTCGACTTCTTCGAAAAGCAGCGAGGGGGCGACGACTGAAGCCGGCAGACCGTTCTGCGCCGTGCCAAAGGCGGCCAGCGCCGTGCCGGCAACGCCTGCGGTCTGGTTCTGCATGTAATTGAACACCACGCTGTCGTTGCCAATGCCTTCGATGTTGCGCAACATGCGCGGGCTGAAGCCGCTGATGCGCGCGCCGCGAACGATTTCTTCGTGGCCATCGGACGGATAAATCTTGTAAACGACGAGCGGCAGGCGATCCGTAGCCGCGTTGCCGCCAAAACTTGCCAGCAGTTCGCTGAAATCTTCCTGGTGCAGCAGGCTGAGCGACGGGTTGTCCATTTGGCGGACCACAATGCAGAAATCCAGCTTTTCCGCGCGGCAGGAGTCGAGGAATTTCTTTTTCAAATCTTCCTTTGAAACAGCTTCCGTGGAGGAAAAGAACAGATTGCTCATCACCGGCCTGGTGTCGCTGAGGAACGAGCTGCGCCCGTGGCCGTTGGACTTTTCAAAATCCGGGCCGGGGCGGCGGGACATCAGCAAGTTCTTAAGCTTTCCTTCATCCACCAGGGTGACTTTTTCGCCGGGGACGCCTTCTTGATCGATGGCGTAGCCGCCGACGAGCAACGCTCCTTTGTAGTCCGCGGCCGCCGGGTTGTCCATGAGCGTGACTCCCGCGGGAAGAACGCGCGTGCCGACTTTGCCGCTCCAGTCGCTGCGGCCACCGAGGCTGCTCATCAACTGTTCGACGACGGGCTGAAACGCGAGCGGCGGACGCGCGCCGCTGAGAGATGGTGTGAGCACTTCGGCAAGAAGCGCAGCGGACGCGCGAGGCTCGAAGAGCACCGGGCCGGTGTAATCGGGTGCGGGTGGCGCGGCACGCATGCCCATCAGTTCTGTGCCGGCAACGTTGAGCGACTTGCGGACCGCATCCGGACTTGGCAAATCGGCGGGCCGCGGCGCGTACGTCGCGTAATAATTGTTCACCTGCATGCCGTCATCGGCGAGCGAGCTGAGTCCGGATTCGATACCGGCGAAAGAGTGATTGGCGCGAACTTCCGTGCCTTCGCTGGTGAGCAGGTACTCGGTCGCGAAGACGAGATAGTAGGTGACTCGCGATTCATAAATCTGCGGGAATGCACGAAGCGCCGCGGAGGAGTCGCGAGCTTCCTGATCCCAGTTGCGGCCGGTCCAGTCCGAGGCGACGAGCGGCTCAATGTGCTTCACTGGTTCGGCACGCGAGAAATCGTCAATATCCGATTGCCGCGCCAGGCTGCTGAGGTAGGCCTGCTTGCGTGAATAGGTTTCGACTGCCTCCTTGAACGCCTGGTCGGTGGCAATCCACAAATCCTGGCGGAGCGAATCGTAATCGCGATCTATGCCGACGGTGCCGGAGGGACCGATGAAGCCGCGGAAACCGTCCTCGCTGATGAAGTTCGAACTGTCGAGTTTGTAGTCGCCGACGCGGGCGGAGACATTCATCACGCGATTGCGGGTATGTGCGGACGTAACCAGCGCGCCGTATTCGGCGACTACCTCGCGAATATCCATGTCGAGAAGGCGGTACTCGATGTAATAAGGCCGCACGGGCTTGTCGAGCTTCGGAATCTGCAGCTCAAGGCGTGACTTAGCGCGGGCCATTTCATCCTTCATGGCTTGCAGAGTGTGATCGTTGTCGGCGGGAGCTTGTGCGAACGCGGCGGACGCGGCGCCAAGGATTAGAAGAGCAGCGAACAGGCGAATGGCGCGCATTACTGAAGGCCTCCGGATTTCTGATTGTCGTGCGCCGGGGGCGGCAAAATGGGTGGCCGATCCGTGGACGATTGCTTCTTCTGCACTTCGAGTTCGGAGGTGAGAATTGCGGGGGAGGCGGCGGAAACGGGCACATATCCGGATTCGGCGCCGCAATAGCCGTTGAAAACTTCCAGCGTGTCGCCGGTGGCGACGATTTTCGTCAGCGCGGCGAGGGGCGTGCCGACTATGTCCACTCCGCGTACGAGTTGATCCGGCCGGCCATCGGCAAAAACCTTGTACACGACGAGTGGTTCCACCTGGAAAGCTTGGGGCTGCCCGCGGCCGGTGAATGTGAAACCACCGGCGATGTCGTCAATCAGCAGACCGTAGGGCTTGCCCTGCTGTTTGACGAGTTCGATAAGCTTGGCGCGGAGTTGCGCGTTGGTGACCATCTTGTTGCTTTCGACCAGCAGATTCCCCTGGCGGGAAACTGGCGTGGCGCCAAGCTGGCGGCGCCCGTGGCCGTTCGAATGGGGAAAGTCTTTCAAGGGCGAGCGGGACATTTCGAAATTTTCCAAAACGCCGTGGTTCACAAGAACCACGCGCTGAGCAGCCACGCCCTCGTCGTCAAACTGGTAGTAGCCAAGCAAGTCCTGACCCACGACTTTTTTCTCTGTAGCATCGTCCACTACTGTCAGGAAGCTGGGAAAAATCTGTTCGCCGACTTTTTTGGCGAAGGTCTGGCCCTCGGTCACATCCTTTTGGCGGTGGCCTTCGGCGCGGTGGCCGAAAACTTCGTGGAAAAAGACAGCCGCGGCGCGGCCGGTGAGCAACGCCGGGCCAACGGTGGGATCGTTCAGGGGTGAAACGACCAGTCCCTGCATTTCTTTGCGCAATTGCGCGGATGCGGCGAGTACCGCCTTGTCATCCGGGGCATCGCTCGGATTCACCCAGTCAAAGTTGTAATAGCGGTTGATGTCCATTCCATCGGCGGCTTTGCCCTGGATGAAAAGTTCCAGCCGGTAGCGGATTTGGCCAAACTGCAGCTGAGTGCCTTCGGAATTCAGCTGAATCTGATTTTGCGCCTGGGCCGTGAAGGTGACGATGGAATTGATCACCGCGCTGGATTCGCGGAAGTAGCGGGTGTAATCGCGGACTTTCTGCTCCCAAGGCTTGCGATCCAGAGAATAGGAAACCAGCGGACCGGTATAAGACTGCGGCTTTTCGCGTGAAAAATCGGGCGCGGCGCCTTCCTCGGTCTGCACTTTCACTTCTTTGCCGGTTTTGATCTTGATCAACGATTCAGCGGCGGCACGATATTCGGTGTCGGTTTCCAGCCACACGGCGCGTCGAAGGACCTCTGGATCGTCGTCGATGGGAACGTTGGTGCCGGGGCTGCCGGAGGGAGGCTGGCGGCCATCAATCTTATGCGTGTTGTCGAGCTCGTAGTTGCCGGTGCGAACAGCAACTTCCAGCCAGCGGTTGCGGCCTTCGTCGCTGCTCAGCAACGCACCGTTCGAACCAGAAACCGTGGCGCGCTGTGTGTCGGTCAGCGTATAGCTGATGAAATAGGCGGCGGGATCCTGGGCGCCGTACGTCTTCATGGAGCGTTCCAGCTCCGCCTTCAACGCGGCGATCAGAGGAGAAGGCTTTGCCGTGGAATCTGGCGGCATGGCGAGCAGCCGCGGCACCGGGCCCAAGACAGAAAGTGCGCCGAGCGCGGCGCAGAGACAGAAACGGCGGGCTGCAGAAACGGGGATCGATAGGTTCAAGAGTGCCTCACTCACAATTAGACGCAATACTCAAAGGTTCAGTGTACGCCACCGCCGGTGGGGAGACAAAGCGTGGTGTGGACGGCGAGAAGCGGCAAAGCCACTACCTGAGATTAGATGGCTGAAGCGAATCCAGCGTTGCTAAATAAGGAAGCCCGGGCAAGCTGCGCTACCGAGGCCTCAGGAAAACACGGTAATTGCGAGGGAACCCTAACAGGTCTTCGCGCCGGTGGGGCAGCCGGTATTGGGCGGCGCGGCCGGTGTGCCGGAACCACGTGTAGTCACGATAGGAACGACGACGATGGGAATGACGGCCAAAATGCCGATGGTGATCGCCGCGCCTTTGCTGAGGTGGTGAACCTGGCCAATGCCCGGGCCGGTTTCGAGAGTGGTGCTCGTGACCGCTTCGGAAAGCGTGGAAAGATTGGCCTGCGAAGGAGAGGCAGGGCCGTTCGAATCGCTGTTGCGCACGGTGGTAAGTTGTCCGGCTTTTACGGCCACGCAAACACCGGTGAGATTACAAACGTTTACGACGCCGTCAAACACGATCACGGTCATGATGTTGTTTTCGTAGGCGACGTAAAAGTCCGTGCCGACCACACCGGCAACACCGGACGGAGTGTGCACTTCGAACTTCCCATTGGGCTGAGAGATCTTTTGCGCCTGCGAGCGGATTTTCCCGACGGTCACTTCGAGATCCGTCTGCTGCGCGCCGGCGTCGTGCTTCACCACCTTCACGGAGGAATCCGAACCCACGTTGAGAACGGAGCCGTCGTCAAGCGAAACGCGCGCCCGGCCGTTGGCCTGGGTGTTCAGCACATCCTGCCAATCTACGGGAGTTTTCGCGGAAGCGTTCATGGACTTCGCACCGCGCATAATGTTGACAGCCGGAATTACGCGGGAAACTTCCCCAGCGCGCTGGCCAGTGGCATCGGGCAAGGCGAGGGCGTCAAACGGAATCGCCAACGCGCACGTAAGCAGGCAAGCGAGTGCGACCGGGTACGGGGATTTCTTATTCATCAAGGACTCCTAAATACCAAGTGAACTTTGACTACCTTAGTAACTGGTGAAGCGGCTACAGGTCAATTGAAAAGAGGCAAAGCTTTGCCCAGTTAACCACGGGCGCGAAGGCGATTCCCGGTTATCCGGCGAACTGGAAACAGCCGGCGGTCATGTCGTCTTAGCAGGCCGGGGCGCTCGGCAGGGAAAATCGCCGGGGGTTGTTACCAATTGTACTCCGCGAGTGGCGAACATCTTGCGAATGGCCGGACGCGCGTGAAGAATGGAGTTATGCGGGCACTTGCCTTGGTACTGGTTGCGGCCCTGATTCTTTTCGGGGTTTACCAATTTTATTTGAAGAAAATGCCCACTACCGACGCGGGCACCGCCTCAACACAGGCGATCAATCTGACGGGCGTGCGCATGGACCTGCTGCAGATCGCGCAGGCAGAGCGCGGCAACATGGCACTCAACAGCAATTGCGCTTCGCTGGATGAACTTATTTCGTCGGCGTCGCTGAGCATGTCGCGGTCCGGACGGGATGGCTATACGTACGAAGTGAAATGCATGGGCGGCGCGGAATTCCAGGTGGTGGGGCGTCATGCACCGGCACCGGAAGGCTCGCCCATCCGGTATCCCACCCTGGCCATTGATTCCCAGATGCAAGTCAGCGAAATCCAGTAACCGCTCCCCCCTCCAGAGGCCTGAAATTTGCCCGTATTCGCGGGAACAATCCGCTACCCCTCTGCGTATTTAGGGGTGGGGCCGCAAGACGCGGCCTGCGAACGGTAAAGGGAAGGGAGAGCAAAACAATGGGTGGCGATGTGATCGGATTGGTTGCCGTGGTGCTGACGTGCGGTATTCCTTTGGCGTTGATGTATACATATTATCGGGTGCGAAAATTGCGCACAGAAGAGCGGCTGGCCGCGCTGGCGCGCGGGACGGAAATTCCAATGGAGCCGGAGCTTTCGCAGTATGCCAGGTCGCGCCGTGCCGGGATTCTGCTGGTGAGCGGAGGAGTTGGATTCATCTTGATGTTTGCGATGATCGCGCGGGTTGTGGGCGAACCGGAGACCCTGGTGGGCTCGGCGATCGGAGTTTTACCGCTGGCCGTTGGGTTGGGTTATTTCGTGGACGCGGCGCTGATTCGGCGCGATTTGAAAGCGTCCTGATCCCGCAGGTTGCGCGGGTAAGGACTGCCGTTCAACGCTCAGGCTTCAGGTCGGCCACAAGGGTGCCGGACAACGCATAGCTTGTGGTGGGCAAGTCCAGAAACGTAATTTGAATATGTTCGGGCTTGGCCTTGGCATGTTCGATCAACACCGAGGCAATCCCGTCGGCGATTTTGCGCTTTTGATCCACTGAGCGTCCTTCAAGCCAGGTGATTTGCACGTAGGGCATGGGCCCTCCTCAAAAACGGAGTTTTGGAAAGCTTCTCTATATTAGAGACGGCGGCCCGGGAGGGAAAGTGAGCGGTCTCCGTGTGTTAGAATCAAGCCCGGATGAATCCCGCTATCCCACGGATGTTGGAACTGCAGA
>Ga0210402_10004522_pt1 | contig 12664 bp, 14 predicted proteins | sample IncBWC7MmetaG_FD_161055 | JGI IMG/M metagenome (GOLD analysis project Ga0210402, IMG submission 161055) | Forest soil microbial communities from Barre Woods Harvard Forest LTER site, Petersham, Massachusetts, United States - Inc-BW-C-7-M | ecosystem: Environmental > Terrestrial > Soil >...
ACGCTGATCTGGACACCAGGTCGGAGTACGAGCCAAGCCAGCGGGATCACCACCAGCCCGGCGACCAATGCCTGCAGCATTCCGGCGATGACCTTCTCGATTGCGATCCAGCCGACGCTGATAGGAGCGAGCAGGCGATCCTCTATCTCGCGGGTCCACTGAAACTCGGCGATGAGCGGCATAGCCACCGCCCACACACCGGTGAAGGTCATGCTGATGGCGATAATGCCGGGCAGCAGGAGGCTTTTGTACGCCTCGGGCATATACCCACTGCCTACCATGACCTTGCCGAAGATGAAAACGAAGAGCAAAGGCTGCAGAAAGGTCTGCATCAGGAGTTGCATCGCATTCCGCCGCGCTACGTGAGCGTCGCGTGCGAGCATCGCGCCAAAAGTCTTCCAGTTCAATCGCGCAGGCTCCTTCCCGTGTGGTGCAAGAACAGATTTTCCAGACTCGGCTCGGAAATGTGCACATCGGACAGCTCTGCGCCTGAACTCACCGCAACGTTCGCGATCTCGGGGATGAGAGAACCGCCGCGGTCGGCGTAGACATCGATCCCGGTGTCGTCGGTAGCGCGCACTTCACGCACGCCTGCCAGGGACTGCAACCGCGCGATCAATTCCGGGCTCTGTTTCCCGAAACGAAGGCGCAGCAGGAATCCTCCGGGAATCGATGCCTTCAACTCTCCGGGTGTCCCCACGGCAATCACATGCCCGTGGTCCACGATGGCCAGACGCTGACAGAGAGCGTCGGCCTCCTCCATGTTATGGGTCGTCAGCAGAACCGTCTTCCCTGCTTGGTGGTATTCGCGAATGATCTCCCACAATAGAATCCGGGTTTGGGGATCGAGCCCGGCGCTGGGCTCGTCGAGAAACAGGACTTGCGGATCGTGCATCATGGCGCGGGCAATCGACAAGCGTTGCATCATGCCTCCCGAGAAGCCGCGTACCATTTGATTGCCGCGCTCGGTGAGTTTGAACTTCTCGAGCAAGCCATCGGCCCGTTCGTTTCTTAACCTCGAGCCCAGTCCGAAGTAGGCGCCGTGAAACACGAGAATCTCGCGGGCAGTCAAAGAGAAATCCAGGTTGGGACGCTGGGGCACAACGCCTATCAGATGCTTCACCCGTGCCTGCTCCTTCCACACATCGTGGTCGCCGATCCAGGCCTGGCCCGACGTCGGCCGCACGCGGGTGGTCAGAACTCCCACGGTGGTCGACTTGCCTGCGCCGTTCGGCCCGAGCAGTCCGAAAATCTCTCCCGGAGGGATCTCGAGAGAAAGTCCATCGAGCGCCGGAATCTGCGCCTTGGGCTGCTTCGAGCCTTTTGCATCGGCACGCGCAATGAAACCTCCGCCAGCGCCCAGAGGCGGGGAGGAGTTATAGACCTTGCGCAGATCCTGAGTGCGAACACCGACGGCCATGCCGAACAATCCTCGATCGGTAACAGGGTTTCGGCAGTATATCGCAGGTGCCATCTGTGAATGGTGGCGAACCGTAATTAGGGTCACAACTGAGCCGGCAAGAGGAAATCGCGTGGTGCGAGGGCGAGACGCACAGGACGGCCGGCAGGATTCCGGCGCCACAGGTGACTGGTTACTAAAGATAGGCCACGGCCTTGCGTCATCTGGGAATGCCACCCCAGCGAAACTACACTGACGCGAGTGTGTCCGGGATTTCCGGCAACAGGCGACAGGCGATGCTGATTCCCATCAAGCACGAGAACATGGAGGCCAGGCGCTGGCCCGTGGTCACCCTCGCATTAATCGCCATCAACGTGGCGGTCTTTCTGTTCACCATGTCGGCGATCGATAACGAGACGCCGCAACTGGGCGAGGTGAAGGGGCACATCCTGATTCTCGCTGCCCTGCATCCTGAGTTGAAGATGCAAGCCGAGTCGCAGCAACTGGTCGACGGATTCAAGCAGAGCCATCCCGAGCAGTGGAAGCAGGTACAAAACCCGTATCGCGACGTGCGCAACGCTTACGACGCCAAGATCAAAATGACCGACGACTCCTCGAAGCTGCAAGATGAGATGGACTCGCTTAATGCTCAACTCCAGGACCTGTCGAAGTCGTCCATTACCGAGCACTATGCTTTCGTACCGGCGCACCCCACGGGCATCAGCTATCTCACCGCCAATTTCCTGCATGGCGGCTGGATGCACTTGATTGGCAACATGTGGTTCCTGTGGCTGGCGGGATTTGTGCTGGAAGACGTATGGGGGCGCTGGCTGTACTCGGCGTTTTATCTGATTGCGGGTGTGGCGGCTCTTCAGCTTTATGCGTGGTCGAATCCGGGGAGCATCACTCCCACGCTGGGGGCATCGGGCGCGGTGGCCGCTTTGATGGGAGCGTTCCTGGTGCGCTTCCCGAAGATGAAGATTGAGATGGGATGGCTGTTCCTGTTTAAGTTCTATCGCTTCAAGGCCGCAGCCTACTGGCTGCTGCCGCTGTGGCTATTCAGCGAAATCTTCTACGGATCGCTGTTCGGATCTTCGAGCGGCGTGGCGCACTGGGCGCACGTTGGCGGATTTCTCTTTGGAGCGCTGGCCGCACTCGCGGTCCAGCATTCGGGCATCGAGCAGAAGACCAATAAGGCAATTGAGGAAAAACTGGCGTGGAGTAATGATCCCGAGCTCGAACAGGCCGGCAGCATGATGGAGCACGGGCAACTCGCCGATGCCCTGCCTCTGCTGACGAACTACGCGGCGGCAAAGCCAAACTCGCTCGACGCCTGGAACCTGCTGCGCCAGATCCATACGCGCCAGAACAATACCAAGGATTACCTCGAAGCGACCGCTACGACTTGTGCGCTGCACCTACGGGCGCACCAAGTCGAAGCCGCGTTCAAGGACTATGCGGAGTTCATCGACTCCGGCGGCACCAAGATGCCGGCCGCAACCTGGCTGGAACTGTGTAAGGGCGCCGAGGAAATGCAGGAGTTCGATCGCGCCTTGGCCGAGTATCAGACGCTCGCGCAATCTTACCCGGGCGACCGGCAGGCGCTGACGGCCCAACTCAGCGCTGCCAGAATCTGCCTGAAACGACTGAATCGTCCCCAGGATGCTCTGGCCCTCTACCAGTCGGCGGCGGCATCTCCCATTCCGCATCTCGATTGGGACCAGCACATACAGTCCGGCATGAAGGAAGCCAAAGCGGCCGTCGCCTCCGGGAATGCCATCGCAGCCGGGGCACAGTAAAACCTACGACTCCAAAACCCAGCAGGCCTGAGGCGAAATGTCGGGCCGGTTCTGCCTTCGTTCAGGTCGCACGACGGCATCTGGGGAGGACCGGACGGCGTGTATGAATTGAGGCACAAGAACGAAGTTCGACGGAGCTTCGAACGCCCTTCCAGCCTTTCGTGCGGCCGGGATGGCCGAAGGAGAACTGAGCCGTTGCTGCCTCGGGGCGGAGTTGGACTGGACCGAGGAGGAGTTTTATCGCGCGACCAGTGTCGATTTCACTTCGACAGAGTCACCTAAAGGGCTCTCTCGGCTCCCAGTGTCCGGCAGAGAAGGCTGGTATCGTCAGAGATGATGCCGTCGACGCCGTACTCCGCGAAACGCTCAATGTCCGCGGGATCGTTGACGGTCCAGACGATCACTTTCTTGCCGGCACCTTTTATTTTGCGGACGAGCTCTGGATCGACCAGTTCATGTTGCGGAATCACATACTCGACCGGAAGTTCGTTCCAGAGGCGGAGTTGGGTCTTGGACTCACAAATCAGGCCGAGGGGAACCGTGGCGTCGAGCGTACGCACGGACTTCAGAGATCCGGGCTGAAAAGATGAGACTACAAATCCCCGGCGTGGCTTGTGCCGCAAGAAAAGATCGAGCGTGATTCTCTCCAGTCCCTTGACCTTCAGTTCAATGTCGAGAAACGAATCGCGGTAACGCTGGAGAACATCCCGCAGCCGGGGCAACTGGGAAAGCTGCTTCGCCATTGTGCGGGAAACATCGTATCCGGAGATTTTCGCGTCGTGGCAGACCACCGCCTCTTCGTCCTCGGTAAGACGCACATCGAATTCAAAGCCGTCGCAGCCGTCGGCCAGGGCCCGATCAAAGGAGGCGATTGTATTTTCCGGAATCGACTTGAGGGCGCGAGCGCCCCGGTGGCCAAGCAGACGAGGACGGCCGCTAGGACGCGAATCAGTCAAGATCGAAATCCCGAATCGGCTTGCCAGTGTCGGGCGTCTCTTTCGCCTTCTTCACCGCCTCCTGAAACTTCTTCTCCAGGAGGGAGGAAGCATTCTTCTGGGCCTCGACGGACTGCTGGAAGATGGACTCGCGGCGGCTGTCTTGCTCGCGCATGGCCCTGGCCGCAGCCTCCATGTCGTTGAACATTTTCGGCTTCACGGCTGCCGTGTGGGCGATGACGGCGCGGGCCTCGGTGTCGACCTTGAGCACCGCACTGCAGCAGGGGCAGGTCACTTCGAAATTGGGCGACTTCTTCGCCATGTAAGCGAATCATACCGCAAAAGAGACTCGGGAAAGTAGCGGCGTCCCTTCGCCCTATTCGGGGCAGGCTCCGGCGGGCGTCGCGGGGACGCTTCGTCCGGTTGTGCGCGGGCGGACGTTGTAGTCCCAATCTCCCCCGTACGTATTCATTTGTACATATAACCTTCCGGTCGGAACGCTGTGGAAAACGTTGACCTTCTTTTTTCAATGCCTTAGCTTGATGGGAAAGACATGAAACAGGTTCAGCATTTCCCATCCCAGCAGGATGACCGACAGCAAGACGACCATCACGGCCATCAGTTCCCCGAAGGTTAGGCCGCGCCGGGTGGGCTCGAGGCGCCGGGCGGCCAGGCTGAGGATGTTCAGAGTGGCGAAGCCGAATACAACCGCCCAAAGGATATTGTAGACATCCTGCCGCGTCGCCCGATAAAGCATGGTTACGGCTGCGCCGAAGAACAAGGGGGTATAAACGCGCGCGATCGGATAGACGGCCACCGCCGCCCGCGTGGTTCGGGTGAAACCTGCGATCAACGACACAGCAGCCGATAGCGCCATATAGCGAATGAGGGCCTAAGGGCCTAGTGGCGGGCACAGGCCGAGAATTGGAATATTACATCTTTTTCCCGCTTCGGTTCATGGCTCTGGAGGTGCTCAGGAAAGTGCGCCATCCTCTGGTCAAGGGCCGCGCTGCCGGCTTCGGTGTTGGGTAATATGGACTCATGGCAAAATGCCGTTACATTTTCTTCGACGTAGGCAATACCTTGCTGTTTCCCAATCGGGCCCGGATCCTGGCGCCGCTTCCGGAGAACCGCCACCCCACGCTCGAGACCTGGCAGGCGCTGGAGCGCCGAACCAAGAAGGAGTTTGATCAAGTACTCATGGCTGGCAAGGTCGATCACGACTTCTGGTGGACTTTTCATACCTATCTGCTGCAAGGATTGAATGCTCTGGAGGATAGTATGCGCGATGCGCTGATCGTGAATACGCAGAATTCGGCCAACTGGGATCAGATCCTGCCGGGGACGCGCGATGCGCTGGAACGCGTTCGGAAGGAGTACGCGCTTGCGGTCATCTCCAATGCCGATGGCAGGATCGACGCCGTCTTACGGCGTTGCGGGATTGTGGATTGCTTTGCCAGCATCACGGATTCGGGGAATGTGGGGCACGAGAAGCCGCATCCGGCAATCTTCGAGGCGGCTTTGCGCGAGATGAAGGCTGAACCTGGCGAGAGCCTCTACGTGGGCGATGTCTATTCCGTCGACTACGTCGGTGCGCGCCGGGCGGGAATGCAGGCGGTCCTGTTCGATGTAGCCGGAGCATATCGCGAGCAGGAGTTTGCGCGGGTGGAATCGCTGGCGGGTCTGGAAAACTGGCTCCAGCAGCAATTGCGTGCAACCACTGACGAGGTCGGCAGGCATGTTTGATTTCACTCGATTCCTTCTTTTTCTGACGGCGGCGGTGCTGCTCGCAATCGCACCCGGACCTGGAATGCTGTATGTTCTCGCGCGCAGTCTGGCGGGTGGAAAACGCGAGGGGGTGTTGTCTGCTTTCGGGACGTTTCTCGGCGGCATGGTGCACGTGTTCGCGGCGGCGCTAGGCGTATCGATCGTGCTGGCGAGGTCGGCGGTGGCATTCGCCACGGTGAAATACGTCGGCGCGGCTTATCTGTGCTTTTTGGGCGTGCGCATGATTCTCGAGGCGCGAAAAGAGAAAGCGAACGGGGAGGAGATTTCGCCGGACGTTTCACGAGAAGTCAAGCACGCGCGCAACCCGCTTTGGCAGGGCGTGGCAACTGAGGTCCTGAATCCGAAGACTGCCCTGTTCTTTCTTTCGTTCATCCCGCAGTTCGTGGATCGCAGCGGCGAACATGTCTTTCTCCAGTTCGTGGCGCTGGGAACAATTTCGGTGGTGATGAACACGACCGCCGATCTGATGGTGATCGCCCTGGCCGGGCCGCTTGGAGAGCGCATTCGCTCGTCGGCCACCTTCCGCCGCCGACAGAGAACGGTGACGGGCGCGATCATGATAGGGTTGGGAACTTATCTGGCCACGAGCGAGAGCAAGTAGCGCGAGACGATTACCGATTCCTGGGGAAGCCAATTTAGGCCGCGTGGCATCGATAGCCTTCATGAGAACGCCCTGCGACGAAGCCGTAGTCCGATCTGGGCCTGCCGGACTGCCCTGTGGAAAAGAAGCGAGAAACTGGATCCTGGTTGCGACCATTCTGGGTTCCAGCATGGCTTTCATCGATAGCACAGTGGTGAACGTCGCCCTGCCCGCGATCCAAGCCAACTTTCATGCAACCGTGGTGGACGTGCAATGGGTAGTCGAGGCTTACGGACTCTTTTTGGGTGCGTTGATTCTCGTGGGAGGCTCGCTCGGAGACTTGTTTGGACGCCGCCTGATTTTCGTGGTAGGGATTGCGGTTTTCGCTTTGGCTTCGGCAGCTTGCGGCGCTGCCTTAAACATTCAACAACTGATCCTCGCGAGAAGCATTCAGGGGATTGGGGCTGCGCTCCTCGTTCCAGGGAGTCTTTCCATTATCAGCACGGCTTTTGACGAGAAGAGTCGTGGGCAGGCAATTGGCACGTGGTCGGGCTTCACAGCGATCACCACGGCGGTTGGTCCGGTCCTGGGCGGCTGGCTGGTGGAGCATGCTTCATGGCGTTGGGTCTTCCTGATCAACCTTCCGATTGCGGCGGCCGTGATCGCCATTTCGGTCTGGCAGATTCCGGAGAGCCGCAGCGCCAGTGCGGGCCCCGTAGATTGGCTGGGAGGATTGCTTGCCACCATCGGACTCGGCGGTTTGGTTGCGGGGTTCATGGAATCGGTCAATGTAGGCTGGCGAAATCCTCTGGTTTTCGGGGGGGTGATCGTTGGGGCGGGTTGTCTGATCGCCTTCGTGGTGGTCGAAGCTCGCTCCGCTTCTCCGATGTTGCCACTCGTGCTATTCGATTCCCGCAGTTTCAGTGGAGCGAATCTGCTTACTCTGTTCTTGTACGGAGCGATGGGGATTTTCTTTTTTCTGTTCCCGCTGAACCTGATCCAGGTGCAAGGCTACTCCGCCACGGGAGCCGGGGCTGCCGTGCTTCCCTTGATCTTGCTCATCTTCGTTCTCTCTCGCTGGTCCGGGGGACTGGTGGCGCGCTATGGTCCAACCGTTCCGTTAGTGATTGGTCCGCTCCTTACAGCCTTGGGGTTTGCTCTGTTCGCTTTGCCGTCGGTTGGAGCAAACTATTGGAAAACGTTCTTACCGGCGGTGGTGGTTTTAGGATTCGGAATGGCGGTCACTGTGGCGCCGCTCACAACCGTTGTCATGAATTCGGTCAATCAAGGCCGGGTGGGCGCGGCTTCTGGGATCAACAATGCCGTGGCGCGGATCGCGGGTGTGCTGGCGATCGCTATCCTGGGGATCGTCATGGTGAAGGTTTTTGGTTCGCGATTGGGAGAAAAGCTGACAGAACTTTCCCTGCCCCCCGGCGTGCTGCAGCAAATTCAAGCAGAAAAAACGAAACTTGCAGACTTGCAAGGACCCGCCAGTCTCGATCCGGACACCAAAGCCGCCATTGCGAATTTCGTCAAGCAAGCGTTTGTGTCCGGCTTTCGAGTCGTCATCTTGATCTGCGCCAGCCTCTCGCTGGCGAGTGCGGCGGTCGCAGGACTAATGATTCGGAAGGATCGTGGACTCTCTGGGCGGGCGGAGTCTTCTGGCATCGGACGACAGAGTCGCCCCTGAACATGGTTATGCTTTCCGACAGCCGACTCGCGTCTTCGCTCTCTCGCTTCCTCTTTTGCCTCACTCTGTTCTCTCCGTCGATGGCACAGGGAGTCCGGCAGATGCCGAAGATCGAGGGAGAAAACTTTGTTGGTCAGAAGGTCCTGTTGCCCGACGCCGCCGCAGGGAAAGTCGCCGTACTGATCTTCGGATTTACCAAGTCTTCCAAGGTTCCGACCAGCGCATGGGCCGACAAACTGCATGCCGATTTCGGGACGCGACCGGAGTTTGCCCTGTATCAACTTCCGGTGCTGGAAGACGTTCCGCGGCTGGTGCGGGGTATGGTGATTTCCGGGATCAAGAAAGGGGTGGGGGAAAACAAACGGGACCATTTTGTCCCGATCCTGCAAGGCGAGGCGGAGCTCAAGAAGTTTGTGCACTACCACGAACCGGATGATGCTTACCTGGTGGTGCTCGGTCGGACGGGCGATGTCCTGACCCAGATCCATGGCAGTCCCGATGATGCGAACTATGCCCAGCTTCGGGCAGAGATGGAATCTGCGCTGCAGGAAAAATAATCCTACGGCTGCTACAACTCCAGAATCTGGTGGTCGTGGCAATCAGGTTGAATGGTGTCGTGCAATTGCTGCAAAAGGTCGAGGCCGTAGCGCGCCAGGAAATAAAGACCGCCGACACCGCGCTCCTGAAGACCCTTGTCGGGATAGAGAGCCTGAATCAGAGCCTCCGCGTGGCGAGTGACGAGTTCTCCTTTTTGTGCTTCCGCGCGCGCCACCTGGGAATGGAGACGCTCCAGCTGATATTCAATTTTCGAGCGCGCCGTTTCCGCGGCGTCGACGAGCGTGCGGTCAAGCTTCACCAATTTCTCTTTGACGTTTGAAAAGTGCGAGTTCACGGAGTTTCTTGCGGCGTCGAAGGCGGTCTGCAGATCGCGGGGCAACCCGCGCTCGGCGAGCTGACTGCGCAAAGCCTCGGGACCGGCGAATACGTCAGGCACAGAGATTTCATGACGCTCAATCAGGCGTTGTATCTTCGGTTCCACGATCGTGGCCGAGAAGCGCGGAACGATGGGCGTTACGCGGCCAAGAAGCGCTTCGTAGACCGCACCTGCCTGCGCAAAGTACGCGGTTTCGGCAGCGCCTCCCGTGTACGCCAGCGTGGGCAGAAGGTAGTCCTCTACGATGGGGCGCAAGAGAACATTTGGACTGAACAGCTCCGGACTCGAACTGATGCGGCTGAGCAGGTCGGCTTGCGAAAGCTTCTCTGCTCTGGCGTCGTTCCCGATCACGAATTCCGCCGAACTGCCGTTGACGCGACGATGAATCGCTGTGCGGGCACCTTGCTGCAGCGTGAACAGCAGCACCGAAGACGAAGTAACCTTCACTTGCTGGTGATAGCCCGCCGCCTCCAGTGCCTCGCCTCGCGCCAGGAGCGCGGAGCTTAGTTCGTCGGCTCGCTCAACGGCGGCGCGATAGATGGGCTCGGCAACGCGATCGAGTTTCCCGTCGGAGGCGTCGAGCAGAATCACGCCCCAATCGGCAAAGATTCGAGCGTAAAGACGCGCGAAGGCAGTGCCCAAGGTCTCCCCGGTCTGGTAGGTTTCGCGCAAAAAATGCGCCGCCTCGGAATCGCCGAGCAGGCTCGCTGCTCGCTCGACCAGAGAAACGATCTCGTCCCCAAGACGGACAGTACCGACGGGTGCTGCGGGAACGTTGTGGCTCGTCGTCGTAAGCACCTGGAGCGCACCGTCATTGCCTGGAATGGAAACGTGGTTGACCTCGGCTAGATCGTGATCGTAGGTTGCAAGCCAGAAAACCGGGACCGCGTCGACCCCCGCCGCGGTCGCTTCTTCCGCCAGTTTGACCGCAGTGAGCGCCTTGTAGATGGCGAACATCGGTCCGCCGAAGAGTCCGATCTGCTGCCCGGTGACGACTGCGGCAGCGCCTTTGCGAAGGCGATCAAGATTGGCGAGTGTCTTCGGAGAGGCGTTCCAGGATTCATTCTGGCGCTCAAGGATGGCAGTGACGCATTCGCGGCGGGATGTATCGTAGGAAATCTTGGTGGATGCTTCTTTCAGCCATTCATGAAAATGAGGAGACTTGGGATAGAAGGGCTGGACCTTGGGGGAGTATGCCAGAAAATCGGTAAAGAGGCAGGTTGTGTGCGGGACCTGGGTGAACGGAAGGCAGTGTGACTTCACCGTTGGCTCTCCCCACAACAATGCTTCGTGAAGTGTTGCATTTCCCTAGGTTGGACGTATGAGATCATCGCTAGTCAACACCAGTGGTTCCGGAACAGAGTCCTGCGAAAGAAGAACCCATAAAACCTGCGTCGTACTAGAGATGCCTGAAAACCCTGCAAGATGCAAGATAAACATGGGAACGTCACGTTGAAGAAGGAAAGCATGAGCTCTGGTCCGCTGAATATTGTTCTGCCGCTAACGCTGGAAGGGGCCGTGGTAGGTCTCGAACCGGTGCGTCGCGAGCATGCGCAGCAGTTCTGGGAAGTCGCAAAGAACGACCTGGACGACATTTTTCGGTGGATTCCCTACTCCATGGCGGCGCTGGAGGACTTCCAAAAGCTGATCGACAAAGCCTTTGACGAGCAGGAGCGGGGAGAGTCGGTGGTGTTTGCCACGGTGGAGCGAAGATCGGGCAGAGCCATTGGCAGCACACGCTTCATGAATATTGACCGGGTCAACCGGCGGGTTGAGATCGGGTCGACTTGGATTGCGCCGGCATGGCAGCGGACGCCGGTTAATACCGAAGCGAAATATCTGATGCTGCGGCACGCGTTTGAACAATGGGGATGCATGCGGGTAGAACTCAAGACGGATGCGCTCAACCAGAAGTCGCGCAACGCGATTCTGAGGATCGGTGCGAAGGAGGAAGGCACGCTGCGGAGACATCTGCTGACGTGGACTGGACGAGTACGAGATACGGTTTACTTCAGCATCCTCGATCACGAGTGGGCTGAGGTGAAGGCGAAGTTGGAAGGTCGCATGTCTGGCTCACGAATGTAGGCAGGATGCCGGCGCTACCCAGCATTTCATTCGCAGAAGACGCGGACTTTCACTTTGGTGTTGGCGTCTTTCTGATCGACGTCGACGGTCAGTTCACTGAGTTGCTCGATTAATTCTTCGAGATTCTCGGGCCTGATCTGAGTCAGGTCGATGGGGATGCCCTGCTGCTGCATGGCATGGTTCGCGCTGCGCAGGGCCTGGGCCGGGAGCAGGCTCGCAAGCTTCACACCGGCGCGGAGAAGCTGCATGGGCACGCGGACGTTCACCTTGGTCGGTCCTTCGCGTCCACCGTCGTCTTCGGAATCAACCTGCACGCGCAGATATTTGGGGCGGCTCCTCCCTGCCGACGTGGCCCCTGGATCGGACGACCTTGCGGCGACGGGCTCTTCGAATGCGGAAATCAGGCGCTCGGCTTCGTTGGCATTGATCTTGCCTTCGGACAGCATTTGCAGAATCTGGCGGCGATGTTCGCTCATGTTGAACTCCTAATTCCGGTCCTGAAAATCTCCAGTCCTAAAGAATGTGAAACGACATTCCGGCGCTGCGATGTTCGACCTCGAGTTTCGTGTCGGTGATAGCGTTCAATATCTGCCACATCACAGCAACGCCGCCGAGCGGATTCACGCGGCAGAACAGGCAGGCGATAAAGATGAACGGCGACAGCAAGATGCCGAGCGGCAGGAGTAAAAGCCATATCAAGAAAAGCGGAATCCAGAGACGGAAGGTGCGGCTCTCCTGGTTGGACAGGCTGACGACGGCTACGAACGGGATCATTTCAATTTCTCCATGTCGCGGATGGCATCTTCCGCGGTGATCTCTCCCTGCTGCAGCCGCTCGAGGATCTCGGCCTTCGAGGGCGTGGGATTGGTTTCGACGAATTCGAGGCTGCCGGCGATGCGGTTCAGGCGCGCCTTGATGGTGGGGTAGCTGACGCCAAAGATTCGCTCCATCTCTTTGATCGAGCCGTGTGAGCGGACGAACGCCGTGATGAAGACCTGGTCAGCCATGTCGAGGCGGGCTAACTGCGGAAGTTCAAAGCGACCTTCTATAGCGATGTCCTTATCGGCCAGACGGACTCGCTCAACGACGACTGGCTGCCCTTGAGTGAGGTGGGTTAATTCCTGCCAGTCTCTTGGGTTTTTTGTTTGTTGAGGCATAGTATTTAATTAATATTTATGTACAAGTATATTGATTATATAAATTTTGTCAAGATATAATATTAACTTCCATATCGCAAATGAGACCATGACGGGGTGGCTGAACCGCAAAGGCGAATCCCGTCATCTAATAAATTGACTTTCGACTGGGTGGAACCTAGATTGGAAGTGGTTCTTTTGCAAGGCCATCCCACCAGTGGGGGCGTCACGGCTTCGACGGAGATGCTTGCGGCCAAGAGGCATGCCGGGGTGCACACACCCGTAATCGTGGGCAAAATGATAATTGCCAATCAACAG
>Ga0210402_10004523_pt1 | contig 12660 bp, 9 predicted proteins | sample IncBWC7MmetaG_FD_161055 | JGI IMG/M metagenome (GOLD analysis project Ga0210402, IMG submission 161055) | Forest soil microbial communities from Barre Woods Harvard Forest LTER site, Petersham, Massachusetts, United States - Inc-BW-C-7-M | ecosystem: Environmental > Terrestrial > Soil >...
ATCATTGGTCGACCAATGCATATGGACAATGCGGAAGAGGCCCGAAGTGCGCCGCAGGATCATCGTTTCCAGCGTGATCTGGTCGATCGGCGAGCCGTCCGCCTGGCGACCGGTCACGTGGTAGGTAGTCAGGACCCAGCGTTCGTCGCCTTCGCCGCCGACGCGGCGACTCTCGATGCTCCACGTAGACACTGCCGCCACGTCGATGTCGAATGGCAGATGCCGAAACGCGTAGGCCTCGACCGTCGGGTCGACGACGCCGAACTCGAACACGACCAAGCCGCGATCGAGCAGCGACAAGGCCGCGGCCGTGTCTTTCTTCTTCAGCGCGGCATGAAACGCGTCGACCGCGTCCGCCGGAATGCGCGCGCCTTGCCCCCAACTCGGCGACGCGAAAGCGAGCATCCCCAACGTAATCGCGGCGGTCGACGACCATCGGATCAAGCGACCTCGCCGCCCGGCGTACGACGCCGTGCTAAACACCAGGGGAGGGTGCAGCGCTTGCGCCGTCCGCTGGTCCGAACATCGACACGCCGTCGGCATCGATCGATTCGATGATGAAGACATCATGCACACCGACGCCGTCGAGCGACCCCTTGTCCGCTGTCACCGTGATCTCCGATTCGGTGTTGGTGCGGACCGTGAAGACCTGGCCGAAGCGTTTGCCCGACAGCACGGTTAGCCGCCAGCCGCGCAGATCGTCGGGCGACAGAGGAAAACTGCGGGGCCCGACCGGCGATGGCATGAAGCTGTACATCTTGCCCTGCGCGTTCGGCAAACCGAGCGCGGCGACCATGCCGGTATAGCGGCGCACAGTCGGGTCGACGACGATGTTGTCGTGGCCGACCTGGACAAAACCGGATCGAGCCAAGCCGCCTCGATCGAATGGCGCGGCGTCCGAAGCAAAGGGCACCTGCGAACTCGCGATCGACCAGCCCATGGTCAGAACAACCACCGCGCTCGCCCGCACCCGAAGACGCTTTGCTTTCACCTGCACTCCATCGTACTTAATCGACGCGGCTGCAAACATGTCGGGCCGGATGGTTCGCGACGTCGAGGCCGACTACTTGCATCTGCCAACTATGGAGGACGGCTACGCAGAATGTCAAGCATGCGCTGTACGCAGGACGCAAAGGCGCTGTGCAGAAAACGAAAAGCTACTCCTGAGGAGTTTCACATATCGTTACAAGTTTTTAACTATCGGACATCTTTCGGCAATGAAGCAATAAGCGTAGCATTCTTCAGCCCATGCTTCGCTTCGGGCAAGGCCACTAAGCCGCGGGACAGATTGGTGATAACCATGTTGTTGCAGTTGACTACGCGCTGCGACCAGCAGCTTGCTGGATGGCTGGCCGTGCTCGGCGTCGTGGTTACGCTCGTCGGCTGCGGTGCGCCCGAAGAGTCGGCTCGTGCGGTGCCGGAATCGTCGGCTCGCGCGGCGCCGGAGTCGGCGACACGTGCGGTGCCGGAATCGTCGACACGTGCGGCCCCGGAAGGCCCGATGCGTCCCGTGCCGGTCGAGGTCGTGCTCGACGCCGGCGCCCGTCCGGTCGGAGCTTCCGATGCGTTGCCGATCATCGCCCCGGTCCTGCCCAAGGTCGAGCGATCGCCGTTCGAGCTCGTGGGGACCAGCATCAGCTCCATCAACACCTTCGCGGTCCTCAAGGAGGGTGACCAGAACGTGCTCACCGTGCACGAAGGGGACAGAATCGACGGCTACACGATTGCAACCATTGCGCCCGATCGCGTCAGAGTCAGATCGCCTGACAACGATGAGCGGCTTCTTATGCTTGTCGCTGCAACCGGCAACTTGGCGGCGCCCACGACGCGCGCAAGCGGTGTGCCGCCCGAACCCATGGCAAACACCGCGTTGATCGCCGATGGGATCAACACCGATCAGTCGATTCCCGAACACGTCACCTTCGGACCGACAGGTACCTTGCCGGAAGGTGTGAGGCAGATGGGACACTGAAGCCGCGCGACGAGAGCGCCTCAGTACCCAAGTAAGTACCCAAGTGAGTACCCAAGATCAAAACCTTTGCAGCGAGGTTTCGGGCTGCGAAAAACGTGGCAATAGTGCTACTTATACGGAGGAAGACCAGTGAATAGATTACGTGTAGCGATGGGAAATCGTTTTTGTATCGGAGGGGCGGCGCTGGCAGCAGTCGCGTTGGGTTTTCTCATTTCGACGGGTGCCAACGCGGCCACGTCTTGTGTTCCGGGCCCGGGCGACCAACCCGAAGCGGGGCTGCAAGGCTCGGTGACGACAGCCGAGCGGAATGTGCCCGGTGGATATCAAGGCACATGGTGCGGGGCGCATCTTGTCGGCGCGAACAATCTGTTCGACCGCGGCAGCTACGGATCGACGGCTCATATCGGCCACTGCGTCTATTCGAGCATGCGCGATCCATCGGACCTGACCGCCCCGACCACCGGCACGGCCGTGATCGATAACAGCGTGCCCTCGAATCCACAGATCGTCGGCATGCTGCGCACGCCGGCCATGATTCGCGCCTACTCGGCGCTGTACATCGAAAGCGGCAAGCTGCTGGGCGCGTTCAAGGACTTCGGCCCGAATGGCACCAACCCGGTCGATATCTATGACGTCTCGGGCGACTGCCTGCATCCGGTCTTCCTGTCGACCATCAGCGTCGCCGGCGGCAACCATGATGGCTGGCTCACGCCCGATGCCAAGACCTACTACGGAATTCCGTTCGGCGGTGTGCGTCTTCTGTCTGGCCCCGCCAACGCACAAGTCCTGAATCCAGCTCGCGTCGATTTGCACGTAACGGACTTTTCCGACCCGGTCCATCCGCAGTCCATGTTTACTTGGAATCGCCTGCAAATGCCGGCGGAAATACAGGCGCTGCCAACGCATCCGCTTGCAACCACGAACTTCCACGATATCAGCACCAACAGGGCGGGAACCCGTCTCTACATGGCGATGTACGGCGGTAACAATTCGCTGGGCGGCAATAACAACAATCCTATTCCGGAGCAGAACCAGCGGTGCTCGAACGGCATGGTGATCCTCGACTCGACGGACGTCCAAAACCGTGTGCCGAACGCGAAACTCAAGTTCGTGAGCTTCACGTCGTGGTGCGACGCGAACCAGCAGATCGACCCGGACTACGGCGATGGTTCGACCGCCTCCGGCCATGCGACCGAATACATCATCCACCAGAACGGCAAGGAGTACGTCGTGACGACCGACGAGTCCAGCGGCGGACTGGACGGCGGGCCATCCGGCATGTGCGCCCAGCGTACCTATGGCCGGATGATCGACATCACCGACGAGCTTCATCCGCAGGTCGTGGGCACGTTCAAGACCGATGTCAACAAGCCCGCGAACTGTGCCGCAATCCTGGCCGCGGACACCAACGGCGGCATGGTCCACTACCTCGGTATCGACGATCGCTTCCACGCCCGGCTGGTTTTTTACGCAGCGGCGAATTCGGGTGTGCGCGTGGTCGACTGGGCGGACGCGACCAATCCGAAGGAGATCGCTTACTATCACGCCGCGAATGACGCCAAGACGGCTGCCGGTGCAACCGACTTCACCCGCCCCGACATCAAGTACGACTCGGACAACTGCATGTTCTTTACCGGTTGGAATCAAGGCGGCTTGAAGACGCTCGAACTGACCAACCCGGACTACAACCCGTGCATGCGCAAGAGCACCGGTAGCGGGGTCGTCTATACGGACAGCGTCGGCGGCAAGGGCAACGTCAAGGTCGCGTTGTCTGCGAAGCGCATGCCTACCGGTCTGGTTGGCACGCTAGCGGTGTCTCACGTCGCCGCCGGTGCCACGATTCTAGTCAATCAGCTGACTTTCCTTGGCAGCGTTCGCGACGCTTGCGCGCCGGTATTGCCTACGGCCACCTCGCTGCAATTCGAAGGCTCCGGTACGTATAACGGAGCGCCGGCGACCTTCCGTGGTTGCGTCCAGGATAACCGTCAGACCGGAAGTCCGGGCCTCGTCAGCATTACATGCACTTCCGGTTGCAATTACAGCTCCGGCGGCGCAGCTGCTCTTGGCACCGTCGTAGTGACGCAGAACTGATTGGAGTCGCAAGGGGCTCGCCGCAGTCGCAACGGTCCGGCGCGGCGGGCGACTTGTATAGTTGCGAAGGGGTGACATCGCGTGGAGCGGCCAGCCGTAATGGCGGATGTAGCCCAGCAGGTAGAGTTCCGGATTGTGATTCCGGTTGTCGTGGGTTCGAGTCGCATCAGCCACCCCGTTCATCTGTAAAAGGATTTCGCCTCTTCGCCATCCGCAATCCGGACCTCGTGTGTCCGGTTTTGTGCCTGGTTGATTTCTACATCTTGTGAGGAGGCCGCTGTTGCCTGCATAAGGCGCAAATGCCCTTGCGCGAAATGCGCATGGCACGGCACTATCTAGAGGTCGCGCCGGCCGCCCAACTCCTGCAGCACCGCGAGTGGAGCGCCGTTCTGCGCGTGCCAACTCGCCCTGTGCGGCAATAATTCACATCGCGGGATCGCGAACCGCTGACTGTTATGGTCAAGGGCCGAATCTGGCAGAATGCTCGTATGCGGGGGATGATAAAAGCCGTCATCGGGTTACTGTCCCAGGTTCTGGGATTCGGCGTTGTTGCGCTCGTCCAGCGCGGTCCGCGCTGAGAATCGGGTTCTTCGCATACAGCCTGGAGGAACACCCGAATGAAAACATTCGCGAAAAGCGTACGCGCAACCGCGCTGGCCATTGTCATCATATTACCGGGAGCCGTACCCGCGGCGGAAATTCGCGTCGCATGCTATTCCGATGGCAACGAATGCGACGTTACCCAGGACCTCGCGAAGCGATTCGAGGCGCAGAACGCCGACGTCAAGGTCGTCATCGACAAAGTGCCCTACAAGGCGATCGTCGAGCAACTACCGGTCCAGCTTGCCGCGGGCGAAGGCCCGGATATCGCGCGCGTCACCGATCTTGGTGGCCTCGCCAAGTATTACCTCGACATCGCGCCTTACGTGAAAGACCCGAAATACTGGGAAGCGAATTTCGGTACCACGCTCCCGTGGCTGCGGCCGACGCCGACGGACCGCGGTATTTACGGAATGATGACGCAGCTCACCGTCACCGGTCCCTTCGTCAACAAGACGCTGTTCGAACAGGCCAATGTGCCGCTGCCCGGCCCCAAGGCGACGTGGGACGAGTGGGCGGACGCGACGCGCAAGGTGGCAAAGGCGACACAGGTACCGTTCGCGATCGCCTTCGATCGCAGCGGCCATCGCTTCGCGGGCGCGGCGATCAGCATGGGCGCGAAGTACTTCGACGCCAAGGGCAATTTGGTCGTCGACGATGGCTACAAGGCAATGGCCAAAAAGGTCTACGACTGGAACCGTGACGGCACCATGCCGAAGGACGTGTGGGGCGGTGTCGGTGGATCGACGTACCGCGACGCGTTCGAGGAATTCGCGAACGGCCGCGTCGTCATGTATTTGTCGGGCAGCTGGCAGACCCGCCGGATGGATTCGCAGATCGGCAAGAATTTCGACTGGATCGCGGTGCCCAATCCGTGCGGACCGGCGGCGTGCACGGGCATTCCTGGGGGCGCCGCATTCGTCGCGCTCAAGCGGACCAAAGCGCCGAAGGAGGTCGGACGTTTCCTTGACTTCCTCGCCAGCGAGCCGGTCTACGCCGAGTACATGTCGCGCACCGAAAACATTCCGGCGCATGCGGGCGTGGCCAAGAAGGGCGTCGAATACAAGATCTCGCCGCAGGCCAAGGCGGTGCTCAACACATTCGTCGCGGAAGTGCCGAAGCTCTCGCCTGTCGCGTATCAGATACAGGGCTATAAATACAACCGCGCCATCTTCAACCCCACCGCGGCACGGCTCGGACAGGCCATCGTCGGCGAGATGTCGCTCGATGACGCACTGAAGCGCATCGCCTCGGACGCCGACGAACAGGTGAAAGCTGCCGCCAAGTAACCGGAAGCGCCGCCGCACAGCCGGCGGCCCCACCGTTCGTGCGCCCGCCTCGTCACTTGCTACTTGCGGCACCCGCCGCTCTGGGTGGCGCGCTGCTCAATGCGCTCGACGTGCCGATGCGCGCGCTGCAGCGGCTTGTCGGCGTTCCGCGCATCGGCTGGATGTTCGTCGGGCCGAACCTCGTCATCCTCGGCCTCTTCACTTTCTTGCCGATCGTCATCAATTTCTATTTCGCATTCACCGGCGGCGTCGAGCTCTATCCATCCCAGCGACCGTTCACCGGCGGCGACAACCTGGCCACGCTTTTCACCTGCGGCAACTACCTGGATCCCTCAAGCTGCGAAAAGGACATTTTCTGGCGAGCAGTCTACAACACGGCAAAATTCGCGCTTATTCAGGTGGGGCTGATGGTGTTGTTCGCCCTGGTCACCGCCCTGGTGCTCAACCGCAAGATCATGGGTCGGGGTTTCTGGCGCGGCGTGTTTTTTTATCCGGTCCTGCTGTCGCCGGTCGTCGTTGCGCTGATCTGGAAATGGATTCTGCAGCGCGAGGGCGTGCTCAATGCGCTGCTGGCCAGCGGTGGCTTCGCACCCGTCGGCTGGCTCACGGAGGCAAGCACCGCGTTCTTCTGGTGCGTGTTTGTCAGCATCTGGGCGCACATGGGCTTCTACACGCTGATCCTACTCGCGGGCCTTCAGGCGATTCCCGCCGACCTCTACGAGGCGGCGGAGATGGACAGCGCCTCGCCGTGGAGGCGCTTCACCCGCATTACGCTGCCTCTGCTCCTGCCCAATCTCGTCGTCGTGCTCGTGCTCGCCGCCATCCGTGCCGTGCAGATTTTCGACGAGATTTTTGTACTCACCGGGGGCGGGCCCGGCTCGGCAACGACGTTCATCGTGCAGTTCATCTACCAGACAGGATTCGCCGAAGCGATTCATCAGTACGGCCTTGCGGCTGCCGCCTCGCTGGTGCTCGCCGGTTCGCTGCTCGTGCTCACGCTGATTCAATTGCGCATTTCGCGCAAGGCGACCGACGGTCCCTCGCGCCGCGACGATGGCTAGTCTCGCCGCATTTGCGACCGCGACGCGCGGGAGAGGGCGGCGCGACTGGACCGACTGGATGTCGTACGCCTACCTGCTGCTCGGTCTGGTGCTGATGTTCGGACCGGTGCTTTGGCTGGTGCTCTCGTCGTTCAAATCCGCGGCTGCGCTCAACGAGTTCCCGCCGCAGCTTCTACCGTACGGCCAGGCGAGCGTGAGGCTTGCCGGGCACGACGAGCCGCTTCCGTTGTATCGCGTCAAGCTGGCTGACGGTTCGACGCGCGAAATGGCCGAGGTCCGTCGGATCGGCATACAGGCGACCATGGTCGATCCGAAGGAGCCGACCGAAGAACTCAAGGTCAACATCCGCGATCGGGAGCGCGTTCGCGAATTTCGCTTCGCGACCGAGAACTACACTGGCGTGTTCGGCAAATTCGCGTTCGCACGGTTTTTGTGGAACAGCGTCTTCATTACCGTCGTCGCGACGATCATCACGCTGCTTTTCAACGCCATGGCAGCCTTTGCGCTGTCGAAATACCGGTTCAGCGGACACAAGTGGGTGTTCCTGCTCATCATCTCGACGCTGATGATCCCGCCGACGATCATCCTCGTGCCGAACTTCCTCGTGATCTCCGAGCTGGGACTCCTTAACAGCTTATGGGGCGTGATCTGGCCCGCCGTCGCCACGCCCACCGGCGTCTTCCTGCTGCGTCAGTACATGCTGACGATCCCCAACGAGCTCTTGGACGCGGCGCGGATGGACAATGCTAGCGAGTGGCGCATTTTCTGGCGGATCGTGCTGCCGCTGTCGGCGCCCGCGTTGGCCGTGCTCGCGATTTTCTCGGTGATGTGGCGCTGGAACGATTTCCTGTGGCCGCTGATCGTGCTATCCAAGACCGAGAACTTCACGCTGCAACTCGCGCTCAACGCTTTCCAGGGCGAGCTGACGACACAATGGCATTACCTGCTCGCGATGACCGTCATCACGCTGCTGCCGGTCACGCTCGTCTTCGCCTTCCTGCAAAAACACATCACCACCGGCATCGCGGCGAGCGGCGTCAAATAGTTCCCTTACGAAAGCACGCCATGGCCTCACTTACGCTTCGCAATATAGTCAGACGCTACGGCGCGACAACGGTCATCCACGGCCTCGACCTCGATGTCCGAGATGGCGAATTCGTCGTCTTCGTAGGCCCCTCCGGCTGCGGAAAATCGACGCTGCTACGGATGATCTCGGGGCTCGAATCGGTCAGCGAAGGGGACATTTCGATCGACGAGACCAGGGTGAACGACGTGTCGGCCGCGCAACGCGGGCTCGCCATGGTGTTCCAGTCGTATGCGCTGTATCCGCACATGACCGTTTTTCAGAATCTTGCATTCGGTCTCGAGAACATCCGAACACCGCGCGCGCAGATAGAGGAAAAAGTCGGTGCCGCCGCCAAGATGCTGAAGCTCGACGCGCTGCTTGCGCGCCGCCCCACTGAATTGTCCGGCGGCCAGCGGCAACGCGTGGCGATCGGCCGCGCCATCGTCCGTAATCCGACCATCTTTCTTTTCGACGAGCCGCTATCGAACCTCGACGCCGAATTGCGCGTGCAGATGCGCACGGAGATCACCGGGCTGCACGATCGACTCAAGACGACGATGATCTACGTGACGCACGATCAGGTCGAGGCGATGACGATGGCGGACAAGATCGTCGTGCTGCGCGCCGGCCGCATCGAGCAGGTCGGCGCACCACTGCAACTCTACAACCACCCGGCCAACCGGTTTGTCGCGGGATTCATCGGCTCGCCGCAGATGAACTTCCTGACCGCGCAGATCGCAGGCGTCGCCGGCGACGGCGTCCACGTGCGATTCGGCGCCGACGACGCGCGTGCCGCGACGGCGGCGTTGCCCGTCGACCCCGCGGACGCCGCAGCGGGCACGCTCGTGACGCTCGGCATTCGTCCGGAGCACATCACGCTCGGCGAAGCCGATGCGGCGTCGCTGCCGGTAAAGGCCAAGATCGAGCGGCTCGAGCAGCTTGGTGCGGCGTGTTTCCTCTATTGCAGCCTGGACAGCGGCGAGGCTCTGACCGTGCACGTTCCAGGCCAACTGCGACATCGCGCCGGCGATAGCGTCGCCGTGAACGTTCCGGTCGTGCATGCGCATTTGTTTCATACGCAGAACGGCGAAGCGGCGTTCGCCCGGCGCAGCACGCCTGGGGCCGATTAGAGCGCGATGCGCCCTTTTCTTCGCGCCACGTTTACCGGTCGTGACGGCGCAACGCTGCGCTTCACATTCGACGAAGGCTGGGAGTGCCGGATCCACATTCTGGAAGACTACCTGGTGCGAGTGCTGTTCGTCCGTAACGGCACCTTGCGTGAGCCACGCACCTGGACGATCGCGCCGCATGGCACCGACGTGCCGTGGGAAGGTCGCGAGCGCTTTGACGCCACAGGGTTTGCCGGCGCTGAGTTCACCGTCGCCGAGTCGCACGCGGACGTCACTATCAACACCGGTGCACTTATCTTGCGTGTCCGACTTGCGCCCTTCCGGCTGCAGTGGATGACGCCAGACGGGCGGGTGTTCGCCGCGGATCGATCGACGCACGCGTACCAGTGGAGCGAACGCAACGGCGTATTGCGGCACTACGTCGAGCGCGCAACGAGCGATCAGTATTACGGCCTTGGCGACAAGACCGGACCGCTCGACAAGCACGGGCGGCGCGTGCGCACGCTTGCCGTCGACGCGCTGGGCTACAACGGCGAGACGTCCGATCCTCTCTACAAGCACTGGCCGTTCCTGATTGCGCGCGAATCGGCGTCGGCAACGTCGAGCGGAATCTTCTACGACACGCTGGCGCCGACGACCTTCGATCTCGGCTGCGAATACGACAACTATCACGGTTTCTATCGATACGCGGAAATCGACGATGGTGACCTCGATTACTACGTGTTGCTCGGCCCACGCATACGCGATGTTGTGCGTAAGTTCACCGAACTCACGGGTCGCATGGCGTTCGGGCCGCGCTGGAGCTTGGGCTACGCGAACACCGCGATGAGCCTGACGGACGCGGCCGACGCGCAAGCGCAGCTGATCGGCTTCGCACAGGATGTAGTCGCGCACCACGTTCCGCTTTCCGCATTTCATTTCGGCTCCGGTTATACGAGCATCGGACCGCGCCGCTACGTGTTCACGTGGAATCGCGCCAAATTTCCGGAGCCGCGGGCCGCGATCGATCAATTCAAGCGCCAGAATATCCGGACCGTCGTGAACCTCAAACCCTGTCTCCTCGACGATCACCCGGCGTACCGCGTGGTGGCGCAGCTGGGTGCATTCGTCAACGATGCGCGCACCGGATTGCCCTGCGTCGGACAGTTCTGGGATGGCGAAGGTGCGCACGTCGATTTCACGCATCCGGAGGGCATTCGCTGGTGGCAGCAAGGTCTTAAGCAGCAGGTACTCGACTACGGCATCGACGCCGGCTGGAACGACAATAACGAATTCGAGATCTGGGACGACTTCGGGACTTCGCACGGCTTCGGCACGCCGCTTTCCATCGTGCGGTCGCGCCCGCTGCACGCGCTGTTGATGACGCGCGCCACCTACGAGGCGCAAGCGCGGCACGCACCGGACGAGCGCGCGTTCACGATCACCCGCGCCGGTCCACCGGGCATTCAGCGCTACGCGCAGACCTGGTCCGGCGACAACACGACAAGCTGGCACACGCTGCGCTGGAACATCCGCATGGGGCTTACCATGAGCTTGTCCGGAATGTTCAACATCGGCCACGACGTCGGTGGTTTCCACGGTCCCGTGCCCGACGCCGAGCTGCTGGTGCGGTGGGTGCAAAACGGTTGCTTCAGTCCGCGGTTCATCATGAATTCCTGGAAGGCAGGCGGCGAGGTGAACACGCCGTGGCTGCACCCGGACGCGCTCGAACCGATACGCGCGGCGATCCGTTTCCGCTACCGCTTGGTGCCGTACCTCTATTCGCTCTACCGGCGCGCGGCGTTCCATGGCGAGCCGATGTTGCGTCCCCTCTTCTACGAATTCGAAGCGGATCCGCAAGCCTTCGCCCATACGGATGATTTCCTGCTCGGGGCGGATCTCCTGGTGGCGAACGTCGTAGCGCCAGGCCAGCGCGAACGCAGTGTCTATCTGCCGCGTGGCCCGCAAGGGTGGTACGACTTCTGGACCGGCGAGTATCACCCGGCAGGTGCGACAGTAAGGATAGACGCGCCGCTCGAGCGTATTCCACTCCTCGCGACGGCGGGTGCAATGATCCCTATGACCGACACGACCGATTTCTCGAACCTGCACGACGAGCCGTCACGCGCGTTGCATGTATTTCCGCACGCGGTAGCCGGGCGGAGCACGCGTACGCTCTACGAAGACGACGGCTTGAGCCACGCCTACCGCGACGGACAATTTGCGGAGATTGTCTTCGAGCTCGTCACGACCCCGGACTCGGTCCACGCGGTTGCGACAAAGACCGGCCCATACGCGTTGCCGTATACGCAGATACGCGTCGTCGTGCCGGCGCGCGAACGGCGCCCGGTAACGGTTCATGGCGTTGGCGTGGAACTCGTCGGACCGGGTTGACGATCGAGGCGACAATGGCAGCGGCGCGGTGCGGGCACGCTCCCGCGGCATGGGCGAGACTTCCGCCCGGTCTCTTCTGGGAGTTGACGAGCGTCATCAATACGCTGGATCATTAGCCGATGCAGCTTGGAAAGGAGAGTGCGATGCGATACGGATTGGTTCTTGGCTTGATTCTATTGGCGGTCGGGGGTCGCCTTATTCCTCATCCGGACAACTTCACCCCGATCATGGCCGTAGCGCTTTTCGCTGGCGCTACGCTGTCACCGCGAATCGCCTACGTCGTTCCGCTGGTGGCACTCGCGGCGAGCGATCTTCTTCTCGGATACGCGCTGGACTGGATGACGCCCGTCGTTTATGGCTGCTTGCTCGCCAGCGTTGCCATTGGCCAGTGGCTCGCAAAGCGGCGGACCTGGAGCAGAACTGGACTCGCGGCTGTTGCGGGTTCGTTGGTTTTCTACCTGGTGACCAACTTCGCGGGTTGGTTCATACCGCATGGACTGTATCCGCACACGGCGGATGGTTTGTTGCAGGGCTATGTCATGGCCCTCCCTTTCTTTCGTAATTCTTTGGCCGGAGATCTTTTCTGGACAGCGCTGCTGTTTGGACTCTACGACGTCGGTTATAGCTGGTTGAAGTCGCCCCGAGTGAAGCCAACGCAGCTTGCGCCCTGACAGCCGCCGTGCGTGTTGTGGTGATTTTTAGCGGGTTTCCCACAACGTAGCCGTGCGGCATTTCCTCGCGCCCGATCAGCGGAGCTATCGGGCCTCGCGGTCGATGACCTTCTGCTTGGGTGTGGCCTCCTTCGCCGTCAGACCATCGCCGCCACGCGGCAAGCTTGGTTGGTCCTCTAGCGCGGCTTGCGGCGTCGCGAGAAGCCCAGTCCGGCGAGACCCAGACCGAGCAATCCGAGCGACGCAGGCTCAGGAACGAATGCGATCGCGCCGAAGAGCCCGTTCGCCTCGCCGTTGATGCCGTCCGCGAAGTAGAGAGTGTTAGCGTTTCCGGTGACACCGTTTCCGAAGCTGAGGCCCCAGAGTCCGCCCGGAGTGTTGCTGCCAACATTGATCGGGATACTGCC
>Ga0210402_10004525_pt1 | contig 12656 bp, 8 predicted proteins | sample IncBWC7MmetaG_FD_161055 | JGI IMG/M metagenome (GOLD analysis project Ga0210402, IMG submission 161055) | Forest soil microbial communities from Barre Woods Harvard Forest LTER site, Petersham, Massachusetts, United States - Inc-BW-C-7-M | ecosystem: Environmental > Terrestrial > Soil >...
GCGCGCGGAGCCAAGACGAGCGGCCGCGTCGTCGGTTCGAACGATCGCATCAACGTCGGAGTGATCGGCGTGGGCGGACGAGGCAGCTACGTCGCCTCGATGTTCCAGAAAGTCGGCGACCAGAACAACTCCTGCCAGATTGTCGCGGTGTGCGACGTTTATGAAAAACGCAAGCGCGAGAGCGCCGCTAAATTCAAGTGCGAGGGCTACCTCGATTACCGCGAGGTAGTGGGCCGCTCGGACGTCGACGCGGTGATCGTCGCGACTCCCGATCACTGGCACGCCAAAGTCGCCCTGGATGCGATGGATCATGGCAAGGACGTCTATCTCGAGAAGCCCATGTGCCACACCAATGAGGAGATCAAGCAACTGGTCAGCACGGTGAAAGAGACCAAGCGCGTTCTCCAGGTCGGATCGCAAACCACTTCCGGCGATCAATGGTGGAAAGCTCGCAAAGCCATTGCCGACGGCATGATCGGCCAGATGATCATGAGCCAGGGCTCCTATCACCGCAATTCCAACGAGGGCGAATGGAATTGGCCGATCGACAAGGAAGCCGGCCCCGACGGTAAGGGCGAAAATTACATCGATTGGAAGCAGTGGCTGGGTCCCGCTCCCAAGCGGCCCTACGACGCGGATCGTTTCTTCCGCTTCCGCAAGTATTGGGATTATTCGGGCGGCATCGCCACCGATCTTTTCTATCATGTGGTCGCCCCGCTGCAGATCTGCTGGGGTGAGCCGCAGTTCCCTTCCCGCGTCGTCGGCACCGGCGGTAAGTACGTATTCAAAGACGAGCGCGAAGTTCCGGACACGTTCATGCTGATCGCCGACTATCCGGCCGGACATTCGCTGGTGCTCAGTTCATCAATGGCGAACTCGCATCACATTCCCGGATTGATCCGCGGCCACGAAGGCACCATCATCATGGTGGAGAACGGACAGTTCGAGAGCCGCGCCGACAACATCACAGTGATTCCGGAGCTGGAATACAACCACGAGACTAAAGAGCGGACTACGATGAAGCCCGAGTACCAGGCCAAATTCGGCAAGGATCCGATCAAGATTCCCGTGGACGAGAAGGATATGATGACGGCGCATGTGGAGAATTTCTTGAGTTGCGTGCGCAGCCGCGAGAAGCCGCACCTGGATGTGGAAACGGGCGCGCGCGCTCAAGCCGTGATCAACCTGGCGGTGCAGAGTTACCGCGAAAACCGAATGCTGTTCTGGGACGAAAAGAACTGGAAGGCGTCCACGAAAGCGGTGAAAGCCTGAGCTCAGACATCCAGCGTAGCGCACGCAATCGTGCGTGCCGCGTTCACAATCCTGTGAACGCAAGGACCGTTTCTGCTTTGTGCGGGCGTTCACACGAGTGTGAACGCGGCACGCAAAAGTGCGTGCGCTACACGTGATGCGACTCGCTTTATTCGGAGGAACCTTCGACCCGATTCATAACGCACACCTCACGGTGGCGCGCGAAGCTGCCGACAAATTCTATCTGGATCAGGTTTGGTTCGTTCCCGCGGCCCATCCGCCGCATAAATCGGACCAGACCGGCGCCGTTTACGAGGACCGCTGCAAAATGGTGGAACTGGCCTGCGCCGGCGACTCGCGCCTGGTAATGTCGCGCCTGGAATCCGGCGCCAAGAAAAGCTATTCCATCGATACCGTCGAACGCGTGCGCGCTTCGGGCGAAGAACCGTATTTCATCATCGGCGCGGACGCATACGCTGAGATCGCAACCTGGCACCGTTGGCAGGATCTGGTCCGGATGACGGAGTTTATCGTCGTCACCCGGCCGGGCCACCAATATAGCGCTCCCTCTGGAGCGCGGGTCCACCGGCTGGATACCGTGGCTCTTCCGGTTTCTTCTTCCGAGATCCGGCGGCAGCTCGCGGCGGGCGATATCCCCCCGGAACTGCCGCCTGAAGTGGGCCAATACATCGCCGAAAAGGGTTTGTACCACCTTCCCTGCGCTGCAGGGCGTTCCGTCAGCCATCCGTAATGCTGCTGTAATGCACTTGTAACCGAAATCGGGTTACCTTCAAGTGAGGGCATATGAAGAAGATCGTCCTGATCGAAGATGATTCCGACCTCTTTGGTCTTTTGAAATACAACCTGGAAAAAGAAGGGTTCGGCTTTGCCGGATCGCAGACCGGAAAGGGCGCCATTGAGTTGTGCCGCCGCGAGCGGCCGGACCTGGTGATCCTGGATATCATGCTGCCGGATTCCGACGGCCTGGATATCTGCAAAGGCCTGCGGAACCACTCCGAACTGGCCCACGTTCCCATCCTCTTCCTGACCGCCAAAGTTTCTGAAACGGACCGCATCCTGGGCCTGGAACTGGGCGCCAATGACTATATCGTGAAGCCGTTCTTTATCCGCGAGTTGATCGCCCGCATCAAGAACCAGTTCCGTAGCCAGACCGTCCCCGTCCGGACCGTTCGCGCCGGAGCTCTGGAATTAGACCGCGCCAGTTGCCGGGTATTGCGGCATGGCAGCGAAATCGCTCTTACGGCAACCGAATTCCGCCTTTTGGATTTTCTGATGAGCCGCCCCGGCGTGGTGTATAGCCGCGAGCAGCTCCTGGATGCCGTTTGGGGCCACGACCGTGCTGTAACCGACCGCACGGTAGACGTATATATCCTGCGGCTCCGCCAGAAAATCGAGCCCGACCCCACTAATCCCGGCCTGATCCGCGCCGTTCGCGGCTTCGGCTACAGCTTCAACGAAAACGCGGTAGAACCAGTTTCGAACGCCACCGTAAACGCTTAGGCTTGTTCGGGTTACACTAGTAAGTAAGAGGTTTCTGGTTTCTCGTTTCTGGTTTCTGGTTGCCCGACTGGCCAGGGCAGCTAACTAGAAACTAGAAACCAGGAACCAGAAACCGAATGCCCGACCGCGCCAAAACCCTAACTGACGCCCTAGAGGACCATATCCTGGTTCTTGACGGCGCCATGGGCACCATGATCCACCAGGTGCCGCTTTCTATCGAGAAAGATTACGAAGGTCGCGAGAACTGTCCGGAAATTCTGAATGTTACGCGGCCAGATGTTATCAGCGATATCCATCGCGCCTATCTGGAAGCCGGGGCAGACATCGTTGAAACCAATTCGTTCGGTGGCACCAGCATCGCTCTGGCTGATAACAAACTTGAGGATCGGGCTTATGAGCTTAACTTCGCGGCTGCTAGGATCGCGCGCCAGGCTGCGGATCAGTTCTCCACGCCTGGCAAGCCCCGATTCGTGGCCGGATCCATGGGTCCGACCAACAAAGACCTCAACATCACCTGCACCGTCACCTTTCCGAAGCTGCACGACGCTTATTATGAGCAGGCCAAAGGACTGGTGGAGGGCGGCTCCGACTTCCTGCTGATCGAAACCTGCTTCGATACCGGAAGCCTCAAAGCCGCGCTCTTGGCTGTGCAAAAGCTTCGACGAGAACTTGGGATTGGGATTCCAGTGGTGGCTTCCGTAACTATTGAACGTAACGGCACCATGCTCGGAGGCCAGCCGATTGATGCGCTGTATGCTTCCATTGCCAACAACGATCTGCTCGCCATCGGGATGAATTGCGCCACGGGGCCGGATCTGATGACCGATCATATCCGTTCTCTCCATGAGATGTCTCGGTTCCGCGTTTCCTGCTACCCCAATGCCGGCCTGCCGAACGCGGATGGCAAGTTCGGCGAAACGCCGGATTCGCTCGCCGCGCAGCTTGAAAAATTCATCGATCACGGTTGGCTCAACCTGGTGGGCGGATGCTGCGGCACCACGCCGGCACACATCCAAGCCATCGCACAAATGGCTGCCGGAAAGCGGCCGCGAGCGCACCAGGCTCCCTCGCATCGCGCCTACTATTCGAACAAAGAACTGGTGGAAGCCGAGGACAGCAATCGCCCGCTGATCGTCGGCGAGCGGACTAATGTCATTGGCTCGCGCCTGTTCAAGAGTATGATCGCCGACGAGAAGTGGGAAGAGGCCACGGAAATCGCGCGCTGGCAGATCAAGAACGGCGCGCATATCGTGGACGTCTGTCTGCAGTCCAGCGACCGCGACGAGATGAAGGACATCCCACCCTTCTATGAAAAGCTGATCCGCAAGATCAAAGCTCCCATCATGATCGACACCACCGATCCGAAGGGCATCGAACTGGCGCTCACCTATTGCCAGGGTAAGTCGATCATCAATTCCATCAATCTGGAAGACGGCGAGGAAAAATTTGAACTGATCTGCCCACTGGTCAAGGCCTATGGCGCATCGGTGATCTGCGGAACCATTGACGAAGACAAGCTGCAAGCCCAGGCCTTCACGCGTGAGAGAAAGCTTGCTGTAGCCGAGCGATCGGTGAAGCTGCTCTCTGAGAAATACGGCATCCCGCCCGAGGACATCATCATCGATCCGCTGGTATTCCCATGCGCGACCGGCGATGAGAACTATATCGGCGGCGCGGTGGAGACTATCGAAGCCATTCGACTAATCAAAGAGAAAATCCCGTTCGTCAAGACAGTTCTGGGCGTCTCCAACATTTCTTTCGGACTTCCGGCCAACGCGCGTGAAGTGGTGAACTCGGTTTTCCTGTACTACGCGACCAAAGCCGGGCTCGATCTTGCGATCGTCAACGCAGAAAAGCTGGAGCGGTTCGCGTCTATTCCAACCGAGGAGCGCCGGCTCGCCGAAAGCCTGTTGTTCAGCACGCCGCCCGCCAACGTCCCCGCGGATCATCCCAACGCGGACGACCTGAAAACCGCACCCGAAGACTGGCGCCGGCAATCGCGCGAACAGAAGATGGCCGTCAATCAGTTCCACATCGCGGCCATCGCCGAATATTTCCGGAGAGCCGGCAAGAAGGAAAAGAAGAAGGCCACCGACCTCCCGCTGGATGAGCGGCTCGCCAATTACATCATCGAAGGCACCAAAGACGGTTTGGTTCGCGACCTGGATCTGAAGCGCGCGGATGGCGCCGCGCCGCTCGACATCATCAACGGTCCGTTAATGGCGGGGATGTCCGAAGTCGGCCGATTGTTCAACAACAACGAACTGATTGTGGCCGAAGTGTTGCAATCTGCCGAAGCAATGAAGACTGGCGTGGGCCATCTCGAGCAGTTCATGGAAAAATCGGATACTTCGGCTCGCGGCAAGATCATTCTGGCCACCGTAAAGGGCGATGTTCACGACATCGGCAAAAACCTGGTGGAGATCATCCTCAGCAATAATGGCTACACGGTTATCAACCTGGGAATCAAAGTTCCACCGGAAGATCTGATCAAAGCCTTCCGCGAGCATCATCCGGACGCGATCGGTCTCTCGGGCCTTCTGGTCAAAAGCGCGCACCAGATGGTAATAACCGGCGGCGATCTGAAAGACAACGGCGTCAATGTTCCACTACTAGTGGGCGGCGCGGCACTATCCGAGAAATTCACCAAAACGAAAATCGGCCCCAGCTATTCCGCGCCGACGTTCTACGCCAAGGACGCCATGACAGGCCTGCGCCTGCTAAACGAAATCATGGACCCAGCGACGCGCGAACAAGTCCTGGCGTCGCACATCTTCGGCGAAGATCAAACGGCCCCCGCCACCAGCCACCAGCAACCAGTCACCAGCCACGACCGGCGCAGCCCAAAGGTGCGAGCCGATCTCCCCATTCCAGCCGCGCCGTATCTGGACCGCCGTGTTCGTGAAGTCCCGAATCTGGCCGAGGTCTGGAGCTATATCAATCCATTCATGCTCTATGGCCGCCACCTCGGATTCAAAGGCAACTTCGAAAAACTTCTCGCCGAGCGCGATCCGAAAGCATTGAAGCTTTTCCACGAAGTGGAAGAAGTGAAAACGGAAGCCGTGCAATTCCTGAGGGCAAAAGCGGTCTGGCAATTCTTCGAAGCCGAACGCGATGGCAACGCCATTCACCTGTTTGCACACGGTGGATCCAGCCCCATCCATACATTCCGGTTCGGTCGGCAACCGCGCCCGGATGGCCTGTGCCTGAGCGATTACATTCTGGAAGCGGATGAAGGCCGCCGCGATCACCTGGCGCTCTTCGTGGTGACGGCGGGCTCCGGTGTCCGCGAAAAATCCGAAGAAGCGAAGCAAGCCGGCGAATTCTTCAAGGCCCACGCGCTGCAGGCCCTGGCAATTGAAACCGCCGAAGGCTGCTCAGAATGGCTGCACCGCCGCCTGCGCGAGGATTGGGGTTTCCCCGACTCTCCCACCATGACCATGCAGGAGCGCTTCACGTCGCGCTATCGCGGCAAGCGTTACAGCTTCGGATATCCCGCGTGCCCCAATCTGGATGACCAGCAGGGCATCTGGAAGCTGATCAACCCCGACGAAATCGGCGTGCATCTCACCGAGGGCATGATGATGGACCCGGAAGCCAGCGTCAGCGCCCTGGTATTCCATCATCCGGATTGCGCGTACTTTACCGCGGGCGAAGACAGTGAACCGGCTTTAGCTTCTTAGGCCGCGAATAAACGCAAATAAACGCGAATCAGAATTTGCGTGCATTCGCGTTCATTCGCGGCCAGCATCGCGCTTGTCGAGCGTACCCGCGATTCCATCCGCCAGCTTCATCGTCCCCGCCCACACAAATCGCAGCCCCAGCAGCACTCCGAAGATCAAGCTCCAACCGGACCACGCGTCTACGGCGATGCAAGTGACCCCAACCACCAGACATGCGCCGCCTACTAATAAGCTTCGTTTGGCGGCGGGCTGGCCGTGATGCTGCGCATATACCACATCGTCCACGAACGTCCGGACCACCGTTCCCTCGCAGTTGTAGATTCGGCAGCCCAACCTCGGCATGCTCGTGATCTTTTCCTGGCAATAGCGTTCGGCATCCGCAAGGCTCGAGAAGATCACAGAAGCATAGGTGTCCGGCGCTGCCAGACCCTGGGCGTCGCGCATGGTCATGCTCTTGACGTCAAAATGAAACACGGCACACTGGGAATCCGTCATAGCTGGACCCCAATACGTCGCGTTCATGCTCTGCTCTCCGAACGGTTGATGAGCGCCAACAACGGGGTCGTCATGAACGTGGTGACCAGGGCCATCAATACCATCATGGCGAAAAGCGGTGGAGAAATGATTTTCCGCTCCAGCCCGATGTTCAATAGCACCAGTTCAATCAGGCCCCTGGCGTTTACCAAAGTGCCCACCGCCAGGCATTCGTTCCAAGGCAGCCCGTGGATGCGGAGGGCGATGGTGCATCCGAATAGTTTTCCGGCTACTGCCACCACCACGAGACACGCGGCCCAAAACCAGAATTCCGCGCCGGCCCCGATTGCAATGCTGGTGCGTAGGCCGGTTAAGGCGAAGAATAGCGGTAGCAGAAGCGCCTCCGTTACGGATTCGAACCCCGCGGGCACTTTCGTTTCTGCCGGCATCACCAGGCCCGCCATAAAGGCGCCGAATAGAGCATGAACGCCCAGCCAATCCGTGACCCAACTGGAGATCAGCAAAAGTATAAGGTCGGATGCGAAGCCCATCGGGTAGCGGCGCAGTAGTGGGCGCACCACGAACAGCATCACCGCCACATAGAGGATCAGTCCTGCTACCATCGGCAGCCAAGCCATGGCTGAGGCCGCCATGATCAACGCCAGCAGGCACCACGCCGCGACGTCATCTAGTGCCGCGCAGGAAATCGCGATGGCGGCGACGCGCGTGTGGAGCAGATTGCGTTCCGCAAGAATTCGCGTCAGCACCGGAAGCGCCGTGATGCTCATGGCCGTCCCAATGAACAGGGCGAACTGAAGCAGCGGGAAACCGGTGGAGTTCGCGGAGTAAAGCGGAACTGCTAATAAAGCGCCGAGTACAAAAGGAACCATCATACTGGCGCCGCTGGCCGCGATAGCTGGGCGCACTAGCCCTCGGACATCGGGCGGGCGTAGCTTCACGCCCACCGCAAACAGGTATAAGACAAGGCCCACTTGGCTCAGGACACTAAGACCATCCAGGCCGCTCGAGGGAAACAAGGAATGAAATGTCTCAGGCGCGATGCGCCCCAATAGCGAGGGCCCAAGTAAAATGCCGGCGGTCATCTCACCAACGACCTGAGGCTGCCCGATGCGGCGAAACGCGAGTCCAATCACACGTGCGGATACGGGGATGATCGTGATTTGAAGTAGTAGAAGCTGAGAACTCGGAATAGCAATAGGATAGCGCGTCACTCTTGACGCAACGCACGGACGGGGTCGAGGGAGGCCGCACGGCGGGCCGGTATCCAACAAGCCAACGCCGCCACGCCGAGTAGAATTGCCGGCGCGGCTGCGAATGTGACGGGATCAGTGGGCGTCACTTGGAAGAGCAAAGTAGAAAGCAGCCGCGTGAGTGCGAGCGCGCCAAAGATTCCAACCACAACGCCCGCGCCAGCCAGCAACAAACCCTGCCGCAAAACCAGCCCCAGAACATTCCCATAGCGGGCTCCCAACGCCATCCGTACTCCGATTTCATTACTGCGCTGCGCCACGAAATAATGCATCAGGCCGTAGATTCCGATCGCAGACAAAACCAAAGCCGCTAGCGAGAACAGCCCGATTAACGATGTCTGAAAGCGACGCTCCGCCGTTTCCTGGCCAAGCTGCTGCTCAACAGTAGTCACCTGGAACTTCGCAACGCTCTTGTCCAACGATTGGATTTCGCTTTGCACTGAAGCTGCGATCGCGCGCGGATCCCCAGCAGTCCGCACAATCACCTCCAGCATGTCCTCCGGCTGCTGGGCGTCCGGACGAAACACTTGAGGCACAACCTGTATTTCGAGACCCTGCCGGTGCATGTCGCCAGTGATGCCGACCACTGTGGTCCAGGGGCTGGATTGCCCGCCGGGGAAGCGGAATCGCTGCCCGATTGCATCTTCGCCCGGCCAGTAGCGCCTCGCCATGGTTTCGTTGATGATGGCAACTGCGGGCGAACCTTCGCGATCTTGATCCGTAAAGAACCGGCCTTTCAGAAGTGGAATACCCGCGGTTTCGAAATACGCACCGGCAATCAGATCGTCCGAAGGGCCGGGTTGCTGCGGCGCGCGTCCCTCCACTTGCACCGCGTCTTCCGGATCCGATCTCAGGAAGCCGGAAATCGCGCCGACGGACACAACACCCGGGAGAGTCTGGATATGTTCGATCGCATCGCGGAAGTATTGAACCTGCTGCGCGGCGGTTCTTCCTACATGAAGATCGATCCGCATGACCAGCAGCTTATCCGGACGGAAGCCGGGATCGACGTTCTGCAGCAGTAGGAAGCTGCGCACCAGCAGCCCAGCCGATGCGAGCAGAATCAGTGCCATCGAAAACTCGCCGACCACCAGCACGTTCCGAACACCGCGATTCGCCATCGTGGTCCATTGCCTGCTTCGCGACACTGCGGTGCCGGTGCGCAGCGCCGGCCACAATCCGGAAACGATGGCCGTAAAGAGCGAGACAAGCAACGTGAACAGCACCACCGCGGGATCAATCCAGGCTTCGGCCAGACGTGGAATGCCAGCCGGCGCAAAGACGATGAGTGCCCTCAAGGCCGCTGCGGCCAATACCAATCCCAGTAATCCTCCGGCGACGGAAAGCACCAGGCTCTCGGTGAGAAGCTGCGCGGCTAATCGACCGCGCCCGGCGCCTAATGCCCGTCGGACGGAGAATTCGCGTTCCCGAGCCGATCCACGCGCGAGCAACAGATTCGCCACGTTGATGCAGGCAATCAGCAGCATCAGGAATACCGCGCCAAACAGCACCGCCAGCGACAGTTGCACGCGCCCGGTAGTTTGCGTCGAGAGTGGAACCACATGAATTTCCGGCCGATTTCTGTTTTCGGCGTACTCGGCTTGAAGTTGCCGAGCGATGCCGTTCATCTCGGACTGCACGCTCTTCCACGGCACGCCCACCCGGATTCGACCGAGCACATACCAGTCGGAAGCTGAGCGCGGGTTATTGCGATCGCGCGCTGCCCAATAGGGATGCGTGGTGATCGGCTCCAATACTTGCGTATCCGGAAAGGGAAATTGAAACGACGCCGGCATCACGCCTATGATGCGCGACTTACGTCCATCCTTCACGATGTCCAACCCCAATACGTTCGGCGAGCCTCCAAAACGGCGCTGCCACAATCCGTAGCTCAGAATCGCGACCGAGGCGCGCTGCCTTTCCTCATCCACCGAAAAAACACGTCCGATGACCGGTTCCACACCCAGCAACGGAAAGAAATTCGCTGGCACACGGGCCTCGCGCATCCGTTCCGGAGGCCCCTCCGCGTTACCCAAGAGAAAAGTCTGTCCGATGAACACTGTCATGTCCTCAAAGGTCCGGCTACGGCTTTTCCAATCGGCGAAGTTGAGCAGCGAGACGTGGCCTTCCTTCAGACCGTGCGCGGAATCTTCGGACCACAGCATCGCCAGGCGATCCGGCGCTCGGTAAGGTAGCGGCCGCAGCAGAACCGCATTGATGACGCTGAAGATGGCGCTGTTGGCTCCGATGCCCAGCGCGAGCGTCAATACCACTACGGCGCTGAAGCCTGGCCGCTTCCAGAATAAGCGCAGCGCGTGACGAAGATCGCGGGAGAATTGATCCCACAGCCAAACCCGGCTGCGCCGGTAAACTTCTTCCTGGATCGAAGTAGCATTTCCGAAAGTACGCCGGGCTCCTGCCGAGGCATTTGTTGGCGCCGCACCGGTGTCCTGAAGCTGATCGGCTTCATGCGCCAGATGCGATTCCACTTCCTCGGCGAAATCGCCCCATGGACGTTTCTTTCGCCAAAACATGTTCTATCCTTGCGCCTCTCCCGGCGCCAGAATCCGCGCGATTGCGTTGGACACGCGGCGCCATTGGCCTGTCTTGTGCACCAGTTGACTGCGGCCTTTGGCGGTCAGGGTGTAGAATCGCGCCCGCCGATTGTTTTCCGAGATCCCCCAGTCGGCTTTGACCCAGCTCTTGGCTTCCAGACGCTGCAACGCCAGATATAGCGACCCGTGGTCCACCAGGAAGACATCTTCGGATTGCTGTTGGATGGAGCGTGCAATTCCCTGCCCATGGCGCGGCCCCAATCCCAGCGTCTGCAGGATCAGGAGATCCAGCGTGCCTTGCAGCAAGGCCTCTTTGTCGCGATCCGGTCTTCGGGAAGGCATCCGACATGAGCATACACCCACTTGGGTCGGATGTCAACATGAGCTATCCTATCCGAGGTATGTCTCGTCCCGCCCAAATCGAAGTAACCCGCGCCACGCCGGAGCAAATGCCGGTAATCGACAACCTGATCCAGCTCTACGCGCACGATTTCAGCGAGTTCCAAAATATACAACTAAACTCAAACGGCAAGTTTGAATACACTCCGCTGCCGCTCTATTGGACTGACCCCAATCGCCATCCGTTCCTAGTGAAAGTGGATGGCGAGCCCGCGGGATTCGTTCTAATGAGGCAGGAAGCAGGCGTATGGGACATGGCGGAATTCTTCATCGTTCGCGGATGCCGCAGGCACGGCGTCGGGACCAGCGTCGCCCATGAGGTATGGAAACGATTTCCGGGCGAGTGGGAAGTGCGGGTGATGCAAGCGAACCAAGCCGCCCTCGGGTTCTGGGAGCGCGTGATTTCAGGATTCACCGGCAAAACAATTGCACCCATGCGCCTCGAAAAAGGCGGCAAGCTTTGGCACCTGTTTGCCTTCGATGCTTAGCTTAGAAGTCGTGAAAAATCGGCATGAGCTCGGAATTGGCAGACGAAAGCGTCTGCACCACGGTGGCGCAGGCGCTTTCGCCTGCGAACCCAGTTTTTAACGGACAACTTTTCCGAGCCGCGAGCGACCGGTGAGTTACGGCGCGAGGTGTCTCGCCAACCGCCTGGCGGTGAATCGCGCGCCGAACGCAAATCGCACCAGCGGCCCAAACGTGTTCGCCGAAGGATTGCCGACGAAATAAATCCCCGGCGCCGAGCACTCGAAATTCGACGACAACACCGGCGTATTCTGCACTGAACGAATCTCGCGCAGAATGCAGGGGTCCAGGAAGCTCAAGCGCTTGAGATCCGCGGTATAACCAGTAGCTGCGATCACATGATCCGTCTCCACGGTTTGTTTGGTTCCATCGCAGCTTTCGATTTCCAGATGCAGTTGTCCGGGGCATACAGTGGCTCGCGCAATATGGGACGCGAGTCTAAAATCAGCATTACCAACCACGCGCTCCTTCACCACCCAACCCGCCGCCGGACCCAGATGCCTCCGCACCACCTCCAGCCGGAACCTTTCCGGCATTCGGCGAAAGACCAGGGGAGCAGCGGTGCAGAAAAGGGAACGCCATCCTGGCCCAAGACCGGTCATCGGAGCCCGAACTCGCTCCCTCCAGGGCCGCGGAATGCTTCCAGGTGGATCATGAAAGCGAAACACCGGTTTGCGAGCCACAATTTGCACTCTTGCCCCGGCCTCCAGCAGCGCCGCCGCGACATCGGCCGCGGATGCTCCGGCGCCTAGCACGGTCACGTTCTGGCCGGCGAAGCGGTCGAAAGTCCGATGAGCGGAACTGTGCGTGACAAACTCATTCGGAAGGCCGGCCAGGATCGGCGGGATATAGTGGAAGTGGCTCAATCCGGCGGCCACCACAACCCGCCTGGCAGTTGCCATCTCGCCGTTCTCCAATTCGATTTCGAATCCAGACGGGGATCGGGTCACCGATCGTACCAGGTTTTCTTCCAGTTC
>Ga0210402_10004526_pt1 | contig 12655 bp, 8 predicted proteins | sample IncBWC7MmetaG_FD_161055 | JGI IMG/M metagenome (GOLD analysis project Ga0210402, IMG submission 161055) | Forest soil microbial communities from Barre Woods Harvard Forest LTER site, Petersham, Massachusetts, United States - Inc-BW-C-7-M | ecosystem: Environmental > Terrestrial > Soil >...
GTCGTTCTTGGTCGAACTGACTGACTCTACAGCGCCCGGCGTTTCTTCCGATCGGCCAACTCTCCGATACCTAATTTGGACAACTGTGGTCTGTGCCACATTAGTCCTCGCTTGTGGCCTGAGGCCTCGTGGCTCGCCAATGTGGTACGCACAGACTGTTGGCCAAAGCAGCGGCCAATGTGGCACGGACACTCTTGTCTGTGCCTGGCGGCGAAGCCGCGCATTTCGCCGGCTGAAGCCGGGAGGCTACATCCAAACTCAAAGCTCGGGCGGGGCGCCTGGCGAGACGCCCCAAGCCAGCCGGCGAGACGCCAGCGCTCCGTGGGCGAACCGCTACTGTTATCCTTCGCCCGCTTTGGCAGGTCCTTCCACACTTCTCCGCTGGTGGCTCGTCGTCATCGTCATCGTCCTCGCCGTCCATCTTGGCGGTTTTCCGTTGCTCGATCCAGACGAAGGGCGCAACGCCGAGGTGGGGCGGGAGATGGCGGCGACGAACGACTACGTCATGCCGCGCCTGGACGGGTTGCCGTATCTCGACAAGCCGATCGTCTATTTCGCGGCTGAGGCGGCGGTGATGGAGGTGCTCGGTCCGACCGAGGCTGCCGCGCGGCTTCCGGCATTTCTCTTCACGCTGGCGGGGGCCGCCTTTCTCTGGTGGTTCGCCATGCGCGTATGGGGAGGGGAGGAGGCGATCATCGCCGCGATCGTTTTTCTGGCGACGCCGTTCGCGGTGGCCTTCTCGCGCACGGTGATTTTCGACAGCGCGCTGGCGCTGTTCATCACCATGGCCACGGCGTTTTTCTATCTCGCGTGCGAAGAAGAACGCGCCGCGAAATGGTCTGCCCTGGCCTGGCTCTCCATCGGCCTCGGCGTGATCACCAAAGGGCCGGTGGCGATCGCCTTGCCGCTGCTGGTGGCGATTCCGTATGCCATCTGGCGCAAGCGCTTCGGCGCGCTCTGGTCGTGGAGCGGGCTGGCGCTGTTCGTTCTGGCCATCGCGCCGTGGGTCTGGGCCATCTCTCTCTCCATCCCTGATTTTCTGCATTACGTCGTCGTCACGGAAACGGCGCAGCGGCTGGCGACGAAGGCGCTCAAGCGGACCGGGCCGCCGTGGTACTTCATCCCGTATCTGATCGGCGGCGCGCTTCCGTGGTCGATCGTGCTGATGGGGAGTCCGCGCGCCATCGACCGGCGCGACAAATCGACGATCTACATGTTGCTGTGGATCGCAATCCCCTTTCTTTTCTTTTCCATCTCGCAGTCGAAGAGGCCGCAGTACATCCTGCCGTTGATGGCGCCGATCGCGCTCCTCGTCGCGCGGATCTGGAGCAAGGCCCGCAACGGCTCGCGCGCGGCCGGAATCGTGCTGCTCGTCTTCGGGATCGCTCTGGTGACCGCGCCAGCGTTTCTTCAACTGCGGGCAGAGTACGGAGACGCGGCGCGGCTCTCGGCGATTGCCATCGGAGTCGGGTTTCTGATCGGAGGAACGTCGGCGTTCATCCAGCGGCGCGACCTCGCTCTGATCGCGCTGACCATCCCGGTGATCGCCATCCCGCTCACGGCCAATCCGATGATGCGTGCCATCGGTCTGCGACGCTCGGAGGCCGCGTTAATGGAGCAGATCCGGCCGATGGTCACGACGCGCACCGAGATCGTCGGCGTGGAGGCCTTCACCGGGTCGATGACGTTCTATCTCCAGCGGCAGATGATCGTCGTCACGGGGAACGCGGAAGAATTCACGAGCAACTATCTGATTCGCCACTACGGCAACTTCGCCGGCGGCGCGTCGATCAAGCCGATGGCCTGGCTGGAACCCGCGCTGGCCGACGCGGCCACGCCGCGGATCTTCATCATTCGCACCAACGATGTGGCGCATCGTGCGCAGCTTGCCGCGCACGGGCTTCGGGCGGTGGCGGCGGACGCGCGTTACGTGGCGTACCGGCGATAGACTCGCCGCCGTGTCTGATCCCCGTGCAACCTACGACGAGCGCCTGGCCGGCCATCGTGCGGCCTCGGCCACGCTTCGATCGCGCGAGCGGGCCATGTCGGTGGCGCGCATCGTTCTCTTCATCGCCGTTGTGGTCGTCGCGTTCGTTCGGCCCGGCGTATGGATCGTCATTCCGATCGCCGGCTTCATCGCGCTGATCATCGCGCACGACCGCGTGATCCGGCGCCGGCGGCGTGCCGATGCCGCCGCGCGGTTCTGCGAGCGCGGCATCGAGAGGCTGAACGGGGAGTGGCGGGGCAAAGGGTTCGATGGCGCCGGCTTCGCCGGTGATCACCATCTCTTCGCCGCCGATCTCGATCTGTTCGGGCAGGGATCGATCTACGAACTGCTCTGTATCGCCGCAACCACCGCGGGGCGGGCCACGCTGGCGCACTGGCTGCTGCATCCCGGTGACGTCAACGCTGCCGAGGTGCGCGAACGGCAAGCTGTCGTCGAAGAGTTGCGGGAGCGCGTCGCGCTGCGCGAGGAGATCTTCGTCGTCGCCGCCGAGGTGGCGAGCGAGGTGGAGGAAGCAAAGCTCGATGAATGGTCGCAAGGGGCGGCCGTGCTCGGGCGGGGAGAACGCATCGCAGCGATCGTGATCACCGCGCTCAGCGTGATCGCTTCCGCGATCGGCATTCCGGCGCTCGTCGCCCGACTCGTGAACCTGACCAATCCGGGAACGATGGCGGTGCATTCGCCCTGGGAGTCGGTTCCCTTCTTGGTCATGATCGTCGTGGTCAGCCTCTTCGCGCGCCGCTTGTCAGCACGCGTGGCGGTCATCACCGGTGCGGTCGAACGGCGCGAGCCGGCACTGGCGTTGCTAGCGGGGCTGCTGGCCGTGCTCGAGCGGCAGTCGTTCGCCGCTCCGCGGCTGATCGCGCTGCGGGCCACGCTGGAACGCGGCGGCGTGCCGGCATCGCGCCAGATCGAGCGGCTGCGCAAGCTCGTGTCGCTGCTCGACGCGCAACGCAATCAGTTCTTCATGCCCTTCGCCAAACTGTTGCTCTGGACTACCCACATCGCCTTCGCCATCGAACAATGGCGGACGGAGTCGGGGGCGGAGATCGTCGGATGGATCGCCACGATTGCCGAGATGGAGGCGCTGCTCTCGCTGAGCTCCTTCGCTTTCGAGCATCCGGCGTTCGTGATGCCGGAGATTATCGACGGCGATGCGCTGTTCGACGGCGATGCGGTCGGCCATCCGCTGATTCCCGATGACCGCCGAGTGGCCAACGACGTCCGCATCGGCGGCGACTTGCGGCTTCTCATCGTCAGCGGCTCGAACATGTCCGGCAAGAGCACGCTGCTGCGCGCGATCGGCGTGAACACGCTCCTGGCGCTTGCCGGCGCTCCCGTCTGCGCCTCGCGCCTGCGCGTGAGCCCGATGTCAGTCGGCGCGTCGATCAGCCTCAACGACTCGCTGCAGGAAGGGGCTTCGCGTTTCTACGCCGAGATCCTGCGCATCCGCGACATCCTGCGCACCCCTCCCCCCCTCCTCTTCCTCCTCGACGAGGTCCTCGGCGGCACGAACTCCCACGACCGCCGCATCGGCGCCGAGGCCATCATCCGCGGCCTGGTCACGCGCGGCGCCATCGGACTGGCCACCACGCACGACCTCGCCCTCGCGCAGATCGCCGACGAGCTGGCTCCGCGCGCCGCCAACGTCCACTTCGAAGATCACGTCGAGAAGGGAGAAGTGATGTTCGACTACCGCATGCGTCCTGGCGTCGTGACGAAGAGCAACGCCCTGGAACTGATGCGGGCGGTGGGGATCGAGGTGTGAGTCGCCGCCGCGCGCGTTACGCGCGCGGCGGCTGCGGCGATCACGGGATCGACGGCGGTTCCACGTTCGGTCCTTCCGGGATCCCCTGAATGCAAACCAGGGGGATGACCACGGGTTTTTCCGGGTTGAACTGATAGCGGCTGAAAATCTCGGGATTGATGATGCCCATCCTCACGATCGTGCCGCTGAGCGGAGCGGGAGCAAGAGCGATCAAGTAGATGCCGGTTCCGGTGGCGCTGACCAGCGCTGCGCCGTCGAGGAGTGCCGTGCCTGTGGTGATCTCGTCCAGATCGGAGTCCTCATTGACCGTCGCGTCTTTTTTGAAAAGGGATTTGTACACGAGCTCGGAGACAAAGCACTTGTAGCCGTTGAAGATCAGGTACTTCGTAGTTGAACGCGGGAGTGACATGAGAAGTCCATTGAGATCGGGGCGAAGCCCGGTCTCGGCGGCGTGTCCGGCATGAGTGGCGGTTGCGGTTGCGGTCATTGGTTGTTCCTCTTTCTCTCTAATAGTCACCGTTCGCGTGATTGGTGCCGGCTCACAATGACGGACGCGGAGAAATACTTTTCCATCCCGGCGCGATTCTGCCTTTTTCCGCAAAGTAGAGGATTCATGTGGCACAGACACTCTTGTCTGGGCTCCAGTCGATCCGCCGCCTCTGAAGGTTTGCAATTTAAGTTGTCGCGAGACCTGCACAGAAGAGAGTGCCTGTGCCCTCGCCCGGCGAAGCCGGCGTAATTGCCGCGATAGCGGCAACAAGACGATGGCCAGGGGTGCGAGCGCTTTTTGCGAGCACCCCTGGAAACGGATGTTTTGGATTTCGTGCCGCGTCAGCGGCACTGGATGAAGTCCCCGATTACTCAAGTGCCGCTGACGCGGCACCAAATCATGGCATCCCTTTACCAGGGGTGCTCGCAAAAAACGCTCGCACCCCTGGCTACCGTCTCTTTGCCGCTAACGCGGCAGGCACAGACAAGAGTGTCTGTGCCACATTGGCCTCCCTATTTGGCTCAACTACTACCCGTGGCAAGGGTTTCGCGGGCTATGTGCCAGGCCTTTCTCCGGCTATGGCAGATTCGACGCCGAGCAACCCGGGCCGGTGTCGAACGCCTGGCCCGTAATCGACGAGAACGTATCCGCAAATGGATTCAAGGGACAACCGACTGGGCCAACGGGGACCGGACTGGTGGGCATGCCGTTGGCGGCCAGATAGTGAAGCGTGAAGTCGAATTCACTCCCCGTGTCCGGAGGCAGAGGTGTATTCAAGATGGTGACGAGCGGGGGCCGATCCCCGGTGCGGTGGAGCGTGATGTCCGTTGGCCGAAAGGCGATGGTGCCGGCACCGGGGAATTGCTCGATGCGAATCACCGGTAAGCCGTCTGTGTTCGTTCGATACATCAGGATTGCAGGGCCGGGTTGTGTTTCGATCCCGAGTCCTCGGGTTCCTTCCAGAGTTCCGAGCTCGAAATTGAAATACGCTAAAGCGCTGGATTGCAGAGCCTCGGTGACCGCCAGGCCGGGCGCGAGGTCGGTTAGGGACTTGTCAACGTTGAGTTGTGGCAGACAACGCGCGTTTTTCACAAGAGTTGCCTCCGGAGAGGTATTGGGGACCGTCACCGTCTGGCCGTGAAAAAAGAATTGCACAACGCCGTCCACGGTTTGAAACTGACTTTTCAATGGTCCTTCGATGCTGTCGACCTGATCCTGGAAGAGCTGCATGCGTGCCACGTGTGGATTGATGTTCTTAAGGACCGGGTGCTGACTGATCACTTCAGAACTGGCGTTGACGAGCACGATGCGGTGTCCCCAGACTGGGGAGAACGCAGCGTTGGGCTGGTCTTCCCAGATGTGCGTACAGATTCCCTGAAAGTTGATTACGAGATCGTCCACTACGAACGGTGAAACCATGGCTTCTCCTCAATTCCCGCGCCGCGGGATTCGACGTGTTAATAATGTGACCGAGCGCCACGCGCCCGGACGGCCACTGGATGTTTCGGCCGCGAGGGCCGCAAGTTGCATCTCGCGCACGGCATCGGCGGCCGTGATGCCGCGCGACAGGCGGCGGTGGATGTCGAGGAAGAGATCGCGCGCGTCACTATCATGGATCGGCGTGAGGGTGCCGACGACCGCTGCGGCGCCGGCGGCGAGGAAGCCGCCGCCGAGGCTGAGGCTGCGCGATTCGGGGATGTGCAACTGACGCAGAGACTCGCACGAGGCCAGCAGCACCGTCGCGGAGGAACGGAGATGCATGGCCGCGATCGTTCGCCACGAAACGCGCTGGCCGGCGAAGTTGAAGGCGAATTCGTCGGCCGAGGAATTGAGAGAGGTATGGCTGGCGATGTGGACGACGTCCGCGCGCTCGGCGGCCGAGGCGAAGGCCGGGAACGTGACCGCGGCGCCGGACATGGCCACGCCATCCGGGTACAGCGTTCGGACGTCTGCCACTTCGCTGCCGCTTTCCGGCAGTGCGCGGTCGTTGGACGGCAGCGCCACGGCCAGCGCCGATTTTGCCGCGGTCATCGTCCCCGTTTGCAGCGCGCTGGCACTCGGGGCCATGGACACCGACCAGGTCTGCACGGCGAAACGCCCGCTGGTGGGATCGACGAGCGCGGCAAAGGGGACGCCGTCGAGCGGCGGCGGCGTGATGATGATCAGTGAGCGTGCTCCGGCGATCGTTCGTTGCGACGGATGGATGAGCAACTCGTACAGCGTTCGCGATGCGGCCGTGTCGCCTTGCAGCGCACGGTCCGCGAGTTTGTCCAGCGCGTCAGGCAACAGGGTCCGCGCGACGCCGCGCGCCGAGGAGGTGACAGAGAAGGCGATGAGCTCGTGCGGCAGTACCGCGAATGCCAGTACCGCCGCATCGCTGCCCGCGAGGAGTTGCTGCAGCCCAGGAATCGTAATGATGCGCGGCACGTCCGTCAGCTCGCCGTGCATGCGCTCCGCGGCGGCGAATGCGCCGTCGACGTCGCCGGAATCGAGACGGAGACGGATTGCTTCCTGAAGCAGCGACGTACCGGCATCGAGCACGCCCGTTCCGGTGACCGCGCCAGCGACCTCGACGCGGTGTATTTCCGTCGCCGCGATGCCGCTGTCGAGGTCGCGCAGGGCGTCGTTTCGGGCGCCGAGCTGCAATGCGGCGCGCGCCCGCAGGAGATAGCACTCCGGCAGGAACACAGGCCGTGCGCTGGAGCGATAGAAGTCGATGGCTCTCGATAGCGTCTCGCGGGCCTGGCGCGGATCGTCATGCAGCGTCGTGGCGCCGGCGGCAAAATCGGCGTCGGCCTCGGCAGCGGCGCGCATGCGCCGATCGCTCAGGCCCGCGGCGACGGCCCGCGCCTCGCGCGCGTGGGATGCGGCTTCTCCATCGCCGAGCGCTGTGCTGAGCACGGCGCGCCGCACGAAGAGATTCGCGACCAGTGTCTGGTTGCCCGTCTGCCGGTCGATCGGTTCCTCGATCGCGAGCAGCGCGCGCGCCGCATCGAGACGGCCCGCGCGCATCTCCATGCGTGCGGCCGCTCCCACGCTCACGGCGAGCCGGTCGCCATGTCCTTCCAGCGACAGCGTCTCGAAGGCCCGGATGCGTGCCGCCCAACTCTCGTCGCTGCGCCCGAGGGAGAGGAGCGTGGAGGCCAGCATCCCGTCGATGAAGCCGAGATAGTTGCGTTCTCCGAGCCGGTCGAAGGTCGCCCGCGAAGCGGTGAGCAACGGCAGAGCTCCCGACCAATCGCTGTCGAAGATCGAACAGAGCGCGAGCTCCCATCGAATGTGCGCGCCGACGGCGGCGTACTGCGGGTGAGCATCCGCCTCTGAGAGGAGCGCCAGTAGCTCCGAGCGCGCTCCGGCCACATCGTTCTGATCGAATCGCGTGTTGGCCGCGTAGTAGCGCGAGACGTACGCCATCGGATCGTTGGCTGAGGCGAAGCGCGCCGCGGCCGCGCGCAGGTCTGTTTCCGCTTCGGTGGGCTTCTGTCTGCTGTAGGCGACCCGGCCGCGGTGGTAGAGGACGTGCCCTTCGGCGATGGCGGCCTGGGCGCGGGCGTCGCCGGTATCGATCGACCGGACGGCATCGCGCGGGAGCGACTCGCCGGAAAAGGCGGCCAGAGCGGCGCCGATCGTGCGCGGCACCTCGAGCGCGCGGCCGGCAGCCACGTCATCATGACGCTGCGTGGCATCGGCCCAGCGCGCCAGGTATTCGAACTCGCTCCAGGTGCGCGCCTGTTGCGGATAGCGCGCTACGAGCGCGGCCACCGTTCGCGTGTCTCCTGTCTCCGCCGCTTTTTCCAGGAGCGGACGATCGTGGTTGAATAGCGATTCGCTGGTCGTGACCGGCAGCCGTGTCAGATGCCGCCGCGCCTCATCGGCCCACGATGACGAGGGATCGATCTGCACGTAGCGCTGCCAGGCCGCGCGGGCCTGTTCCGTGAGCCCGAGCCGCTCGATGATCAGGGCGCGGTTGAAGAGCGCTTCGCGGGCGTCGGGTGCGAGGCGCAAGGCGCGGTCGGCGGCGTCGAGGGCCTGCGGATAGAGCGACGGACGGTTGAGCTGCAGCGCCGCCGCGTAGAGTGCCGCGGAGAGATCGGACCAGTTCTTCGACTCGGCGGGGGCGCTTTCCGAGGCCAGGCGCAGGCGCGTGACGCTGTCGAGCGGACGCTCGATCAACAGCAGGCCGACGCCAGCGTCGTGCTCGCTCTCCGGCGACCTGGCGCGATCAGCCTTCTCGACCAGATCGCCGGTGATGCCGGCGAGCTTCAGGCGGTTGGAATCGCCCGATTCCTGCTCGAGACGCGCCGGTCCGCGATAGGGCGCCCACCCGAATCCACCGGTAAGGCGCGGCTCGATGGTTCGGTTGTCCGCCGGAACGAGCGCTGCCAGCCTGGCCATCGGTTCGCGGCGCATGTAGCGCAGCAGCGGAACCGCCAGCAAGGCCAGGACCGCGGCCGCGGCCGCGGCGAGCAGCAAACCGCGCCGAGGCGTCGCCGCCGGCTGAACGGCATTCACTGATTGAAGCGCTCGCATACAGTCCTGACATTCCTCCAGATGCGCGAGCAGCGGTGGGATCTCCGCGCGCTTCACCCTTCCCTCGGCGAACGCGGCCAGCGTTTCCGGATCGAGACAAGGTGACCTGTTCGTACCCGCGTTCATGGCGAATCCTCGCCGGCCGCCGGCATCTGCGCGACCAGTGACGGACGAGCGGGCGCGTTTTCCATGACGTCGCCCTCCTCCAATCCGAAATTCATCTCCGCGGTGGCCCTGCCGATGAGATCGACGGCGGTGCGGACGTCGACTCCGGCGCTCTCCAGCGCGCCGCGCAACTGCCGCAAGAGCGCCTCGATGCGGCGATAGAGCGGGCGTTGCGGTAGCCGCATCATCCGTGAGATCTCGGCGATGCTCATCATCGCGCCGTAGTGAAAGCGGATGAGCATGCGGTCTTCCTGAGAGAAGGTCGCCAGCGTGCGCCGTATGATCGCGCCCGCCGCGGAGGCCAGTCTGCGCGCTTCGTTGTCGAGCGCGCGGGCGTCGGCACGGTCCGGCGCCGGCGGCGACCACTCCGGCGAGACGTCGTCAAAGGAGACGGCACGAGGGCGGGGAATGCGGTCCGGAAGCCGGGACAGCATCGACTCGAGGTCCGCCCTGGTGAGCGATGCGTCGTTTCCGCGCACGATTGGCAGCGCTTCTTCGATCGTGCGGCGGTCACGGACGATCAGCTTCTCGAGCAGAATTGCCACCGGTCCCATGTGCTCGGCCGCCCGCGACGGGTGCCACTTGCCGAGGGCGTGGACGCGCTGATCCATCAGCAGGCGCTCGAAGACGACGGCCAGATAGCCCGCCAGCGACGAGCGGCCCTCGTAGCTGCGCAGGATGGCGTAGTCGTTTTCGAGCAGCGCCAGGCGCGCGGCGGAAGCGAAATCTTCCGCGTCCCCACCGCTCACCCCGCGGCGCGCACAAACATTCCGCGCGACGCGGTCGATGAGCGTAAGACTCCCACTGAACAGCCCCGCGACGTCCATGGCAGGCAGTTATTACGGATGTTGACCCGCGTGGATGATACACCCCTGCGTAGTTATACGAGCCCGCGATTCTTTACATCGTTGATCTCGACGATAAAGAGGCGTTCTTCGCGGCTCTCGAGGGACGCTGATCTTCGCCGGTTCGACTTCCTCGATCTGCGCGATCGCTTCTGATCCGGGCTTCGCCAGGTAGCGCTCGAAGTCGTAGCTTCTTGTTCGAAATCCGAATGTTTTGTTCGGAATCGGCATCTTTTGTCCGGAATCCTGATCTTTTGTCCTGAATCGGCATCTTTTGTCCGGAATCCTGAACTTTTATCCGGAATCCTGAACTTTTGTTCGAAATCCTGATCTTTTGTCCTGAATCATCATCTTTTGTCATGAATCATCATCTTTTGTCCTGAATCATCATCTTTTGTTCTGAATCATCATCTTTTGTTCTGAATCATCATCTTTTGTTCTGAATCATCATCTTTTGTCCTGAATCATCATCTTTTGTTCGAAATTGGAATCTTTTGGCACAAAAAATCAGATGACAACGTCAGTTTCGATTCCGAAACTAGTGAGTTACCGCTGGCTTGCCACCCTCGATAACCTCAGAAACACTTCTAGCATATGGTTTGCTTCGGAATACATCTATTAGACATATGGTTAAAACTTAACCGCCATGACCGATGGGCAGATCGGAGCCGCCCCGGGAGGAAACGCGAATCAGTCGCGGCGGGCCGGGGTGCGTTCGCGCCTTAAGGGGCGGAAATCGTGGCGTCGTCTGTTTCACCGCGGCCGGCAGAACCTCCGTTCGGCGGAGGGTTTCATCGGGATGGCGCGCCAGATCATCGAACGCTGCGAGGCGATCGCGCTGGAACACCCGATCCGGGCGGTACATGACATGTATCGTGTGACCGGATTGCTCGTCGAAGCGGCCGATCGACTCGCGCGTCTCAGCGAGTGTATTTACGAGACGTACGACCGTATCGCCGAGGCACCGGCATACGCCGGCGATGCTCCCGCGCGGATGATCGCCGACATGCAGCGCTGGGTCGAGACAGGGACGGAGCTGGCCCTGCTCGGGAACCGGTTCGACAAGTCATTCGCCGAGCTGATCGAATATGCCCAGAGCGGCAACGCCCCGCTCGATATGTCCGAGCTGATCAAGAGGCGTGTCCATCCGGTTCCTGTCCTCGCCCGGCATCCGGCGCCGAAAGACCTATCGGTCGAGAACGACCGCATTTACCGCATTCATGTCCGGCGTCAACGGCCGTCCTGTCTGGCCGTCGCCGAGGCTCCAAAACGGGTCTCCCGAGGCCGCGCTCCTCCGCCTGTCTCAATCTGCTCGCTCTGATCACCGCAGATTTTGCGAAAGGAAAAAAAGGAGGACTTGTGTCCAACAAGAGTGAAGTACCCGTTACACCCACACCGCAGTCGTACGCCGATTCCGCGCTGTCGCGAGTCGAAGACATTCGCGTCTGGCGGGACAAAATCCCGAATCTGGTGATCCCGGAGACGAAGGGCGCCCGCAAGCGGCTGGCAGGCGCCGCTTCGGTTCCCAGGGAGTTCGTCGAGCTGGCGACCGTGGCGGTAAAGAGCAAACCGGTGCTCGTCCGGGCCTCCGGCCAGGATCTGGCGCAGGACAAGGATCTGAGCGATTACGCCGACGCCTACGGGCCGGTGGCCGACGAGTTGGAAGCTCTGGCGTCATTCGTCCGTCACAGCGTGACGCTGGCCAAGAACAAGGTGGGGAGCGAGGCGCTCACCACCTACGCGTTGGCGCAGCGCCTGTCGAAACGCCCCGAGACGGCCGATCTTCTTCCGCATGTCGAAGACATGGCCAAGGCCCTCGGCAAACGCAATCGCAAAGCCAAGTCCCAGCCGGCCCCGACGCCGGCGCCCGCTCCTGTGCAGTGACGCCATCGTCATCGACGAAGTGAGCGGTAACGCGAAGTAAGCCCCGCGCGGGCGCGTCCGAAGGCGCGCCCGCGCATTTTGTTTAGTGTTTTACAGATTCAGTTGCTCGGCGAGCGATCGAAAATTCAACACACGGACTTTCTCTGTGATCTCTGTGCCTCTGTGGTTAGGTGCCTTCCGAGCAAAAAACACACAGCCGCACGGCGCTCCTGAAGTAGCTCGTTATTCGTCGTAGACTGCCTGCACACTCAGGAGACATGCCCATGAGATGTTCGCTGATCGTTTCGTCACTCGCGCTCCTCATCTCCCTCTCTCTCCACGCCGCCGAGTCGAACGTTGCCGCACTCGCCGAGGCGTATGAGCATCCGTCTCTCGCGCAGGCCGCAAAGGTGCAAGGACTCTCCATCGGGATCGGGAACATGACGTTCGAGTTGACCTCAGGGTCGGCCTCGGCGGTGTCCGCGGGGGGCCAGATCGTTGGGCTCTATTTCATTGGAGCGGGCAAGTACACGTATCAAACCGCCGAATCGGTCGAGGCTCCGCTCGTCATCCTGGAGTCGAAGAAAATCCTCGGCAAGACAGCCGAGAAGCAAGGCGACGCGCTGACCATCCAGGCGGACTTCACGGAGCTCTATCTGTTGACGGGAGGCGTACCGCTTCCCGATCTGAAAGGGGGCGACGGAGAGCCGCTCGACGAACGTTTCAAGAAGCATCAGGAGAGGTTCGCGCATGCGCGACTGAGGCCGTCATCGCATCTGCTCATCCGTCAGCGTTTGGACCGGCCGGTCTCGCCGGTCGCCGTCGCCGAGATCGACGCTGCGGAAGCCGCCGTGTATATCTTCGACACGGTTGAAGCGAACTCGGAGGCGCTCGTCGGATTCACGCACCATCGCGGCATGGCCATCCGGGAGCTCTCCGACGCCTGGTTTCCGGCCATCGTTTCAGAACAGCCGATCGGCCGGAACCGG
>Ga0210402_10004527_pt1 | contig 12655 bp, 7 predicted proteins | sample IncBWC7MmetaG_FD_161055 | JGI IMG/M metagenome (GOLD analysis project Ga0210402, IMG submission 161055) | Forest soil microbial communities from Barre Woods Harvard Forest LTER site, Petersham, Massachusetts, United States - Inc-BW-C-7-M | ecosystem: Environmental > Terrestrial > Soil >...
TCGATCTTGAAGCCCTTCTCGGCTGCGGGCTCAGGCACAAGCGGCGCGCCGGAAACCGTGACCACCGCTTGGACGTTCCCCTCCCCCGCATTGGTGATCTTCAACGGCGTCTGGAGCTCACCCAGCAGGAAGCGTCGATTGAGGGCGCCCTGCACCTTTTCGCCACCAACGTCGAGCGACACGGTCTGCGCATCCTTGGCGAGAGCGCGCGCGGCGAGCACCATCCACGCCTGTTCCTGCGTGGATGTATAGGTTGTGAGATTGCGCGATGCTTCGACGCGCTCGACCGCACCCGTAATGGTCGGGCGCAGCGCACCGCCTTCGGACGCAAGCGTCACCAGCGCGGCGGCGTCGCGCAGTGCCGACCCATAATCGGTGCGGCCATATTCCAGCGCGGGCTGCGGCGCGATTGCAGCGAGCGCCGCCGCATAAACCCGCTCGGCACGCATGCGATCGCCGAGCATGGCGAGCGCCGCCGCGATCTGCGCCTTGGCGATCGGGGTTGCAATCGCGTCGAGCTTGGTGTCGGCGTAATAGCGCAGATCGCCGATGGGTGCGGCACCGTTGCGTGCCAGCACGTACAGGGCATAGGCAAGATTGCGCCCTCCGTCCTTGGCGAGATCCTGAGCATTGGCCACGAAATTGCGCAGCCGATCGAGCGCGAGCTTGAAAGCGGTATCGGGGACGGCAAAGCCGCGCTCCCGCGCGCGCGTGAGGAAGTCACCAACATAGGAGTCGAGCCACACGTCATCCCCGCCGGCTGACCACAGCCCGAACGAGCCGTTCGAACCCTGACGCGCGAGCAGCCGGTCGATGGAGTCGCGTATGCGCTGATCGACCGTCCCATCCAGCGCAAGATGCGCCGCGCCGGCGAGATCGTTGACGTAGAGGAGCGGCAACGCCCGGCTCGTGATCTGTTCCGAGCAACCGAAAGGATAGCGGTCCAATGCGGCGAGCAGGGCCGCCGCATCGAGCGCAGTCGAGACCCCGACCGACACCGCAACGCTGGTGCTCCCCGGGACCAGGTCGGCAAACAGATCGTTGGAGAGCGCGAGGCTTTCGCCTTGGGCGAGCGGCTTGACCGTGCGGCGCGCGAGGATCTGCGTCGCCGGTCGCACGTTGAGCGCGTATCTGCGCTCGAGCGCCAATCCCGCCGGACCCGCGATGTGCACCACGACGTCAGCCGTCCCTGCGGCACTCGCCGCCACCGGCACGGTCACGCTGTTGCGCTGCTTGGCGGCGAGCTTGAACGTCTGCGGGGCCGCGCTCCCGATCACGTTGAGACCTTCGCTCCTGACCTCGACCTGGTAGTCGCCGGCCGGCCCCTCGACGTTGTCGAGGTCGAGACGCATGGCGCCGCGGTCACCGTTGAGAAGAAAACGCGGCAGCGTCGCAGTGAGCACCAGCGGATCGCGAATGGTGACATCGCCGCTCGCACGCCCGACCCTGTCCTTCGACCAGGCGACCGCCATCACCCGTGCGGTGCCGGCAAAATCAGGGACATCGAATGTCACCTCAGCGGTTCCATCGGCCTTGACCGAGACAATGCCGGAGTACAGCGCCAGCGGCTTTTGCGTCGGCGGGGAGCCCTGCAACTCGGCTCCGGCGTCGCCGCCGGTCTTGATCTGGCCGCGCGCACCTTGCATCCCATCGATCAGCTGACCGTAAAGATCTCGGATATCGGCCGTGAGCCGCCGCTGACCGAGATAATAGTCGTCGGGCGCCGGTGGCTTGTAACCTGTCAGGTTGAGGATCCCGACGTCGACGGCGGCAATGACGATCCTCGCATCCTCGCCCGGAGCGAGACCGCCAACTTTCACCGGAATGCGCAGCGGACTGTTCGGACGCAGCAGCCCCGGCAATTGCATATCGAGTGCAAGCGTGCGCGCTTTGCGGTTGATGGAGAACCAGCGCACTCCGATCGCACGGCCCGGCATGCGCTCGGCACGCGTATCGAGCGGACGGCGCAGCGTCGCGACTACATAGGCTCCGCTGCCCCAATCGTTGCCGACGGGCACCCGCAATTTCGCGGTGCCCGCCGGTACGTCCTGGGTGACCGTAGAGATGAGGCGATCGCCGATGACATCGAGCGTGACCTTGCCGGCGGTCCGTGCAGTAACCGCTACGGTCATGCTTTCACCGGGGATATATTCCGGCTTGTCGAGTGCGATCTCCAGCATGTCCGGAGTGTCCGCACTCGCCTCTGTGTACCAGCCCGCATCAAACGCAACCGAGGTGACAGGGCCGTTGCGATCAGTACTTGAAACCTCGAGGCGATAACGGCCCCACTGCACCGGGACGGAGATGCGCGCGGGCTTGCCCACGGCCACATCGGCGCGCCCATCGGCAACGCGCTTCGTCGTCTTGACCGGTTCGAACTCCCAGGTGCTGTCGCGGCGATACCATTGGTATCTGGTCTCCAGCTTGAGAAGCTCATAGCGCAGCGCGCTGCTTGCGAGCGGCGCACCCTCGGGAGAAACAACAGTCACGTCGAATGACGCATTCTCGCCGTCACGCAGGGAGCGGCCCGAGAACAGCGGCTTGATGCCGATCATCGGCCCTGCCGGAAGTACCGGCAGGGTGAGCTTGCGCTCCACCGCGCGGCCGCCGGGCTCGGCCATGCGCACGATGACCTGCGCTTCGAGCGGGCGTGTTGTCGCGGGCTGCTTCTCGAGCGCAACGGTAAGGCTGGATTTTCCGGTGGCATCCGTCTCCGGCAGTGCTTCGAGCGTCTGACGGGTGGACTCGACCTCCTCGTCTGCAAGCCCGAACTGATAACCGGCAAAGCCCGGCCGTTCGCTCGCCGCCGACACAGTCACCTCGCCTTCGAGCTCGAGCTTGGCAGCCGGCGCGCCGTAGAGATATCGCCCCTCGACAGTGACCTCGGCGGGGCTGGTCTTCGAGATTGCCTTTGCCTTGGAGGCGAGATCGAATTCCAGGCGGTCGGGCACATAGTCCTCGACCAGGAATGTCGCCTCCCCTACGGCGGGACGCTTGGGATCCGTGTAGGCGCGCACGCGCCACGTGCCCGTGGCGACGGACGGGACCAGCGCAACCGCCAGCGCGTGGCCGCCCAGGCCTGCATCCGCAACTGCCGAGCGGCGATATTCGACCCCGTCGGGCCGCTCGACCACGAGCGTGAGGGGCACATCCAACGCCGCATTTCCCTGTCCGTCGCGCAATAGCGCCGTCACCTGCACCGTCTCACCTGAGCGATAGACTCCGCGCTCGGTGAACACGAAAGCATCCAGTCCGACCGGCACGGCACGGCCGGACACGCCGCGATCGCTGAGATCGAACGCGGGCGCCTTGAGGCTGAGGAACGCGTAGTCGCCCTTCGCGTCCGAGGCGACCAGCATTGCAGGCGCGAGCGCCCCCTCGCCGCGCGCCAGGTTGGCCTCGAATTGCACGTGCCCCGCATCGTCCGTGCGCTTGCTTGCAAGCACCTCGTTGCTGCGCGAGAGAAGCCGCACTTCGACCGAACTCTTCGGCTGCGCCGTCTCCAGCGAATGAACCAAAGCGTGCACGCCATCGTTGCCCGACAACGAGGTAAGGCCGAGATCGGAAACGATGAACCATTGCGTGGCGAGCGCGTCGAACTCATCCATGATCGCGCCCGCAGGCTGCGCAACCATGACGTAGATGCCGGCGGCGAGCGTGCCTACGGTCTCGACCACGGGAAATGCCGTGGTCACATCGGCGTTGAGCGTCTGCTCCACGCTCATCTCGCCTTTCCACACCTGTGAGCCGCGCCGCGCCGTCAACTGATTGATGTCATAGCGGTCGAGCGCGCGCTGAAAGTCATAACCAAGCACGGTGTCGAGGAGATTGCGGTCGCCGATGCGGTAGATTTCGAGCGCTACGCTCGCGGTGTTGACGCTGACCACCGGGATTCCGCGCTGGCCGGCGCGCGGCAGGACATAGGCCTTGCTGGTGAATCGCATGAGCGGCTTGCGGTCACGCACATACACATTGAACTCGGCCGAGCGCGCCAGGGTCTCCTTCACGGCCGACGGAATGCCGGCGCGCAACGTAATGGCGTAGCGCTCGCCGTGCTTGAGCCCCTCCACGCAGAGCTGGCGCTCCTGCGCCGATACCGCCGGCTTGTCCTGGCCGGCAACAGCGACGAACGGCGAGAAATCCGTGTTCTTGACCGGGAGGTCCTCCGAGAACTGAAAACAGACCCGGGGGGACGCCGCATCGGCATCGACGCTGTAGTCGAGCAACCGAAACCCATGATCCTCGCGGATGCGCTCATATTCCTGCCGGACCTCCGCAACTTCTCGCAGGTCGATGGACACGCGCAATGCGTCAAGCGCCGGACGCCAGATCGAACGATCCGCGTAGGTGCGCGCGAGCACCACCAGGCTCTGGGCCTCCTCGCCCGGATCGCTTGAGCGTTGGTAGGCAATGTAGGCGGCAGTCGCCGCACGCTCGAGCAGCAGGGTGCGCTCGCCCTCCTTGCTCGGGCGGATCTGCAGCACGGCCCTGGCGAGACGCAGCCAGTTTGCGCTGTCCTCCGGCGCGACCACCACGATCTGCCCGAGGATCTGCATGCCTGTGCGGAAATCGTTGCGCTGGAAGGCGGCATCGGCCTCTCTGCGCAGCGCCGCGGCGGGCTTGGTCACCTGGCCGGCTTCGGCCTTGATCTGGGCTTCGAGCTTGATCGCGGCGTCGGCAAGATCGTTGCGCCTGAAGCCCTTCTCGGCGGCAAAGCCCGCGACGGACAACAGCAGCACGAACGCGGCCGCGAGGGCGGCGCGGGCAAACGCGACCATGGGGGCAACCTCCTCATTCCCGCCGGCTTGGGGGATTTCCGAGCGGGTGCACAAAGATGAAGGGCAAAAGGTGTCGAGGTCGTGGCGGAATCTGCGGCCCAACGCGCGTCAGCTCGCCGCGCGGACGCCTTCGCGTAGTGGTTCACTCGACCGTCTGGTAACGGCGGATAATAGGCTCGGAGCCGAAGCCCCAGTAGTTGCGCAGCGTATCGGGGCCCCAGACTTTGGGGCGCTGGGGACGGTCCTGATGCCACGGGCGCGGATCGAAATAGCCGAGCGCCTCGTCTTTCATCAGATCCATCTCGCAGAAGAACTCGACCCGGACCTTGTCGGCATTGCGGTGATAGATCGCGATGTTGTGCCCGATGATGTGCCGTCCTGGGCCCCAGACCAGGTGAATATCGTTTCTGGCAAGCCACTCGCAGGCGCGCTGGATCTCCGCCCAGTCCTTCACCTCGAAGGCGATGTGATGGAGTTGCGGCACCTCGTCGTGGACGAAGTTGACGGTGTGGTGGTCAGGCCCGCAGCGCAGAAAGGCAAAGGTGTCGTCGCGCCAGTCGGAGACCCGGAATCCGAGCACGTCCGTATAGAATTTCACCACCCCCTGCACATCGCGGACGCGATAGGCGACGTGTCCGAGCTTGATCGGCGTGATGCCCGATGGGCTTCGGTCCTCCTTGGCGAACCGATATTCGGAAAAAATCTCTATCAACGTGCCTTTCGGATCCTTGAAGACAATAGCGTCATCGATCCCAGGCGTGATGCTGCTGCGCCGCTCGGCCGAGATCCCCTGCGAGGAAAGCCCGCGCGCAAGCGCGGCGAGATCGCTCCCGGGCGCGACCTGGAATGCGAGCCGCGAGAGCGCGTTCGCAGGGCCGGGCTCGAGGGCGATTGCCTCGAGCCCCTGCCTGCTTGCCAGCAGCGCGCGCTCTGCGTTGCGATCCACGAGAGCGAGACCGACGATCTCGGTGTAATACGCAACCTGCCGACCCATATCGGACGTGGTCAGGGTGGCATGGCCCAGCCTGCGCACCTCCATCATTCAAGGATCAAACAGTCTTGGTGCGCTGCCTGTGCAGGTAACTCTGCTCGAATTCACCTGCGTCGCACAAGCCTTCCCAGTCGAGGGCCACGAGTCTTCCTCGGGAGAACTTGATGAGGCCCGCGCCCCGAATCTCCTGCAGAGTGCGGTTGACGTGAACGGTCGATAAGCCGAGCGCATCGGCAATGTCAGTCTGCGTCACCGGCAGCTCGACGCTGTAATCCGAGCAAAGTCCGACCGCCTGCATGCGCACGATCAATTCGCAGAACAGGTGCGCGACGCGGGTGAACGCCGAGCGTCGCCCGATTCCCACCATCCATTCACAGAATACGGCCGCATCAACCAGGGTGTCGCGCCAGAAGAGATGCGCGACTTGCGGCTGCTCGTGGAAGAGGGCGAGCATGGCGGCGTGAGGAATCACGGCCAGCTCCGAAGGCGCAAGACTGCAGAAACTGTGGTCCATCACCGGAATGAAGAGTGAGGACAAATCCGGTATGTCGCCTGGAATATGAAATGACGTAATTTGCCGTTTGCCGTCGCTTACAAGCTTGTATCGGCACGCAAAGCCCGCCAGCAGCAACGTGACCGAGGATGGACGGTCTCCCTCGCGCGCGATGTCTTGATGCGCATCGACAGACACGCGCACGGCTTCCAAGCGGCGCAGGACCTCGCGTTGCCTCGCCGAAAGGGGCCCGAGCCATTCCAGCTTGCGAATGAGCAACTCGGCAGGATTGTCTGACGGGCTCATGAGCGATGCGCCCTTCCAGCTCAATGCACTGAGTGTGTGTTCCACGTTGGTTCCCTGGTCCTCCTTGTCAAGCCTCTTACCCGGGCCTACCCCGGTTCATCGTGCCGGGGGCAGGATACGGCTGGTCCGCCGCATCGACCTCTGGGCGGTCTCGATCATATTCCGCGCTGCCTTGATCTCCTCAATCAGGGAGTCGGTAAGCATCCTGGTCTTCTTCAAAAGAACCTGGGCGGATCGGACCTCATTCGGCATGCGCCCTCTTGGCTTGCGCCCGGTCGGTCTGCTCGCCCTTTCCAGTACCTCGCGAAACGGCAGGACCAGTAATACCCGGCCATCCGAGTCCGCGATTTCGAAACTTCGCAGCATGGGGTCCGAGCGCTCGGCCAGCAGCTCGGCCCACATTGCTTGCGCCGCCTGGAACGCTTCGAGGTAGGCGGTGTCGAGATCAGGCATATCAAGGCCGATCTCGTCCGGGCTGAGCTCGCGACCGATCCGGAGGTGGAAGTGATAGCGCATAAGACATTCTCCGTATCGTCGCCGCCGGGGGACCAATCAGGACGGCTTGGCTCCGGGCCCCATCGACATGAGCTTCGGATCGAACGGGATCGACAGGGTGGCTTCGAAGCCGGTGTCCTTATAGCCAAGTTTGGCATTGCCGCCGATCTGCTTCAACTCCCGTTCGATAAGTGTTGTTCCAAATCCTTTCCTGGCCGGCTTCTTGGCTGCAGGGCCGCCCGCCTCAGTCCACTGAAGCACCAGGCCCGTGGGCTCATCTTGGATGGACCAAACGATGGATACCCGACCGTTCGCCTGCGACAGGCTCCCATGCTTCACCGCATTAGTCGTGAACTCGTGCACCACGAGCCCGAGCGCAACAGCCGCGTTCGGCGTGAGGTGGACATCAGGTCCGTTGACCTCGATGCGCTCGCCCGGTCCGAGCTGATGCGGCTTGAGCTGCTCAGTGATGAGATCGCGCAGGAAAACCTCCCTCCAGTTCTCGCGCGAAAGGAGGCTGTGGGACGCGGCCATTGCCTGGATGCGGCCCTCGAAGGCCGCGGCAAACTCCTGCGGGGACTGCGTCTGCGCCAGGGTTTGCCTGGCAATCGCGTTCACGACGGTGAGCATGTTGCGCACACGATGGTTGAGCTCCTCGACCATTGCGCGCTGCTGCGCCTCCGCTTCCAGAATCCGGGTAATTTCGACGAAAGTCACGATCACCCCCTCGACCATGTGGTCGTGCGCCCGGTAGGGAAGAATCCGCATGAGGTAGTCGGCTCTGCCGTCCGAGCGGCGAACGCTGCGTTCGATCGGCTCCCCGCGCTCCAGCACAGTTTCCACATCGCGCCGCAACTCGTGGCTCTTGAACTTGCTCACAATGTCGGTGAGCGGCCGGCCGCAGTCGCTGGAGATCAGATTGAACAGCTCGGTCGCCGGCGGAGTGAAGCTACGGATACGGAAATCCCTGTCCAGGAATATCGTGGCGATCTGCGTGCTGTCGAAGAGGTTGCGCAGATCGTTATGTGCCCGGTCGAGCTCGTCTACTTTCGAGTTCAGCTCGGCATTGACGGTGTGCAGCTCCTCGTTGACCGCTTGCAGCTCCTCCTTCGAAGTCTCGAGCTCCTCGTTGGTCGACTGCAGCTCCTCGTTGATCGATTGCAGCTCCTCGTTGGACGATTTCAGCTCCTCCACGGAGCTATCGTACTCTTCGATCGTTGACTGCAAGTGTTCGCGCAGCTCGCGCACCTCGTGCTCGAGCTCTCTGGAATGTTCGGGTCTGGCCTCGAGCCGAGACGCGGGTTCGGACGCAGCCGGTGAAAAGGCGCGACCGACATCGCTAAAGAGGACCAGGAACAGCGGATCCTCATGCGAGCCGAAAGGTTCAATGGTCAGGTCGACGAGCTGCTTGCGCTCGTCGAGCTCCACCTCGACGTGCTCGCGGGTCACTGGCGCGCGCGTCTGCACGGCCTCGCGCAGCGCCGACCGCAGATAGAGCCGCAGGTCCTTACGGGCCATGGCAAGCAATTGCCGGTTGGGCGAGCCGGTAGCCGGTTCGAGGTATTTGCCGGTGCGGGGCGAGAAATGGAGGATGTCCCCTTGCGCGTTCACGACCACGTGGGCTGGTGCAAACCGCTCCACCACCCGATTTTCCACGCTGCGCCGCAGGTTGGCGGCAGCCGTTGCCTGGTCTTGCCGCAGCTCGCGGGTCGCCGGCAGGCTGCGCGCCTGCGGCACGAAGGGAAATCGCACCGGCGATACGACGTGATCGCGCCGTTGAAAGATGCGGTGCTTCTTGTCCACGGGCGCGAACAGATCCGCGTGCTGGGTGACGTTCTCCGAGGTCCCGAGAAACAGGAAGCCACCCTCGCGCAGAGCAAAATGGAATACCGGGATCACCCGCGACTGGAACGCACCGTCGAGATAGATCAAGAGGTTGCGGCAGGAGATCAAGTCGACGCGTGAGAACGGCGGATCGCGCATGACGCTGTGTGCCGAGAAGATGCACAAATCCCGCAGCTCTTTGCGCACCGTGTAGCTCACGTCGTCGGACGCAAAGAACCGCTTCAGCCGCCCCGGCGACACGCCTTCCAGCATTTGGCGCGGATAATATCCGGTGCGCCCAATCGCGATGGCCTGCTCGTCGATATCGGTCGCGAAGATTTGCACCTTGGGAGGGGTCCGGATGCCATCCATGTGCTCACGCAGCAAGATCGCAAGCGAATAGACCTCCTCCCCGGTGGCGCATGCGGGACACCACACCCGCACGCTGTCGGCCGGCGCCTTGCCTTCAAACAGCCGGGGGATGACGAGCTGCGCCAGAGCCTCGAATGCTTCAGGGTCGCGGAAGAAGTTCGTCACTCCGATGAGAAGATCGCGGAACAGCAAGTTGACCTCATCGGGGTCCTTCTTCAGCCGCGCGATGTACTCTTCAAGTCGTGTGACGCCGACCACCTGCATGCGCCGGCGTACGCGCCGCGTGAAGCTCTTCTCCTTGTAGCCCGAAAAATCGTGCCCGACCTGGCTGAGCAGCAGAGCGTAAATCAGCTGATAGCGTTCCGCCGCGTCGTCATCGGTGCGGCGCTCGACATCTCTGTCTGCCTTGCTTTCCAGTAGCCGAAAGCTGTGCGCGTAGTCTGCGAGGCGGGACGGGATTTGCTCGACCCTCGCGACGATATCCACCATTCCGGAGGCGATCGCAGCATCCGGCATCTGGCTGTGCAGCGGGCCTTTGCCGTTGCCTCCCTGGGCGACGGTAAGGCCACCGCACTCCTTGATCGCCTTCATGCCGAGCGCCCCGTCACTGCCCGACCCGGAAAGGAGAATGCCGATGGATGCCTCGGCGAAATCCTCCGCGAGCGAGCCAAGGAACACGTCGATCGGTTTGTGCTGCTGATCGGAGAGGCGGGGCGTGAGCTGCAATGTGCGCTTTTCGACTCGCAGGATGTGGTTCGGCGGGCAAATATAGACCGTATTGGGCTCGATCGTCTCGCCGTCGAGTGCTGTCGTGACCGGCATGCGAGCATGGCGCGCCACGATCTCGGGCAACAGGCTGTGATAGTCCCGCGCCAGGTGCGAGACCACAATGAATGCGATGCCGCTATCCGGCGGCATGTTTTGAAAGAAAAACTGCAGTGCTTCGACTCCTCCGGCGGAGCAGCCGATGCCTGCCACTGGAAAGATGTTGTTCGAGCTCACGCGGGCGTCTCTTTTTGTTTTATTTTTCACTCTACGCTCAACACGCGGCAAATGTACATGCGCGTACACTTGGTCGCGCTTGCCATTCGATCGCTCCATAAGCACCGGCCGGCCGAGGGGTTTCGCCGAACGTACGCCAACCCTCCTCCACTGGATCAGTGCAATTCCTCGCTCATGACATCGCCCTCCGCTCCAAACCTGAAGGCGTCCGTTCAGTTTCCAGCATCAGCTCGTCGGCAAGTCGCATCAGCAATTCGGTATTTCCGGCCAGCCGCACCCGATAATCGGCACCGGCATGCGGCACGAGGTGGTGGTCGGGCGGCGCCACATAGATCCATCCCGGCCTGATCGGCTCTCCTTGGACGGCGTGGGCTGACGGCAAGTGGCCAGCTTGGCTAGCAGTTGCGGCAGCTCGCTCGCGCAGCGTCCGATGTGCTGAACGACGAGGAGAGCGGCCGGAATCTCCCGCCGCAAACCGGCCGCGAGTTTTCGCAGCGCCCCTATTCCGCCCACCGACGCGCCGATGACGACAACGGCGAAATTACCCACGGGAGCGCGCCTTTCGCTGTGAGGTTGCATGGGCACGCCACGTCACCTCAACGCGCAGCCAGCAGAAGGTGCCGTCCCGGAGTTTAAGGCCTATGGAGTGTATCGTCCCGAAATAGTATGTGTGCGCGCGACGAACCCGGTCTGCTCCCTTTGCCCGTTCTTACGGCGTTCTTACGGGAGAAGGGGTGGAGTGAGCGGCGCAGTCCCACATCGATGGAGTGTGTCCTTCACCTTCACCCCAGCCGCTCGACCGAAGTCGGATACGTCCGACTTCGGCCAGCGACGACCGCGTTCCGATGAGATGTGTTTCGAGTCTGCGGTGGCGTTGCGCATCTACCTGGCGCAGCGCATGAGCACGGCCCCGTAGCTCAGGGGATAGAGCAACAGCCTTCTAAGCTGAAGGTCGCTGGTTCGAATCCAGCCGGGGTCGCCACCCATAAAAGTTTCCACTTTAGTTTCCATTACTTGCTCCGTTTTTTGTCCAACCGGGTCGGGAGGTTGGACAATTTCTGTTCTTGTTCCGACCCTAATTGAATGTTCAGCGCCTGCCGGGCGAGCCGTATCTGATCGGCCGCGCGGGTATAGCGCGCGACCTCTGAAAGGGATTTGTGCCCGGTGATCGCCATCAGCTCATGCTCGCTGCATCCGGCGTCGGCGAGCCGGGTCGCTGCGGCTTTGCGCAGGCCATGCGCCGAGCACCGCGGAAGCCGCGCGAGGTTGCACTGATCGCGAAACCAGTTGCCGAAACCCGCCGCACTAAACGGCTTCCCGAACTCCGTCACCAAGAACGTCAGGTTATTGCGCGGCGCGGCGGTCAACGCGCGCTTGAGCTCGGGATGAATCGGGAGGACAAGCGGGGTGCCGGTCTTCTGCTGCCGCACGGCGATGGTATCGCCCCTGACATGCTGCCAGCCCATGCGCACAACATCGCCGCGCCGCTGTGCGGTATAGAGCAGCAGCGCCAGCGCAAGCCCCGGTCGTGTGTCGAGCGGATGCTTCTCCTGAAACTGTGCAATCTCGGCTTCCGTCCATGTGTGGAAGCCTTCGCCCTGGCTACGGTAGCGTTTCACGCCCATCGCCGGATTGTTGCCGATCATCTCGAGGCTGACTGCGTAACTCAAAAGCACCCGCAGCACCTTCAGCAAGTTGTTGGCCGCCTCCGGCGTTCCCGCCTTGGCCCCGATGATCTCCCTGATGTGCAGGGATCCGAGCCGCGCCAGTGGCTTGTCGCCGTGCTCATTTCGAAATCGCTCGATGATATTCCGACGCACGGCTTGCGTGCTCGGTGCGAGGCCGCGGAATTCCGGCGCGCGATAGTAGGACACACAAAGGGCATTGAATGAGCCGGGTTTCGTGCGTTCGGCGCCGATATTTCCCAGTTGCGCCTTGAGGCCCTCGAGCGCGGCCGCATATTGCCGCATGAAATCTTCCGACCAGGGAATGCCGGCGAGGTACGTCGTGAAGCCGCCCTTGCGGAAGCGAACGCGGCGCTTGCCGTGCCGGTCCTTATTCCAACAGCAATGCTTAGGAAGCCCGCTCTTTGTCCGCAGCATTGGGCAATACCTCATCCCAGGGGTTTTGTTCGGATCCGTCTTCGACTGAAGAGTCCACCTTGGCGTTCACGCCGACCCTCTTTCCGGTCCAGTCAATTTCGTACTTGTACACAGGCAATCCGGCCTTCTGCGCCGCTTTTAGCGCTCGCGTCACGTCGGCTTCGGTAAATATGGCGCGACCGCGGGACATCATTCGCTACGAGTTGTTGGAGGGATTTTCATAGGTGGGCCCGTCGTGACGCACAGCAGAGCACCATCGCTTCGGAGCTGTTCCGACGAAAGAAAGAGGCAG
>Ga0210402_10004528_pt1 | contig 12655 bp, 8 predicted proteins | sample IncBWC7MmetaG_FD_161055 | JGI IMG/M metagenome (GOLD analysis project Ga0210402, IMG submission 161055) | Forest soil microbial communities from Barre Woods Harvard Forest LTER site, Petersham, Massachusetts, United States - Inc-BW-C-7-M | ecosystem: Environmental > Terrestrial > Soil >...
GGAGCTTGCCGCCGCTGATCGCTTCCACATCAGGCAGCGTGGACCAGACAAAGTGTTTGACGCCGGCATCCTTGGCTGCCCGTATCGCAGCGGTTGCCTGCTCCACCTCGTCGGAACCTTCTCCCCAAGGATTAGTGACTAGAAATACGCCATGCGCCCCTTCAAATGCAGCCCGAAGGCTTTCCGGTCGATTCAAGTCCGCTTGCACAACTTCGTCGCCGAGTTCGCGATGCTTGTCTGGATTGCGCGTCAGCGCGCGCACCTTGAATTGATTGCCGGCTCGAAGGGCGCGTACTACGGCGCCTCCTTGTTGTCCGGTTGCGCCGACTACGGCGATCAGCTTCTTATTTGTGTGTTCCATATGCAGTGTGCCTCTCTTTCCGTTATCCATTGATGCCAATTCTATTGACATAGATATATTATGCTGGACATCGGTTATATAAAAGGGCAAAATAGTTTGGTCATGGATAAGACCTCGCGAGACCCGGTTCACTGTTGGCTGGTATTGCTGAAGGCCTTCCAGGCTGCCACCAAATATCTTTATGCCGGACTTGAGGAGACAGGAATCGACGATACCGACTTCCGCATACTAGAGGTCCTCTTAAACAAAGGGCCTTTGCCGGTAAATACCATCGGCCCAAAGGTGTACCTTACGCCCGGCTCGATCAGCACCGCGGTGGAACGCCTCGTCGAAAGGGGCCTGGTGAGCCGCGTCGAGAGCCCCGAGGATCGCCGCATTCGCGTCGTATCGCTCACACCAAAAGGCAAAAAACTGATCGCGCCGATCTTTCGCAAACACGCCGCCGAAATCCGGAAAGTCTTTGCCGACGCCAGCCCGAAAGAGTTGCGAGCTCTTGAAACGACACTGAAAAAGATTGGCAAGCGCGCCCAGACCCTGGGGAGCACAATCAAACTAAGGTCTTGAAGCTAACTCTCACATGGCGACGCAGTACGCCGCGCGCGGCGAAAGGTGGTGGGTGGCGCCATTGCCCATTTCCCCGCGGATTTGGAGCTTCTCGGAGGGGGGCCGAGCTCTTTTTCGTTACCTCGTTACTTCGTTCCGGCCGCCCTCAGATTTTTCGCTTATACAGATACACGCTGTACTTCGATCGCGGCACATACCCCACCGCGTCCTGGTCCCACCGGTAGTTTGTCGCCGCGCCAATCTCCACAACTCCCACAATCCGGTATTCCTCGCCGATATATTTGTCCGCCCAGTACAAAATCGTGGTGTCCGAATTTGTTTTCCGCAGCCACGAACCCGGAATCATCACTTTCACCAGATATTCCGGCCGCTCTTTTACAATTTCCCCGATCATTTCCTGCTGCATCCGCGAAGCATACTTCTGCTCTTCCATCAGCCCGTAGGTGTAGATGTATCCGGTCGCCGAATGCCGCTGCGAATAAAAATAAATTTCCGGCTCCGACCCCAGCACCGCCACCTTGGCATTCGCGTCGGAATGTTCCTGGATGTACTTGGCAAACTCCACCGCTTCGGGGAACGGGCTTCCGCCATACACCACGCGGGAAACAACGTCAGGCTGCAGCTCGAAACAAATCGCGCGTTGCGCAAACAGCGAAAGTGCAAAACCAATCGCGAATACCAGCGGCGAAGCCAGGCTCAGCCGGCTTACCGCCGATCGCCGCGCCATTTCGTCGGCGCACCATTTCACCGCGAATCCAGCCAGCAAACACACTGCCGGCAGCAGCAAAATAAAATAATGATCGCGATAATAAAGCCCCGCGCTCACTCCCACAAACGACCATGCTAATAATCGAATTTCGAAACCAAACACCGCGCCGCGCCCGCGCTCTCGAATCAACGCGAACAGCCCTATCGCCGCAAAGCACCACACCACCGGCGCGCCATAAAAAAGTTGCGGCACAATATCAATCAAATATTTCAACCCCTGCAAAATTCCAGTCGAAGTTCCGTACTGGCTGGCATACGAAATCGTCCAGAACCAGAATTTTGCAAACACGCCCGCGCGGTACAGCCACACACACGTCAGCAAATACGGAATCGCCGCTCCCGCTCCATACACGCCCAACCGCTGGGGCAATTTCTTCCGTTCCGCGAGGTCCTTCCACACATCCAGCGCCAGCAATTGCGCGCCAAGCAAAACAAACACCGCGCCAGGCTGCTTCATCAAGAAAGCCAGCCCCATGCAAATCCCCGCCGCAAAATAAGCAGAGACGTTTTTCGATCTTCGAGCCGCCAGCAGGATCAGCAACCCCGCCAGCGCCATCAGCGCCACAAAATGTGTCGCATGTCCCGCCAAGCCAAGTACCGCTTCGCTTGTCGAAAGCAGCCCGTAACTCGACGCCGCCGCAACCCCCGCCAAATCTCCATACAAGCGTCGCGCCAAAAAAAACATCAGCAGCGTCGCGCAACCATTCACCAGAATCAGACCGAGATGAATCCCCGTAGCCGTCTCGCCAAACGTGCGCAGGATCGCCGCATACGCCAGATACGTCCCCGGCAATTTCAGGTTGTAAGCAATCTGGTAAGGAGGAATGCCCTGCAAAATCAATTGCCCCGCGTACGCGTACTCGCCTTCATCGCGTTCCAGCGGCATGGTGCGCAAACGCCAGCGAACCCCCGCGAACAACAACACCACCGCGAGCATCAGCACAATCGCCGCCCACCGACCGCGTTCCGGCATCTCGAAAGCTCCCGCCGCCTTGCTTCGCGCTCGGCCAGCATAGCATCCGCCCTGTTTCGAATTTCACGCGTCTCCCGTTCGCGTTCCAATCTGCAAATCTTCGCTGGACGCTGGAGGCCACATCGCGCAGCCATACAGATTCAGGTTACACGTGGAACACTTTTGCTCGAAATTCGGGCCAATCACGCTTGACGATAGGAGCCCACCGACCTACGCTAACTTTGAAGGATGCAAGGCAAGATAGCATGAATGCAGCACAAGGGTTGAAAATACAGACCACGCCGTGCGGATTCTGCGGCAAACCTGTGCCGGTGAAGATCCGCCAGTGTCCCTATTGTCGCGAAGCGCTGCACGAAGTGCAGTTGTCGGGCTACACGGTCCGTCAAGGCGGCCGGGAGATCCGTAGAGGGCTGCTGTACATGCTGCTGGGCTCAGTGATCTATTATTTCGCCCGCGGCTACAGCGCCATGCCGCTGCCCTACTACATCAATCCAATTGTGACGGTCTATCTGGCGCCAGTACTTTTTTTCGGCGGCGCCGGCTTGTCCCTCTACGGCGTATATTTGCGCCTGCGCGGATGAATTAAACTCCGCGGTGATATTTACTATTGATATAACTCCACCGTCGCAAGAATTCCGCCGGGGATGACTGGGTTGACTCCACCAGTCACCAGCACCGTGCCATCTTTCAGCAGCGTCGCGGTATGCGCTTCGCGCGCCGTTTGCAAGCCGCCGGTACCTGAGAAAGTCCCACTGTTGGAATCATAAAGCTCGGCCGCCGCGATGATACCGTTAACGTCACTTCCTCCTGCCATTAACACGGTTCCGTCGCTCAACAACGTCGCGGTCTGACCCGCTAGCGCAGCGGCCATAGGCCCAGTCGCCGAAAAAGTTCCGGTAGCCGGGTCGAATAACTCCGCGGCGGTGGTCGCGCCTCCCGCTACCACCACCTTTCCGGTGTTCGGTCCAGTGGTCAGCAACGTCGCCGTTTGGCTCACGCGCGTCGCCGCCATGCTGCCGGTTGCAGCGAAAGTTTCCTTCGCGGGGTCATACAACTCCGCCGTCGCCAGAGCACCGGAATTGAAACCTCCGGTGATCAGCACCTTCCCGCTCGGAAGCAAAGTAGCAGTGTCGTTGGTTCGCGCGGTAGTCAACAAGCCAGTCGTCGGGGTGAATTTTCCGGTGCTGGGATCGTACAGTTCCGCCGTGGTAGTGCCTCCGCCGGTTATCAGCACTTTTCCATCGCTCAACAGAGTCGCGTTATGTCCGGTCCGGGCCACGCTCATGCTCCCTGTCAGCGTAAAAATTCCGGTGGCCGGATCGAACAGTTCGGCGGTCGCGGTCACGGGATCGCCGCCGAGCCCTCCTCCCCCGGCGATCAGAACCTTCCCGCTCGCAAGCCGCGTCGCAGTATGGCTATCTCGCGGCATACTCATGCTGCCCGTCGGCGTAAATTTGGCAGTGGTCGGATCGTATTTCTCCGCACTGGCAAGTCCCAAACCTCCCGCGATCAACACCGTTCCATCCGTCAACAAGGTTGCGGTGTCGCTGGTTCGCGGTGTTCCCATAGCGCCGTCAGGCTTGAAGCCGTGCGGGTACACCTGAAGATTAAAAGCCTGCGCCGCGGAAACCTGCGACACTGAATCGTCCACCGTCACCATGATTGGAAATGATCCGGTTGTGGTTGGAGTACCGGCAAGCACTCCCGCGTTGGTAATCGGCAAAATTCCCGTCGGCAGTGTGCCGGTTACTTTCCAATTGGAATAAGGCGGCAGTCCCGCCGTCGCCGAGAAGCTATAACTGAACGGCTGGTTTATTGTAGCGCCAGGGAATAAAGACGGACTGCTAACCACGGGCGGCGGCGGATTGCTAATGACGATCGAATAGGTGGCCGTAAACGGGGCTGGCGGCTGTCCGGCGTCATTCAGCGTGATCATCGTCTGGTACGTCGCAGCGGTGCCCGGCGTCGGCGTTCCGCTGATCGAGCTGGGTTTCAAATTCAGGCCAGGTGGCAGTGAAGACGCGGTCCACGTATAAGGCCGGACGCCTCCAGTACCCGTCAGAGCGAAGCCGCTAAACACGATTTTGGCGATGCACGCCACGAACGGCGGCGCATGCCCGCAAAACGGTAGATTCGCTCCGCAACCTGCAATAGTGTTAGGGACGCAGGGACGGCAACTGCCACCTCCCGGAAAAGTTGGCGGACATACTTCGTATGTTGTTGTCGTCGTGCCATAGCTCGAACCCACCGTGCCGTTCGGCGGATTTCCCGAAGTGATCGACAGGGGCGCGGTTGCGCTAACGGCGATCGGGCTCGAGCTTCCAGTGATTGCGGACGTAACGGTATCCGTGGCCGTCGCAGTTTGACTGCCAGACGTCTCAAACGTGATTTGGAAGTTCGCGAGTCCTCCGTTTAATACAGCGTTCGCGGGCAGAATGGCACTCTTGTCCGAGCTGGTTATCCGGACCGTTCCACTGTAGCCAGTAGAACTGTTGTTCGAGGCATCCAGCGCTGCTACGAGCAAGAGAACGGGCGAGCGAGTAGCGCCGGTCCCTGCGCTGCCCACCGAAAAGTGCGTCGCGGGACCGCTGACTTGAATAGCGTTTGAGGTTCCGGTGATCGAATTGGAAGTCTTGTCAGTCGCGGTAATGGTTTGTGCGCCTGACGTTTTCATCGTAATCGAAAAATTGCCAACGCCGTTGGTCAGAGTCGCGTCCGCTGGCAGGACTGCCGCGCTGTCGCTGGTCGTAAAGTGTACTGTTCCCGAGTAGGTTGTGACCGTGTTGCCCAGCGTATCGGCTGCGGTTACTGTGAAGTTAAGCGGTGTCCCGATGGTGGCGACGTTGATTGCCACCGACACCGAAAAGTGCGTGGCCCCGCTGGCACCGACCGTAATCGCGTTTGACACACCTTTCAGCGACTGGGTATCCGTCACGGTGATGGTCTGCGCGCCGGCAGTGTTCAGAGTAACCGAAAATGTTCCGGTCACGCCGGTCATCGGCGAGTCGCCGGGCAAGTTCGCGTTGCTATCGCTGCTGGCAAAATGCAGCGTCCCCGAATAGCTGGAGGCCGTCTGCCCGGCAGCGCCCTGCGCGGTCACGGTGATCATGAAAGCCGTCCCCGCTTTCGGGCTTGACGTGGCCGGCGTTACAGAAAATTGTGTCGCCAGAATTGGCGGCGGAGTTGTCGTTCCTCCGCCGCAACCGTTCAGCACACTTAAGCTGCCGACTAGAACGAGCGCCAATAGTCCATTCTTCATGACCTTCTCCAATCGACTAAGCTGAAATATCCGGCTCTCATCACCAGCTACTGCCGGGCTCGAAACTGCTTCGGTTCCGTCCCGATTCAATGAGGTTTCGAGGCCGCAATCTCATTTCGCAGAATGTCGAGATACGTAGTGCCAAAGCCTTGGTACACCAGCCCTTGGGTGTACTGCATTCCGGTCGCGGAGGTATCGGTGGTGGTAGGACCAGTCACCACCGAAGGCTCAATCTCGGTGTCCTCGTGCCATTCGTTGAAGGTCGTGATATGAATCATCTTCAGTTGGCTGTTGTTGGCGTAGGGCAGCGCCAGTTGTTTCAGAAAACTGTCAAACATCGATCCTTCGGCAGCATTGGCGCTGGTCCTGCGGGCTAATGCGGGGTTGTTAGCGCAGGTGCGGCGAACCGCGCGATCGTTGAATCCCGGTACCACACTCGGAACAAACTCGACGCCCGACTGTTGCGCGACCGCCTGATATTGCTGGTACATGTTGGCTTGCAAAGTCAAGAAACCGTTGTCATCCGAGTAGCCGCCTTGCGTCGCGTATGGGTTGTAACCAAAGATGGCATCCCAGCTTGCAATGCGCGCAGGATCGGGCGTACGCAACGGATAGTATTCGTCTCCGATTAGGTAAACGTTGAACCCGGCGGTAGACATCGCCTGGCGAAGCGATGTGACCATTTGCTGCACCGCGGATACCGGCTGCAGATTCAAAGCGTCATAAAAGAAGACTAGTGGCCTCGCCTGGCCGACCTTTAAGTAGCTCGGGTGCGTAAAGTAACGAGTCGCAAGATATTGGAAATCTGAAATGATGGTGGTGACTTTGTCCGCCGTCAGATTGTTGTCGTTGTTGAAGCGGATGGCGTAGTCATAGAACATTGCAAACTTGATGTCGCCGATGTGTGGATTGGTCAAAACCGTGTTTTGCAGGTTGTGGTCCAGGAGGTCGTTCGGCATAACCCATTCCAGATCCCACACGTTGATTCCGGCCGCTGCCGACCACGCGATCTGTTGGGACACTACGTTTTCTTGGCCGGAATCGTATTTGCCGAGGACTGGCAGCTGCGCGGGAACCAGCTCACCGCGTAATGTCCCATTGAAACACTCGGCGTATTCCCAGGCGCCCGCGTTGTACCAGGGGTAATAGCTGGCGGAGACCAGATAGGGGCTTTGCGGCGGCCTGACGGTCAGCGTCGCGCTCCCACTACGCGAGAGGGCTCCGCTGGTCCCTTGGAATTGCACTGCAAAGGTTCCGGCCGCCGCCGGCGCGGAAAACGTCACCTGCAGCGGAACTCCTGCCGAGAGCATGAATGACGCCGCAGGCGAGGAATTGATTCCGTTCGGGAATCCACTCACTGTCACACTCACCGAACCGCTAAACCCATTCAAAGGATTCAGCGAAACCGTAACAGGCAGGGTGGTCCCGCCCACTGCTGTCGAAATAGCGGCAGGAGACACGTCAATGCTAAAGTCCGCCGCGGGTGGCGGTGGAGGCGGCGGACTCCCTGCTCCGCCACAACCAGAAGAGAGATAGCAACCGCAGCTCGCGATCACGAGTTGCAAGAATTTTTTCATAGCGCCTCGCGGGTATGTGGCGCACGATACGAATCTCTGCCACACGCTGGCAATGCGCGTGATGTAGGTTGTCGGTTAGTTTTTGGTAAGGCGCCAAGCTTTTGCAGACAAACGGCTTATTAACCGTGTAACGAAATTGAATTCCCGTGCACTACTTCGTATGAAACTGATAGAATCCCCCGCAATCGACGTTCTTCGTTAGTTTATGGTCGCAATCCCGCCCATCCCGCCCCATTCGCCGAGCCTTTCTTTCGGCCCGTTCGAGCTAGACACCGCGTCCGGAGAACTCCGCAAAGCGGGCACTCTCGTAAGACTTCAGCCGCAACCTTTCCGCCTCCTGCTTCTGTTAGCCGAGCGTTCCGGCACGGTTGTTACTCGCGAAGAAATTCAGCGCTGCTTATGGACCGAATCGACCTTCGTTGATTTCGAACATGGGATCAATTTTTCGATCAACCAGATCCGTGGGGCGCTGGCCGACAATGCGGAAAAGCCTAGATATATCGAGACGCTGCCGCGGCGCGGCTACCGCTTTATTACATCGGTGCAGGTCAGTTCGAACGGACACGATTCTGTTCATTTGGCGGCTCGACTATCAGATTCTGCGCGACCGCTGCCTGCGAATTCCGACTCCTCAGTCTCGCGGGATTCTCATGCTCATTCCGTCGTATATATCCGCCCCGATCTCTACCCTGCAAGAATCGCGGCCCAGGCTGAAACTCCCGGCAAATCGTGGCAAATCGTGGCTGCAGCCGGCTTGGTGCTGCTCATAGCAGCTGCGGCTTTCTGGATCATGACCCACCGCGTCAGCCCACGCACTTCTCCGCAAACCTGGAAATTGCGGCAACTGACTACCAATCGAACGGAGAATCCCGTAACCAATGGTGCGATTTCACCGGATGGCAAGTACGTGGCATACACCGACAGCAACGGAATGCACCTTAAGCTGCTGGAAACTGGCGAGACCAGCCTCATTCCGCAACCCCCATCGGTCGCCGACAAGAACGCCGAATGGAGAATCAAGCAGTGGTTCCCGGACAGCACGCGGTTTCTGGCCGATGCCCATCCCTCCGGCCGAAGTCCGGCCTTCCTGAGTTCTCAGGGCTCCAGTATTTGGATCATTTCTGTCCTTGGGGGACCGCCACACAGGATACGCGATGACGCCATCGCGCAGGCTATCTCGCCAGATGGCTCATCCATCGCCTTTGCCACCAACAAAGGCAGATTGGGCGATCGCGAAATCTGGCTTATGGGTCCGGACGGAGAGAATGCCAGGAAGATTTTTGAAACTGATGAAGATGGTTACTTAGGCGCTTTCCGCTGGTTCCCGAATGGGCAGCGCGTCGCATACGCTGCCATTCATTATGGCACAGGCGAAGTCGTTTCTCGCGAACTCACCGGTGGCCCAGTAACTTATGTTTTCCCGCATTCCGAATCCAAGAAAACCTGGGAATACACACTCTTACCGGACGGCCGGGTGCTTTACCCAGTTGCCGAATCGGGAGCTGCCGGGGAAACCTGCAACTATTGGGTGATGTCCCTCGACGAACGGACCGGTACAGCTTCGGGTAATCCTCGTCGGCTCACCGATTGGGCCGGATTCTGTCCGCTGTATACCAGCGTAACGGCAGATGGTCACAAACTTTCCTTTTTCAAATGGCTAGGCCATTCCTCAATGGGCATCGCTAGTCTCGACACGGCTCCCACTCGCATTAATAACACACGCCCTTTTGCTTCCAGCGAAGGTTACGACGTTCCTCTGGATTGGACCGCGGACAGCAAGAATATTATTTTCTCCTCGAATCGCAATGGCCATCACGCGATTTTCATACAAAGTCTCGATGGAGACGCCTCAGAACCCGTCGTCGCCGGGCCTTACGATTGGACCGACGCACGCGTCAGCCCGGATGGTTCGTGGCTAATCTACAGTACCGACGCGGGTCAGGGCGGCGATTCAATGCAGTTCATGCGCATGCCCGTTGCTGGTGGAACATCACAATTCCTATTGACTGCGCGCCCTCTCAGCGAGTTTCGCTGCGCTCGATCACCTTCTTCTCTTTGCGTGCTCGCCGAACGCAGCGAAAATCGTAGGCAGTTCGTTTTCACAGCATTCGATCCGCTAACAGGCCGGGGAGCGGAGCTGGCCAGAGTTGATATTCACAGCGAGGCCAAGAAACTCCACTGGGATCTGTCGCCCGATGGCACCCGACTCTCCTTCACCAAGACACCAGATGACCCGATCGAAATTCTTTCCCTGGGAACCAAGGTGACGCAAACCATCCGCCTGAAAGGCTGGACTAACCTCGATTCGTTGAATTGGACCGCAAAGGGTGACGGGTTTTTCATTTATAGCGGCGTCCACGGTGGGATGGTCCTGCTGCAAGTCGATTTGCATGGTAATGTCACCGTCTTGCAGAGAAACAACGGAAATGCCTCCGGGTTTGCCCGGCCGTCCCCTGACGGCCGCCATCTCGCCATCTACGACTATCGCGTCGACGGCAACATCTGGACCCTGGAAAATTTCTGAAGTCGCCGCTGTTCTTTTGAATCCACTACTTGTAGCGAACCTAACCGGAAACACTGCATATAGCTGTCTTCACAGGCCTAGTACACTACTAGTATAGACCGCTATTCTTTATTGACATCAGAATATACTCTACATACTATTCCTTTTCAGGAAATGGCTTCCCTCTGGTTTTAATACTATACAGGCAGGTACACCATGGCACATCCGGCCCTTGCCATTCGCACCCCTCTTACGGAATCCGCACCCAAAATCTCGGTCACCGTTCTGGTTCGACCGCAAGTGGTTTGTCCGCTGTGCATGAGCACTTCGCCGTTCGAATCGCTCGAGGATTTCTACTCCTACAGCCTGTACGAATGCGGTGCTTGCCGGCTGCAATTCTGGGAGCCGCGCAAACTCCCCGACGCCCACTGGTATTCCGCGATGTATGGCGAACGCGACTCGCGCATTCTTCCGCTGGAGCCCGGCCACCGCTTTTTTCTGGCCGACACCCTCGCGCCGCGCTGCGGCCGCCTGCTCGATGTCGGATGCGGCACCGGCAATTTTCTGCTGGCCGCCACCCAGGCCGGCTACACCGCTTCCGGCATCGAACTCGATTCGAACGCGGCGCGTTTCGCCGCGCGCCACTGCCCGCACAGCAGAATTTTCGCGCAGCCGCTGGAAGCGTTTCGAACCAGCAACCCCTCGAAAATATTCGACATCGTTACGTTCTTTGAAGTTCTGGAGCATCAGTCCGATCCCAGCGCATTTCTTGCGGAAGCGCGGGAGTGCTTGCGGCCGCGCGGATTCGTCGCGCTCAGCGTGCCCAATCGCGAGCGCTGGCAAACCTCGATGGATGCGCTAGATTATCCACCAAATCATTTTCTGCGCTGGAATTCGCATTCGCTGCAGGCCGCGTTGAAGGCCCACGGTTTTTCTGTGTTGTCCATCAAGAAAGAAAAAGCGACATTGGGATACGCGGCACAACAAATAAATAACAAGCTGCGATTGGGAATTTCGCGCAGGCTGGCGCCGGATTTGCCAAAGTGGTTTCGCGACCAGATGCAGGAAGATCCCGAACAATTGTTGCAGCGGAATGGTTCGAAGCCATCGCGGCGCACCCGCGCGGTGCAAATGCTGGGACGCGCGAAACACGCGGCTTGCTTTCCCGTAGCATTGGCCGCGATTCCTTATGTAAGATGGCGCAGGTTCGTTGGTCCGTATTTATATTGCCTGGCGCGCAGGCTGGATTGAAGATGCGCGGGAGCGAACCCTGGAAAGCGCGATCTGGCAGACGTGTTCCTCAGCGTTTTAATTGATACTTACAATCACGAGCGGCTGATCGAGCAGGCGCTGCGCAGCGTGCTGGAGCAGGATTATCCGGCGGCGCAGCGCGAAATCATCGTGGTGGATGACGGCTCGACGGACGGCACTGCGGAAATTGTGCGGCGCTACGAGCCACGAGTGCGATTGATCAGCAAACAAAATGGCGGGCAGGCGTCGGCATTCAACGCGGGAATTCCTGAGTGCCGCGGCGAAGTGATTGTTTTTTTGGATGGCGACGACTGGTGGGCGCCGGGAAAACTGAAAAAAATCGCGGAAATATTTTCGGCGGATGATTCGCTGGGAATGGTTGGGAACGCGTTCATCGAATCATTTGATGATGGCACCGAGCGGGTGATTTCGACGGCGGACATCGTGCGGTTGCGATTGGAAAATGTTTTGGCGGCGAAAGTTTTTCGGTTGAGCCGCTGCTATTTTGGAACCAGCCGGCTGGCGCTGCGCGCGGAAGTGGCGCGAAAAATTCTGCCGGTGCCGGAAGCGCTGGTATTCGAGGCCGACGAATATCTTTTTTCGATGGCGGCGGCGCTGGGAAAATCGGCGATATTGCCGGACGCGCTGACGCACTATCGGGTACATGCGGGAAATCTTTTTTTGGCAGCGGGCGCGAGTGAAGCGGGAGAACGGCGGAAAGCAAAAGTGCTCGCGGCGCTGGCGCAGGCGTTGCGCGCGAAATTGCCGGTGACCGGGGCGCCGCAGGCTGCGATTGATACGGTGCTGGAAATTGTGGATGCGGAGGCGGCGCAACTGCGGCTGAAACTCGATGGCGGCTGGCCGTGGGAAACGTTTCAGACCGAGCAAACGATTTACCGGGTGCAACATTACGACGCTTCGACGCGCAGCAAAATTTTCCGGACGTTGTCGATGGCGCCGGCGCTGGCGCTGCCTCCGAAGTGGTTTTACGCGGCGCGGCGGTGGCTGGGCGCGCAGAGCTGGTACAAGCGGGCGAGAGCGAAAGCGGTACCGGTGCCGGGATTTGCGAAAGTCGCGCTGCCGGAATCGAAAGACTCGCAGACAATAAAATAGGGCGACTGGCGTCGTATTCCGCACAACGCTGAATATCTTTGTTAACCTTATAAAGGTTTCGCTCAGCCGCAGTCTCTTTTATGTCATCGATCACCGCAGACCCATCGGCAACTGCGCGGAGTTCCACGCAACTGCCCACGACAGCAACAGTACGGATTGAACCGCCACGCGGGTTGCTGGAGCTGCGGATACGCGAGGTATGGATGTACCGGGAACTGCTGCTGTTCCTGGTATGGCGGGACTTGAAGGTGCGGTACAAGCAGACGGTGATCGGCGTGGCGTGGGT
>Ga0210402_10004529_pt1 | contig 12652 bp, 22 predicted proteins | sample IncBWC7MmetaG_FD_161055 | JGI IMG/M metagenome (GOLD analysis project Ga0210402, IMG submission 161055) | Forest soil microbial communities from Barre Woods Harvard Forest LTER site, Petersham, Massachusetts, United States - Inc-BW-C-7-M | ecosystem: Environmental > Terrestrial > Soil >...
ATGCCGAGTTACGCCCACGACGAAAACATCGCGCTTTATGTAAAGCTGCTCGCCGAGAGCGCGCAGAATACCTCGGCTCGACACAAAATGCTGCTGCGATTGCTCGCTGAGGAAAAGGCGAAGGGCAAAGCGCCGCCAGCAGAGTAGTTTGCCGACCGTCGCGTTAGGAATGCCTACATGCGCCTGTACCTACATGCGCTTGGCCCTCGATCTCGATTTTCAATCATTCAGTCGATCATCGTCGAACTTCGTCAGAATGACGTCACGTGGGACTCGCGAGGGTCCAATGGAAACGAGCGACCTGAAGTCGATGCCCTTAGAGGAGCTTTGGGCGACACCGTGATGAGTGATGCCGTCCTAATCTGATGGCAAATTCCGTTTCATTAAATTTTCGTGAATGAGCAATTTTGACCATAACCTCGCGTTGCGCTGCGGCACAACACTTCGATCACCGCTCTATTCTCGGCATCCATCGGTGACTGAGAGTGTTGTACTCCCGCCTGATCCATGGGGGAAGGCATCATGCTCCAAATTCAGCCCACACCAGGCGAGCGCCAATTCATTGCCAGTCTTGTCACAGCAATGCGTTTAGGTTTGATCAATCAAAGGTCGTCTTATGCATTCATCGACCTGGTGGGTAAAATGAGGTGAAAACTCGCGCCGCGCGGAGAAGCACAAAGCGACGCTTCAACTGACGGCGGATTACCACCTGACCGGTGGCATCAGTCCCGTGCACTTGAAAAACCGACTTCGCAATATCCAGACCGATTGTCGTGACTGTTTGCATTGGGTAGCTCCTCCAGATCGTGGGAGCCCTAAAGGCCCCAAATCCATGGCACTCGCGTGCCGGGTGGAGGAGCCGTCCACAGCATCACAAGCGGAAGGCAGACGTTATTCGATCAGCTGGTCGGCGCGAAAAAGGATCTCTGGGCTGATCGTGATGCCGAGCGCTTTCGCAGTTTTCATATTGACCACCAATTCAAACTTGGTCGGCTGCTCGACCGGGAGCTCGGCCGGCTTGGAGCCCTTCAGTATCTTGTCTACGAAAACAGCGGCACGTCGGTACATTTCGTCTTCGGCGCCGAAATAGGCCGCAAGTCCACCATCGCGAGGAAACTGTCGCCAGGCGCAAACGGCGGGTATCCGGTAGCTGAGCGCCAGCTCCGCGGCTCGTTTGGTCGGTAGACTCGGTTGGACAATAATAGCGTCGGTTCGTCGACCCTCCATAACCGCGAAGGCGGCGTCGAGTTCTTCGGCGCCGTGAATCATGATCGGGTCGATCACCGTGCCGGTTGCTTCGCCAGCTAACTGGATCTGTTTCAGAAATGATTTCGAGAAGGCATCGGTTGCATTGGCTAAGGCCGCGACTCGCTTCGCAGCCGGTATCATCTCGCGGATTAGGTCGACAGTTTTGGCCGCGAGCTCGGCGTTCAAGCTCGAGTTGCCGGTGACATTTCCGCCCGGCCGGTCGAGGCTCTTGACTAGCCCTGTTCCAACCATGTCTCCACAGGCCGCGCAGATGATTGGAATCTCGTGCGTCGCCTGCTTGGCGGCAATTGCGGCCGGTGTGAACCAGGGCACGATCACATCGACCTTGAGCCGCACCAGTTCCGCTGCCAATTCGGGAAGCCTGCTCGTCCCTCCTTGGTCAGATCGGAATTCAAAATGAATGTTTTTTCCCTCGATATAGCCAAGGTCGCGCAACGCCTCGGGAAACAATTGCCAAAATCGTTCCCAACCCGGAGCAGCACGTATCAGGACGCCAACAGTTGCTAGGTTCCGTTGTTGCGCGAGCGCCGAAAGCGGCCAAGCAGCGAGCGCGCCAACAATAAGCGTGACAAACTCGCGCCGTCTCACACTCAACTGAGGTACCCTTTGCGGCCCCACTCCCACGCCCTTTCGACTGAAAGGATAACACATCAGCCGCAGACCGGAGACTGCTTCGCTGCGGGATTTCGCCCCGATTTATGACCGCTTCGGGTCATTCGCGACCTGGTCGGGCCGCCAGCAAGCCTGGTCATGTCCGCTATGCCCCGGTAGCGACCAAATTTAGCATCGCGGCGAAATGCAGCGAGACGCTAGAATGGATATCGGATTCGTCCTGAAAAGGGGACCGGCACGTTACCGGGGGATATAAGCTGGCCGGCGGCGGCCTTGAGTTTTGGCTTCGGCAGTCTTCAGGATATGGCTCGATATATTTTTATAAAAAATACTCTTGAGACCCAGTTAGGAATATTTTTTATAAAAATACCCGCAGAGGTTTTTTATAAAAATACCCGCAGGCCGCCCTCATAGATTTCCGTTGAGCATCCGTCCGTAGCGTTGTTCGGCACGAGTGTAGTCAATGGAATTGCTGAAAAGCCTGTTGCAGTAAATTGCAGAAAACATCGCCGAGTATTTCCGCAATAGATTACGGCGGACTCATAAGGTGCTAGAATTGTGGGTCCAAGCCGCGTCGGCTTTATGTTTGAGACTCAACCCCATGCGCCCGAAGAAATCAGCACGTTTTGATACTCTTCGTCTAAATACCGCCCCTCGTTGTCAGGCGAAATCTAAACGGTCTGGCGAGCGTTGCCGAGGGCCTGCCGTTCGCGGAAGGCGGACGTGCAGAATGCACGGTGGTGCCGGTGGTGGCGCTCCCAAGGGTCAGCGCAACGGCAATTATCGACACGGCGGCAGCACCAAGGAAGGGCTAGCGCTGCTTCGGCATATCAACATGCTGGGCAGACTGTTAAAGCGGCTCCCGCGTTAGTTTAGCAAGATTGTTTGGTCGGGCTCACGCCCGATGTAATCCTTCTACGTCGTAGTTGAAATGGACTCCGAGGGCGATCCAGCCGCTTCCCATGCGCTTCCCAAGCGCCATATTGCGAATTGTATCTTTAAATAAATGGCTGATTTTGCTGGCGCACCCGACACGATTCGAACGTGTGACCTTTGCCTTCGGAGGGCAACGCTCTATCCAGCTGAGCTACGGGTGCGTGGAGGGTTCATTTAGCCGATTGGCGGGAGGTCGGCAACGCCCTCGGTCGGCCAGGCCGGGAAAGTGCGCCGACGCCATCTCCCCGATCGATGCTGGTCGATTTCGTCTCAGCAAATTTCTGCGCACCTTTAGATCATGATGCGATCAAGCGGGATCGCATCACATCTCTTTGTTTGATGAATCCGCCACACCGGTTGGGGAAACCGGTTACCGAATTGCTAATCGACGTGTTCGTTTCTGAAGTTTCAACGGCTTACGGCCATCGCCCAGAGAACAAAACGTGGAATTGGCACCGGATTGGCACCGGAGCCCCTTTTGGCACCGGCACCGGGACTTCAGCGTGAGAGCGCCGCGTTGATCGCCGCCGCCGCTTTGCTGTCGTCGTTCTTGAACATGTGGGCGTAGACCTCAAGCGTAACGGTCGGGCTCGCGTGGCCGAGGCGCTTGCTGATGGTGACGATGTCCACCCCGGCGTCGATCAACTGGCTGGCGTGAGAGTGCCGGAGGCAGTGGAACGTCAGGTCGGGCATGTCGATCTTGGCCGCGAACTCGGACCACGCCTTGCTGTAAGCCTTCTGCGAGGGCAGCGAGCCATCAACGTTGGCGAACAGTAGGGCGTCGTTGGGGATGCGACCGCCACCGAGCTTGAACCAAAGCTCCATCTGCTTCGTGCGGAACTCGCGCAATGCCGTCACCAGCACATCGGGCAGTGTGATGTCGCGGCGACCGGCCTTCGTCTTGGGCGCCTTGATGCGGATGCCGTGCGCCTTCGTCTGTTCCAGCGCCGAGCGAACCTCGATCACCTTCCGGTTAAGATCAAGGCGCGACCAGTTCAACGCCAGCACCTCGCCGATCCTCATGCCGGTGAACAAGCCGATCATTGCCGGAACATAGAGACGGTGTCCGCGCAGAGCCTCGATGAAGGCCGGGATGTCCCGAACGATCACCATCTCCTCGTCGCTGGCGACCTTCGGCGCCGATTGATTGACGACGACGTTCTTCACGACCAGTTCGTTCTTGACCGCTTCGCGAAACGCCTTGTCGAGCACGCGGTGGGCATGGCCTATCGTGCGCGGTGCGAGCCCGCCTTTGCCATCGGCACGGCCGCCGTTGCGCAAAGCGGCGTGCCATTCCTCGATGTCGAGCGTTCGCAACTTTTGTAAATGCTTCACGCCGATGTGAGGCACGATCTGGTTTTCGATCAGCTCGCGATAACGGGCCGCTGTTCTGGCGGTGATGTCGCCCCTCGCCTCCCACTGATCGACACGATCAGTCACAAAATCGCCAACCGTGATCTTGCTCGGCTCGACGTACTTGTCTTGAGCGACCGACGCGATTAGTTCGGCGAGCTTGACCTGCGCCTGCCGCTTGGTGCCGCGGAACGTGTGGAATTGCGTTTTCCGCCTGCCCGTCTTTTCGTCGCGACCGGCATCGAACTTGAGGCGCCACGAGTTCTTGCCGCGCTGCTGGATGTGCCCTTTCATTTATCTAGGCTCCCCGTCGTCCAAACCTTGCGCATCGGCTAATTGCTGCTCTTGCCATTCTTTTAAAAATCTTTCGAACTGCTCATCTTGCGTTTCCATCATCGCTTTCTTCACGGCGGCAAGCTCGTTGCGAATTTCTGTCAGGATTTCTTCATCTTGAAGCGACCGCTCCAGCCGATGCACGATTTCCGCATTCATTGAACGGTCGTTACGTTCAGCGGATCGCTCCAATTGTTTTCGCAGCGACTCCCGCATCCGAAGCATGGTTGGCACCAACTCTGTGGCCTTCCTTGCTGCCATTCTTTCCTCCCCCGCTGACTGGTTGGGACAAGATGGCACGAAAATAATAGTTGCACAACTGAAACTACATCATTGCGCCAGGCCGATCATAGTGTCATATCTGAAACTACGCCGGCACGTAGCGTATAGCTGGCCCTTAAACAGGAGACCTAGAGATGAAAACAATCCGGTTGACAATCACCGTGCCGGAAGCCGCCGAGCGGCTCGGCATTTCCCGCAATCTCGCATACGAAGCCGCCCGCCGTGGTGACATCCCCACAATCCGCATTGGCAAGCGCTTCTTGGTGCCGGTCGCAGCGTTCGAGCGCCTGTTTTCTAATGGTGATGTGGAGGCAGCTTAATGAATGTCCACATCCGCGGCCGGAAGCGCCGCGACATCCCCACAATCCGTGTCGGCCGCCTTCTCCGGGTCCCGCTGCGTGCAATGGAGCGGCTGCTCGAATCAGGCCGCATTGCGGGCCGCATCGTCGAAGGAAGAAGGTGCGGCATGACCCCCCGCCACGATGCCGCACTAGCACTTTGGGGGGCATGAGCGCTGCGCAAGCAGATGCCGCTGAAAGTTGTGCGTGCTGAGGCCGCCCTACGGTGCTGTCTCTTCTATCTCGGGTGCTTCTTGGGTGAGTGAGAATGACAATCGTCCAGCCTATTGTTAAGCCGAACACAGATGCGATGCTTGCCCACCTCGACCACCTCTTTGGTGGGTACCTGGACGGCTACCATGATGGCCTGATCGAGCTGTCGTGGACTGCCACGATGCCAGACCAGAACGGCAAATATGCGCTGAAGTACGCCCGGCTCTTCGGCACCGATCAGCTGCATGAGCTGGTCGAGGAGGCAGCGAGGCTCAACTCCCAGCCGATGTGCAATGTCTACATCGGCGCGGCACTGCGCAAGCCTGGGACGCCGCCCTTCGGTCGCGCGTCCGATGATGATGCGTACGCACTGACGTGTGGATATGTCGACCTGGACGATCCTGGTGCGGCCGGCGCCGCCAAGGATGTCTATGGCAAGGCTAAGCCGACCATGATCGTCGTGACCGGCCGTGATCCGCATACAAGGGCGCAGATGTGGTGGCGCCTGGAGGAGCCCCTGGGCGGCCCCGAAGCGGTGGCCGGAGCTGCTCAAGGGCATGGCTGCCGCCATGAAGGGCGACAGCACGGTCACGAACCCGGCGCGCGTCATGCGTCTTGCCGGCAGTGTGGCGTGGCCCGTCAAGGAAGGGCGCCTCGTCGTCGAGGTGACGGACATTGCGCCCCTCAAAGAGCGCGGGCAAAGCGTCTACGCGTTCGAGCACCTCGCGTCGCTGTTCCCACCGACCTCGACGATCGCGCCAGCACCAGCGGCAACGACGCGCACCACAAGCTCGCTCGGATTGCCCACGGGCAAGATCACGGATGGTCGCGAAGCCTACATGACGCGCACGATTGCGGCGTGCCTCGTTGAGTATGTGGGCACGACCGGCGCCGAGCCGTCAGTCCAGGAACTGTACGACCTCGCTTGGCCTCAGTACGAGCGCAACGTAGATTTCTCTCGTGCCGGCCGCGGCCCCGATGAGTTCATGAAGAAGTGCGAGTACGCCATCGCACGTTTTCTGCGGGGAGAGATTCGCGGCCTGGAGAACGTAGACAAGGCGATCGAGGTCTACAGGGAGAAGGCCCAGGCCCGCTCCCAGGCCTCCGTAGCGGCTCCGCAGCCGAAGCACAAGGCATCTGAGCAGAAGCCGGATGATGACGGCCCCTTCGACGTTGGGGACTTCGTTGGCGAGGCGCCAAAGCGCGAATGGCTCGTGCAAGCCTGGATCCCGGCCGGGGCCGTCTCCTCCCTGTATGGTGATGGCGGCATCGGGAAGACGCTGTGCGCTCAGCAGCTGCAATATGCCACCGCCATCGGTGGGTTCTGGCTCGGCCTGCCGGTGCCCAAGGTGAAGTCGCTCGGCGTCTGCTGCGAGGACGAGCGCGACGAGATCCACCGCCGCCACGACAGCATCAAGGCCATGATGGGGCACAAGGTCGGGAACCCCTTCAAGGGTATGGCGAAGGTCTGGCCTCGCGTCGGCTTCGACAATCTCCTGGTGACGTTCGACCAGCTCCAGCGGCCCACTATGTCGCCACTGTTTCAGCGCGTCATGGATGTCGTGGTCAAGGAGAAGATCGAGCTGCTGATCCTCGACACCGCGGCGGACCTGTTTGGCGGCAACGAGATCATCCGCAATCAGGTCAACTATTTCATCAAGGCCGTCTGCGGCGCCTACGCTCGCCGCGCCAAGGAGGAGGGCTGGACGCTGTCGGTCCTCATCCTGGCGCACCCGTCCCAGGCGGGCCGCAGCAGCGGATCGGGCGAGAGCGGATCCACCGGCTGGTCGAACGCTGTGCGGTCGAGGCTCTACCTGACGAAGCCAGAGCAGGGGCTGCCTGATCAGCGCGTTCTGATCCGCAAGAAGTCGAACTACGCCGCAGCCGGCGACGACGAGAAGATCGACCTCCTGTGGAAGGAGGGCGCGATCGTGCCGCTGTCCAGTGTCGATGAGAAGGCAAAGGACGACGTCGCCGTTAGGAGCGCTATCCAGCAGATCCTCCAGAAGGTCGATGCAGCGTTCACCGCCCAGCACCCCTACGGCTCGCACAAGGGGTACGAGAACTACCTGCCCAGGGCGATGCAGGAGCAGATGAAGCACGTCAAAACCACCGTCCTGGCGCAGGCCCTGAACCGCCTTCTGACCGAGCAGCTGGTAGTTGCAGGCAAGACGGCTGGCAAGAACAAGGGGTACGAGGTCACCGAGCATGCGAGGGCGAAATACGGGCTTGCCGACAAGTTGTCGGGAGGCTCCGACAACTAGTCGGAGGGTTGTCGGAGACCTTCCGACAAGTCTTCCGACAACTTTTTGGCTCCGACAACTTTTTGAGGGTTAAGTGACTGAAATCATTGGGATCACCGACAAGTAATCGGATGTCGGGAGCATTTTCCCGACAACTTGTCGGAAACTCAATGAAATCAACTACTTCGACAACTACGACAAGTCACCTCTAAAGAGGGGGCCCTTGAGAGGCCCCCTCACGAGGTAGAGGGGACAGAGTGGTAAGGGAATAGGGGGATAAATGGGACGGGTAAAGCAGGCTTCATCGGCGGATACGAGACCACTTGGCGACCAAAAATCCTGGGCGCGGACCAACGGCACCTACCTCGCTGGACGTGCCTACATCGATGGCGCCGACGAGACGGCGTGCGAGATGGAGACGAAGTGGGGAGCCGATCGCTTGAGGCTCCTGGTGTCACCTGAGCTGCGCGAGAAGTTTGACCGGCAGCGCGATGACGCGCGTGCTTCACTTGCGAGGGCCGAGGGTCGCAAGGCTGTCATGTACACCCTCGAAAAGATCGGGCGGCTGCTGTCGAGCTATCCCGATATCGCCCAGGTGAAGATCTCATTCCTGGCGCCCCGTGACCGAGATCAGGCGCAAGTCCGTCGACGATCCGCTCGATGCGCTCGCGGACAGCAGGGCCGAGCTCTGCTGGCGGTGCAGTACGGGCTGAGCCAGCGCGACTACCACAAGCGGCGCAAGATCGAGCAGCCGGAGATGGCGTGAAAATGGAGATCAACGATAAGATGGACGGCGTGGTGAAAAAAGACGGCAAACTGAGGGCTTTTTCTTCGGACAATGTTTATCTGGCCCCTTCGCCTGCCGCCGAGGATGGCGGGGAAAAAGTGGGCAAACTGCCGCGAGAAATTCCGACAGCCGCGCTTCAGGCGCTGGGTGGCCCGCAAAGTCCGATCAAGGCAATCCGGGCAAAGTGCATCGACTGCTCGGGAGGGTATGCTGCTGAGGCGCGAAAGTGCGTGGCGATCACCTGCGCGCTGTGGCCGTTTCGGATGGGTTACAATCCGTTTTATGCCAAAGGAAACGAGGGTGTGTCCGCGGAATGACCGACAAGGAATTTTATCGGAAGATGTTCCGGCCGGCGAACAAGCACGCGCCGGATGAGCCGCTTGCCCATGCTTCCCGGCCGCGTGCCAGCTGTTGCGGTTCGCCTGTCGCGACCGGAAGACCCGCGCAGCGTTGCTGAGGCGCTCTATGAGGAGTCGCTGGGCGACGAGCAGACGCGCGTCGGCGCCGAGGTCAGTAGAGGTATGCTACACTTTCTGCGGCGAGTCGGCGCTAATGCTCCGACGATCATGGTCCGGGTCGGGTACGGCGACGGCTTGCTTCAAGTATGGGGCGTTGATCACTTGAGGAGATCGGGCGCCCTCCGACCGCATGCATGAAGCGGACCGCGAAATAATCTTTCTCTCCAATCTAGTAGGGTGTTGAGGCAATGGCGTTCAAAAAGGGCATCTCAGGAAATCCCGGTGGCAAATCGCGCGAGAAGATATTCACCGACGCGCTGCGCCTCGAACTGAACCGGATCGATCCGAACGACAAGGAGAAGCGCAAGAAGGTCAACAGGCTGGCCGAGAAGCTCGTCGAATGCGCGATCGAGGATAAGCAAAGTTGGGCGTTCCAACAGATCGCCGATCGCCTTGAAGGCAAGCCCGTCCAAGTCGTCGACGCGACGGTCGACGATCACCGCACCGTTCACGAGTTCAGCGACGCCGAGCAGTGAACCTGTGGCTGGCGGGTTCCGGCCATGGTTGAGAGGCGTGGCCTGACGTCGGGGGACACTCGGGCCGGCTGCCTTTCCCAGTAGGAGACATGGTGACTGGCCCGGCGTTCAGCGCCGGGCCTTTCTTATGTCACCCCTTGGGGCAGTCGCGCTGTCGGTTGGCGGCAATAATAGCACCGCGACAAGAGCGTTGATCAGGAGCCAGATCAGGACGAGCTTGGCGAACACCATGGCTCGGCCGCCGGTCTAGCGGGTCAGCACCATGACGAAGGTCGCGATCGCGGCGCCCGCCGCTGACGCGCTGATACCGAACATGAATTCGACCAGGATTTGCTTGCCCATCGCGGCGCCTCCATATCGTCATTCACCCTCCCTCCTAACCGCGCTGGCCGTCTTGTCTAAATCGGTCATGTTTGTTGCAATCTGCCCTAACCAAACCGTCTTGAAGCCCTTGACGACTTACCGGTCTTTGTACATTATCCGGTAAGTTGATTGCTAAAGCCGAGGGATTCGCCGATGAAACCGAAGCTTGCCCTGGTCGAGCCAAGTAACATTTTCCGGCAAGTCGCACCCGGCCGGGTATCCAATGACGAGATGCGCAGTCGGGAATACCTGACCCCGGCGGAGATCGAGAGGCTGATAAAGGCGGCCAAGGAAGGCCGCTGGTCGCTGCGGGATGCCACCTTGATCATGGTCGCCTATCGGCACGGCCTGCGCGCCAAGGAGGCCTGCGAGCTGGAATGGAGCCAGGTCGAGTTTGGCCGATCGGCTTCCCTGCATGTGCGCCGGGCCAAGAAGGGCAAGCCGTCCGTCCATCCTATCCGCGGCGACGAGCTGCGCATGCTGACGGCGCTTCGGAAGGAATACCCAGACAGCGGCTACATCTTCACCACCGAGCGCGGCACGCCATTTACGCCGGATGCGATCAATAGGCTGGTCAAGATTATCGGCCAGCGCGCTGGTCTCGCGCTGCCGGTGCATTTTCACATGCTGCGGCATTCCTGCGGATATAAGCTCGCCAACGACGGCATTGATACCCGAGCGATTCAGGACTGGCTCGGGCACGTCTCGATCGCTCACACGACCCGCTACACGGCGTTGAGCCCGGCGAGATTTAAGGATTTCTGGCGGGACTAACCCGCCCGGTGGGTATTTCGTCGCCCTTGCGGTGCCCCTGGCGCCGCTTCACGACATTGCCCCCAAACCTAGCCCCGCCCTCTTCGCGGGGCTTTTTCTCGCACAGGTCCGGCCCGCTGACGGAAACGCGCGCCCCTCTGGCCGCCCTGGCGCCGCTTGGTCGACGAACACCATCTCGACGCTTTCGCAACGTAGGTTTTCGCCAGACCCCTTGGCACCGCAAGGCTTCGCCATCGGGTCGGCATGGGCCCTGCCTTGCGCTGCCGCGGCGGCTGCGTGCGCGGGGCCCGTGCTTTTGCGAACAATTCAGGCATATCTCGGCCACAAGAATATCCGGCACACCGAGCGCATTGGCGCCGAATCGGTTCAAGGACTTCTGGCGGTAGGATTTCGATGCGCGATTCCCTCCGTTCATGGAGGCACCCGCCCAGTACACATCCGCGTCGTCTGAGCACCGCCGTCGTTGAGGCAATAGGCGACGTCGTGGAACAGTGGTCCCTTGACGTGATCGGCTACAATGACGCCGCCAACAACGACGAGAGCAAAGAGAACAGCTAGTAAGTTCGTGCTTCTCTTCTTTCCGTTGTGTCTGGGTTCTCCTTCAGCGGCGGCAAGCCGCGCATTCCTTGCCTCCGGTGCGTTGTGCCTTCGGCTCCCGCGTTGCGTTGCGTTTTGGTGGAACTTTCCTCTGGCTCGGGTTGTTTTCGCGTGGCCGGATGTGGCGTCTCCCAGTGTGCAGCTCGGCCTGCCCGTGCGATGGGCCGGTGTGACTGCGCCGGGCCTTTTTCTCGGGTCGCTCTGCGACCACGCAGAAACCGACGCCCGAAAATTTAATTCGGCGCCATCCCGGCGCCGGCGCATGCTGTCGGCAGGCGCCCTGTCCGCCGGATCAACCAACCCCCGGTCGCAGGGCCGCCGGCGCGACGCGACGTTTATGAGTGGCCCAAAAGTGATATCCTGCGCAGCCAAGGGGCCTTGTTGTTGCCTATCTGCGCCTCATTCCGTAGACGGAGGCCGCTGCGATGCACCTTCACATATATCGAGACGAAAGCCGCTCTGGACACATCGACCTTGTGGGTGAAGGCGACCGCCCGTGGACCATTGACTTGGTCACCGCGATAGCCGCAGGCATCATGTTGGTGGGCTTCGCCGGGGCTCTCACGGCACACTTGGTCCGGTAGGCCACTCGCGGCCTAACTCGCAGGAGCGAGAAAAATGACCACACAATTCGACGACGTTGTCAAAGACGCCAAGCGAAGCGCCAAGGAGGAGATCGCCGAGTTACTCAAGCGACAAAATGGATCATCCACGGTCATCGACAAACTGATCAAGGCCGTAAGCGACATCCACCAAAACAAGCAGCTTGATGAACCCACCATCCAAGAACTCCTCGTCCTACTCAGCTGCATTGAAAGACTTAGCGACGATCTGCTGGCGTGGGCCAAGACGCCATGACCACGGATCTCGGCATTGGAATTCTGTCCGCGACGAACAAGCAACGCCAAAAGGGGCGGCGGCGCCGTGGTTTCACCTTGTATGGGGCTTTCCTTGTCAAGGGTAAACTTCCCCACACGCTGCTCTCTATCCACTTGTCGAGTCTTTCCGGTTGGTTGGGTGTCAGCGAGGCGCTTCCTTCCATTCTCGGCATGAAGGCTCCCTTTGCTTGGCCGCGCTGAGCGGTCAATCCCCGCAGCCCGCAAGGGGCAACATGAAGGTTGTCGGCGCTGCTCATCGGACGCAGGCAGAAGCGCAAACAGCTTTGTCGGCTGACAAAACTTGCAAGTAATGAAAGTGACAGCGCGACTACAGGGGCGGGTCTACTGGTTCGGCTCCGAATGCCGAAAATACTGACCCGCCACTGGTAATTGCCGGATGCAGTTATCCAAGAACTTCGATAATGAGGGCCTCAGCAGGTCCATCCGCGCTGAGGCCGTTTCTTTGGGTCCGGGATTGCTCCTAGTCGCGCTCCTTTAGTAGGGGCTTCTCATGTAGGACCGCGCTTAGCAGTGAATTGTTGACCTCGATATTCCCGTTGTAGCTGATCAGCCCAAGCTTGCGGAATTTGTTCATAAAATAGCTGACGCGAGATCGGGTGGTGCCGATCATCTCAGCAAGTGTTTCCTGACTGACGTTGGGGCTGATCGGCTGCGAGCTG
>Ga0210402_10004530_pt1 | contig 12651 bp, 9 predicted proteins | sample IncBWC7MmetaG_FD_161055 | JGI IMG/M metagenome (GOLD analysis project Ga0210402, IMG submission 161055) | Forest soil microbial communities from Barre Woods Harvard Forest LTER site, Petersham, Massachusetts, United States - Inc-BW-C-7-M | ecosystem: Environmental > Terrestrial > Soil >...
CATCTGCGTCGCAAAGTTGTTGAATTTGCCGTATCCCATGAAGCTATTAACCGGCTGTAAGTTCGAGTCCCACCTGAGGAGCCATCCTTTGTCCCGCCCCTTCCGACTAGTTCGCGGGCGCGGGCACAATCATCCCCCGGCAACTGCCCAGCCCGATGCGACGGAACCCGTCTCGTTCGCAGAATCCACGAAGGATGACTTCGTCTCCATCTTCTAGAAACTTCCTCTGCTCTCCTGTCGGCAGCACAACCGGATCCGTGCCGCGCGAGGTCAGCTCCAACAGGCATCCGCGCGCGGTTTTGTCCGCGCCCGAAACGGTTCCGCTTGCCAGCAGATCGCCGGCGCGAAGATTACATCCATTGCTCGCGTGATGCGTTAGCATCTGCGCCATGGTCCAATACATGTCGCGAAAGTTGCTTCGGCCCAAAACCACAGATGCGATACCGGCTTCTCGCATCCGAGCCGACGCCAGCGAAACTTCCAGCCACAAGTTGAGGCCACCCTGCTCCTGATCGTTCCCGCTAACCAGGTAGGGCAGTGGCGCCGGGTCGCCTTCCGCTCGCGAAAAGGCAGCCGTGCGAAAAGGAGCGAGCGCTTCCATCGTCACCACCCATGGCGAGAGTGAAGTCGCGAAACTCTTCGCCAGAAAAGGTCCCAGCGGCTGATACTCCCAAGCCTGGATATCGCGCGCCGACCAGTCATTGACCAGGCAGATCCCAAAAATATGTTCTTCCGCCGCGCCGATTGGAATCGTTTCTCCCAACTTATTTCCAGCACTCACAAAGAAGCCTAACTCCAGTTCGTAATCCAGCGCCTTAGTCGGCCTGAATTTCGGATCATTCTTCGGAGCTTTGCCTGGATCAGTATCGCCATCGCGCGTCTGGCCGGACGGGCGTCGGACCGGCGTGCCGCTCGGAACCAGCGACGACGCTCGCCCGTGATAGCCAATCGGAATGTATTTGTAATTCGGCAGCAGCGGATTGTCCGGGCGGAATAACTTCCCGACGTTGGTGGCGTGGAAGATCGATGCGTAGAAATCCGTGTAGTCCCCCACGATCGCGGGCAAAAGCATATCGGCATCCGACTGCGCGACGAGATGCCGCGCAGCGGCCTGCCGGTCGGAGGCAGGCGCTTCTTGGCGCAAGATGGCGTGAAGACGCCGGCGCAAAGCACGCCGCGGACCGGCACCGAGCGTCATCAGTGAATTTAGCGAATCGGATGCGCAAGCATTCGGCGCGAAACCCAGTCCCTCCTCCGCAAACAGGCCCTCGCTTCGCATCCCTGCGACATCGACGATACGGTCTCCGATGGCAATCCCCACTCCGGCTTCGGCGCCTGCATCGCGTCGCCGAAAAACTCCGAAGGGCAAATTCTGAACGGGAAAGTCCGAGCCCGCAACGTTGGCGGATTCTATCCAGCTTTGCGCTTTGGGATCGTGGGTCTCGTCGAGAACAGGTTTCATAGCAGACGTAGAGACTTCAAGTCGTCGATGGGTTCTGTAAATGAACAGGACCCAAACGAAACCGCGAAACCACGGCGTGCCGCGGCAATTTCACGCTGGCTAAGCCGATGCCGGCGCCAGCCGACGCCAGCCGCATTAAAGTGAAATGCGTCCGCCGATTGCTCATCGAGCAACTGAATGACTATTTTCGTTTCCATTCCAGCCCGCAAAAACGCAGCTGCCAGAAAAACATTTACAAAACCATGCATGATTCCGGATGGACTGTCGGCTTGACAAGTAAAGCGGTGCACCCCGCGCAGCGGATGATGCAGTCCCGCAGTCGCCTTGAAAGGCACATTGGCCGCCGCACACAAGCGAATGAATTCGAGCACGTCCTCAGGAGCAGGAAACTTGTCGACCGTCTCGCCGCCCGTCCGAATCTTGGCGCTGCGCCGACAGCCAGCCACCGCCGCAATGTACTCGGCGCAACCGGGCAACGGAAATTCGAAATATGGCGCGAGCTCCGCGGGGATAATTCCGGAAAGCCGACTGATCTCCTGGGGACTCGCCACCTTCACCTCAACCGACTCGATGACAGCCCTTCTGACCGAACTGGAGTTCGCCATTCGAGCATTGAATTCGTGAATGCAAGCAACATCGGCAACCGGATCTGAACCGAGAAGCACTGAGAGGCGCCAGTTGGTGAAACCTGTTCCAGGCGTTGGAGTTGGTAAAGCGGCAAACGCCTCTTCGAACTCCGCGAGCCGCGCGACAGGAACGATAAAACACCGCAGGATCCAGCTCCACTCCGACCGCGAATACGTGTCGTAGTTAGCCACAGACGGCGCCATCGCCAACGATGCCGGGGGGAACAATCCCGCATAGTCGATCAGATCGCATAGCAACACGGCGGCAGCATCCACCGCGTCCGCCGAGTTTCGCGCCGTGGGCGTAGATTGCAAATTCATTGCCTCATTATATGGCTCAGCAAAGGCCACGTAGGGACAGCCGCCCTCGGCTGTCCAGGCGAGCGCAGCTCGCCGGGGTTTCGCATGTCTGTGCACTCAAGCGTGGCGGGGCTTCACCCCGCCGGACAGCCGAGGGCGGCTGTCGCTACGTCTTGAACTTTTTCTTCAGCCCCTGCCAAACCTCGAAGTACTGATGATCAAGCTGCGAAGTCTCCATCGCAAACTTCGTAGGCTGGCACACGAAGCGAGTCTCAAACATGAACGCCATGGTGTCACCTACGTAAACCGGCTTCAGCTCCGCCCTGCTCGCCTTCTCAAAAGTTTCGGAGTCCGGCCCGTGACCAGCCATGCAATTATGCAGGCTGGAGCCGCCCGGCACGAAGCCTTCCGCCTTGGCGTCATATTCACCGTGGATCAGCCCCATGAACTCGTTCATAAAATTGCGATGAAACCACGGCGGACGAAATGTATGCTCGGACACCATCCATCGTGGCGGAAAGATGGCGAAGTCCACATTCGCGGTTCCCGGAATCTCTGAAGGCGAAGTCAGCACTGTATAAATCGACGGGTCGGGATGGTCGAAGCTCACTGTATTGATGCAATTGAAATTCCCCAGATCGTACTTATAAGGCACGTAATTCCCGTGCCAGGCGACGACGTTCAGCGGCGAATGATCGATCGCCGCTGCCCAGAGTCTTCCCTGAAACTTGGTCACAATCCGGAAATCGCCTTCGCGATCTTCAAACTCCGCTATGGGAGCCAGAAAGTCGCGCGGATTCGCCAGCCCGTTCGCGCCAATCGGCCCCAAATCTGGCAGACGAAGCAGCGCACCATAGTTCTCGCAGATATAACCGCGCGCTTCTTGCTCCAGAAGTTCGACGCGAAAACGAATTCCCCGTTGGATCACCGCAATCTCGCCGGGACCGGCTTCGAGAACACCCATTTCCGTGCGCAGCAGCAATCGTCCCGATTGCGGCACGATCAACATCTCACCGTCGGCGTTGTAAAAAAAACGATCCGTCATGGAGGCATTGGCGACATAGATGTGAATCCCAACGCCCGAATGGGTGTGAGTATTGCCATTGCCCGCCATGGTGATCAGGCCGTCGATGAAGTCGGTGCGTTCGGAAGCAGCCGGAATCGGAATTGGCCCCCAACGCAATTGATTCGGCGGTGTCGGCACTTCATCGAACGGCGCGCTGCGCAGTCGCCCCGGGCTGATGGGTTGGAACGGCTTGTGCGCCACCGACGGACGCGTCCGGTAAAGCCAAGTCCGTCGATTTAACCCGCGCGGCGCTGTGAATGCCGTGCCGCTCAGTTGCTCCGCGTACAATCCATGCGCAATGCTCTGGGGAGAATTCTGCCCGCGCGGCAACACGGCTTCCACCGCCTCGCTCGCGAATTCGTTGCCGAATCCCGACTGGTAACGGAACGACGCCTTCTCAGGCCTCTTCGTTTTCGCGTGCTCGGCTTTCGCGCTGGTCGTTCTTCCCTTCGACATGCCTACAGATTCCCTCGTCGCGCCTGCTCCATTTCAATCGATTCAAACAGCGCTTTGAAATTCCCTTTTCCAAACCCGCGGCTGCCCTTGCGCTGGATCACTTCGAAGAACACGGTCGGCCGATCTTCCACCGGCTTCGAGAAAATCTGCAGCAGGTAGCCTTCCTCGTCGCGGTCCACAAGTATACCGAGCGAGCGCAACTCTGCCAGAGGTTCCTCCACCGGCCCGACCCGCGACGGCAGCAGATCATAATACGTTTCGGGAACGCGCAGAAAATCGAGCCCGTTGCGCTGCAGTTTGGCCACCGTGTACATAACATCCTTGCACTGCAGCGCAATATGCTGCGCCCCCGGTCCTCCGTAGGCTTCGATGTACTCCTGAATCTGGCTCTTGTTGCGCGCCGCGGCAGGTTCATTGATCGGAAATTTCACCGAATGCGAATCGTCCGACATCACGATGCTCATCAACGCGCTGTACTCAGTCGAAATATCCTTATCGTCGAACGTAATGTAACGATGGAATCCGAAGACGCGCGTGTAGTAATCCGCCCAGTACTGCATCTTGCCAAGTTCCACATTCCCCACAATGTGGTCAATGCGCAGAATGCCGCAGTCGTCCCCCGCCAGCGGCGCCGCTATGAACCCCGGCAGAAACGGGCCTTTGTAGTCCTTGTATGAAATCAGCGAGTGGATGGTGTCGCCATACGTATGAACCGCGGCACGGCGAACGCGGCCGTGTTCATCCTTCATGTCATGCGGTTCCTCGGCGGGCTGAGCTCCGCGATGCACTGCTTCCTCAAACGCCTCGTCCGCGTCGTCCACTTCCAACGCGATATCCCGCACGCCATCGCCGTGCTTTCGGATGTGATCCGCGGCCAGATCGTCCGGCGTCATGGGCGTGGTCAGAACGAAGTTCGCCTTGCCCTGACTCAGCGCATAAGAAGTTCGCTGCCGCTGGCCTGTTTCCAACCCACTGTAAGCAACCTGCGAGAAGCCGAATCCCTTGCGATAGAAGTAAGCCGCCTGGCGGGCATTGCCCACCCAGAATTCGATGTGGTGAATGCGCTTAAGCTTGAGTGGATTCTCCATCCGCTTGCTCTCCAGGATTCCATCTTCGCATATTTTGCCCTTGGTCAGCGTCGTCTCGGCCTTCAGCAAGTCCCTGTTGTTCGCAGCCGATTCCGGGCAGCCATTCGCGGTACACTTCTCGAAGGCAATCTGGACTCCGATGAGTCATTCCTCGCTGCGCACCATCTTTCACGTGGATATGGACGCCTTCTTCGTGTCCGTCGAGGAATTGTTTGATCCGTCGCTGAAAGGCAAGCCGGTGGTGGTGGGTGGGCAGCGGGACCAACGGGGCGTGGTCTCCGCGGCTTCCTACGCGGCGCGGGAGTTTGGCGTGCACTCGGCCATGCCGCTGCGGACGGCAGCGAAACTCTGCCCGCAGGCGATTTTTGTGAACGGCCATCCGGAGCGCTATCGCGAGTATTCCGGGAAAGTGCATGAAGTGCTCGGCCGCTTTTCTCCGCTGGTCGAGATGGCTTCGGTAGACGAGGCCTATCTCGACATGACGGGGACTGAACGCCTGCATGGTCGGCCACTTCGTTCGGCGCATCAGCTCCACACAGCGATGAATTCGGCTACGCAACTGAACTGCTCGATCGGGATCGGCACATCGCGGCTGATCGCGAAGGTTTCTTCGGCCAAAGCCAAACCCAACGGAGTGCTCTGGGTGCTGCCCGGAGAGGAGACGAAGTTTCTGGCGCCGCTCGCAGTCGGCGACATCCCGGGCGTCGGGAAGGTGATGGAGCAGAAGCTTCACGCGATCGGCATCCAGAAAGTGGGCGACCTCGCGCGCCTGCAAGACCGGGATCTGGAACATCGCTTCGGAAAATGGGGGCTCGCGCTCGCGGGAAAATCGCGGGGCGAGGATGCGGGGGGATGGTTTGATAACGAAGTTGGAGAAATCGTCGATCCCAAGTCGATCAGCCACGAGCATACGTTCGACGAAGACACGGGCGACGCTGAGCGTTTGCAGTCCACGCTGATGCGGCTCAGTGAAATGGTGGGACGGCGGCTGCGCGAAGGCGCATATTTTGCGCGCACCCTTCAGCTGAAATTGCGCTACAGCGATTTTACGACCATCACGCGAGCGCATTCGCTGGAGCAACCCACACAGACGGATAACCAGATTTTTGAGCAGGCGAGGCGTCTGTTTTTCGAAAACTGGAAGCGGGGTGCGCCGGTGCGATTGCTGGGAGTGCAAGCGTCGAATTTCGAATCGCGCTCACCGCAGCTTGATTTGCTGGAGCCGTCACGGGATCAGCGATGGCAGAAAGCACTCGCCGCCGTGGATCATCTGCGCGACAAGTTCGGGGAAGCAACGATCGGCCTCGCCCGGGGGATGAAGGGAGGATTCCGCGAACGTACGCACGAAAATCCAGTGGGCCTGCCGGGGAAGGGTGGGCAAAAGAAAAGCGGCAAAGAGGCCAGTGACGAAAAGAAGCCGTGAAACTTCTGGTCCGTTCAGGAGTCAGATGCCTTGGGAGTGATGGCATGACAAAGCGGATTATGACCGTATTCTTCGCGGCAGCGCTGGCGATGGCTATGCCCGCGCATGCGGCGGAGAATCTCAAACTCAATCAGCAACTGGACTACACCAGCGACAGCCAGGATGGACCGTTGATCACCGGTGACCATCTGGAAGACGCGGCAGTCTCCGGCAAGCCGGCCTACGCAATTTTCTACGGCGAACGCTGTTTCAATTCCAAGCGGCAGGCGCGGCGTACGGTCGAACTCTACGAAAAGTACAAGGGCAGGGTACAGTTTGTAGTGGTGGATCTCGATCGTCCGCGTTCTCCGGCGCAGGAAGTGCTGGTGAAGAAATTCTACAAGGGATACATTCCGCACGTGGTAGTACTGAATCGCGATGGCAAGACCGCGTATAACGCATCCGGCGAAGTCGAGGAAGGCGAAATCTCGAAGGTGTTAGAGAAGGCGCTTGCGAAGTAGGAATCAAATCTTCCGAGTGGAGAGCCGGGCGGCCCGCAGGACGCTAGCGGGGACGGGCGGGACGCCGTCGCTCCATTCCCATGCCAACTCCTACGAAATATACTCGCGAATATAGTCGTCGCGCGAGGTGACGAGCTTTTGAGCGTCGCCGTCGAAAATGACTTTCCCATCGCGCAGGATAAGGAAGCTCATGGGCACTTCCCCACGTTGCCCCTTGGGTATAGGGACCATGCGATTGGTCGCCTTGTCGAACTGATGAGTCGCCATGGTGAAGGCATCTTGAAGGCGGTGGGTCACCATGAGGGCGCTGGTCTTGTAGACGTCGCGTTGTTTCACGATGAGTTCGACAATCGTATTCGAGGTTACCGGATCGAGTCCGCCGGTAGGTGAGTCGTAAAGCAATACCTCCGGCTCGGTGATGATGGCGCGAGCGATGGCGACGCGTCGCCGCATGCCACCCGAGAGTTCGGACGGAAACATGTCGTAGGTTCGCTCCAACTCTACAAAGCGCAGCACCTCGCGGACCCGCCGCTCGATTTCCTCCCCGGAGATTCCCTCTTCCATCAGGCGGAAAGCGACGTTTTCATATACTTTCAGCGAGTCGAAGAGCGCGCTTTCCTGGAACACGATGCCCACGCGCCGGCGCAGTTCGAACAGGTCCCGTTCTGACATGCTCGTGACTTCATCTCCCAGCACGACGATGCGACCGCTGTCGGGCCGCATGAGTCCGATGGCAAGCTTGAGCAGTGTGCTCTTGCCCGACCCGGCTACGCCAAACACCGCCTTGGTTTCGCCGCGTGGCAGCTGGAATGAAACGCCGTCGAGCACGACTTTTTCGTCGAACGCGATTGAAATGTTGTCGAACTCGATGGCGTATCCCGAGGGACTTACCGCCGAAGCAGCCGGATTTTCGCTGGGCAATGTGGGAGCCGGCATCGCTTATCTTTCTCTCTATCGGTAGCCAAAAATTGCGAAGATCAACTTGGTAACAAAGAAATCCACGATCAGAATCAGCACTGAAGAAGCGACCACAGCCTGGGTGGTCGAACGGCCCACGCCCTGCGTTCCGCCGCGCGTAGATATGCCGTAATAGCAGCCTACGGTAGCGATAATGAACCCAAACAGCACGGGCTTGATCAGGCCAGTGAAGACGTCGCGGAAGACAAGGATCTGCCACACGGAGGTCCAATACTGCTGAGTGTCGAGCCCGAACAGGAGATGCGCGACCCCATAGCCGCCGATCAGCCCGAGCAGGTCGGCGATGATGGTAAGAAAAAAAAGCATGAACGCCGTGGCGCCGACGCGCGGCGTCACCAGTTTCTTCGTAGGATCGGTGCCCAGGGCGCGCATGGCATCGATCTGTTCGGTCACGATCATCGAGCCCAGTTCGCTGGCCATGCCGGAGGCGTTCCGTCCGGCCACCATCAGCCCGGTAATGAGCGGTCCGAGTTCAGTAACCATGCCGAGCGAAACGAGCTGGCCGATGAGCGTGACCCCGCCGAATCGTTGCAAGGTGCTGGCTGAGTTCAGCGCCAGGAGCGCGCCAACCGAGAGTCCCGTCAGAATTACGATCGGCAGGGAGCCAACGCCGATCAGATCCGCTTGCTGCACCATGTCGCCCATGTACAGAGGACGGCGGAAAAAGTTTGCAAGCGATTGCGCCGACAACAGGGTGTATTCCTGAACCGCCAGCGCAACGTCTTTGGCAACTTCAAAGGGTGAAATCAGTTCGAGTTCGAACGCCATGTCTGGTCAGCGAACTACTGCTCAGGGAACTATAGCAGAGGAGCGAAACCCGCGTAGACCGCCGCCCCCGGCTGTCCGCAGGGCCAAGCCACGCTCGCTCGTGAGTAAAAAAGGACCCATCCAAACCCCGCCGAGCTGCGCTCTCCGGACAGCCGAGGGCGGCTGTCCCCACGCCAGCTCACTCCCGGTTCTTCTTCTTGATCTCGATGGCCAGCCGTTTGATTTTCTGATTCAGCGTGGAGAGCGGGACGTGGAAGCGTTCCGCTGCTTCGGTCTGGTTCCAGCCGCACTTCTCCAACATATCGATGATGATCCGCCGTTCGCAGTCTTCCATGATCCCGAACAGCGTGGCCCCCGAATTGGCATCCAAAGTCGGAACCGCGCTGCCCCGGCCTACAATGTGGTCGGGCAGCAGATCGAGCCCAATGTCGCTGTCGGAAGACAGCACCACGGCGCGTTCGATCGTGTTCTCCAGTTCGCGGACGTTGCCTGGCCAGGAGTAGCTCGCCAGCGGGCGCAACGCCTCAGTGCTCATGCGCCGCCGGGGCCGCTCGTTTTCCTCCGAATACTTCTCGAGGAAGTGCTGCACCAGCAGCGGAATATCTTCGCGGCGCTGCCGCAGCGGCGGCAGGTCGATACTGATGACGTTGAGGCGGTAGAACAGGTCTTCGCGGAAGCGGCCTTCGCGCACCATTTGGCGAAGATCAACGTTCGTAGCGGCGATGATGCGCACGTCCACTTGAATTTCCTGCACTCCGCCCAGGTGCATGAATTTACGGTCCTGCAAGACGCGCAGAATCTTGCTCTGCGTGTCCATGGTCATGGTGCCGATCTCGTCGAGAAAGAGCGTGCCTCGATCGGCGACTTCGAACAGCCCCTTCTTCGACGCAATCGCGCTGGTAAAGGCGCCTCTGACGTGCCCGAACAACGTGGATTCGAGCAGGTCGGGCGGCGTCGATCCGGAGTTGACGGGCACGAACGGCCGATCGCGCCGTGTGGAATTCAGATGAATCGCCTTGGCGATCAGTTCCTTCCCCGTGCCGCTTTCGCCTTGCAGCAGTACCGTCGATCGGCTCGGCGCCACCTGGGCTACGAGATCGAAAATCTTCAGCATGGGCTCGCTCTTGCCCACAATGTGCTCAAAGTTGTAGCGCTGCTTGAGCGCGCGCTTTAGCTGAATGTTTTCTTCTTCCGCCTTCTGGCGGGCGACGGCGGCGCGCACGTCGGCCAGCAGCTTCTCGTTGTCCCACGGCTTCTGGATGAAGTTGGTGGCGCCGGATTGCATCGCACGGACCGCGTTCTCCACCGTTCCGTAGGCGGTGATCATGATGACTCCCTGCTGTGGATAGAGCAGCCGAATCTCCGAGAGCACGTCCATCCCGTTCTTATCGGGTAGCGCCAGGTCGAGCAAAACCACGTCAAAGGCGCGCTGTCCAATCTGCGCCAGACCTTCCCGTCCGCCGCCCGCGACCGCGACGGTGTAGCCCTCGAGCTGAAGCAGAGTCTCGAGCGACTCCCGTATCTCCGCTTCGTCGTCAATGATGAGGATTCTCCCCGCGCTTTGTGGCGTGCTTTGCGGCGTGCTTCGGCGCGTGATCGGCGTTACTTCAGACAATGCTAAGTCAGACATGGACTGCCTTCCTGATCAACGGGAAATCCAGGGTGAAGGTGGTTCCTTCGCCCGGGCGGCTCTCCACGCGGATGTTGCCCGCGTGTTCCTGGATGATGCCGTAAGTGACAGAAAGTCCAAGACCCGTCCCGCGGTTCTGGCCCTCCTCGGGCGACGTCTTGGTAGTGAAAAATGGGTCGTAGATGCGCTGAATATGCTCCTGGGCTATGCCCGAGCCGGTGTCAGAGACGCGCACGCTGACGAATTCCCCGTTCAGCGTCGCCACGTTCAGGACTCCGCCCCCGGACATCGCATCCTTGGCATTCAAGAACAAATTCAGAAACACTTGCTGCAGGCGTCCGGCGTTGCCCTGAATCAAAGGAAGGCTCTGGTAGAGCTCGGACTGCACCTGAATACGCGCGACCTTGAACTGGTGCTCGAGCAACGCCAGCGTATCCGCGATTACCTTGTTCAGACTGACTTCGGTCAACTCCGTGCCGGTGGTGCGGGAGAAGTTCAGCAGGTTGTTGACGATCTCCGAGGCACGGAATGTCTGCTTGGTAATTTTCTCGAGCAGCCCTGCTTTCTGCGGATCGGACTGCAACTGCTTTGCCAGCATCTGCGTGTAGGAGGAGATCACGGCCAACGGCGTATTCACTTCGTGCGCAACGCCGGCGGCCAGAAGTCCGATCGAAGAAAGTTTGTCGGCTTGGGTGAGCTGGACTTCGAGCTCGATCCTCTCCGTGATGTCGTCCATGATCACCAGGCGCCCCACCACGTTGAACTTGCGCGTTACCAGCGGCGCCATCGCAACATTCACGATGCGCGATTCGCCGGTGGGAGTTACCAGCCGGAACTTATAAAGATTGTGGATGCCAGGATTCTGCCGAACGCGGTAGAACTCCTCGACGAAGGACGCCGGAAAGACTGCGCCCAGCGAACGCCCCACCACTTGCCAGCGCGGCTGGGCATACATGACTTCCATCTGCGAGTTCCAGGACTCGATGCGGTCTTCGAGATCCACGGCCATCACGCCGACGTTGATCGATTCAACAATGTTCTCGTTGAAATCCTTGAGCCGCTCGTACTCGCTGACTTTCTGCTCAAGCGAGGCGTACAGCCTCCCGTTCTGGATCGCGATGCCGATGTATCCCGCCAACGCTTCGAGTAACTCCACGTCTTCGCTGGAAAGGAAGTCGCCTTGCATGGTCTTGCCCAATCCGAGGAAGGCGATGGACTTTTGCCGCGCGTGGCACGGAATGTAGTAGTTTAGATCCAGGCGTCTGATGGCTTCTTGTGCCGTGGCATTCTCGCGCGGCAACTGGTGCGTGTTTTCGAAGAAGATATGACCGACAGCGTCTTCGATTCGCGGCTTCGCGAGGAACGACAGGTCGAGACCGGTGACGTGGGCGATCCCGAACGATTTCGACAGTTCAAAGCGCGAAGAGTCGCCGTTGCCGAGGAAAATCGCGATACGATCCACCAGCAGCGTGCGGGCCAGCCGGTCCACCAGCGACGAAAGCATTTTGTCCAAGTCGGTTTCCGAACTCAACTCGCGTCCGAACTCGATCAGCGTGCGCCGGTAGTCGTAGCCTGTCCGGTAAAAGAACTGGTCAAGCTTCTCCTGAATCCATTTCCGCACCGGATCAAACAGCAGCGCAGTGACCACGATGGCCACCATCAACCCGTAGGGTCCAGAACTGGGCACGCGCGTGTTCACGAGCAGCGCAATTGCGGCCACACCGGCAAAATAGACTCCCACGATGGCCGCCGCCGCCAGCGTATACGCCATGCCGCGCTTGAAGATCAGATCCACGTCCATCAGCCGGTAGCGGAAAATGGCGTATCCAAAAGTCAGCGGTAGCAACCCAAGCGACAGCACCGACACCTTCATGGTGGGCGAAGGCATCACTCCGAACAGATACGGCAGAACGTAACAAAGCGTGAATGGCGTTATGGCGAGGATGGTGCCGCGCGTAATCCACTTGAGTTGCTGCCGCAGAATCGGAGTGGTCGCCCGGCGGTAGTTGCGCCACAGAACCGCCGCCGCCGAGACGAAGAGGATCGTCAGATAAGCCCAGTGCACCCGGTTCAGATTGAACAGCAGCGAGGCGCTGGCTTTAAAGAACTCCAGCGCGATGACTTGTATTCCGAGAAGTACTGCTCCCGGCAGATAGAGCACCGGAATCGACCAGCGACGCTTGCTGATGAACTCCCGCCGTTCCGGAAAGGTCAATACGAAGTGCAGGAAGAGCGCCGGCTGCAGCAACCACGCGATCTCATTGGCCCAGAAGACGCTCCAGTCGAAAGCGTTGAATTTACCGATGTAGTGCAGCGAGTAGAAGACGAACGATACCAGGCAGAAAATGAGATCG
>Ga0210402_10004531_pt1 | contig 12649 bp, 10 predicted proteins | sample IncBWC7MmetaG_FD_161055 | JGI IMG/M metagenome (GOLD analysis project Ga0210402, IMG submission 161055) | Forest soil microbial communities from Barre Woods Harvard Forest LTER site, Petersham, Massachusetts, United States - Inc-BW-C-7-M | ecosystem: Environmental > Terrestrial > Soil >...
TTGCGCGGGCTGCATTTTCAGAGCGAACACACCCAAGGCAAGCTGGTGCGTGTCGCCTCCGGCAGCGTGTTCGACGTGGTCGTCGATTTACGGCGCAGCTCGTCGAGTTTTGGGAAATGGTGGGGAGTGGAGCTGTCCGCCGACAATCACAAAATGTTGTGGGTGCCCAAGGGGCTGGCGCACGGGATTCTCGTGACGTCGGAGGGCGCGGATTTTTTGTATAAATGCACTGATCTCTACAGTCCCGCACACGAGCGAACCCTGGCTTGGGATGATCCGGCGTTGCGCATTCAATGGCCGCTGCCAGCGGGAACGACACCAGTGATATCGGCGAAGGACAGAAAAGGCGTGACCTTCGCCAAGATCGAGAAATTCGCGTGAAGGTATTGGTGCTCGGCGGTGGCCAGATAGCGAGGGCGGTCGGCGCAGCGGTGCCCTGCCAGCATCAGGTCGTGAGCCGTACGCACTCGGAACTCGATATTGTCGACGAACACGCGGTCGCCCGAACCCTGTCCGAGGTTAAGGCAGGTTGGGTCGTCAATGCCGCCGCCTTCACGGCCGTAGATCTTGCGGAGGATCAACCAGCGCGGGCACTTGCAGTCAACGACGCCGCGGTGGCCTCCCTAGTGCGCGCGTCCGCGCAGGAAGGGTGCCGATTGCTGCATCTGTCGACGGATTTTGTGTTCGACGGCAATTCCAACCGGGCATATCTGACCACCGACCGACCCAAACCATTGAGCGTCTATGGGGCGAGCAAATTGGGCGGTGAGCACCACGTGCTGGATGCCGGCCCCTCGGGAATCGTGTTGCGGACAAGTTGGGTGTACGCGACCTCCGGCAAAAACTTTGTGCTCACGATGCTGCGCCTCATGCGCGAAAAAGAGCAGATCAGCGTTGTGTGCGACCAGATTGGAGCACCAACCTGGGCCGGCAGCGCCGCCGCCGCGATTTGGGGACTGATCGAGACGGCAGCGAAGGGCGGCGTATATCATTGGAGCGATCTTGGTGTGGCCAGTTGGTATGATTTCGCGGTCGCCATACAAGACGAGGCACTGGCGCTAGGGTTGTTGTCTCGAGCCATCCCCATCTCGCCAATCCCGAGCGCCGCCTATCCAACACGGGCTCGGCGTCCCGCTTTCAGCGTTTTGGATACTGCCTCGACGCGAGCGTCGATTGACGTCCGGGCTCGGCATTGGCGGCACAACTTAAGGACGATGCTGGATGAACTTCGAGCCGCGTAATCTCTTCATAACGGGCGGCGCAGGGTTCATCGGCTCGAACTTCGTGCACCACTGGCTGGCAAACACGCGCGACGGCAAGGTACTGGTTTTCGATGCGCTTACCTACGCCGGCAACATCGAGAATCTCTCAGACCTCAAGGACGATCCGCGCTACACATTCGTTCGAGGCGATATTTGTGATGAAGAAACGGTGAGTGCGCTGCTACAGCAGCATCAAATCGATACTCTGGTGCATTTTGCGGCGGAATCGCACGTTGATCGATCGATTCTGGGGCCCGATGACTTCATACGCACGAATGTGGTGGGAACCCACGTGTTGCTCAAGACCGCCAAGGCATTGTGGATAGATCAAAAAACCGTACCGGCGCACCGCTTCCATCATGTGTCGACCGATGAAGTCTATGGATCGCTGGGCCTCAATGACGGCCCGTTTCACGAGGACAGTCCGTACGCGCCCAACTCGCCATATTCTGCGAGCAAGGCAGCTTCCGATCATTTGGTGCGTGCCTATCACGAAACGTATGGCCTCCATACTACGGTTACCAACTGCTCCAATAACTACGGGCCGTATCACTTTCCGGAGAAACTAATTCCGCTAACCATTATCAATATCTTGCTCGGCAAAGCTTTGCCGATCTACGGCGACGGATTGCAGATTCGCGACTGGCTCCACGTAGAGGACCACTGCGCGGCGATTTCATTGGTTCTCAACAAAGGCGACCCGGGCGAGATGTACAACATCGGGGGCAATAGTGAAACAACCAATATCCAGGTAGTAAACACGCTGTGTCGCCTGGTAGATGAGCGACTCGAGGCCCAACCGGCCTATCGCAACTCCTTTCCTGAGGCGCCGATTTTCAATGCAGCGCGGGCTTCAGAGTTGATTTCTCATGTTCGCGACCGGCCTGGTCACGATCGCCGGTATGCCATCAACTATTCGAAAGCCGCGCGCGCCCTGGGTTACTCGCCTGCTCGAGACCTTAATGGCGGGCTGGCGAGCACGGTCGAATGGTATTTGCGCCACCTGAAATGGTGGCAGGATCTCCTGGGCAGGGATTACGCGGACTGGCTGCGAAAGAACTACCGTGCCTAGTGCTCCAGGCCTCAATCGAACGTGAGCGCGTGGCTGCCATTTCATCGGCAGGCTCAGGATTTCGTGCTTTAGTATACAATTTGAGGCTAATGGTCTGTTGTTCCACCAAAAAATTCTCGATAAGGTCAGTCAGAAAAAGATGAGTGTCGTTCCTTACACGGCCTTTAAAAGGCTGGCCGGGTCTCTTGGTGCCGTGATTGTGCTGATATTGATTGCGACGGCGGGCGGGGCTCAGACTCCTGCTGCTCCCAGTCAAGATCAGTTAAATATTCTCAAAAACCTGACCCCAGAGCAGCAAGACGCGCTCTTGCAAAGTGTGTTAGGCAAAGGCGACACGAACAAAAAGAACGACTCTCAACTGCAATCACCTGAGACGGTACAGAAGAGGAACGATCGCACTGGCTCGTCCAGCCAGGAAAATAAGAACGAAAAGACGGTCGATGGACGTACTTTGCGCAATTCGGATGAGGATCCCGAACTGCGCGCGGACGATTATGTGTTGATCGATCTGACGCCGGTAGAGCTCGACAAAGACGGCAATCTGATCGTCCACAGCAAGGGAGGCGGCGCGGGAAATGGATCCGCCTCTCCCGGTGCATCCGCGGCAGTCGGCGGCGCTGAATCCGGAAAGGACAAGGACAAGACGGCTCCCCCTCCCGCGGATTTTGGCCGAATGCAGGTCGATCCGCGAATAAGAACGGACGGAGAAAAAACGCGGTCGTTTGCGGTCAGAGATCGAATCCTCAAGGGCAACCCATATCAATTGAATCGCTTTGGAGTGCTGGAGATTCCTGGCTTGCCTTCGATACCGCTTGCCGGCCTAACCGCGGTTGAGGCGACCAGGCGGCTGAGCGCTGATCCTGATCTACGCGATTACACGGTCAAGTTGACATTGTTGAGGCTGGAGCCCCAGGACGATCAGGGGGCCAAGCCATTTGGATACGATCTGTTCCAAGGCGTTCCAAGCACGTTCGCGCCGGTCAAGGACATTCAGGTGCCCATTGACTACGTTGTCGGACCCGGCGACACATTCAATGTTCAACTCTATGGCAACGAAACGGGGACCTATGCATTGACAGTGGGCCGGGATGGCCGGATCAAATTTCCAAAACTCGGACCCATCTTGGTGAGCGGCATGGGGTTCGATGCGGCGCGAGAAGCACTCGAGCACCGTGTTTCCCAGCAGATGATCGGCACGCAAGTCAGCGTGACAATGGGCGATCTGCGCTCGATTCGGGTTTTTGTCTTGGGCGAAGCAGAAAAGCCGGGCTCGTATACGGTAAGCGGACTGTCCACCATGACCAACGCACTGTTCGTCAGCGGCGGGGTCAAGACCATCGGATCGCTGCGCAACATCGAGCTGAAGCGAAACGGCCATTTGGTTTCGGTGCTCGATCTTTACGATTTGCTGCTGCGCGGCGATACCAGCGGCGATCACCAATTGATGCCCGGGGACGTAATTTTCATCCCGCCCATCGGCGTAACGGCCACCGTTTATGGCCGCGTGAGGCGCCCGGCCGTCTACGAGTTAAAGAAGGAAAAGACGGCAGAGCAGTTGGTCGAGATCGCCGGCGGTCTATCGCCCGATGCGGATGCCGGACTCGCGCAACTGGAGCGCATCGATTCGTCGCGGTTGCGCGAGATGCGCAATATCAATTTGAATTCCGACGCCGGCCGCAATACGGATATTATGAACGGCGACAAGCTACGCGTCCCGGCGATCCGTCCCACCCTGGAAAACTCCGTGGAGTTGTCCGGTTTCGTCTTCCGCCCCGGTGCATTTCAATATCGAGCGGGCTTGAGGCTTACGGATGTTTTGGGTAGTTTTGATGAGCTTCGCCCGATCGCGGACCGACACTACGTATTGATTCGTCGCGTTGTTCCTCCCGATCAGAGGATCGAGGTGATATCTGCGGATCTCGAACGCGCGCTCGGTGCGCGCAGATCGGCCGCCGATCCCGAATTGCAGCCGCGCGACCGCATCATCGTGTTCGATTTGAGTGCCAATCGCGAGCGCACGGTGGCTCCAATCATTGATGATCTTAAGCTGCAAGCGTCGGTGAGCAGCCCAACGCAGATGGTCGCCATCGAGGGCGAAGTGAAGGCGCCGGGCTTCTACCCCTTGGAACCTTCTATGCATATCAGCGACTTAATTCGCGCGGGAGGCAGTCTTGAGGATTCGGCATACACCGGTCAAGCCGAATTGAACCGCTATGAGGTGGTTGATGGGAAGCAGCGACAGACCGCACTGATGGAGGTGAATCTCGACGCAATTCGTCACCATGAACCCGGCGCGGATCTCGATCTCAAGCCCTATGACATACTTTTAATCAAGAAAACATCGCAGTGGGACGTGCCAGGAAGCATCACGCTGACCGGTGAGGTGCAACATCCCGGCCGATATCCGATCCACCACGGCGAAACGCTCTCGTCAGTACTGCAACGCGCGGGCGGTCTTACAGACTTAGCGTTCGGCGAGGGCGCCGTGTTCATTCGCGATGAGCTTAAGCAGCGCGAAAAGGAGCAACTGGAAACGCTGAGCAATCGCCTGCAGAGTGATCTGGCGGCGCTTTCGCTCGAGGCAGTTAGTACGAGTGCGGCGACGAATGGCAGCGGTGGCAGCGGCGGCAGTGCGAGTCAGGCGTTGGCCATCGGCCAGCAATTGATCGAGCAACTCCGCAACACCAAGCCCGTCGGCCGATTGGTCATTGATATCCCTCAAGTAATCAACGGTCAAGTCGGCGGCGCGGGCGATGTGCTCTTGCGTACCGGCGATGCGTTGCTGATTCCCAAAAAGACCCAAGAGATCACGATATTGGGCGAGGTGCAAAGCCCGACGTCCCACATTTATCGTGCTGGTCTAACCCGGGACGATTATATTGCGAGGAGCGGCGGAACCACACAGAAGGCTGACCGCAAGCGCATTTATATTGTGCGCGCGAATGGCGATGTCGTATCGGGAGAGCGAACCGGATGGTTCAGGAGATCGCAGTCGGTCGACATACACCCTGGAGACACGATAGTAGTGCCACTAAACACAGAGAGGGTGGCAGCGTTGCCGTTGTGGACCTCAATAACCACGATTATCTACAACTTGGCTATCGCGCTTTTGGCGATCCATAGCGTCCAGTAAGGGGATTCCATCCAATTCGCTCCCATGGAAGATGATCGTTGAATCCCGGTGAAGAGAAATTGTACGACCAAGAATCTGGCCTGCAACTGGCCGCGGTTTGGCGACTGGCATGGGCTTCAAAGTTGCTGATTATTTTTGTAACGCTCGTATGCGCCGCATTGGCTGCAGCCGTCGCGTTCAACATTACGCCCATTTTTCGTGCAGAGACCGTTGTTCTCGCGGTACATAACGGAGGTATGGGGGGCACGGGCTCTTTGTCCAGTCAACTCGGCGGATTGGCAAGTATCGCGAGCCTTGCCGGAGTAAATCTCGATGCGGGAGGGGGCGTGGATCGCGAGGCAAAGGCAATTCTCGAATCGCGCAAAATGGACGAAGAGTTTATCAAGCAGAACAATTTGATCCCAGTCTTGCTGCGGAGATCCAAGGAGCCCCCTACCATGTGGCTTGCGGTCAAATCGTTTCGGGACAACGTGCTGTCGATTCGGGAAGATAAACGTACGGGTCTTACGACGCTTGATTTCAATTGGAAGGATGCGAACGTTGCTGCAGAATGGGCAAACGGCTTTGTTGCCTTGGCCAATGATCGCATTCGGACTCGTGCAGTCGACGAGGCTAATCGCAATATTAAATTCCTCAACGAGCAGATCGAGAAAACAAGGGTTGTCGAAGTGCAACGAGCTCTGTACAGCCTCATTGAAAATGAGACCAAGACTCTAATGCTGGCAAATGCTCGGGTTGAGTACGCGTTTACCGTGGTCGATCCGGCAGTGCCGCCAGAGCGAAAAATTAGTCCGCACCGAAGCATTTACATTCTTTTCGGCGCATTCGCGGGAGCAGCACTTGGGTTGTTTGTGGCATATGTGCGTCGCGCGCGCAGAGCTGCCCGCTTAAGTCCCGAAACCAAGGGCATGCCTGCGTAGTTGACTATCCGCAGATATTGCATAGACTGTGAGCGTTCAATAAATGAACGCAGGGTCAATTTGCGAATGGTCACTTATTTTCGCGCGACAGAATTCTGCATCAATCGGCGATGGCGGTCTCGGACAAATGCCAGGCGGGATTTCTTGTGTGCTGGTATTTGATCCATACGAAGCTTGGCCGGGAAGGAGTAGCCGAATTCAACTTGCTACGCCAGCGTTATCAAGTGTATTACCCTCGCTTGTGGGGGCCCACGCGACGTAGGGGGATCTGGATTGAGCAAGTTGCTGCGCTCTTTCCGGGCTACCTATTCTTGCGCCTGGCGCCGAGTCAGGATTTGGGGCCAGTGCGATCCACGGTAGGTGTCGCCAACCTTGTGCGTTTCGGCTATGCGTACGCAGTCGTCCCAGCTGGGATTGTGGAGGAGCTGCAAGCGCGAGCGGATCCTGAGACTGGTTTGCACCGCCTGCAACGGCACCCACAACTTGAGCCGGGTTCCAACGTAAGAATCGTCGCCGGCGTTTTTAACGGACTGGAAGGCGTCTTCGGGCGAGAATCTGGGGATGAAAGGGTGGTATTGCTCCTTCGATTGTTGGGGCGCGACACACACGTTGAAGTTCCCGCAAGATTTGTTTTGCCTCAATCGGATTGTCAAACAAAACTCGTCACTCAGTAGGCACGACTCCCAAAAAATAGGGGTCAGGGTGACTCTTGATGCGAACACGATCAGGTGTACTTCGCAGGGCGGTAGCGTGCCTGAAAATATTACGATGATTCCAAAACGCGATCAATAATAATCGCGCGACGCATATATCTTGGTCACCGACGAAGTCCGTTTCAAGCTGCTGAAGCTGTTTGAGGCAAACCCCAAGCTGAGCCAGCGAGAAGTCGCGAGCGAACTTGGTTTTAGCCTTGGTAAGGTGAACTACTGTCTAAAGGCTCTAATGGACCGGGGCTGGATCAAAGCGGTGAACTTCAAGAGCAGCAAAAACAAGATGGCGTATGTGTACCTGCTTACCCCGCGCGGCTTTGAGGAGAAAACTCGCGTCACGGCGCGATTCTTGCACACCAAGATACAGGAATACGAGGCGCTAAAAACCGAGATTGAACAGATCCGCGAAGAGGCGGAACGTCAAGTGCGGCGCGAGGTGCGTGCGGCGAAATGAATTCGACCGCCAATAAACTGTGGCGTCTTATGACCCCGACCGAGCGTCGCGACGCGCTTGCATTGTTCGGTTTAATGCTTGTCGGGATGCTGTTTGAGACGCTTAGTGTGGGCTTGGTTGTGCCGGCGCTGGCATTGATGAGTCGCGCGGATTTCATGACGCATTTCCCGGTCGTTGCGTCATGGCTCACGGTTTTTGGCCATCCCACCCGCGAGGTACTCGTAGTTGCGGGAATGCTGGCACTTGTCGGCGTTTACGCGGCGAAAACTGTATTTCTAACATTCCTTACGTTACGGCAGTCGCGGTTTGTGTTTCGATTACAGTCCGAGGTTTCGCAGCGATTGTTTTTGACCTACCTTCGCCAGTCTTACAGTTTCCACCTCCGGCGAAATTCTGCGCAGCTCATTCGTAATGCGCTCGGCGAAGTCGACATCCTCACTCAAAATGGCGTATTGCAGGGGTTGATCTTCCTTACCGAATCCTCGGTAATGCTCGGCATACTCGCTTTGCTCGTGTACGTTCAGCCGTTGGGGGCATTGTTGGCAGGTGGGACGCTTACGCTTTTTGGCGGGATATTTTATTGGGTGATCCGCGCAAGAACCCTGAGATGGGGCGAAACACGACATATGCATGACGGGATGCGCGTGCAGCACCTGCAGCAGGGATTGGGCGGTGTAAAGGACGTGAAGCTATTGGGGCGTGAGGATGAGTTCGTCGCGCAATATGAACTACACGCCCGCGGGGCGGCGCGTGTCGGCGAATTGCAGCACACGCTTACGCAGGCGCCCCGCTTTGTTTTGGAATTTCTTGCGGTGATCGCGCTTGCGGTGCTAGTCGCGGTTATGATCGGTCAAGGTCGGCCTTTCGATGAGTTGTTGCCTACTTTGGGGTTATTCGGCGCGGCTGCGTTTCGCATATTGCCATCCGCGACCAGAATTATTAACGCGGCTCAAGTTGTTCGCAACTCAGTACCGGCGGTGAACGTGTTGTACCATGAACTTTGCGAGCTTGATCAACATGTGCCCATCTCAACATCTGGTGCAGTGGAATTCCGTCACTCCCTAACGCTTGAAGATGTCCGGTTCCAGTATCCAGAGACCGATACGCCGGCGCTGTCCGACTTGCGGCTAAGTATTTCCTCAGGCGAGACGATCGGAATAGTCGGCGGAAGCGGGGCAGGGAAGAGTACCCTTGTGGATCTCGTGCTTGGTCTGCTCGCTCCGTGCGGGGGTGTAATACGGGTCGACGGCTTGGATATTCAACGCAATCTGCGTGGCTGGCAGGACAGAATTGGTTACGTGCCACAAACCATATTTCTAACTGACGACACACTTCGTCGCAACATTGCCTTCGGTATTGCAGACGCCGAAATAGATGAAAGTGCCGTGTGGCGCGCTGCGCAACTCGCGCAGATCGACCGCTTCATCCGCGAACTTCCACAGAATCTCGACACGAAGGTCGGCGAACGTGGTGTGCGTCTTTCCGGCGGGCAACTGCAGCGCATCGGAATTGCGCGAGCTCTATATCACGACCCGGATGTTTTGATCCTTGACGAGGCGACGAGCTCGCTCGATACAGCCACCGAACTCGGCGTCATGGATTCGGTGCGGGCATTGCATGGCGAGAAGACCATAATCATTGTTGCGCACCGCTTGTCCACGGTAGAGAAATGTGACCGTCTTTATCGACTCGAAGCTGGACGTATCGTAGCGACAGGAGAGGCCGCTCAAGTTATAGCGACAGTGCGCGGCGCAGCGATATGATCCAAGGGCGATTAGCGACTCAAGAATTCGCCCCACGGATTCAATAAGAATCTCACTTAGACAGAGTATGCGCATGTTCGACAACAAGGCGGTTTTGATTACGGGTGGTACGGGCTCGTTCGGCAGGCAATTTGTCCGAACAATGCTGCAGCGGTACAAACCGACTAGACTTGTCGTGTACTCGAGAGATGAGCTCAAACAGTACGAAATGGCGCAGGAATTTACAAATCCATCCATGAGGTTTTTCATCGGAGATGTCCGCGACCGACTAAGGTTGCGGCAAGCACTAGATGGGATTGACTACGTCGTCCACGCGGCCGCGCTCAAACACGTTACCGCGGCGGAATACAACCCGATGGAGTGCATCAAAACGAATGTCTACGGCGCGGAGAACGTCATTCATGCCGCGCTAGAAGCGGGTGTTGAGCAGGTCATAGCCCTGTCTACCGACAAGGCCGCCAATCCAATCAATCTCTATGGTGCAACGAAGCTGGCCTCAGACAAGCTTTTCGTTGCTGCCAATAACATCGTCGGAAAGCGCAAAACTAGATTTGCGGTTGTCCGCTACGGCAATGTAGTCGGGTCCAGGGGATCCGTGGTGCCGTACTTTCGGCGACTCATTGAACAAGGGGCGACAGAATTGCCCATAACCGACCCGAAGATGACCCGATTTTGGATCACGCTTCAGCAAGGTGTCGAGTTCGTGCTTGCTAGCTTTCAACGCATGTATGGAGGTGAGGTATTTGTCCCAAAGATTCCGTCATCGCGCATCGACGATTTGGCCGCGGCACTTGCGCCCGGGTTACCGCACAAAATCGTGGGTATTAGGCCCGGTGAAAAGCTGCACGAAGTCATGTGTCCGAAGGACGACTGCCGTCTAACCGCGGAATTCGAAGATCACTTTGTCATTATGCCAAGCATCACTTTTATTGAACATCCGGACTACAAGATCAATCGACTCGCGGAACGCGGTACGCCGGTCGCACAGGGGTTCGAATATGACTCTGGAAGCAATTCGGACTTCCTCACGGTGCCGCAGCTACAAGCGCTGCTGACGCGTTGCCAATGAGCGGCGACACTCGCAATCCTGCCCGTTTCCTACCGTACGGTAGACAAAGTATTTCCGAGGACGACATTGCGGCAGTTGTCCGCGTATTGCGCTCGGACTGGCTGACACAGGGACCTGCGGTTCCGGAGTTCGAGCGCTCGATGTGCAATCGCGTCGGGGCTCAATATGCAGTCGCAGTGTCTAGCGCCACCGCAGCGCTCCACATAGTTTGCATGGCACTCGGCATCGGACCCGGCCAGCGGCTCTGGACTTCTCCAAATACCTTCGTCGCTTCGGCGAATTGTGCGCGCTACTGCGGAGCGGAAGTCGATTTTGTCGATATCGATCCCGCGACACTAAATATGAGTGTGCAGGCTCTAAGCAACAAACTGGTAGTGGCTCAACGCCAGGGGCGCCTGCCTGACGTCGTCATGCCGGTTCATTTCGGCGGACTCCCTTGTGACATGGAAGAGATAGCCGCTCTCGCTAAACGGTATAAGTTTGCCGTCGTTGAGGACGCCTCTCATGCGGTGGGCGCCGAATATCGCGGTGACAAGATAGGGAATTGTCGCCACTCGAACGCCGTGGCGTTCAGTTTTCATCCTGTTAAGGTCATGACAACCGGAGAAGGAGGAATGCTTCTCACGAACGACAAGGCTTTGTGGGAGAAATTGTGTCTGCTGAGATCGCATGGGACGACTCGAGATTCCGACCAAATGGTCAGCGAAAGCCCCGGGAGTTGGTACTACCAACAAGTTTTGCTGGGATATAACTATCGCATGACGGATATCCAGGCCGCATTGGGAACCGCCCAGTTACGTCGGCTGGACGAATTTCTCGCCCGCAGACAGCTATTGGCACGCCGCTATGACAAGTTGCTCTCGGGTCTTGCCATTGGTACTCAAGCAGTAGCGCCTACGTCACGATCCTCGAACCATCTGTATCCAGTGCGGATTGTTGGTCCAAACGTCGATCGCCGGCAGGTGTTCGACCGACTTCGTTCCGCGGGAATCGGAGTCAATGTGCACTACATTCCAGTGCATACACAACCCTATTACAACGCGCTGGGATTCAAGCGTGGCGATTTCCCCGAGGCCGAAAAGTACTATGCCCAAGCCATTAGTTTGCCGCTGCACTTCGAACTGACTGAAAGTGATCAAGATTACATCGTTGCGGAACTGGAGCGTGCGCTTGCCGAACCCTCTGGAGTTGTCTAAACGGCGTGTCTAACCTCGGCAGAAAACTTGGACTCGGAACCGCTCAATTCGGAATGAACTACGGTATTTCCAATGTATCCGGCAAGTTTCCGGAGCACGAAGTTAGGGATCTTTTGGACTACGCATCGCGCTCTGGCTTGACGACCATCGACACCGCCAATTCATACGGGGACAGCGAGACGGTGATAGGGCGCGCCACAAGAGGCGACCGGTGCTTTGCTGTAGTGACAAAGACGATTCCGCTGGATCGCAACGAAATCACTCCTCGGGAGCTGAGAACGGTGGAAGATGGTCTGCTTGTTTCTCTGGAGCGCCTGCAGAGTCGGAGCATATACGGCATCCTCGTGCACAAAGCGGCGAATCTGCTGTGCGCGGGAGGGGATTCGCTGTACGAGTTGTTGATTCGCTGGAAGCAGAAAGGGCTGGTCGAAAAGATAGGAGTATCCGTCTATGACGGAGCCGAACTGCGCAGCTTGGCCGGTCTATTTCCGCTCGATCTCGTGCAGATTCCGCTGAATGTGTTTGATCAGCGGATGTTGGCCGACGGAACGCTTCGCTGGCTCAAGTCCACGGGTGTTGAAGTTCACGTGAGGTCCGTATTTCTGCAAGGGTTGTTGCTTATGCATGCAGACGAACTGCCGGGTTCATTGCAACGATTCGCTTCGCGAATCGCCGACTACCGCCACTACCTTGAGGGCTCGAATTGCTCGCCGCTCGAGGGTGCGCTCGGATTCGTCAAAAACCTTGCGGAAGTGGACGTGGCGTTAATTGGCGTGAACTCGCGCGCACAGCTGCGCGAATGTATCGAATCCTACGATCGCGCAGACTTTTTGGACTTGTCGGGCTTTGCTTGCAACGACCTGGACTTCGTCGATCCCCGCCGCTGGAAGCTTCAATGATTTGCGCAAGGGGACCCGGACGGCTCAGGCTCGGCGTGATCGGCATGAGCAAGGACAACGGGCATCCGTACTCATGGTCAGCAATCATCAATGGTTATGACCGGGACGCCATGGCGAGTTGTCCATTTGCGGCTATTCCAGAGTATTTGGGAAGACAGAGCTTTCCTAAGG
>Ga0210402_10004533_pt1 | contig 12647 bp, 10 predicted proteins | sample IncBWC7MmetaG_FD_161055 | JGI IMG/M metagenome (GOLD analysis project Ga0210402, IMG submission 161055) | Forest soil microbial communities from Barre Woods Harvard Forest LTER site, Petersham, Massachusetts, United States - Inc-BW-C-7-M | ecosystem: Environmental > Terrestrial > Soil >...
CAGCAAGGCCGACGACGCTCAGACGAGCGTACTTACGCAGGGCGCGTTCTATACAGAACCCGCTAACGCGCCCCACTTCGCTTTCACGGGAGATCAGCCCGCGACAGTTTTCATAACCGGAACCGGACCGAGCGATACGCGCTTCGAAAAGGATGGCCCATCCCATCCGTGACTGGAAGTGCACGCCCAAGCCCCGAGCCGGACTTGTGCAGCGGCGAGACGAAGGCGGCATCGAGGATGGGCCGCAAGACGAGACAACCCGTCATACAGCTGAGCGCTCGATACAGTATCTGACTCGGCCACGCGCTCGCGTATTTATTGGTGCGATTGGAACGATGAGTTGGAAGCGCCGATTGAGGATGTCATCGGGCGCAGCTTTATCTCATATTTATGTTGAAGGCGTAGCATGTTGAGCGCCCTACAATGAAAAACGGCTGCATTTTGAGCTAAACCGCAACCCCCCTTTTCGGGACGTCGACCGCGAGAAGGTTATCGCTCGAACGCTCATCGGAGCGGATGCGGATTTTACGTTCGACGAGCGGTCACACGACGGCGTCCCGGGCTCGAGCGCTCCTCGGTGGGTGTCCACGGCTTGCCCGTGCGGAGTTCTATGTAGTCTCGTATCAAGCGTCGCACGACCTGCGAAGGCGTCAGATCCTCTTGTGCACACAGCCGCTCAAACAGCTCCTTCTTTCGTGGGTCAACCAGAATGGTAAGCCGAGCGGTACGATCTTCCGTAGTCAAATGGGACTCACATTATGTGACAAGTCAATACCCATAAGATTATAATAGAAAACACATGATCGCAAATGGCAATCCTTGTTTCATCGATGTGGCAGTGACCATTTCACAACGATGAGAACCGGTGCCTGATGAGCTTTGCTTCCACCTCGCCGTTAACGCTCTGTGGAATGCTGCTTGCGGCATGGTGCTTGGTTGGACTCGCCGGGATGGTGCGACCCTTGAGTCTCGCATTGGTGGGGCGAACGCTCTTTCCGTTGGGCGCCCTTGTCGGTGCGGCGCTGGCAGTCGTTGCCGCGACAAGCCTTGGCCGCGTCACCGAACAGCTCGTATTGCCGATCGGGCTACCGGACTTGCCTGTTCACTTGCGCCTCGATGGACTCTCGGGCGTGTTTTTAGTGTTGCTGGGCGGCGCCTCTGCCGGAATTTCGATTTTTGCGGCCGGCTACTTCAGACGGGGCGAAGGCACGGCGCCCGGATTGCTTTGCCTGCAATATCACTTGTTTCTCGCCAGCATGGGCTTTGTATTGCTCGCCGATGACGCGTATGCATTCATGTTGGCATGGGAAACCATGGCACTGTCATCGTATTTTCTGGTCACCACCCAACACCGCATTCCCGAAATTCGCAGAGCTGGGTTTCTCTACCTGCTGATGGCCCACTTGGGTGCGATCGCGATTCTCCTGAGCTTTGGCATTCTTCAGGGCGGCAGCTGGCATTTCACGTTCGATGCGATGCGAAGTGCACACCTGAGTACAAATTGGGCGACGGTTGCATTCTGTCTTGCACTGCTTGGATTTGGTGCCAAGGCGGGCCTCGTGCCCCTGCATGTATGGCTGCCCGAAGCACACCCTGCTGCGCCTTCTCCGGTCTCGGCATTGATGAGCGGCATCATGCTCGAGACAGCGTTGTACGGAATGATTCGGGTCAGTTTTGATCTCTTGGGTCAGCCGCCCCTATGGTATTGGGGATTGTTACCATTGACTCTTGGGCTTTTTAGCGCGTTGTACGGCGTCGTTTTCGCAGCCGCTCAAACTGACATGAAGCGCCTGCTGGCCTACTCCTCCATTGAAAACATTGGGATCATGTTTACCGGCCTGGGATTGGCGATAGTGTTCGCGGGCGCAGGGTTGCGTGCCGCGGCGGCGCTCACATTGATTGCCGTCATGTACCACGCGCTCAATCATGCGTTCATGAAAAGTCTATTGTTTCTGGGCACGGGTGCGGTATTGCACGCAACCGGGGAGCGCAATCTGGGGCGCCTGGGTGGCCTGATCCATCGCATGCCCTGGGTCGCGTGGCTGACCCTGATCGGCGCGCTCGCCATTGCTGGATTGCCGCCCTTGAATGGTTTCGTATCGGAGTGGTTGCTACTCCAATCCTTTCTGTTCTCGTACAAGGTGCCGCACGCGTTCATCAACATGCTGCTGCCGCTGGGCGCTGCGCTGCTCGCACTCGCCGCGGCACTCGCGGGCTATGTCATGGTCAAGTTCTTTGGCGTGATCTTTCTCGGTCAGCCGAGGGAACCGACCCTGCAACAGGCCCACGACGCTGGATTTGCCGAGCGACTCGGACTCGCGTGGCTGGCGCTCGGCTGCGTGCTGCTCGGATTCTTTCCAACCACGGTTATTTCGTACTTCAGCATCGTCACTCAGCAAATTGGCTTGGGTGAACTACCCTCGAGCAACGCGCCCTGGTGGCTCCTGGTGCCCATTCCCGAACGAGAGTCCTCTTACGCACCTCTGGTGTTCTTCGCGGTAATTCTGGTCGTGGTGGCGTTGGCTATCGTCAACGTTCGTATCTTCTATCATCAGCGCGTGCGTAAAGGGGCGGCTTGGGACTGCGGCTTTGGCGGGCTCACAAGCCGCATGCAAGATACGGCGGAAGGATTTGGTCAGCCGATTCGCCATTTATTCCAACCCCTCTTCTTTCTCATTCGCGAACTGCCGGGCCCCTTCGACACAAAACCCAAGTATCGCTTGGAGATTGGTGATCGCATTTGGCGCGCTCTGTATGAGCCCTTGGGCCCGCTCGTTCGGCGGGTCGCAGATAAAGTCGCTTGGCTGCAGCAAGGTCGCATCGCGACTTACTTGCTCTACAGTTTCGTCACACTCGTCGCCTTGCTGGCGCTCATGCTATGAAGATATTCGACTGGGTGGTGCAAGTGATGGGAATCGCCTTGGCGCTGGCCGCGGCACCCGTATTTCTCGGTTGGGTGAATCAGTGCCGAGCGTGGCTGCAGAACAAGTCTGCACCGAGCATTCTGCAACCGTATCGCGGCATACGGAAGTTATTCCATAAGGATGCGGTGATAGCGCAGAACGCCTCGCAGCTATTCCGGCTCGCGCCGTACGTGGTCTTTGGCGCGATGGTGACGGCCGCAGCCGTGATTCCTTCGATTGCAACGCGCTTACCCATTACGCGAGCCGCGGACGCGATCGCCTTGGTTGGACTTCTTGCAACTGCGCGCGTGTTCTTGTCTTTGGCGGCCATGGACATCGGCACTGCCTTCGGCACGCTCGGTGCACGCCGAGAAATGATGATCGGGTTTCTCGCGGAACCCGCACTTCTGGTGGTCATCTTCGTCGTCTCTCTGACCTGCGCCACCACGGCGTTGCCAATTATAGCCGAACGCCTCTCGGCGCAGACCTTCGCACTCAATCCGAGTCTTGCCTTCACTGCAGTCGCATTCACAATGGTGCTGCTGGCCGAAAATGCACGAATCCCGGTAGACAACCCAGCTACCCATCTTGAGTTGACCATGATTCACGAAGCACTGCTGCTGGAATATTCCGCACGTCATCTGGCGCTCATGGAATGGGCCGCGGCGCTGAAGCTCTTTAACTATGCCTGCATCGGGTTTGCGGTATTCATTCCCTGGGGATTGGCGACAAGCGACGCGCCGTTGGGATTGGCCGTGGCGGTTCTACTGCTGGGCGCGAAACTCACCGTCGCCGGCGCGGGATTGGCGCTCATTGAAACGGTATCGGCGAAGCTGCGCGTGTTTCGCGCACCGGAATTTCTCGCAACGGCTTTTCTATTCGCAGTGCTCGGGCTGTTAGTACGGTTGTTGCTGGGAGCATGAATATGAATGCGCTGTCGTGGGATCTTCAATTACTGAACACCCTGGCGGCGCTATTGCTGCTGCTGTCATTCGCCATGCTATCGCAGCGGCGCATCGTCGCCCTGGTCAATCTGCTCGCGCTGCAGGGGACTCTGTTGTTTCTCGCGACCCTGCTTCTTGCTTGGCGAACGGGCGATTTCAATTTGTACTTGTCCGCGGGACTGACACTTGGACTTAAGGTGATTTTCCTGCCATGGCTATTACATCGTCTCATCCGCCGCCTCGGCGTGTACTGGGACACCGAGCCGCTGCTCAACATGACCGCCACCATGCTGGTGGGCGTACTGGTCGTCATTTTTTCATTCGGACTGGCCCAACCGATTTCGGCACTCGCGAGCACGGCCACGCGCAATTCCATCGGCATCGCCGTGGCGGTGATTCTCATTGCATTCCTCACCATGATCACGCGTCGAAAAGCGATGTCGCAGGTGATTGGATTCCTATCGATGGAGAACGGGCTGTTCTTCGGCGCCATGAGCGCCACCTACGGCATGCCGATGGTCGTTGAGCTCGGGGTTGCGCTCGATGTTTTAGTGGCGATGCTGGTTCTGGGCGTGTTTTTCTTTCAGATTCGGGAACAATTCGACAGTCTGGACCTGAAGAACTTCGAAACTCTGAAGGAGGATCAATAATGGAGTTCATCGTTCTTCTGGGCACCCCGCTCCTGGGCGCGCTGACGCTCGGCATTTTAGGGGGCCGACGCTGGGCACCTGAAGCCAATGCGATCTTTTCATTGATTACGTTCTTCGCCGCCTGTGCGCTGACAGCAAGAGTCGTGGCACATGGCAATTTATCGGTCGGACACGAGCAATTCTTCATCGATGCCTTTAACGTTTTTCTGGTGACGCTGACGGCGTTCGTCGGCCTAACCACTTCATTGTTCTCGCGCCCCTATATGCGCATAGAGGCAGAGCACGGGCGGGTAACCGTCGGACAGCTGCGCCTGTATCACAGCATGTATCAGATGTTCATCGCGACGATGCTGGTAGCGCTCACGACCAACAACATGGGGCTCATGTGGGTGGCGATGGAAGCTGCAACCTTGTCAACAGTTCTGCTGGTGACGCTGTATCGAACTCCCGCGAGCCTCGAAGCTGGCTGGAAATATTTCATTCTCTGCGGCGTGGGTATTTCCCAGGCCCTGTTCGGAACCATCCTGATGTATTTTGCGGCTGAGAAGGTCTTGGGTTCCGAGGGCGTCAGTGCGCTGCTCTGGACGCATCTTAATTCCGTCAAGGCTCACCTGGAACCTTCGGTTCTCGGGCTCGCATTCGTCTTTCTGCTCGTGGGATATGGGACCAAGGTGGGCCTTGCACCGCTGCACAATTGGTTGCCGGATGCGCACGCTGAAGGCCCGACCCCTATTTCTGCGGTTTTGTCGGGACTGCTGCTCAATGTGGCGATGTACGCCGTCGTGCGCTGCAAAGTGCTCGTCGAGGGCTCGCTGCAATCGGCCCTGCCCGGCCGGATGCTGATGGGTTTTGGCTTGCTGTCGGTGGTGCTCGCCGCGTTTTTCCTGTGGCGACAACGCGATGTGAAGCGTCTATTCGCCTATTCTTCGATCGAACATATGGGAATCGTTGCCTTCGCCTTCGGAATGGGCGGGCCCGTGGCCAACTTCGCCGCGCTGTTGCATATGACGGTACATTCACTGACGAAATCGTCCATTTTCTTTGCCGTGGGACACGCGACGCAGAAAGCCGGCTCGCAACTCATGGACAACATTCGCGGGCTCATCACTTTGAGCCCCACGGTGGGTTGGGGATTGATGATGGGCAGCCTCGCCATTCTCGGCACGCCACCGTTCGGCGTATTTGCGAGTGAATTTCTTATTTTGACGACGGCCATGAAGCAGCAACCCTGGGCGACACCCATTTTGCTGTTGGCGCTCGGCGTGGCCTTCGCGGCAATCTTTGGTCGTGTGCAGTCGATGGTATTTGGAGATACCACAGCTAAACGTTTGCCACATCCGCCCGCGCTCGTGCCGGTGTTCGTCCACTTGGGGTTGGTGCTCGTGCTGGGGTTTTTCATTCCACCTTATCTCGCTGATTGGTATCGCGCTGCGGCGCGCCTGATCGGCGGAGAATGAGATGGCGCTGCAACGATGGTTCCAACAGGCGGCCCAGACTTCCGAATCCAACGGAAGGAGCGTGATCGCCGGCGCGCCCAAAGTTCTTGGCCTGGTAGTCTCACGAGACGAATGGCAGCAAGCCGCCGAACACGTGGCGACCGGAGGGGGTCGATTGCAGGCTCTCTGGGCAAGTCGCGATCGAGATGGCGGTGACAGGGTTCAAGTCGCGTATACGGCTGACCAGGGGGTGCTTGTGCTCAGCTTGCCGTTACCGGAAGGGGAGATCGATTACCCGGGGATTCAGCAATGGTTCCCGAGTGCAAGCCGCATGCAGCGCGCCGTGGCGGATCTATCAGGATTGCGTTCTACGGATCCGGATACGCGACCGTGGCTGCGTCATGCGGCATGGCCAGAAGACTTTCATCCGCTAATTGAGGCCCACGTGCCACCAGCTCCCTCCATGCCGGTTATTGATAGGTACGCTTTCATTCCAGTGGAAGGGGAAGGCGTACATGAAATTCCGGTCGGGCCCGTCCATGCGGGCATCATCGAACCGGGACACTTCCGGTTTTCGGTAGTCGGCGAGAAGGTGCTCAGGCTCGAGGAGCGTCTGGGCTATGTCCACAAGGGCATAGAGCGGCGCTTCACTGAATTCCTGTTGCTTGACGGCCACCGATTGGCGGCCCGCATCTCGGGCGATTCTGCCGTCGCTTTTTCGTGGGCTTATTGCCAGGCGCTCGAAGGTATGGTCGCAGCGCACTTGCCCGATCGAGCCGCACACTTAAGGGCCCTTGCGCTGGAATTGGAGCGTCTGGCCAATCACTTGGGTGATATCGGTGCGATTGCGAACGATGCGGGCTTCTCCTTCGGGCTCAGCCAATTCTCGCGGCTCAAGGAGCTGCTGCTGCGCGCGACCGAGCAAGCGCTTGGACAGCGATATCTCATGGATTTCGTTGTGCCGGGCGGCACGCGTGTGGATCTTTCATCCGCCGGCGTACGCTCGCTCGTTGACTCAATCGTATCGATTGCTCCGGAGGTCAAAGCACTGCGTGCAATCTACGACGATCACGCCGGTTTGCGCGACCGGTTCGTGGGCGCGGGTGTCGTTGCACCGACTCTCGCCGCCCAGTTAGGCTTGACCGGCCTGGCGGGACGCGCGAGCGGACAAGCCTTTGACCTGCGCTGCGATCTACCCTGCGACCCGTACCGTCACCTGGCACCAAAAAAGATCGTGCATACTGAAGGCGATGTAGCAGCGCGCGTGGCCGTGCGCTTCGATGAAGTGACCGAATCGGTGCGTCTACTGCGGCAGCTTCTGTCGGAGCTGTCTGCAGGACCACATCACGTGACAATTCCAGTGCCCAATGAAGGGGCTCTGGGTGTCGGCATGATCGAGGGATGGCGTGGCCCGGTCTTTCTCGCACTGGAAGCAGGCATGGATGGAATGATCCGACGATGCCATCCGCATGATCCATCATGGCAGAACTGGCCGGTGATAGAGCACGCCATCATCGATAATATTGTGCCGGATTTTCCGCTGATCAATAAATCCTTCAACCTGTCCTATAGCGGCCACGATTTGTAGCCATGCTGAAAACGCTAGAGAAAATCTGTCGCACCGGGATCATCACCGAGCCTTCTCCGCCGAGTGACGAGTCCCTGCGTATCGTGGACGCGCTGCAATCCCGGATTCTCGAAGTCCTTGGCCGTGCCCTCTGCATTCGAGCAATTGACGCCGGGTCGTGTAACGGCTGCGAGTTGGAGATTCACGCGCTCAATAATCCTCTCTACAATATCGAAGGCCTTGGCATTCGGTTTGTAGCCAGTCCGCGGCACGCCGACCTATTATTGGTGACGGGACCCGTGGCTAAGAATATGGAAGTGGCGTTGCGCCGCACTTTCGATGCGACGCCGGATCCGAAACTTGTCGTTGCAATCGGGGATTGCGGTTGCACCGGCGGAATATTCGGCGAAAGCTATGCCACCTGCGGTCGCGTCTCCACAATAATCCCAGTCGATGTGGCGGTGCCCGGGTGCCCGCCAAGCCCGCGACAAATACTCAGCGGTATTTTGACGGCGATTACCAAAACGTTGCCCAAGATATTGAATCGGCCGCAAAGTGTGTGAACTCGATGCGACACGAGATGAGAGCAGACGAGCAACCTGTTGCATGGAGCGTTGAGATGCAGGGCCGCACCGCCAGTCGAAAGGCCCAACCGGTATTGTTGCTCGATCCTCAAATGGACAGGGCATGGTGCGCTCCGTTGATCCATCGATCCGCGATTTCACTCAAGCGCTGAATCAATGTGGGGAAAAACAATCCTAGTCTTTCTTCAATTCGCTTGGCATTGTGCACGGCCATTCTGACGCGCTGCGGGTCAAGCAGCGTCTGGCCGGCAAAGACCACCTGGTTGCTGCCGCCGCTGCGAATCGCGATCACGACCACGGGCTGTCCGAAGACCTCCCGAATCGTCGCGACAATACGCTTAGTCTCGAAGCTCCCAGCGACGATGTTCATCACAAAGATACCGTTTGTGCCCAAGCTGCGTTTTGCATTTTCCAGGAACGATTTTTTGACGACCGCTTTGGCGATCCCTTTGTGATCGTACGCATCAACCAGGATCGCGTTGGTTTGCTCGCCTCGTTCGACCATTTGAGCGATGTGCTCAGCACCGTCTGCCTGAATGATACTTAGGCGTTCATCATCTGGAGGAACGCAGAATTGTGGTCGCAACGCCAGTACGTCAGGATCAATCTCAACCGCCGTGATCTTCGTGGCAGACAAATGCCGGTGGCAATATTTGACCAAAGAGCCGCCGCCAAGCCCAATGAGTAGAACTCGTTCAGGACGCGGCTGGAATGCCAAGAAGCCCATCATTTTACGCGTGTACTCGTTCACCAGCGCATAGGGATCATCGAGGCGCATCTCGCTTTGAGTGCTTCCATCGAGTGCGAAGCAGAGTGATCGATATTCGAATTCTTCGATCAAAAATGCTTTGGTGTAGCTGCCATCCCTTAGACCGTCAAATAACGCCTTTCGCGGCGTACCCTCAGGCTCATTGAACTTAAACACCGTGTGCCGATCGTTCGTCAGGCCTCCGACGACGAGCATTTTATTTAGCTGCTTAGTCAATAAGATTTGCTCTTGCCCCATTTGGATCGCGGCGCACGGTTGACATTCGCACTCGAGGTCGCGATTGGCGACCGTTTGTCACTTCAATCTTCGGGCCCCATCTAGGCCGCGCTCCGACTGCCACGGTTAGAGCGTCACTGTAGCTCTTTAAACATGTTTTATCAATGCTAAATCATGTATACTAATGTTTAAAACATGATAACTGCACCTCAACTTCGTGCCGCGCGCGCCCTGCTGGGTATTGACCAGCCAACCTTGGCACGACGCGCAAACCTGTCCCTGCCTACGATCCAAAGAATGGAAACCAGCGGCGGTTTGATTCGGGGGAACGTCGATTCACTGGTGAAGGTGATACAAGCCCTTGAAGACATGGGCGTCGAGCTGATTGGCGAGGGCAACACCAGCTCGATTGGGGGACGCGGTGTGCGATTGCGCGAGCGGGAAGCCCGCACAATGGTACGCCAGCAAAAGCTAGGCCCCGCCCAGCCTACAGTTAAGATGAATCGTTTCGCTCGATCAACGCGTGATCGTTGACCTCGGGAAACCTTGACTATATTGCCTAAATGGCGGGCCGCGTAGCCACCACATTTACGTCATAAGCCATTGATTTATAAATTTATAAGATCGGCCCGCGCCCCGGTCATGCCCCCACTGCTACCGCTAAGGGCTGAGCCCTAGATCGATCATCACTCGATAAAATGTATTATCAAGATAGGAATTGCGCGGAAATCGGCTCCGCCAATAGCGTTCCAATGAACTCAGGCCGCAACACTTGAGTTCGTGGAAGATCGCTTGTGTCTTAGGATCAACGCACAACCTGTGCATTCCCTGTGACAGACGGCGAGTCACTAACTAAAAATGCCTCGCCGTTGGGAGAATAGACATGGCGAATGTTCTTAACGAGCTGGCCGACTTGGCGAGCCACATGAGGAACCGCCGCGACGCATTGCTCGGCAACTGGCAAGGCGCCATCCGACGTGATCCGAATCTCACCGGTGGCGATGCATTGCCCCGTGCAGAACTCCTGGATCATATTCCGGCGCTGCTTGACGCATTCGAGCAGAGTTTGCGGCATGTGCCGAGCGAAGCGCTCGCCGAGGCGGCGAGTCAGGCACCGGCCGCGGCGCACGGGTTGCAACGCTGGCTGCAGGGGTATGATTTGCGCGAGGTCACGCGCGAGCTGGGAAAACTTAACGGCTGCGTTATTTTCGAACTCGATACGTATGCCAAAGCCCACCCCGAGGTTTCTGCCGAGGCATTCATGCGTGCCCGACAGGCTTGGGCGACGCTTTGCTGTAGTGCGATCGAGGAGAGCGTGAATCAGTACTTCAGCCTCCAACAACAAGAGGCCGAGGGGCAGGTAAAGGACCTGGAAAGGGCGCTCGACGAAATTCGCGTTCTTGAGCGACAACGCGGCGATCTATGGCGCGAAGCGGCCCATGATCTGCGCGGCAATTTAAGTGTCGTGGCGAGTGTGACCGTCGGGCTTACACGTCGCGGCAAAGAAGAGTCTTCGCGGGACGAATTCATCCGGATTCTGATGCGCAATGTCACCTCGCTGCATCAGTTGCTCGATGATGTGACGAGCCTCGCCCGCCTTCAGGCGGGCCGTGAGGTGCGCCAGATCGAGCCCTTGGATGCGACGCCGCTCCTTCAGGCTTTGTGCGAGAGTATCCGCCCAATAGCGCTGCAGCGCGGACTGTATCTGAAATGTGCGGGACCCGAAGGCCTCTCGGCCGACGGGGATGCCGTCAAGATCCGGCGCATTGCCCAAAACCTTATCCTCAATGCCGTCAAGTACACCCATGCCGGGGGCATCAGCGTTAGCTGGGGCGACAGCGCTCCGAATGATCCGAAACGCTGGATCTTGAGCATCCAAGACACCGGACCGGGTTTCCATACCGCATCCGCACAGCCGCTCGCCGCGGCGCTCGAACCTGCGACCGAGGTGAAACCCATGGCTGCCAGCCACACCAATCTCGAAGACACGGGGGTGCAAACGTTGCGTGGCGATGCCGGGGAAGGCATCGGGCTTTCCATCGTCAAGCGCCTCTGTGACATGCTAGACGCCTCGATCGAGATGCAATCGATCAAGGATCATGGCACGACGTTTCGGATCTTATTCCCGAGACATTACGCGAGCTGAACGAGCATCAGATTGAGTTGGCACGGCTTCTGCGCACTCAATGCGCGCGACACCACGCCAGGCGGTGGCGGACCCATGATTAGTGACAGTGCGATACGCAGACAATTTATAGCGGGAGTCGCGCACTCAGTATCGTGTCACCGCTGGGCGCGCGCTCGATATCGACACTGCCTCCAAGGAGTCGCAGGCGATAGCGCATCGTTGCCAGCGCGATATCCGCGCCTTGCTCCGCTCCACTGCGCATGATCGGAATGCCATTGTCGGTGAACTTCATATGCAAAACATTTTCATCCACCGTGACTTGCAGATCTGCTACCTCGACCGCACCGCGCTTAAACGTCATCGCGAGTGCCTCTTCTGCAATGCGAAATAAAGCAATTGAAGCATCCGCTGACAACGCAGGTTCAATTTCGGGATACCACTCGGTGTAAATCACGTTCCTGCTGCGAGTCGCTTCGTGTACCCGCCACCTAAGGGCGGTAAATAACCCAACCTCTTCGACCAGACTCGGTCGAAGTTCCTCCACCAGCCGTCGGCTCTGGCTAATGGCGGCGCCTAGCGTAGCCTTGGCGCGAGCCAGTTGGCGCTGCGCTTCGACCTCTAACACGGGAAGCTGCGAAATCGCGGCCGTCAGGTCCATCAGCGCCGCGACCATCAGTTCGGCGATCTGATCGTGCAGTTTTCGAGCGAGGGCCGCCTTGCTACGTTCGCCAATCGCCAGCAGATGCTGAATCAGCGCTTGTGCTTCGGCGAGCTCGCCTTCCAGTTTATTTGGCAAGGAAGTTCTCAATCGGCAGTTGGCGCTGGATCAATCATAGGAAAACTCCGGGGGTGCGGCCATGCGTTCGTAGCTCTCATGCACGTGAGATAGATCTGACAGCCTGCCGAGGCGCAAAATGCCTATCCGCGTGGTGATCAGATTCTCCCCGCAGAAGTTAGGCAGCACTGTTATTTGCGGCCACCGTGCTTGAGTGCGTGAAATGGGCTCCTGAGAGATCGAGCAGGAATCATCAGCGCGATGATGCCAATCAGTGCGCTAGAGCCGTAGTCGAGCTCAATGCTGCAGCGCCCCTCACTCGCAGTGGATTGGTGCTGGCGCTCTCATGTGGGTAAATGCCCGGTGCCGTGTGGCCGACAGTGACACTGCCCGCCTCTCCAGAATTTCTTGAGTTCTACGGGCGACACGCGTCCGTCGGTTTCCACGTCGACGCTGTCCCAAAGCCCTGCGTCGAGTCATGTATGACAAGAGTGAGAGACCTCGCAACCTCGGCTCCGGTCACGCTCAATTCCATCGGAAGGTTTGGACCTACCGACATTGTGGCCCCTGCATGCGCGCTACGGGTCCCGCTGGGAGTTCTTAAACACTGACCTCCCGAGAGCACGTACCAAGCTTCGGGCCCTGAATGCGTGTGCACGCGAGAGCGATCATCAG
>Ga0210402_10004534_pt1 | contig 12646 bp, 13 predicted proteins | sample IncBWC7MmetaG_FD_161055 | JGI IMG/M metagenome (GOLD analysis project Ga0210402, IMG submission 161055) | Forest soil microbial communities from Barre Woods Harvard Forest LTER site, Petersham, Massachusetts, United States - Inc-BW-C-7-M | ecosystem: Environmental > Terrestrial > Soil >...
CTCGAGGTCAAGACCGGCGACCGCGTGCTGTTCGGGAAATGGTCGGGCACCGAGATCAAGATCGACGGCGAAGAACTGATGATCATGAAGGAGTCCGACATCATGGGCCTCCTCGAGGGCGGCGCCGCCACTGCAAAGACGACCTGAAAGGAAAACGATCATGGCTGCTAAAGATATCAGGCTAGGTACTGATGCGCGCGAGCGCATGCTGCACGGTATCGACATCCTCACCGACGCGGTCCGGGTGACCTTGGGGCCCAAGGGCCGCAACGTGGTCCTCGACAAGAGCTTCGGCGCGCCGCGGATTACCAAGGACGGCGTCACCGTCGCCAAGGAGATCGAGCTCAGCGACAAATTCGAGAACATGGGCGCGCAGATGGTGCGCGAGGTGGCCAGCAAGACGAGCTCGGTCGCGGGTGACGGCACGACGACGGCGACCATCCTCGCCCACGCCATGGTGCGCGAAGGGGTCAAGGCGGTGGCGGCGGGCATGAACCCGATGGATCTCAAGCGTGGCGTCGACATGGCGGTCGACGCCGTCGTCAAGGACATTCAAAAGCGCTCGAAGAAGGTCTCGACAAACGACGAGATCGCGCAGGTCGGCACCATCTCGGCCAATGGCGACACCGAGATCGGCCGGATGCTGGCCGAGGCCATGAAGAAGGTCGGCAACGAGGGTGTCATCACCGTCGAGGAGGCGAAGTCACTCGAAACCGAGCTTGACGTCGTCGAGGGGATGCAGTTCGACCGCGGTTATCTCTCCCCGTATTTCGTCACCAATGCGGAGAAGATGATCACCGAGCTCGAAGATGCCTACATCCTGCTGCACGAGAAAAAGCTCTCCAGCCTGCAGACGCTGCTTCCCATTCTCGAAGCCGTCGTCCAGAGCGCGCGGCCCTTGCTGATCGTCGCCGAGGACATTGAGGGCGAGGCGCTTGCCACACTGGTCGTCAACAAATTGCGCGGCGGCCTCAAAGTGGCGGCGGTGAAGGCGCCGGGCTTCGGCGATCGCCGCAAGGCCATGCTCGAGGACATCGCGACCCTGACCGGCGGTCAGGTGATCTCGGAAGACCTCGGCATCAAGCTCGAGAACGTCACGCTCGACATGCTCGGCCGCGCCAAGAAGGTGCGGATCGAGAAGGAGAACACGACGATCATCGACGGCGCCGGTACCAAGGACGACATCGTCGCCCGCACCGGCCAGATCCGGGCGCAGATCGAGGACACGACCTCCGATTATGACCGCGAGAAGCTCGAGGAGCGTCTGGCCAAGCTGGCGGGTGGCGTCGCGGTCATCCGCGTCGGCGGCAGCAGCGAGGTCGAGGTGAAGGAGCGCAAAGACCGCGTCGACGACGCCATGCACGCGACCAAGGCCGCGGTCGAGGAAGGTGTCGTGGCCGGCGGCGGCGTGGCGCTGCTTTTTGCCAGCAAAGTTCTGGCAGGCCTCAACCCCGCGAACAGCGATCAGAAGGTCGGGATCGAGATCGTCCGCAAGGCCGTCCAATCTCCTGTACGGCAGATCGCGGAGAATTCCGGCACCGACGGCTCGATCGTGGTCGGTAAGCTGACCGACAAGGACGAGCCGAATTACGGCTACGACGCGCAGTCGGGCGAGTACAAGGACATGGTGGCGGCCGGGATTATCGATCCGACCAAGGTCGTGCGGGTGGCACTGCAGGATGCCGCATCGGTCGCGGGGCTGTTGATCACCGCCGAGGCGATGGTGGCCGACAGGCCCGAGCCCAAGGGCCAACCGGGTATGCCGCCGGGCGGTGGAATGGGCGGCATGGGCGGCATGGATTACTAGGGATCCACAAAACCCGGTGACTAGTGGCCAAAGCCCCGCGCTCCCCTTCGAAAGGCGCGGGGTTCACTTCTCAGTCGAAGAGGCGAATGATCGGCTCCTTCTTCACCGTCCGGCCCCTCTGCCCACTCCTCTACCAATCTCGAACCGACGCCTCGGTCGCGCGTCACTCATAAAGGGTGCTTTGGCGGCGGTGTCGAGGAGATCGACCAGTTCGTCGAATGGGAAGTGCCGCAGAGGCGAAAAGGGCTGTCTCGAGAGCGTCGTCTATCCTGCGGGGGACCGAGGGTTCGAACCCCCTTCCTCCGGCAAAGGGTCGGTGAGCTCCAGGGGCTTCGCGCGGCTTTGTCTGCGGGCTGCTGACCGGGGCGAGCCGCACGCCGCGCGACGTGATGGTCAAGGATGCCGCACCGCCGGGACAGATCGGCAAGGTATTCGGCTTCGGAAGGAGAGCGGCTCAGCCTTCAAGGCCGAGCGGATCTTCGGGCAAGCAGAATTTCGATGGGTCAGCGGACGATCGCTGGTCAAGACCTACGAGGCAGTCAGCTCCGGCATGTCGCTGGGCGCCGCGATCATGCCGGAGCCCTACGGCATGCTCATCGACGACGGACGGCCTGATCTGGTGCTGGTGGACGTCGCCGCGCTGCTGCTATCAAGGCTGTTGTGCGCTGGCGACGCCTGTGTCGCGTTCGCTCGCGCGACGGCTCCGGTCGCCGCGGAATGACGCCCTCCTGTTTCCGTGAAGGGAAGCTGCCTCCGCGGCGCCACGAGGTACCAGGCGACGGGTACCCCGGCCACCTTCGACCTTGATCATTGCTCGCGCTGCCATCGCCGCCTCGGCGAGCGAGATGACGCCGATAGCCCTCAGGCAAGGTCCCCGACACGCACTCGATAGGTTCGATCTCCGATCACGATCTCGGCGTGTTCACTGTCACCAACATCGCGACCGAAAACACCGATGCGGTCCCGCCAGCGCACCCGGTCCCCAGGACGCCAAACGCGGCTAATCAGGGGTTGCACATATGCCGCGCGTCGAGCGTGCCGCTGACTTGCCTTGCGCCGCTCGCCGCCTGGCAAGCGTTGTGTACCGGACATGTTGACGCCTCACTGGAAAATTCCGTCGCACTGGCCTTCACCGACGGGAACCGCCCGACCGGTAGCCGACACTTCCGTCAGCCCTGCGTCGGAGCGCTCGCCTCCCTAGACCTAGCGCGACAGCGAGACCAACTCGTAAACAGGGACCGACGCGGAAGCGTTTCACCCTCGGACAGGATTTAGCGACGCATTAGAGAAACTGCGCTGGTGGTTCTCGCGCAAAGAGAACTTTACGGCTTTAGATCAGGCGTAAACCGGCCGCCTCTGGACCTTTCCTACCGTCGATTACGTCGACGGCGACTCGCTGGCCCTCGGTCAAGCCCGCGATTCCCGCGCGGTCCAGCGCCGAAGCGTGCACAAAAATATCCTTGCCGCCCCGATCTGAGGCGATGAAGCCAAACCCCTTCATGGCATTGTACCACTTGACCGTGCCGGACTCCTCGACGGCGGCCCGGTCGGTCGGCGGATACATAGGTCGCTCCGGTCGTGTGCGTCTGGGCGGCTCTTGCTGCGCGGTGCTGCTGTCGACGCTCAGGATTTCACTTACCTGCGGCCCCTTGGGCCCCGGTCCGGCGCGGACCTCGAGCATCGCGCCCGGCGGTACGCTACCGTGGCCGCTGCGCTCGACCACACTCACATGCAGGAAGGCATCGCCCGACCCATCGGCAAGCTCTACGAAGCCGAACCCCTTTTCGGGGTTGTACCATTTGACTACGGCTTGGACCGGGGGACCGGAGGGCGCTTCAAACCTCTGGGCGTCAGATCTCGGTGTAGATCCGAAGCTGCGCCGGGGTGTTTCGAAGTTGTCGTCGTCGAAGCCACGGCGACGGGTCGGGCGAAAGTCTCTGCCTCTGCTGCTCACGTTGATACCCTGGGGGCACATGGAATGCTCCCCAATCTGAAATGAGGAAGGGTGACGGTCAACCAATTCCGCACCTTTCACGAAGAAGTCAGGGTCGCAATAAACTCGCTGGCGGAGAGGTCGAACGGGGTCCCGAAAAATCGCATCCCTTTCGCGAGCTCGCCGAGTGCAGAGCGGAGCGCGACGAAGCGCGTGAGCAGCAGACCGCGACGAGCGAGATCCTGGGCGTGATCTCGCGCTCGCCGACCGACATCCGGCAGAGCCGCGGCACCGAGCAGGCCAAAATCACGTATGAGATTGCCCCCGATCTCGGCCATTGGGGCGTCGAGATTGTCGGCAGGGTCAAGGCTTGGGCCAAGGCGATCATCGGGCCGACCAGCCCGCCCGGGAAATATCCGCAGCTGATGAACGCTCCGGGCAGCGAAACCGGCCCCGGGCCGCAGCTTGTCACCTGGGGCAAGTCGACAATCCTGTCGGTCGACGCGCACGGCTTCAAGTTCGAGCACACGCTAAATTCACCCAAGCACATCCCATTCGACTGGGTCGGACCCTGACCGATCGGCTGCCCTGGCTTGGAGCCGCACCGAGGTCAGAGCCGCCGCGGCATGCTCTCGACCTTGCCCGGAAGGTTCGTCCGACTCTCTGCTGGAGGAAGCGGGATTCGAACCGCCGGCCCCTCTCGCAAAAAGAGTCGGTCTCTCCGGCGGAACGGTAAGTGCCGCAGAGGCGAAGAGGGCTGTCTCGAAGGCGTCGTCTATCCTGCAGGGGGACCGGGGGTTCGAATCCCGCTTCCTCCGCCGACGAGTCTCGGTGGTCAGCGGGAATACGGGCTTCACCACCCCGGTCGATCCGAAAGCATCATCCCGCGTAGGATCGGGTGACCCCCGTAGCGGGCAACGTCGCCAGCGTCTGCACGTAATCGAGGTGGTCGACAATGCGCCAGAAGAGGCGCCGTAGTGCGGTGTCAACCATCGCCATTTCGGCCGCCGGACAGTTGCATCGTCGAGCGCGAAGCCCTGCACCAGTCCTCGCGCCGCTCAAACCGCGCGGAGACGGCAAGGCGGTTGTGCCAGTGCGCCGCGTAGGCCCCGCAACTGTCGGAGATGAGACGAGGTTGAGGTCTTCCGAGTTTGCAGCGGCGCCGCGGGTCCAGTTGTAGGAGCCCATCAGCGTCACCGCTTCGTCGATCACCATGGTCTTCGCAGTCTGCCGTGGTCAAGGTCCGGGGAAGCGGGGTTCGCTCCGGCCGAGGTGATAGCCTCCGAATTGAGCACCGCCTCCGACTAGATCTTGCTATGCTGGTCGCCGCCGGCCGCCAGTCTGCGTCAGGCGCCCGGGTAGTAAGCCGCTCTGATGAGCTGCGCGATTACAATGGGAGGACAGCCATGAACTTGACACGTCGTGATTTGGCCGCCGCGGGCGTGTTCGCGCTCAGCGCAACAACCCTGATCGTGCCGGCACTGGCCGCTGCCGGCGACGAGGAGGCAGTCAAACAGGCCGTCGAGGCGCTGCGCAAGGCGATACTCGCACAAGATAAGGCGAAGCTCGAAACGCTCACAGCCGAACAACTGAGCTATAGCCACTCGGACGCCCGGGTCGAAGACAAGGCCAAATTCATAGACGGGGTCATGACGCGAAAGGCTGTCGTCAAGTCGATTGATTTTCCAGACCTCACCGTTGCGATCGTTGGCAACAACGCTATAGTGCGTCATTTGTGGGTGTCGGAAAGCGAACTCGACGGCAAAATCACCAATACCAAGATCGGCGTCCTGCAGGTCTGGCAAAAGCAGGACAGCGGCTGGAAGTTGCTGGCGCGTGCGTCCTACAGGTTGCCGCAGCCGGCGGAAAGAGCCTAGAGAAACCGTCAAGCCGTCCTGGGGCCGGTCATATCACGCACGGCCTCGCGGCAGCGGCGCCGCTGGAACGCATCGCGGAAGGCCGGCTTGCCCTCGATCCCTTCGGCCTTGGCATTGATGTTCGCGAAGCCGACTTTGATGTCCTTGGCCCAGAACGGCACGAGCCCCCAACGCATCACGTTCAGGCCGCGCTCGCCGGCCCTGGCGTCGTAGCGGACCACCGGAAGCGGATCGGTCGGCGCGACGTTCCAACTCGGCGCGATGTTCGGCGTCGGCTTCTGCGGCGGGATCGAGAACACCAGCTTGATTTCGCTCACATCGGAGGACAGGCGGGCGCGGCCACACATAGTCGAAGCATAGCGGGGCCGGGGCGCTGGGACCAAGAGACCGGGATTGTCGGTCGTGCCTCACCTTGAATGCAGCACTGTCTCGCCAGGATTTTCGTCATCGCTCGATCGAGTGCCAAGATCGAGCTACCTAAATCGAGATACCCCGCCGGGATACGAGCGGCTTCAATGCGCATGTCCCAGCAGGAATTCGCCCGCGTCTACCACATCCCTTTGGGGACACTGAAGAATTGGGAACAGGGCCGCCGCCAGCTCGATGCGCCTGCCACAGCCTACCTCCAAGTCATCGCCAACCGCCCGCGCGCGGTGCGAGAGGCTTTGACCGGGCAGTCGCCGTTGGTCGCCCGCTTGGTCCGACCGTCTATAGCGGCCGTTGGACATGATGATCGTGCCGGAGGCGGCGAGCATGCCGCCCACACCATGGCAGACCGAGATCTTGGCGCCGGGGATCGGGGCGGGGGCGGTACCCCGCATCTGGCGCACGCTCAAGGAGAGGTGAGGGGCACACATGCCCATATGTCTATAATCCCCAGGTGGCAAGATAACGAGGGGTGAGTATAGCTAGAATGAGGTCGCCTGCCTCGACCATGCCCATCAGAACGCTCGTCTCGGCGTCACTTCGGCCGGTATACCGGTCCCATTGGTCCTGTATCACTTTGCGCAGCCGCTCCCCATCGGGATCAATGGCCGCTCTGGCTTTGCCCCGCACACCAAAGATACCAGGCCCCTTATCGTCGACGGTGAAATACACCGTAGGTTGGGCCTCAATGGCCGTGTGTTTAGGCGACCGTGCGGGGATGTGCAGGAGAAACTGGTCCTGCTCCCATGTATACCATACCGGATGCACTAGGGGCGTGCCATCAGGCTCAGTCACGCCTAGCCGCATGAGGCGTGGCGCGGCGAGAAAGCGGTCGACGGCAGCCCGTGTTGCCGGGCCAGTCTGGGGTATTGTGTAAGCCGGAACAATTTTCATGGATATTGACCTCCGACGATGGGGCTGCCTCCTAAGCTAAATACGCCACCGATCACGAAGGCCAAGAAAATCATCACGGCGGCCAAGAGCAATCCGGCAATAACCCTCTTTTTCAGAGCAACACCGCGACGAGCAGCCGGCCCGCGAGGTTGACGACGCAGATCGAATTTAGACGACCGCGATTTCCACTATGGGCCACGAGGCGGAGACGAACAGCCTACAGCACCTGCGCGTGCTGCCGGTAGCCGCAAAGCGATCCGCGCCAAGATCAGGCCCGAGCCGGAGCGCGAGCCTTTGCCTCCGCCGCCGAAGCAATACGAGCCACCGCGGTCGACAGCGAAGCAGAGACGGCGCGCGGGACGCTGAGCAGTCAAGCCAAGTCGTCGCCGGCCTGTACCCGACCTATTCGCGCTGCGAGCGTCACCTGGTCGAGTACAAGAAGCCCATCAGATCAGCGGGCTGCGTCTCGAAGGTCTGGTCGCCCTCGGTGCAGCGAGATCCAGGGCTGTTTACTGCGGGTCCAGAGGTGCACCGTCGGACGCAGCCAAGAGGTGTCGTCCAGCGTGCCGCCGCGTACGTTGCGGATCGTCGAGCCTGGCCTCTCGGCGCGGCAAACCCACGAGCCACATTCTGAGCAAACCCAGCGGGTCGTCACGCGCCCGCTGTCAGCGGTGCGCTGGATTGCTCGCGGCTCACCGCGAATGAGTTGGCAAGCGCCGTCCGGGAGAACAACCGCCATCGAGAACGCGCTGCTGGTGCTGGCAGTCCGTGCAATGGCAGGCGTAAACCATCAGGGGCGCCTGGGTGATCTCGTAGCGGAGCGCGCCGCATTGGCACCCTCCGGTTTGCGGGAGGTTCATCGGCTCGCATTCCCCCTTCTCCGCCCAGCGTCCGACAACGCTCGTCAACGTTGTCCAGGACCGGAGCCTTCCTGTTTGATCTTCTCGCGACGAGCGTCGTTCGTCAACATTGTGCGCGGAATGCGTGATCCATCATGGTATGGTGCGGGATTCGTAGGCCACCGGGTCGAACCACGTTCCTCGCTTACCGGGGCAAGCAGGTCGCGCTCAACGACACCATCATGGTGTTCGCCTTTGCGCCGATCGTGGCGTTGCTGCTCAGGCTGTCCTCGATCACGGTGCCGTGGACGACGTTGTTTTTATCGGTCGTCCTTTACATCGTCGTGCCAGTGATCGCGGCCCAGCTGTGGCGCCGGTCCCTGTTGGCGCAAGGCGGGGAAGCGAAGCTGGCGCAAACCCTGCGCAGCTTGCAACCGATCTCGCTGATCGCGCTGCTGGCGACCCTCGTACTGCTGTTCGGATTCCAGGGCGAACAGATCGTGCGGCAGCCGCTGATCATCGCGTTGCTGGCGGTGCCGATCATCATTCAGGTCTATCTCAATGCCGGCATCGCCTACGCGATCAACCGCGCGCTTGGTGTGCCGCACAACGTCGCCTGTCCATCGGCCCTGATCGGCGCCTCCAATTTCTTCGAGCTCGCGGTCGCCGCGGCGATCGCGTTGTTCGGCTTTCAGTCGGGAGCGGCGCTGGCGACTGTCGTCGGCGTGCTGGTCGAAGTGCCGGTCATGCTCTCGGTCGTGCGGATCGTCTTGCGGACGCGGGGCTGGTACGATCAGGTTCGCACCGTCTAGGAGAACCGCCGAAGAGCGATGACCGATACCGCCTCACTGAGAACACGGGTGGCCACGTTCGAGACCGAGCCGCGCTCGGCTACAGACAGCTACCGGGTGGTTCACCGGATAGCATATCGTGATGGTCGCCCAAACGGTGGAAGCGGGCCCGGTGGCTTTTGCGGCGTCGTTCCCCTACAGCAGCCGGCTCTGCTACCGCGGCATCGGAGAATTCTCGGTTTATGTGAGGCGGGATTATCGCGGACGTGGCGCCGGCCGCACGGCGCTCTCGGCGTTGATCGAAGCGGCGGCGACACGGGGCATGCACAAGCTCACCAGCCGGGTTTTCCCGGAGAACATGGCCAGCCGCGCGCTTCTGAAAGGCCTCGGTTTCGAGGAAATAGGGATACATCGGCGGCACGGGCAATTGGACGGCCGCCGGCGCGACTGCGTGATCGTCGAGCGGTTGCTTGGTAACGGCGCCGACGTAGGTCAGCAGTGAGGCGCTCGATCATCGTCGCCGCACTTGGGACGGCGCAGACGCTCGCGTGGGGATCGAGTTACTACCTGCCGGCGATCCTGGCCGATCCGATTGCGGAAGGCCTTGGGCTTTCGCGGGCGACCGTGTTCGGCCTGTTCTCCGGTGCGTTGCTGCTGTCGGCCGTGCTCAGCCCTTCGGTCGGCCGCGCGATCGACAACCGGGGCGGCCGTGGCGTGCTGGCGCTGTCCAATTTGGTCCTGGCGGCCGGGCTCGTCCTGCTTGGTGTCGCGCGGGGATTTCTCACCCTGGCTCTGGCATGGGCAGTGCTCGGCATCGGCATGGCCATGGGCCTTTACGATCCGGCGTTCGCCACTCTTACTGGGCTCTACGGCCGCGCCGCGCGCGGACCGATTACCGGCATCACTCTGATCGCCGGCTTCGCGAGCACGGTCGGGTGGCCGCTCTCGGCCTTTCTCGACGCGCAGTTTGGTTGGCGCGCGGCGTGCCTGATCTGGGCGGCGCTGCACATCGTCATCGGACTGCCCTTGAACCGGCTGCTGATCCCGCGCGCGCCACCGCCGGTCCGTGCGTCAGAGGCGGAAGGAGAAGTGTCACCAGCCCCGCGCGGCGCGATGGCGATCCTCGCTTTCGTCTTCGCGGCGACCTGGTTTGTCACCGGCGCAATGGCCGCGCACCTGCCGCGCCTCCTCGAAATCGCCGGTGCCAGCACGACGGCGGCGATTGCCGCGGCCGCCCTGGTCGGACCGGCGCAGGTCGCGGCCCGTCTGGTCGAGTTCGGGGCGCTGCGCATGGTGCATCCGCTTGTCTCGGCGCGTCTTGCGGCCCTGCTGCATCCGATCGGGGCAGCAATCCTCGCGGTTGTAGGTCCCGGCGCGATTACCGCGTTCGCGGTGTTGCACGGCGCGGGCAATGGGCTTCTGACGATTGCCAAGGGTACCGTCCCGTTGGCGATCTTCGGGCCGGTCGGTTACGGGCTGCGCAGCGGGATTCTCGGCGCGCCGGCGCGCGCGACGCAGGCGGCATCGCCGCTGCTTTTCGGCCTTATGATGGATCGCATGGGCGTCGGCGTGCTGGCGATCTCGGCCGGCCTCAGCCTGAGCGCGTTGGTCGCGCTGATGCTGTTAAAGACCCGCCCGGCCGCCGCGCCGGTGCCGGCATGATCATGGCGCTGGCGCCCGGAACCCGAGGTTACACGAAGGCGATCATCGCCGCGCAGATGCTGGCGCAAATCGGGGCCTTCGCCTTGCCGGCGCTGCTCCCGGATTACATTGCCCGCTGGAACCTGTCGAAAACCGAGGCGGGGTGGCTGGTCGGCATTTTCTTCGCGGCTTACGTCGTGATGGTCCCGGTTCTCGTGGCCCTGACCGATCGCGTGCCGGTCCGCCGCGTCTACATGCTCGGTACGACTCTGACAGCGTTGTCGCATTTCGGGTTTGCGCTGTTCGCCGACGGCTTCTGGTCGGCGTTGCTGCTGCGTCTGCTCGCCGGCATCGGCTGGGCCGGGACCTACATGCCGGGACTCAAGGCGATCGCCGACCCGCTCGAGGGGACGGCGCAGTCGCGCGCGGTCACCTGGCATGCGGCCGGTGTCGGGATCTCCGGAGCCGCCTCCTTCACTATTGCCGGCCTGGTTGCCGGTTTGGCCGGACCCTCGGCGGCGTTTCTGCTCGGCGGCGCGACCGCCCTGAGCGCTGTCTTGATTGCCGCGGCGGTGATGCCCTCAGTGTTGGCGGTCCCGGCATCAAAGGCGCCGTCGCGACGGTTGCTCGATTTCCGGCCGGTGCTGCGCAACCGCACGGCCATGGGTTGGATCGTCGGGTACACCGTCCACACCTGGGAATTATCGGCGCTGCGCGCCTGGGGCGTGACGTTCCTCGCTGCGGTTTGCGCCAGCCAGGGCGCGCCGTCCTGGCTTCCCGATCCGACCGTCCTCTTCACGATAGCGGGCCTTGCCGGTATTGCTGTCTCGGTCACCGGCAACGAAACCGCGCAGCGATGGGGGCGGGCGCGCGTCGTCACCGCCGCGATGAGCACGGCCGCCGTCCTGTCACTGGTGACGGGGTGGAGCGCAACCGCGCCGGCTGTCCTCGCGGCGGCGCTCGTTGTGGTGTGGAACGCGGCGATTTATTTCGACAGCTCGGCCTTGACCGCCGGCACTGTGCAGGCCGCCGACAAGGAGTTGCGCGGCGCCACCATGGGATTGCACAGCATGTGCGGCTATGCGGGCGGCTTCATCGGGCCGCTCGGTGTCGGGCTGGTGCTCGATTGGGCCGGCAACGCTGATGGTTGGGGCCTGGCGTTCGGCCATCTCGCCCTGATCACACTCACGGGCCTGTTTGTCCTGCGCCGCCTCGGTGCACGAACTGCCGTACAAACTGTGGCGGCCAGCTCAGCCTAGTTAGCGAAGTTACCGGTGCCAGATGTTCCGGGGCAGGAAAACGGTCGCCCCGGCACCCGCTAGGCAAGCAAGTCCACAGATGCCGAAGCTCGCCGCCCAGGCGGAGAGCTGCAGGGTCCCGCCGAATTGGTCGAGCGTGACGCCGAACAGGAGTGTGCCGAGGAAGCTGGCGCCAAACCCGATGCAGGAGTAGAGCCCGATCGTTGCTCCCAGATAACGCGGTGCGGCAACGGCGAGCACGCCCGAAGTGAGATTCGAGAAGTTGCCCTGCACGATGAAGCCGGCAACGACGGAAAGCCCAAGCACGGCGATGTAGGGGAGCATTAGCGTGAAGCCGAATAAACCGCCGGCGAAGGCCGAGAGCACAAAGACGAGGGTGGCGACGGTGCGCAGCCCATAGCGGATCGAGAGCTCGTTGCCAATCAGGCCGGCCGGCACGCCGAGAAAATTGATCACCGCTCCGACCGCCAGAATGATCCAGGCTTGCGCGGGATCAGCGGCCTGTTCGCCGGCGCTGAAGGTCAGGAAGACGACAATCCACTGCCGCAATCCGACGCAGCCCCAGATGGCTGCGGCGTAGCCGGCGATCAGGGCGAGGACGTCTCGGTTTGCAAACACCGGGCGAAAACCGAGCAAGGGCTGAGGCGCTTCCTCACGTCGGGAATCCCCGCGCGGCAGCGCCACCCAGGCAATCAAGACGCCGGCAGCACCAAGGATGCCGGCAATGACAAAGGCGCTGCGCCAGCCCAGCAGCGTTCCGACCCGGCCGAACAGGAACGAGAGCGACGCGCCGATTGTGAAGGAGCTGGTGTACCAGGCGGCGATGCGGGCGCGGGTCGCCCCCTCGACGCCATGCGTGAGCGCCCGTAGTCCAGGCATATACATGCCGGCCATGGCGATGCCGGCCAAAGCGCGGAATCCCAGCGCCGGGAGCATGCTGTCGCACAGCCCAATGCCCAGGCAGGACAGCGCGCTCAGAGCGCTCGAGGCGAGATAGAGTTGCCGGGCAGGCCGCCGGTCGGTCAGGCTGACCAGAGGGATGACGGCGACCATATATCCAGCGGAGGCGATCCCCGCGAGCCAGCCGGCTTGCGTATTGGTCAGCGACCAGGTCTCGATGAACTGCGGCAGCAGCGCCGGAACAATCGAGAAGCCGGCCAGGCCGAGGATTTCGGCGGC